>Ga0209181_10013781_pt1 | contig 10070 bp, 9 predicted proteins | sample MAT05_FD_187208 | JGI IMG/M metagenome (GOLD analysis project Ga0209181, IMG submission 187208) | Freshwater microbial communities from Lake Fryxell liftoff mats and glacier meltwater in Antarctica - MAT-05 (SPAdes) (version 2) | ecosystem: Environmental > Aquatic > Freshwater > Ice > Liftoff...
GAGTTCGTGACTCTGCAATCTTTTATGGGATCGGTGCCGATTGTCTAATCCATTTGAAAACAAAGTGAAGAAGTTGCTTGCGGCGGGCGGAACCGCTTGGGGCTCGGCCACCATGGGGCCGACGCCGTTGGCGGCGAAGTTGACCGCGACGACGGGCGTTGATTGGGTCTGGATTGATACTGAGCATGCGAGCTATGCATCGGAGTCGATCGAGCTGTTGCCGCCGTTGATTCGGCAGTCGGGTTCGATGCCGATGGTGCGGATCGCGGGGCTGGATCCGAGCTTGATGAAGAAGGCGCTCGACATTGGGGCGCAGGCGGTGATGATCCCGCAGATTGACAACGCGGAGCAGGCGCGGCTGGCGGTTCAATATGCGAAGTATCCGCCGATGGGAACGCGGGGCGTGTCGCCGATGTGGACGTTTTACAACGACATCGAATGGAAGGACTATCTGCGTTATGCCAACGACGATACGTTGATCGTGGTGCAGGTGGAGTCGCCTTCGGGGGTGGAGCAAGTGGAGGCGATTGCTCAAGTGGAAGGGGTGGATGTGGTGCTGGCGGGGCCGATGGATCTTTCGGCGGCGCTGGGCCATATCGGCGAGATTGAGCACCCGGAAGTGCAGAAGTTTTTGGCCGATTTTCCGGCGCGGGTGACCAAGTACGGCAAGACGGCGGGGATCGCGCTGGGCAGTTATGATAGCGCCGCGAAGGCTTGGCATCAGGGCTATCGGTACATCAATTTCGGCAATCTTTACTTCGATGGCGTGAACGGCATCAAAGCGAATTTGGCGAAGCTGAAGGCGCTCGAAAACGGGGGGACGGTGGAGCCCGAGGCGGTCGAGGCGTTCACCGCTTAGCGGCTAACGAGCGAGGCGGCCGGGTTGGATCCCGGTCGCCAGATCGAACCCGGCGCCAACGGCTCCGACGATGCAATGCTTGCGGTCGAGGCCGGTCCGCTGGCGGATTTGATAGACGGCTTCGATGCCCGTGCAGTGGGCTCCGACGAAATTCGCCAGCCCGAATTCGCGTAGCTTTCCCGCTGTCCAGGCGAGCGTTTCGTCGTTGGCGTCGAAGAGATGGAAGCCGCCGATGGCCGCATGGATGGGCGCTTGGCGGATCGTGTTCCTGGCGTGTTCAAGGGTGTTGACGATACCGGAATGGCCACAGCCGGAGAGGACGACGAGACCGGATTCGGTGTCGAAGACGAGCGACATATCTTCGGGTACGGTGTCTTCGATTTGGCCTTTCGCAGTGACGATGCGGCCGGTTCCGCTCCAATTTCGTTCGGGATACTTCCGCGGGACTGGGCCCGTCAACCATACGCCGGGATGGATCTCGGTGGGCTTGTCGATCGAGACGAACCTGCCTCCGGAGGCCTCATAAGCGGGCTTTAACAGGAGCGTGTCGTTGCGTTCTTTTTCGTCGAACTGGCTGGCGCGTCGGGGAAGAAAAATGCCTTCGCCGACGTAGCACTTGCCGAGGGCAGGGGCGACCGATTTCCGCAGGGTGGTGAGTCCGCCGTTGTGGTCGCCATGGAAGTGGCTGAGGAGCATTTCGTCGACGGCGAGGTCGACCTTTAACGTCTTCGCGTTCTCGATGACTGTGTCGGGCCGGGTGCCGGCGTCGAACAGAATGCGATGGCCATCGGCCTCGACCATAGCGGCGAAACCCCATTCGCCGATGCCGGTATCGGCGAGCATCGTCGAGAGGATGCGGATCTGCAACCTCTTTACGCGGCGAGGGGGCGCCTGCGCCATGGCGGCAAAGGGAAGGGCGAAGAATGCACGGCGGTTCATCACCGTATTGTAAGCAATGCCACTCCTGCGCCAGACTATGAAGATGTCTTCTCACCCCGTGCTCAGCATCTGCGGAGCCTCGGCGGCGGAGCGCTTAGTGCGCGCCCGGCTCGAGCATTTTCCACAACTACACATCAGCTCCCTGGCTTCCGACGACGTCCCGGTTTCGGAGACCTGGGAGGAGGGCCTAGGCTCGGCCGGGCTGCTAATTTTGCTCCATCCGAACGCGATGCCGCCGAAGCCGAATCGCCAGTATTGGGGCGGCCTGATCGACTACGAGGGGCCGCAGCCGATGGCGTTCGTGCACTGCGGGGCACGGGAATACCCGGCGGCGTTGGAGCGGCGAACATTCTTCCGCTGGCCAGCCGATCAAAGGGCGATCGAACGATGGGTGGTGAAGCTGATGGAGCGGCCGGCCGGGACCAACGTGGCACCGGCGACGGGCGTTGTTTCGGAGGACTTGTGGACGTCGCTGGTTGATCGGCCGGGCTTATTCTTTCTCACCGGCGGGCCTGCGACCGGCAAGAGCCGGATGGCCCAGGCATTTGCTCATGCGGCACGTGGCCACTTCCAATCGATGCTGTGGATCGGCTGTGGGCACCGGTCGACGGAAGCGCTGGAGAATGAGATCGCCCGCCGGCTGCCGTCGGGTCGGACGCTGCTGGTGCTGGACGATCTGCGCGAACCTCTGACGTTGCCAGGTGCTCCGCATTCGGTGTTGGTAACGAGTCGAGAGCCGCTGGGCGAAGGCGAATGGTTGGACCTGGAAGACCGCTACCCGTTGCCGTCGCTCGCCGGCACTCCGATGGAGCAGGCGATCGCCGTGTGTTTTGCGCCTGACTTTCCGTTGAGTTTGGTTCGCGAGATTGCGAACGATGGGGCCGCACTGCCGGGCGAGGCGGCCGAACTGCTGGAGGCTGGTCGCGACCGGTACCGGGCCATCGTCGCCCCGCCGCTGACGCAGGCCGTTGCCGCGCGGCACTGTGATGCGGTGCGGTATCGCTTTCGCCACTGGCGGGCGCAGACCGAGCGCTGCGCGGAGGTGGAATATGAGTTAGAAGCCGCCCTCGCCTTCGCGTTCACGTGCCAATGGGAGGACGCGATTGACCTTTGCCGGGCCGCGTCGGACTACTTCGCGGAAGCCGGCCGGCAGCCTGACGGCATCGCGATTTTGCAGCGTCTGCTGGCCGAAGCCGAAGGTCGCGGCGATCGGGCGACGATCGGGGTCGCGAAGGAGAAGCTCTCCTGGGTGATCGACGCCGAGGGCGAACCGCTGCCGGTGACGCATCCAGGCGATCAGTTATTTCTTTTCTGATCCCGCTACAATGCAGGGGAATGAAAAAACTAATTCTGCTGGTGGTGTTGCTCGCCGGAGTCTGGCTGATGTTCCGCTCCTGCGGTGGACCGACGGAGATCTCGTCGCCGCCGCCGCCCGCCGTCACGAAGCCGGAAGCACCCAAGGCCGGCGCCACTTTGAACTCGGTGTTCCCGAAGGGCAGTGGCGATTTCAAGCTCACGTTTACCCAAGAGAAAGAGGGCTTCGCGCAAGCCGAGTGGAGCAAGGGTTCGACGAAGGTCGCGACCATTGCGATCACCGATACGAACACCAACCCTTCAGCGCGCGACAAATTCCGCGACTCCGCCAAGAAGATTGCGGGTTACCCCGCCGCGGCCGTTGGTTCGCAAGGGACCGCCGTGCTGGTGGCCGATCGATTCCAGGTGCAAGTCCGTTCGACGTCGCCCACCTTCAGCGCCGCGGACCGCGATGCCTTGGTCGCCCAATGCAATCTCCGGGCTTTGGCCGGAAAGTAGGATTCCCATGATGATCGATCAATTAGTTGATCAATTGCCCACCGAAGGGCTTACGGTTCGTTCGCTCCAGGTCCTCGATTTCGTCGCCCCGGGGCAATGGCAGAACATCACCGGTTTTGACAACATGATTCGGCACGTCACAGGCGAGACGGACTCGGGGATTGTGGCCCAGGTTCGGGCCAGGGCGCTGACGCTATATGGCGACGCCGATCAGGGTTATCAGCGGGCGGTTTCGATTTACCAGTTGGTCGACTCGGCCGACGCCAAGATCGGGCTCGCCGCGATGGCGCATAAGATTGGCGAATCGATCAATTTGCTCTCGTTCCTGTCGAAGTTGACGCCGCAAGAAGACAAGGCGCAGACGCTCGATCTGGTGATGAAAGCGGTGGCCGAGGGAGTGGCGTTCTGCTACACGAACGGCTTCCCGGGGGACAGCATCGGCGACTTCATGGGGGCGGTTTCGGCGTACGAGCGAGAGAATCTGATTCGCATGTCGGCGTTGGTTGTCTACGATGGGTTGGTTCCGCTGGGGCCCGACTACGGCGGCAAGCTCGTTAGTGCTTTGCAGAATTTTAGCGCGGCGGACATCGAAGGTAACGCGGTCTACCAGCGCGTGAAGGGCCTGCTGCCCCAGGGCGGAGCGCCGTCTTTTGTTCTGGAAAGCGTCGGCGCTATGCAGGGTTATTTGGGCGGCTTTGCGGCGCAGCGGGGCATCACGCTGGACGGAGTTCTAGGTCGCTTGAGCAGCTTCGTCGACTTCAGCGAAAGCAAGCTGGACTACCTGGCCGCCATGCTCGACATGAGCACGAACTACATGGAACACACGGGAATTCAGTCGGTTTCCCGCAGTTTGATCGAACGCGCGGTCGGCGAGATTTAGTTCCAGCGGTAGGCGGCGATTCCGGTTAGTTCTCGCACGAATACTTCATTTCCGGCCACGGCGATGTGTCCCCATGTCGTCGTGGTCGCGATCTCTTTGGTGTCGAGTAGTTCGAACTTCGCCGGATTGGCTTTGATCAGCAAGAGCTTACCGCCCTCGTCGAGCGCGAGGATTTTGCCGTTCCGGACCGCCATCGACCAGTACTGGCCATAGGGCTCGGTTGTCCATTTCGTCTCGCCGGTTTTCATGTCGATGCAAGTGAAGCGCTGGTTCGTTAAGTGGAGGTAGGCATGGCCGTCGATAATGACCGGAGTCGACATGTAGCCCTTCGCCTTGTTTGTCCACACCTGCTTCACCCCGGACTTCGATACTTCGTAAGCAAACGAATCGATCCGATGGGTGCTCGTGAAAATCGTGTTGCCGAAGGTGGTTGGCATGAGGATATTCATGCCACGGTAGTTGGGCACTTCCTGGGACCAAAGCACCTCGCCGGTCTCGGGGTCCATCCCGTGCATTTTGACTCGCGACTGGACCAACACCTGGCGGCGTCCGGCCAGGGTCGCCATCACTGGCGACGAAAATGCGCCACCTTCCATCATGCCGCCCTCGATCTGCAGCACCCGCCACAACGTAGCGCCGGTGCGTTTGTTGAGTTTGATGAAGGAATTGGCCGCTTGAACGAAGATCGTTTCGCCATCGACCAGCGGAGAGCTGGCGTACCCAAACTCGGGCTTCGCGGTATTGAAGCGTTTCGGGAAATCGACCCGCCAGCGTTCCTTGCCGGTGTTCCCGTCGAGGGCGACCAACACCTCTTCCATGCCGGCGACGTACAGCGTCTCGCCGTCAAAGGATGGCGTGGCTCGAATCCAATCGCCACTTCGCTTGGCAAAAAAAGGAACCGATACCTTGCCGGGCCACGAGGCTCGCCAGATCTCTTTGCCCGTCTTGCGGTCCAACGCGCGGACCACTTCCGTCTCCACCTTCTCGGTCTCAGCCACGAACACCTTGTCTTCGGACACGATGGGGCCGGGGAAGCCTTTGTCGAGATCCACCCGCCAGAGCGGTTTGAGACCGGCGAAGTTGTCCGCCCACGGAGTCCCCGGCGCTACGCCGGTCCGGTCGGGTCCGCGAAACTGCGGCCACACATCGGCACCGAGCAAAACTACCGGAAGAAGAAACAGAGCGATTCGCATCACTCGCAGAGATGCTGGTTGGCAACGATTAGCGCTAGAAAATTCGAATGTGGCATCCTCATAGATTAGGCCCATGTCCTTTATCCACGAAGAGTTTCTTCTTTCCACCGCCGCGGCCCGGCGTCTGTATCACTCCTACGCCGCCCCTGAACCCATCCTGGACTACCACTGCCATCTTCCGCCCAAGGACATCGCGGAGAATCGCCAGTTCGCCAATCTGTTTGAGATCTGGCTCGAAGGCGACCATTACAAGTGGCGCGCCATGCGGGCGAACGGCGTCGCCGAGCGCTTCTGCACCGGGGACGCGACCCCGTATGAAAAGTTCGAAGCCTGGGCCCGGACCGTCCCTCACACGCTGCGCAATCCGCTCTTTCACTGGACTCACCTCGAGCTGAAGCGCTACTTTGGGATCGACGAACTGCTCGATGAAACCACCGCTCGGTCCATCTGGGATCGCGCGAATGAACAGCTTGCTACCGACAGCTTACGCGTCCACGGGATCTTCGAAAAGTTCCGGGTTCGCGCTACTTGTACGACCGATGATCCGACCGACGATCTCCGTTATCACCAGCAAATCGCGGCCTCTGGTCTGGCCACGAAAGTCTTCCCGACCTTCCGGCCGGACAAGGCGCTGAACGTTCATCTGCCGGAGCAGTTTCTTCCCTGGCTGGGTAAACTCGCCGCAGCCGCGAACATCGATATCAGCACGTTTCCGCGCTTTCTGGACGCCATCAAGAGCCGCCACGATTTCTTCCATTCCCTAGGCGGCCGGCTGTCGGACCATGGTCTGAACCATTGCTACGCCGATTTTTGCAGCGATGACGACGCGGCTTCGATCTTTGATCGGGCCCTGCACGGCCAAGCCGCTTCGCCGGACGAACATCGGCAGTTCGCCTCGTATCTAATGCTGTTCTTCGGTCGCCTGGATGCCGCCAGGGGCTGGACCAAGCAACTCCATCTCGGCGCCCGCCGGAACAACAGCACGAGGGCGTTCCGCACGATCGGCCCGGACTCTGGCTTTGATTCGATGGGCGACTGGTCCCAGGCCGATGCCCTCGGCACCTACCTCGACCGCCTCGATCAGGACAACTCTCTGCCGAGGACGATCATCTACAACGTTAACCCGGTCGACAACTACGCCTTCGCCACGATGATCGGCAACTTCCAGGACGGCACGATCGCGGGCAAGGTGCAGTTCGGCAGCGGGTGGTGGTTCGTGGATCAAAAAGAAGGCATGGAGATGCAGATCAACGCGCTCTCCAACTGCGGCCTGCTGTCGCGTTTCGTGGGCATGTTGACGGACTCGCGATCGTTCTTATCGTACCCGCGGCACGAGTATTTCCGCCGCACGCTTTGCAATATGCTGGGCTCGGATATGGAGAACGGCCTGCTGCCGGACAACGACGAATGGGTCGGTGGCATGGTGCGGAATATCTGCTACTCGAACGCGAGCCAGTACCTGAACCTGGGGGTTTAGGTCACTGGCCCGGGGTTGAAGGGCGCGAGATAGTTGTGCAGGCCCCAATGGTCGGCCCAGGTTTTCTTGCGCCCGCTGGCCACGTCGCGGATCAGGTGAAACAGTTCCCAGCCGACGCTCTCAATCGTGGCGTGGCCGGTGGCGATGCGACCGGCGTCTAAGTCGATGAGGTCCGGCCATTTTTCGGCGAGCGTCGTCTTGCTGGAAACTTTGATGACCGGCACCATCGCCAAGCCATAGGGCGTACCTTCGCCGGTCGTGAAGACGTGCATGTTCATGTGCGCGGCCAATTGCTGCGTGCCACAGATGAAGTCGCTGGCGGGCGTGGCGGCGAAGATCAGGCCTCGTTCGGTGGGCACCTCGCCGTGGGTGGTCACTTGGCGCAAGGCGGAAGTGCCGGATTTGGCGACCGAGCCGAGCGCTTTCTCAACCACGTTCGACAGGCCTCCGCGCTTGTTGCCGGGCGTCGGGTTGGCCGACCGATCGGCGCGGCCGAGCGCGAGGTAGTCATCGTACCAGCCCATCTCTCGGATGAGCGCGCGGGCGACGTCCGGGGTGGCGCATCGGGGCGTGAGCAGGTGCACCGCGTCCCGCACTTCGGTCACTTCGCTGAACATCACCGTGGCCCCGGCGCGGACGAGCAAGTCGGCCGCAAAGCCGACGGCGGGGTTGCACGTGACGCCAGAAAACGCATCGCTGCCGCCGCACTGCACGCCCACCACGAGGTCTGAGGCGGGGCAGGGAACTCGCCGCCGTTCGTTCAATACCCGCAGGCGTTTTTCGGCCGCTTCGCACAAGCGTGCGATCGTCGCAGCGAAGCCCAGATTGTCTTGCAGTCGAATCACCTGATCATCCAGTTGCAGGCCCGGCAGGGTCAATCGCACCGGTTGCAGTTTCTCGCAGCCCAGGCTGACGACCAGGGTGTCGGCGCCGAAGTTCGGGTGCAGAGCGAGGTTGCGGATGGTGCGAATCGGGACGGCCGCCCCGGGCGCGTCGATCGCCACGCCGCAGCCATAGGAGTGCGTCACGGCCACCACATCATCGACGTTGGGATACCGCGGCAGGATCTCGGCTTTGATCTTGCGCACGGCGTAGTCGACGGTGGGAGCGACGCATTGGACGGTCGTCGTGATGCCGAGGATGTTCTTCGTCGCGGCCGTGCCATCGGCGTTGCGATAGCCGTCGAAGGTGTAGCCCGGCAGCGGAGCGGCGGCGACCGGGGGGGAAGTGGCCAGCAACAAATCGGCCAGCGCGGGAGGAATCGGCAAATCCAGGCAATCCTCGCGAACCCAGGAGCCGGCGGGAAGTTCGCGGGTCGCGTGGCCGATCACTTGGCCGTAGCGGACTACGGGATTGCCGATCGCGATGCGCGCCAAGGCAATTTTGTGCGACTGCGGAATCGCCTCTACCGATACGAACCCGTTCGGGAATGCCGCGCCATCGGAGACGCCATCGGGGTTCACAATGATGGCCACGTTGTCGGCCGGGTCGACGCGAATGTAGAGAGGTTCCAAACCGCTCAGTTTATCGCGTCTGGCTGCGCGTCTCGCCCCGCTTGATCTGCGCCCGCCGTCGACCCGTCGCCAACTTGGCCTTTGCCTTGGCCTTGGCTTCCTCAGAGATCTGAATGTTGTTGACGACGCGGGTGGCCCCCGCCGTCTTTGCCATCCGGGTCATCGCGCCTTTGTGCTGGATGATGTTCGCCTTTCCTTCGATGGTCGCGGTGCCGTTGTTGACCTTGACCGTGAAGCCGTTGCGCGCCATTTTCGATTTCGCCAGCTTGGCCTTTAACACTTGATCAATCTGGGCATCGGTCAGCTTCGCGGCCGGGGTTGCGATCCGCTTGTGCGTTTGAGCACCCCGCTGGGGCGCCTCCGCGAAGAGGCCCATCGAGAGCCACAAAATGATAGCGATGACGCGCATGTACAACCGTAGTGCCGCACTCCGGTCAAACTTCTCATAAACTGGAGTTGGTTCCATGCGCCTACTGTCGTTCCTGCTCCTCGCCGCTCTCGCTTCGGCCGCCGACCCGAAGGTGACCTTCAATCGCGATGTTCGCCCTATCCTTTCTGACAAATGCTTCCACTGCCACGGGGCGGATGCGAAATCGAAAGGCATCCCCTTGCGCCTCGACCTGGAAGCCTCCGCTCGTCAGGCGGTGGTAGCGGGCAAGCTGATCGCCCGCATCTCGACGGATAAGAAAGGCCAGCAGATGCCGCCGCCTTACTCCGGCCTTTCGTTGACGGCCAAGGAGAAAGAGGTTCTGACCGCGTGGGTGGGCCAGGGTGCCGAATGGCAGCCTCATTGGAGTTTCGTCCCGCCGCAGGCTCCCGCCGGCCCGGCGAGTATCGATATCTTTGTGCGCGCACGGCTGGCCAAAGAAGGCTTGGACTTCCGCCCGGAAGCGACGAAGGAAACCCTGGCTCGTCGCGCTTCGATTGATCTCACAGGGCTGCCGCCCACGCCGCAAGAGATCGAAACGTTCGTGCAGGACAAGTCGAGCCGGGCCTACGAAACGCTTGTCGACCGCCTGCTGGCTTCGCCGCGCTACGGGGAGCGCATGGCCGCCCGCTGGCTCGATGCGGCCCGCTATGCCGATACCAACGGATACCAGTATGATGGCGAGCGGGTCATGTGGCGTTGGCGCGACTACGTCATCGAAAGCTTCAACAAGAACAAACGGTTCGATCAATTTACGCTGGAGCAACTTGCTGGGGACATGCTCCCGAACGCGACCTTTGAGCAGCGCCTGGCCACGGGGTTCAATCGCAACCATCGGGGCAATACCGAAGACGGCATCGTGCCGGAAGAGTACGCTGTCGAGTACGTTATCGATCGGGTGGAGACCACCGGCGCCGTGTTTCTCGGGCTTACGCTCGGCTGCGCTCGTTGCCACAATCACAAGTACGA
>Ga0209181_10013783_pt1 | contig 10070 bp, 6 predicted proteins | sample MAT05_FD_187208 | JGI IMG/M metagenome (GOLD analysis project Ga0209181, IMG submission 187208) | Freshwater microbial communities from Lake Fryxell liftoff mats and glacier meltwater in Antarctica - MAT-05 (SPAdes) (version 2) | ecosystem: Environmental > Aquatic > Freshwater > Ice > Liftoff...
ACACCTCATGGAAGACCGAACTCATTTGGGTTGAAAACCGATGGGATGAGCTGTGTGGGGGAGTGAAAGTCTAATCAAACGTGGAGATAGCTCGTTCTCTCCGAAATAACTTTAGGGTTAACGTTCGGGTAGTTGGCATTGGGGGTAGAGCGACTGAATCGGAATGGGGGCCTACCCGGCTACCCATCCGAACCAAACTCCGAATACCAATGTACCAAGCCCGGGCAGCTAGACGGTGGGGGATAAGCTTCATCGTCGAGAGGGGAACAACCCAGATCACCCGCTAAGGTCCCCAAGTCATGCTAAGTGCGAAAGGAAGTTGGATTCCTGAGACAGCCGGGATGTTGGCTTAGAAGCAGCCACCATTTAAAAAGTGCGTAATAGCTTACCGGTCGAGGAATCCTGCGCCGATAATGAACGGGACTCAAGCATGACACCGAAGCGGTGGGTGCAGTAATGCACGGTAGGAGAGCGTTGCGTGTGCGGTGAAGAGGTACGGACAACGAGCCTTGGAGCGCATGCAAGTGACTATGCCGGAATGAGTAGACGATAAAACGGGTGAGAATCCCGTTCGCCGTAAGCCTAAGGTTTCCTGGGGAAGGTAAATCCGCCCAGGGTTAGCCGGAGCCTAACTCAAGGCCGAAAGGCGTAGAGGATGGGGAGCAGGTCAACATTCCTGCGCTCCCGGTACAATATGGGACGCTGGTTAACGAGTGTGTAGGCTGACTAGATTGCCTCAGGACGTTTATGTTTCCGATATCACTCAATGAACAGCCAAGAAAACCGTACCGGAAACCGTACTAAAACTGACACAGGTAGGCGAGATGAGTATTCTAAGGCGCTCGAGAGAACTCTGGTGAAGGAACTCTGCAACATGGCCCCGTAACTTCGGGAGAAGGGGCGCCCACGCAAGTGGGCCGCAGTGAAAAGGTTCTAGCGACTGTTTACTAAAAACACAGGTCTGTGCGAAGGCGTAAGCCGAGGTATACAGACTGACGCCTGCCCGGTGCCGGTAAGTTAAGGAAGAGGGTTAGCCGTAAGGTGAAGCTCGCAACCGAAGCTCCGGTAAACGGCGGCCGTAACTATGACGGTCCTAAGGTAGCGAAGTTCCTTGTCGGGTAAGTTCCGACCTGCATGAATGGCGTAACGACTGGAACACTGTCTCCACCAGAGACTCGGTGAAATTGTAGTTGTCGTGAAGATGCGACATACCCGCAGCTAGACGGAAAGACCCCGTGAACCTTAACTGCAGTTTGGTATTGGGTTTAGACCCAACATGCGTAGCGTAGGTGGGACTCTGCGAATCGCGGCTTTCGGGTCGCGTGGAGAGGTCGATGAAACACCACCCTTGTTGTGTTTGAATTCTAACCCAGGCTCGTGAATCCGAGCTGGGAACAGTGCTAAATGGGCAGTTTGATTGGGGCGATCTCCTCCCAAAAAGTAACGGAGGAGTTCAAAGGTACCCTCAGCCCGGTTGGCAATCGGGCAGCGAGCGTAAACGTAGAAGGGTGCTTGACTGCGAGTGAGATATCACGAGCAGGGACGAAAGTCGGAGTTAGTGATCCGGTGGTTCCGTATGGAAGGGCCATCGCTCAACAGATAAAAGGTACTCCGGGGATAACAGGCTTATCTCCTCTGAGCGTTCATAGCGGCGAGGAGGTTTGGCACCTCGATGTCGGCTCATCGCATCCTGGGGGTGGAGAAGCTCCCAAGGGTTCGGCTGTTCGCCGATGAAAGCGGTACGTGAGCTGGGTTTAGACCGTCGTGAGACAGGTCGGTCCCTATCTGCTGTGGGCGCAGGAAACTTGCGAGGCTTTCTCCCTAGTACGAGAGGACTGGGAGGGACGCAACTCTGGTGTACCAGTTATCGCGCTAGCGGTATCGCTGGGTAGCCACTTGCGGAATGGATAAACGCTGAAAGCATATAAGCGTGAAACTTCCCTCAAGATCAGGTTTCCTTTCAAGAAGGCTCCAGGAAGACTACCTGGTCGATAGGTCGGGTGTGTAAGAGCAGCAATGCCCTCAGCTAACCGATACTAATAGCCGAACGTTTGGCCGGATTGTTTTCTTTCTCTGTTCGTCTCCAACAACACGACTTCGTTTCTCCAAATTGTCATCATTAATGTCGATATTAAGCAGCCTGCCGGTGAACATACCCATGTGGAAACACCCGTTCCCATTCCGAACACGGCCGTTAAGCACTTGGGGCCGATGGTAGTACTTTCAGTGCGAGAGTAGGTCATCGCCGGCACTTTATAAACCCCGGCCCGCATCGAACGCGGGTCGGGGTTTTTTCGTTTCACCTTTACCATCGCGGCTGGACTGTTAAACTTCAGGTTTGTCCCTGCGATTCGGAGCCGACATGTACGCCATTTTCGAAGACGGGTCCCGCCAATACCGCGCCGAACAGGGCAAGTCCGTCATCATCGATTTCCGCGCCGAAGTCAAGGAAGGCGACAAGCTGGAACTGACCTCGATTCTCTTCCTTTCCAAGGAAGGCAACGCGAAAGTCGGATTGCCGATGGTCGAAGGGGCCAAGATCCTTGCCACCGTCGTCGGCTTCCCGCGTGTCAAGACCATGACCCAGAAGTTCCGCCGCCGCAAGGCCTCGAAGCGACTCCGGGGCCATACGCAGCCTCACATCCGCGTCATGATCGACGAGATCGTCGGCTAGGATATTCGTGGAGCAACGATCCCGATTCTCGGTCCTGGCTTCCGGCAGTGCGGCAAACGCCTCGCTCCTGGAAGCCTTCGGTTTTTCAGTTCTCATTGATTTCGGCCTGCCGCCCTGTGCGATTCAGTATCGTCTCTCTCACATCGGCCGGCGTTGGTCGGACATCGCCGCCGTCATCCTGACCCATACCCACGGCGATCACTGGAACCTGCTGACGCTCCGTCATCTCCGCACGCTCGGAATACCTCTTTATCTTCATCGGCAGCACGCGGATTTTTTGTCGCGTCACGATGCCCTCGAACCGCTGCGCTCTGCGGGCTTGCTCCGTACTTACGTTGATCGTACTTGGTTGCCGCTCTCGAACCGACTTTCGGCCTATCCCATGCGGGTACCGCACGATTCCGTTCCGACCTTTGCGTTTCGATTCGAGTGTCATCGCCAGAGTGAAGGTTCGTGGGCTGTTGGCTATGCCTCGGATCTTGGCAGCGTCCCACCCGAAGCGATGGAAGCGTTTGTCGACGTTGACCTGTTGGCGCTGGAATTCAATCACGACGTATCGCTGCAACAGAACAGTGGCCGGCACCCGGTTCTGATTCGCCGGGTTCTCGGAAATCAGGGTCACCTCTCCAACGTCCAAGCTGCGGAAGTCGTCGCACGCATCCTTGCCCGTAGCCGGCGTCGACCGGAGCACCTGATTCAACTTCATCTGAGCCACGACTGCAATTCAGAGGCGTTGGCCCAATCGGCGTGCATCGAGCTTTTAAGGAACCATGGTTATCGCTTGTCGATTCACTCGGCCAAGCAGGAGCTGCCGTTGCCACCGGTCGAATTGTTCTTGAAATCACCTTCGATCCACTTTGAGCCGACGCCGACCTGCTTTCAACTCGAGCTGCCGGGGTTCGAGGATGAGATTGGTTAAATTGGGAAATTTGTGTCGATTGAAGCGAATCGCTTGCGGAAAATGATTGGATGAGTCGGGAGTTGTAACGGGCTTGGAGGAATCGAACCGCCGACGAAACATCTGAGCTACGACAGCACCCGGTGTTCGAGGGGCAGGCGATGAAACGATTCTTTTTGCTCGGCAGTTTGTTGGTCAACGCAGCAGCAGGCTTCGCGGCGGACCCCTTATCCGTCTATCCGGGGACAACGGTGAAGACCGCCGAGTCCGCTACGCCTTCCACTGTGTTGGCGCCGGCGGTCTCCAGCCCGACGTCGTCGACTCCGTTGGCGATGCCTTCGACTTTGTCGCAACCGCTCAGCCGGATTCTCGGCAGCGCTGCCTCACCCGCTACCCAGCAGCCCTCGATGCCGGTCAGCTACCCGATGAACGGGATGATCGCGCCGACGGTGCCGGTTTCCGCCTACCAAACGGCTGGCTGCGAAACGGGAACGTGCGCCGCGAATTGCGACGTCCCACTGTTCCCGACCGCGGGCGGAAGCGGTCGTCCTCGACCGGCTTTGGATCGCCTGATCGATTGGTTGAGCTATCATCCGGGGCCGAGTCAACTGCCGATTCTGGTTCCTGTCCCCTATTCGGCTCCGCTGCGTGCCTACTTCCCCTGTCGCGATCCGGGATCCTGCGGCGGAACTGCCGGTCCGTCCGGCTCCGGATCGGGCTATGGCGGTGGCCTCGGTTCCCGATTCGGCTCGGCGGGCGTGGGCATCGGCTCCTGCAACACAGTCGACGGTTCGTGCAAGGACAGGGTCTGCAATGCGCCGATTCCGAAGGGCTTCGGGGCTTTTGCGAAGCCGAGCGGCTATTGTCCGACCGCCGGTAGCCTCGGCGTCGGCTGTGCGCCGATCGCCGTACCATTGCCGGCGTCGTGCGTCGGCACCATGGGCTGCGTGGCCGGCTGCCGTCAAAGCCGGGGAAATGCCTTCGCGCGTCTGTTCGGCTGCTTCAGCTCAACGACCCACGGGTGCAGTTCCGGCGGTTGTGCCGGTGTTGCCGGAGACCCCAACTGGCAGCCGCCGACCGCGACGGTGCCGATGATCATGGGCTACACGTTCCCGACCCAGGGCCAGTACCGCTTCGCCCATCCGACGACGCATCCGAGCCTACTGCAAAACCAGCATCAGCAACCGCTGCCGTTCGCACCCGCGCTGCCTGCGGGCACGGTGGTACCGATCGATGACCGGCAGCAAAATCGCTCGGCGAACCAGCCGTTCACGAGGCAGTAACGTGATGGTTTTCAGTTTTCAGTGCTTCACCTCGATAAGGTGCCGCGCACGAAGGTAGTAGAATCTGAAACTCAAGACGCCGCGAGCCGAGACATCATGTCTCGGCTCGCGGCGTCTCGTAAGTGATTGCTTACTTTTTGTCCCCCGTGATTCGTCCATCGGGAAGCAATAACCTTGTGTTGGGGTCGGCGGGCCACGGCGTTGCTTCCGGCAGCGGCACGTTGGTCGGCGGCATCCGGGGCACGGCTTGGCCGGGCGGGAGTTCATCGGGCCGTCCCGGTTGGTTCGGGTAGATTGGACCGTAGGTGCCGCCGGGGAAGGTCTCGCCGGTCGTCATCGGCATGGTCGAGTAGATCGGCCGACCGTAGTTGGCGGGGGCGACCGGGGCATCAAGGAAGTTGTTGCACGGGCGGTCGCGCGAGGTCGGATTGTCGCACGGTGCCTTGGTGCGGGACCGGGAGCCGCGGTCATCCACATCGTCCCGGTGGAACAGATTCGGGAAGAGCTTCGGTCGTTCGCCGTCGGAACAGCGGCAACCGCTCAGTCCGGCGGCGGCAACGGCGGTGAGAACCATCAGGGTGACTTGACGCATCTTACCGCTCCGGTCTCTCGTGGGCACTTGAGAGATTCTGCCCGGAAACCTGGGAAAGACCAACAGGATGCGGGAAAGAAAACGACCGCCGGAACAAGTTCCGGCGGTCGTCTCGGTGTCATCGCCGGCATCGCTGAAGTCAGCGGATCCGAACGAGGCGGCGGAATCGTTTCAGCTTCTCAGCGGCCTGCCTTGGCAGCCTTGATTTGAACGCGCAGATACTCGACCGCGGTTTCCAGTTGGCGATCCCGGAAGGGCTTGGTTTCCTTGGCCGGGCCGGTCTTGGGTTGGATGATTTCGCGTTCGCGGAAGAACTCGGCGAGGTCCTGCGCTTCCTCCCGCGGCAGCTTGATTTCATAGCTCTTGTCCGGCGTCACGCCCCATTCGTCCTCGGGCTTGCCGCCGCTGGTGATCTTGTCGATGTTTCGGCCCAAGGGTGGAAAGTAGCGGGCAGTGGTCAACTTGATCTGGCCGCCGGTCGAGTTGAATTCCTTGACGTTCTGGACGCTGCCTTTGCCGTAGGAGCGTTCGCCGATGATGACGGCCCTGTTGTAATCCTGCAGACAGGCCGAGACTATTTCGGATGCACTTGCACTTTGGCCGTTGATCAGCACGGCCATCGGGAACGCGATATTGTCCTTGCCGCCGCGGCGACCCTTCCACACTTCAGGATCGCGGTTGCGGTACTTGACCGAAACGATGACGCCGGTTTCGTCCAGGAACAAATCGCAGATCGCGATCGCTGTGGTGAGGAAGCCGCCCGGATTGAAGCGGAGGTCAAGGACCAGGCCCTTCATGCCCGCGTCCTTCAGCTCCTCGACGGCCTTGGCGAGATCGCGGGCGGTCGTCGGGGCGAACTGAGTCAGGCAGACGTAGCCGATCTTCGTTTCGGGGTCGATGAAGAAGTCCCATTGGTCCTTGGCATCGCGCTTGACGCCCAGCACGGTTTCGACGGCGATGAGGCCGCGTTTGATGGTGTAATCCTTCGGCTTGCCGTCGCGCTCCACGGTCAGGGTGATCGGCACCCCGACTTTCCCGAGGATGACTTCGAGGGCTTGTTCGGTCTTCATGCCCTTGGTTGAAATTTCGCGGGCGGCACCTTCGGGCAGCGGTTCGCCCTGCGCACCGGTCTCGCGCTTGATGGTGGTGATCAGGTCGCCGGCCTGGATGCCGGCTTTGTAGGCGGGGCTGTCCTTGATCGGGCTGACGACCAACAGGCCGTCGCGGACCAGGTCGCGGCGAATCTGGATGCCGACGCCGCGGAACTCGCCCCGCAGCGGGGCATCCATTTTCTTGATGAGTTCCTTGTCGTAGTAGGTCGTATAGGGGTCGCGCAGCTCGGCGAACATCATCAGGATGGTGAGGTCGGCATCCTTCTGGTCGTCCAGGTCTTCGCGTCGACCGAGGCGGGTCCGGACGTCGGCCAGCAATTCGGTCGCGTCGTCGCGGCTGAGGTCTTTGGGATTCTTGAGCTTCTCGATCACGTCCGCGGGCACGGCGATTTCGAGCCTGCGATAGAGTCCCTTAACCGCGTAAGCGGCCCACTGCCCGACATCGATCGGCTTGACGTAATCCGTGCGGACGGCTTCGATGGCACGAACCACCGTGCGGGAGAATTTGCGGGCCTCATCCTCGGGAAGTTTGCGCGTTTCGAGAATCGCGGCGCGAACCGTGAGGAACTCCGCGACGGGAAGTTTGCCGTCGGCCAACTGTTCGTAATTCTTGCGGAGTTCCTGATCGGCCTTAAGCTTGGGCATCCGCGTGACCAAGGGAATGCCTGCTTCCGCGACGTCTTCGGTCAGCTTGCCGCCGGCTTGGAGAGCTTTGAGCTTCGTCAGGCGTTCATTGGTCGTGGCGGTGATCTTGGGGTTCAGTGTGAGCGGAAAGTGGGACGTTTCCTCGCCGACGATGAAAGGCACCGATTCCTTTTCCTGTTGCGTCTTGCCCAATTCGCGGGCCTGCGTCGGCACATTCTTTTCCAGATAGGACACGAGTTCGTCGACGGTCACCAGCCCGTCCGGGCCGGTCCCTTCCGTGTCCGCGGCGCCGCGAAGGGCTTCGATCGCGGTCGCTGCGAACAGGCCGTTCTCACCCTTGGTCAGCGGCGTCTGGCTGGGAATGCAGGCCAGCAGAATGACTTTGTCCTGCGGCGGTGGTTGTTCGCCCTTATCCTCGCCGCCGAAGAGTGCGGCGAGCACATCGCGCAGGTTCGGCTCGGCGAGTGTCTCTTTGCCGGCGTCAAAGCCCTTGAAGGCGATGTCGAGCATCACACACAGCTTGCGGTCCTTGGCATTCTTCAGTTCCGCTTCCAGGTCGCTGCCCAGCAGGCCGGTCTTGGCCCGCTCCTTGAAAAGCGTTTCGGCGGTGAACAGGCAGGTTTGGTCGCCGGTCGAGGCACCTCGGCCAAACATGACGAACAGAATCGTGGCGTCCTTTTCAGTCTTCGTCACGGCGTCCTTGAGGGCCTTGACAATGTTCTCGCGGGTCGCCTTGAGCGACTTCCGCTTCTCGTCCGGCTTGGCGGTCAGCAGGATCACCCGCTCGGGTGTCGCCCCGAAGTATTGCGGGTCGGAGAGAAGATCGTGGAAGGCACGGGCGTCGGTCTCCGCGGTCGCTCTCGGCTCGATACTCGGATCCGCGAATTCGCCGACGCCGACGATGACCGCGAACGGCTTGGCAGCCTGCACAAGCGTGGGCCACAGGCAGGCGAGGCCGACCAGCAGCCCGAACGGTACACGACGACGCATGGAAACCCGATCCTTTCTCAAGGGCATCCTCGTGCGGGACGAGGCTTCATCATTCCATCAATGTTGACGGGCCACGGTGCAAAGGTCAACCCGGAAAGGATGCGACCGTCAGGCAACGCTCGGGGGATCATCCGCGACGATTGGTTTCGACACGTCGATGAATCGCCAGAGCACGACACCGACGAAATAGACGGCGGCATACGTGACGAAGCAGTACAGGATTCCGTCGTTGCCGGGAAAGGCTTTGATCACCGTGCCGGTGAAGAAGATGCCCGAGACGGCACCGACGAGGTTGCCGAACATGTTCATCGCCCCTGAAACGGTCGCGGAGTATTCGCGACCGATGTCCTGGGCCGCCGCCCACGCCGGCGCCATCATGAGGTCGTTGCAGAAGCCCATGGCGATGAGCAGCCCGGCGAAGAGCAGCACGTTCGCCGGGGCATAAACCAACGACGAGGCCGCCGTGAGGTAGAACAGCCCGGCGAGGCCGTAGCCCGCCATGCCCACTCCGCGCCGCGCCCAAACCCGGTTGCCGGTGCGACGCAGAATGTAGTCCGATACGATGCCGCCGGTGAGGCAGCCGAACATGCCGACGAGCAGCGGTGCCCCGGCGAGCAACGCGAGTTGAATCTTGCCGCCGTCGGTCGCGTTCCAGTCGGGGAACTGGCTTTTGAGTCGACCGGGCAGGTCGTACATGAGGAAGTACCAGCAGAAGTTGGTGACCACATACATGCAGCACAGCAGCCACAAGTTCCGCGATCGAACGAGTTTGCCCCACGGCACGGCCACGACGCCACGCTTGGTCGCGGCCGCATTGGGGTCGTGCTCGATCGGCGGCTTATTGCGGAAGAGAATGAAAAAGGCGACGCACCAAAGGATGGCCACACCGGCAAAGAGCCACATCGCATCTCGCCACGACAGCCCGCCGATTTCGACCAACAGCACCCACAGCAAGGGCGTCAGCCCGCCCATGAAGCGGGCGCTCATCCAGACGATCGACTTGGCGGTGCCGCGTTCGTCCGACGGGAACCAGTTGTAGAGAGCCTTGGCGATATTGGGAAAGGCTCCCGCTTCTCCCATACCGAACAGGAACTGAATGACGATCAACGCCCCGAAGCCGATCGTCACCGGGCCGAAGGTCATTCCCGTGAAGCCGGTCAGGGCGACGAACACCGACCACCACAACACGATGCGGAGCAGTGTCGAACGTGGGCCGAACGTGTCCCCCAACCAGCCGGAGGGAATCTCGAAGAGTGCGTAGGCGAGTTGAAAAGCCATGAGGACGTAGAAGAAATCGTCCGTCGTGTAGTTCGATCCGCCGTCGTTGAGGTCCTTCATGATCGCGGACTTGGCGCTGCCGTTGGCGGCGCGGTCCATGTAGGTGATCATGGCCAACAGGCAGAGCAGACCGAGGATCAGGTAGCGATGCGGAGACGGGCGATAGGCCTGCATAGTGGGGGATCGTCGCGGTTGGGGCGGGAGAGTGTCGAGCGAGTGTACCCCGGACGTGCGAACGCGGCCATAACGTGCTAGAATATCGCCACACGCATGAGGAGAAGCGAGCATGTCCGCCCTGCCGAAACCGCGCAAGCTCACGACGGCCGAATACTTCGCATTCGAGGAAGCGTCACCCGTCAAGCACGAATTCCACGACGGCGAATTGTTCGCCATGGCCGGCGCCAACCGCGAACACAACGTGATTGGTCGGAACTTGGCCGGCCATATGTTTGCTGCGATGCAGAGCGGTCCGTGCCAACTTTTCTTATCGGATCAACGGCTTGAGATCGGCCTGCGAGGTACTTACGTCTATCCGGACATGCTGATTGTCTGCGAAAAGCCCGAGTATGCGGCGGCGAACCGCAACACGCTGACGAAC
>Ga0209181_10013791_pt1 | contig 10067 bp, 8 predicted proteins | sample MAT05_FD_187208 | JGI IMG/M metagenome (GOLD analysis project Ga0209181, IMG submission 187208) | Freshwater microbial communities from Lake Fryxell liftoff mats and glacier meltwater in Antarctica - MAT-05 (SPAdes) (version 2) | ecosystem: Environmental > Aquatic > Freshwater > Ice > Liftoff...
CTTTCCACGCCCATCGCTAATCGCGCTAATCGCTTTGGGCGTGCCACACGGTGGCCTGGACTGGTAGTCTTCTGTCTGCCGCTCGCCTTACGTCGTTGCCGCTCGCCTTACGTCGTTGCGCGACCAGAGCGAGTTTTACAGCTTGGGTTGAACGTGCAGCTCTTAACCGTCCGAATACTACGTCGCGAGTGGTGCTATCACGTTGATTCAAACGCTTCCATCTGTTCTTGCAATTCGGCCCAACGCATTTCCGCCGTTTCCAATTCAGTCGTTACCTTCGTCAGCTCTTCATGCAGTTTCATCGCCGCAATCGCTTCGGTGGATTGCATGAGCTGGTCGTTCAGCAACTTCTTCTGAGCGTCCAGTTTTGCAATCGTCTTTTCAAGTTGCCCGACTTCTCGCTTGACCGACCGATCGTCCTCGATGATGTTCTTGCTGGCGTTGCCACCTTTGCGATTCGGTGTCGCTAGTGATGTGTGGCCGCGATCTTTGGGAGGTGGGGGTACCTTTACTTTGGAGGTGGCTGCGGGCTTGTCATTGGCTTTCGGGCTGGTCCCTTTTCGTTCGCTCTCGACGTTGTCGATTTCCTTATTCACCATGTAGAGATAGGAGTCGTAATCCCCCCGGTAGTTCACGACCGTGCCGTCTTTGACTTCGACGATGCTCGACGCCACGCGCTTCATGAAGTGACGATCGTGCGAGGTGAAGATGACCGTCCCTTTGTATTCGATAAGGGCATTGGCTAAGGCTTCGACCGTCTCGACGTCCAAATGGTTACCGGGTTCGTCCAAGACTAAGATGTTGCATTTGCTCAGAAGGAGAGCAGCCATGCAAAGTCGGGCGCGCTCACCACCACTTAAGACCGGGATCTTCTTCTTCACCGCACTGCCACGAAACAGCATGGCTCCGGCGACATCCAGAATCGTCTGGTTTTTGGTCCCTGGGATGGCTTCGTACTCTAGGTATTCAAGCACTGTTTTGCGTTCAGGCAAGCTGCTGTAAACGTGTTGCGCGTAAGTGCCAATCTCACAGCCGAAGCCCCATTTGACTTCTCCGTGCAAAGCAGGCAGAGATTGCACCAGAGTTCGCAGCAACGTCGTCTTGCCCTGGCCGTTGTCACCCACGATGGCAGCCCGCGAACCATGCTCGATTTCCAGGTCGATCCCCTTGGCGACAGCATGGTCACCGTAGCCGATAGTAAGGTCCTTACAGCGGACGGCTGGCCCCTTGCGAGGTTCCACCATTGGCGCTCGAACGGTTGCACGAGCTTGCTCCCCTTGAACTTCTCTGAACTCCAGCTTGCCGAGCATTTTTTCTTTGGACTTGGCGCGGGTCGCGGTGCTGGCGCGGGCACGGTTCTTGTCAATGAACTCTTGCAACTGTTTTCGTTTGGCTTCGTTGGCGGAGTTGACCCGTTGGTCGTGTTCGCTGAGCTCCTGCTGATAGACGAGGAAGTCATCGATCTTGCCAGGGTACATGGTCAGTTTGCCCATCGACAAGTCGAGCGTGACATCGCAGGTTGCGGTCAAGAATGCCCGGTCGTGGGAAACGATCAAACAGGCTTCATGGAAATCGCGTAGGAAGTGCTCAAGAAGGATCTGGGTGCGCAAGTCGAGGAAATTGGTCGGTTCGTCCAGCAGCAACAGGTTGGGTTCGTGTAGAAGCAACGCGGCCAGCTTTACGCGTGTTTGCCAACCACCGGAGAGTTCGCCAACGGGGCCATCGAGGTATTTTCCTTTTAGCTCGAACTGGCCACCCACTTCGCCGCATTTCCAGTCGGGTTGTCCGCTGTCCCGCATCATGAATTCGAGGGACGTTTCGCCAGGTAGGAATGGGTCGTGTTGGCGCAGGTAACCGATATTGAGCTTTGGGTGTTTGATGATTTGTCCAGTATCGAGCTCTTCGTCCCCGAGAATGCATCGGAGCAGGGTGGATTTGCCCGCCCCGTTCCGGCCGACGAATCCGACTTTGGTATCGCTCATGATGGTGCATTCCGCATCTTCCATCAAAATCTGGTCACCGTAGTGTTTGGAGGCATTTCGAATTTGCAACAGGACGGACATAGCAACCGGGGAAAAGCGAGGGATCAGGACAAATCAACTTAGCGTTCAAATCCGCTTGTGATATGTTATCAACAGGCTCGAAAGATACCAAGGAGAACTATTGGCCACATGAGCGAGATATCACATTCAGTCACCGAATTGATCGATCAGTTGGGCAAGTTGCCTGGCATCGGTCGCAAGACGGCGGAGCGCCTCGCCTACCACCTGTTGCGAGTCCATGAATCGGAGGCGTTTGCGCTATCGGACGCCATCCGTCACGTGCGAGAAAACGTTCGTTATTGCTCGGTTTGCTACAATTTGGCCGAGGGAGAACTGTGCGGAATATGCATGGACTCCCGGCGAGATTCGTCGCTGTTATGCATTGTAGAACAGCCTCGCGATTTGATTGCCTTGGAGCAGTCGGGGGTTTTCAAGGGTCTTTATCACGTGCTGCTGGGAAGGATTGCTCCGTTAGAAGGAATCGGGCCAGATCAACTCACCATCGACGCGCTCGTGGAACGAGTCCGGAACGGGAACTTTTCCGAAGCCATTATGGCCACCAACCCGAATGTCGAGGGGGATGGAACAGCCCTTTTCATTTCGAACCAACTCGACGAGTTTCCAATCGAGCTGACTCGGTTAGCCCGCGGCGTCACCAGCGGTAGCGTCCTTGAATTTACCAACAAAGAAATCCTTGCCGATGCGCTCAGCGGGCGGCAGAAACTTTAATTTGGAAATTCTGCCAAATGAGCCGTATGGAAGAGATTGTCGGTGAAAAAAGGGTTGTCGAAGCGACCATTCTCTGGCTTGAAAAAGTTGTCATCGGGCTCAACCTCTGTCCGTTTGCGAAAGCAATTCACGTCAAGAATCAGATCCGCTACGTTGTAAGTCACGCTAGCCAGGGTGCTGTTTTGCTGGATGAGCTGAAACGAGAATTGCAACTATTGGTTGCCACCGATCCGGAGCAAATTGAGTCTACATTGTTGATCCATCCGAGGGTTCTGGAGGACTTCGTTGAATACAACGCTTTTCTAGCGGACTGCGATTTGGCCCTCGAGGAACTCGAGCTGGATGGCGTTGTGCAAGTTGCGAGCTTTCATCCGCAATATCAATTTGCGGGTACGAAGATCGATGACGTGACGAACTACACCAATCGATCGCCGTTCCCAATGCTGCATTTATTGCGAGAAGCAAGCGTTACGCGGGCTGCGGAGTCGTTCCCGAATGTGGAGTCGATTTACCAGAAGAACATCGAGATGCTAAAGAAGCTTGGGAAAGCAAGAATGGAAAGGCTGTTTCGCGTCTGATGATTAGTCCAAGCATGCCGTCGGCTTTATGCCGAGGGTTCTGACCATCTGTTCTAGGCCTGGCGCTTGCGATTTGACCGGAATCTTTTCAAGCCGAAGCCGCCCATGGCTAGACCGACCAACGCCATAGTAGATGGCTCTGGCACTGCAGTAAGGGAAAATGCGTTGAAACTCGAACCAACCGCGGTTGAAATCACTGGCCCGGCTGGATTTTCAATAAGAAAAAACCCTGCATCATTTGGAGGTACAGGGTTGCCGGGCAGTAGGCGAAAGGTTGTCGTCAAAGCAGAAGTAATCGTGTAGTTCGTACTGACGATCCCTGTGAAACTCACGGAGCCGATCAAAGTATTGGTTGATTGGCCTACTCCAACCACAGTATTGAACGGGTCGATGTTTGGGTTCATGAAATCCGCAGGCCCACCGCCTCTGAACGTTACTACATTACCGACAACCGTCGCTCCAGGGTTGTCGAGGCCTCTCCAATTCGAACCGGATTGGCCAGCGGCTACGCTTATAGGCGCGACCTGCGTCGCGGCGACGTTCAACGGCGAATTGTTGATCGCTAGAGTAAAACCGTACGCGCCAATCGCTTGAGTTCCCGAAACTGCAGAGGCGTAGACATCGAACGAAAAGTTTATCGCTTCAGGCCCACTTGTTCGGTTAAAGGTCACAATGATCGATGCGTTGCCCACGGATTGAAAAACCATTGCGCAAGCAAGCAACCCTAAAAGTTTTAGGCATTTCAAGTGCATTGAATCATCCAAGTTAGCAGGGACTGAGAGGTTTTCGAAGAATGGGTAAGTCTAGTTGGAATTTTTGTGGATCCAACGATTTAATCCGCTAATTTCCAATTGTTTCTCCGGAAAACTTAGCACTTGAATTGATTGATTCGTACCCAAGAATCTTAGCGGCACAGAGCAATAACACCAAAAAATTAGGCTGCCACGAGTGGCAGCCTAATTGAATCTTTGCATCACCAATACCGACTAGGGATTCAGCGATGGTGCTGGAGGTGGTGCTGGAGCACCGCCACCGCCACTGCCCATCACTTCGGGTACCTTAGCAGGTTGACTACTTTTGTTGTAATCGGCTGGAAGCGACGATTCGGAGCTTGCTCCGCAACCCAACAGTCCGCAACTCATCAGTCCACAGCCCAACAAAATCAAAAACATTTTCTTCATAGAGAATTCGCTACTTTCTTCGTGGTAATTAGTTGTCTAGATTGGCAACATTGCCATCCTGCATCGCCGAAACCCTTTGATAGGTGGTGTTGTCAATGGAGTTTGCAATATTGCGAACCGAACCATCGGCCATGGCGACGTTGATGAGGCCGGTATGGCGACTGTTATACTTGTAATAGACCCACGGATCGGTTCCGCCCAATCCCCAGGCTGTTGGCATCGGCCCGATGGTCCATCCGTAGGACCAAGTTCGTCCGGTAGGCCTTTGGCTGTCGGTCCAAACGCCAGTTGCTTCGCCAAACAGCATGACGTTAGTAGTTCCGTCGGTCAGATCCGCGATCCTGTAGCTTGTACGGTTTCCAAAGGGTCCGATCCAAGCGTTCCAAGCAGGCGATAGAGTTGTTCCAAGACGCCCTGCGTTCCCAAGGTAGTTGGTACGCCCCATGGTTGCTCCGAACGGAACTCCATATCCACTGCCCCCCACCGTTCCTGTATTGCCAGTTCCCCAAGTGTGGAGAATCATCATCGTGGCAGCGGTATTAGAGTAAGCATCGTCCGATGGGCACAGGAGAGTACTGAGTTTGTACTGCTGGAAATCCCACAGGGTATCGATGTCACTTGGGTCTCCGTCGTATCCGGTGGCACCACTGGTCCAAAACAGAAACTTTTCGCCGTCGGTAGCAGTGACGCCGGTTGGCTTAGCTTTTGGATCCATATTCCGCCAGTTCGCAAACGGTTCGTGCACGGCGGTTTGTTCAAAATACGGGAACAGATAGACCAAATGCCCAACCCATTGCACTCCGTAAGCAGGCGAGGCTGTCGTTGTGAAAGTAACATCGCCAGGGCTCCCCAAGTACCCTGGTGGCAGTTTCTTTGTCGCGCTTTCGAAATTATGAAGAGCCAATCCGAGTTGCTTCAAATTATTAGTGCACTGCATTCGCCGTGCAGCTTCACGTGCGGCCTGGACCGCCGGCAAAAGCAAGCCAACTAAGATACCGATGATCGCAATCACGACCAGCAGTTCAACCAACGTGAAAGCCGACCAAGTTTTCCTTACATGAAATTTTCTCATGTCTAAAACACCTCTCAAAAAGAAGAAACAAAAACGCCATCAATCCAATCGGTTCAACTTGCCGCTGTTCAGGAGAAGGATAATGCAGTGCCGAGCAAATCTACTTTTTCAAATCTTAATCGTTTTCCCGACGAATTTGTCTCTAAAATTCCAGTACAATTTCGCCACCCCCCATATGGGAGAAGGCCTGGTGTCACGCAAATTGCCCGATTCCGCTGCGTTTTACATATTTTTTTAACCAAAATCGCTTCATTCGATTTTTTCGAGATTTTTTTGAAATTGGATGAGGGACAAAAAATGTCTGGGGAAAATCCTTTCCAAGCCACTATCGCTTTTCCCTAAATTTCATCCGTCATCACTCGAAGTCCAGCACTTGGCCATCTTTTAACAACTGGATTTTTAGTTTTTCGGAATCGATTGCCTGAACCGTTGATTGTTCATCGATCGCATGAACCGCAGCCGTTGCAGCGCTCTGCCCCATGACCATGAAAACCGGCTCCATGCGAATACTCCCATACGAAATATGGCTAGCGGCCAAGCAGACTGGCACCAGCAGATTGGTGCACTGATCTGCCTGAGGCCGAATACTGCGATAGCTTATCGGATAAGGACGCGTACCGATTTGAATATCCCCTTCGTTGCGTGCAAAGCCATCCTTGGTAACGTAGCGCTGGGTATTGTGGCTGTCCATGTTGTAAGCACCCATTCCGACACTATCCGCAACAATCTCAACACGTTTGCAATTCTTTTCACTCATCACGTATTCCGATACCATCCGACGCGCTTCACGCACGTACAGTTGTCGGGGCCAGTTGTCATTGTCGACAAATTCGTCCTTGGCCAAGGCCAATCGATTGAATTCTTGGCGAACGCTCTCGGGCACGCGCGGATGGTTGGCCAAGGTCCACATTAACCCCTTGGTGTATTGCTCGTGTTCTTTCCAAATCCTCTCGCGCACCGCGTAGTCGCCGTCGGGATATTCGTAGTTCAGGCCAATGTTGTCGGTACTAAATGCAAAATTATTGTTCGTGTCGGTCTTTCGATTCGGCATCCAAAGCGGGTGCCATGGAACTCGAAGGTCACCCGCCTCGAAGTTGCGTAAAAGCAACTCATAGTTGAGTTCAATGTAATCCGCAGGCTTAGGCCACGGTCTACGATTGTCGGGATGGTCCGTCGTGCAAAGTCGGAAGTTGTACGCTTGGATACGATGGTCTCCATCGCCGTCTTTGCCTTTGGGCAACGGTGTAACACCCGGTAAGAGTCCACTGGCCGGGTCGCCTTTCTTTAGGAAGGGATCGACTTGTTTCACAAACTGGTGGTGGACCGTTCCACGCATTTGCAGGCCGTTGATGGTTTCGCCGTAAGTGTCATTGGACTCTCGACCGACATGGTAGGTGACCCCAGCCTTGGCCATCAGATCACCTTCGTAGGTCGCATCGATAAATACATTTCCTTCAAAAGCACGACCGTTTTCCATCATGATTTTCTCGATTCGAGTCCCTTCTTTCATTACGCCCGTTTTCAAATCCAATCGCGACCCAAAGACAATAGGCACCTTTGCCTCAACAATCATTTCGTTGAAGACTTGGGTCGCCACGCTAGGTTCAAAGGTCCACATCGTATCCTCGTTCTTCGCCCGGCTTTTGAAGTACGATTCGCGCGCCTCGCGTGTCCAACGATCCGGCTCAATATACTTTTTATGAATCCTTTGGTAGAACTCGCGAGACAAACCGCCGATGGCTCGCTTGTTGCCGATATCCGTCGCACCTAGCCCGCCGGTTGTCAGTCCACCCAGAAACTGCGTAGGTTCGATGATCACGACAGACTTTCCCATCCGCGAGCATTGCACGGCAGCCGAGACGCCGGCGCTGGTACCCCCATAGATGACAACGTCAAATCGATCGGCTGCAATGGCTGGCAGTTGCATTAAGACAAATATGCACGTTGCCAAGCTTGGAAGGGTTAATTGTTTCATGTCGTTGTACCTGGTGCATGGTGAAAATGATGAGCGGACCTCATTGTATGCGACTGTTTACCACAGAGGGCACAGAGGTTCACGGAGGATAGACCATTTTGAGATCCGTCTCTGTGTTTCTCCGTGTTCTCTGTGGTTAATCTTTCCGGTCTTGCGTTACTCGATAAATGCGAACTCGTTCGTGTTGAGCAATACCAAGCAAAGCTCGACTAGGGTTCGCGATTCCAGAAACGTCCTGCACGAAGCAAACTCTTGATCGTTTGGGTTGCGTAGTAAGATCTGTCGAAACGCTGTGTGTATTTGCTGATTTTTGCTGGATGGAACGTCGCCAAGGATGGTTTCGGCGATTCGTTGGGCAGCCTGCACGGATAGACTGCCGTTCATCATGGCTAACGACTGCGGCGCGACTAGGGAGCATTCACGCTTGCCACACGATACGGCGTTTTCTGGCAGATCAAACGTCTCCATCCAGGGGATTCGAATCGTTCGCTTTTGAATCAAATAGAGACTTCGAACCGATTGTTCCGATGGAGGCGATGGATACCAGCCCTTGGTCTTGGTCGCGTTGTCGTCCAGAACCGCTGGGTTCGCCGCCAGTGTGGCGTCATCCAACACGGGCCAAACAGGAGGGCCGCCAGCCCTTTCCTGCAATAGACCAGACACGTGCAGGATGGAATCGCGTAGCTGTTCCGCACTCTTCCGCCGCAACTGTGTTCGAAGCGTCGCGAACTCGTGTCCACCTCGTGTAGCTTGGGTAGCGTGTGTAGCTTGGTCGGCAACCGTTTGCTGGCGGTAAGTACTGCTCGTAACAATGAGTCGATGGATATGCTTCAGCGACCAACCCGAATCCATCAGTTCCATCGCAAGATAGTCCAGCAACTCCGGGTGCGAAGGCAAAGCCCCCGTCACTCCAAAATCGTTGGGTGTTGCGACGATGCCGTTCCCAAAGTAATTTTGCCAAATCCGATTTACGATGACTCTGGCCGCCCACGGATTTTCACGTGAAGCAATCCATCGAGCCAGTGTTAAACGCCGCCCGGTAGTGGTTGATTTAAGCGGTTTGACCAGGATCGGCGTGTTCGGAAACAGAACGGAGGGAAAGCCAGGTTCGACTGCATCCTTCGGTGTTCGGTGATCACCGCTAAATAGGACAAATATCGGCTGCACCGAGTCCATTTTGTCGTGCATCAAAAGCCCGTTCGTGAACGGTCGCTTGCCCTGCTTAAGCGATTTAAGCTTGGACTCGGCCATGGCGACTTGCTCGAGCTCGATCGAAGTCATCCGTTCTTTGCTCTTTTTCGGCTCCACTTTGACTGTCTGTCGGGCCAGAACCGCGCTCTCGATTTCGTCGATGGACTTTTGAACTCGCTTGATCTCGGCGTCTTGCCGTTGATTGTGATTGCGAATGGCTTTCTGGTCGGCTTGCAAATCGATGGCTACGTCATCGGCGTATTGACAAGCCGCAAAGAACGCTCGCAGTCGATAGTGGTCCGCGTGCGAAAGTGGATCGGTCTTGTGATCGTGACATCGACAACAGGACATGGTCAAGCCGAGCATGGCACCCGCCGTGGTCTCCGTCAAGTCGGACAGGAGCTCAGCCCTCGCTCGGTCTTGCTCGTTGAATAACCCCGCAGCATTGTCTTGAGGACCAAGTCGCAAATACCCCGTTGCGATGAGACTGTCCTGCTCATCGAGATCGCGAGGAGGGCCATTAAGCAATTCATCGCCTGCGAGCTGCTGTTCCACAAACCGATCATACGGAATGTCACGGTTCAGTGAGCGAACAGTGTAGTCTCGGTAACGCCATGCGCTTGGTCGCAATTCGTCCCAGTCGAACCCATTGCTGTCGCTGTATCGAACGACGTCCAGCCACATACGCGCCCAGTGAACTCCAAACGCTGGTGAACTTAACAACGGTTCGACCCAACGTTCGTAATGGTCCGGTGACGGATCGGTAACAAAGCACTGCATCGGATCAAAATCAGGGGGCAGCCCTGTCAGATCCATCGATGTTCGATGCGCCAAAACGTTGTCGGATGCAGTTGGGGCGGGCACTTGGCCGTCTCGTTCCCATTGGGCACGGACAAAGCAATCGATCGGATTGCGGCACCAGGCGACGTCAAAAACGGCGGGTATCGCGGGTCGCAAGATCGGTTTCAGTGACCAGAGGTCGAGTCGCTTTCCATCGAATAAGACTCGAATCGGGTTTTTGGGATCGGACCACGCATTGCCTACGGGTTCTGGAATCGACCCGGAAGACTCGAGTGGTGAATCCTCGGTTAGCCAACGGGCTCCTTTTTCGACCCAAGTTTTCAATGTTGTGATATCGGAGGCGCTCAACCGTCGTTTGGGAGGCATCAGCAATTCTTCGTCGGAATGCTCGATCCGTTCCAAAAGCAACGACTGTTTTGAATCGGGCGAAGCGTCTTTGGAGTTTGGAAGCAGTGTTCCATTGTCACCACCCAAGAGCAAGAAGGCTTGAGAGTCCAA
>Ga0209181_10013792_pt1 | contig 10065 bp, 13 predicted proteins | sample MAT05_FD_187208 | JGI IMG/M metagenome (GOLD analysis project Ga0209181, IMG submission 187208) | Freshwater microbial communities from Lake Fryxell liftoff mats and glacier meltwater in Antarctica - MAT-05 (SPAdes) (version 2) | ecosystem: Environmental > Aquatic > Freshwater > Ice > Liftoff...
GCGGAGAGTTGGACGATCCGACGATCATCTTCTGCAGTTCGCCCGACAAAGCGGCGACGATCGCGCTTGCCTTGATCGAGGCTCAGCTGGGCACGCCGTCGGAACTTTGCACGCAGGCCGCTGATTTGGGTGGGGGCGAATTACCACCGGGATTGGCACGTCACCAAGGCGCTCCGGCGCGGCATCGGCGTGCACCACGCCCGAATCCCACGAGCACTCGCACAATTTGTGGTTCGCGCCTTCAACGAAGGACAAATGCAATTCCTCATCTGCACCTCGACGCTGATCGAGGGGGTGAACACCAAGGCGAAGAACATTGTGATTTACGACAAGGCGATCAATCGCAGCGGGATCGACCTCTTCACGTTCAACAACATCCGCGGCCGTGCGGGCCGCATGGGACAGCACTTTATCGGGCATGTTTACCTGTTTCATGCCGCGCCGGAGGAAGAGTTGCCATTCGTGGACATGCCCGTATTCAGCCAATCTGAGAACGCGCCGGAAAGTTTGCTACTGCAAATCGATGACGAGGACTTGAGTGACCGATCCCGCGACCGGCTGGAGCGTTTCTTCAGCCAAGAGGTGCTCGATTACGAAACGCTCAAGGGCAATGTAGGCGTGGAACCGGCACGGCAAATCGAACTCGCGCGAGAGATCGCTGGCAACCCTCGCGCTTTTCAATCGGCACTTCGGTGGCAGGGTTTTCCGACAGCAGAGCAGCTCAAAAGCGTTATCGCATTGATCTGGAAGCACTTTGACGGCGCGAAACTGGCACGGCGCAGTATCGTCTCCCCCGCACAGCTTGGGTTCTTCATCAACGCGCTACGCTCGGCTCCCTCCGCGCGAGAACTCATCGCGAGAAACACGCGCGAAGGTCCCGACGATTCCGTGCGGCAGGTGCTCGATTTTCTACGGCTCTGGGCCGACTTCCACTTCCCTCGGCTGCTCCGTACTCTCGATCGAATCCAAAAAGACGTCTTCCGACGCGCGGCGCTTCCCGCCGGCGACTACGAATTCTTTGCAAGCCAAGTGGAACATCGCTTCCTCGATGCCGAGATCGCGGCACTCGACGAATATGGGATTCCAATCGAAGTGGCGCGGAAGCTCGCTGCACAACTGCGCGCTGGCGGCAATTTTGATGCCGCACTCGATAAACTGCGCGCACTCAACATTGACGCAACGAATCTCACCCCATTCGAGAAGTCGCTTGTCCGTGACGCACAGATGCACATCTGATTCTTGAATTCTCCTCCAGATTTCCGCGGGCCGCTATCAACCCTGAGAACGGGACGAGGCGCGAACTGGTTATTCGTATCGACACTACGCTTGAGCTTCCACTGAGACGCGTGCTACTTTCCCCTCCATGAGCACGCTCGCCGAGATTGGGACGAGGGCCTGATTATTCGCGGAAAAGGGACGAGGGACGGACTGATTATTCGAGGGGTTGATTGGCAGCCAGCCGAGTTTTCCGCCCTGCATGGAGTGTCGCCGTACCGTCGGCACAACCAGCCGTAATTAGTGAGGGGAACTGGACGCATCAAGCTTCTGGCTGGGGCTGTTTCACCAAAGCAACGAGATGCCATACGCGGGGAACTCGCTGTCTGGCGACACCATGTGAAGGGCAAGCATTTCGGCTTGTCCAAGAATGACGCGATCAAAGGGATCCTTGTGATGAGGCGGCAATTCGGAGGCGCGAAAGAGGGCCTCAGCGGTAAAGGACAGTTCCGTCAATCCCCACCTGGCGACCTGATCGGTTCACCACTTCCTGGGCGAATCGGGAAGCGCAAGTCTGCCTGCGCAATGCTTGAGCGTGATCTCCCAGAGCGATGCGTGACTGATGTGGAGCACGGCAGCCGGATCATTGATGGCAGTGGACGCGGCCTCGCTCAACTGCGCGGGTTCACTCGTCAGCCAGATGAGCGCGCAGGTGTCCAGAAGCAGGTTGGGTGTGCCGTCGACTGGATGTAGAGACGCTTTTCCGAAGGTGTTTACCAATGGTATTCTCCCTTGAAACCTCTTCATCGCGTTATTCCTCCAGTGTGACAATACATCGGATCGGCGGCACACCCCTAAGGTAACGGCAACAGTAGTGGTCACGGATCAGAATGGTGCGACTGCAACGGCGTCCGTGGATATTACTGTCATTAAAGTTGTTTTCATCTCGTTTGAGGCAATTCCTAATGGCAAGCTAGCCAGTTTTTATGGCTTGTATGCAATCCCAGGGGATCCAAGAAACTATAGACTCGGTGGTGCCGCAAAACACCATGGTGTAGTTCAAGTGCAGCCAAAAGAAGCCCGGCCATATGTCAATATACAGCTATTTCAAACTTTGAACTCCGACATCAGCGTGCCAGTATGGGACCTGAGCGAGCAAAATGTCGGCAATGATGATGCCTACAATGATGCGCCGGCAGCCTCGGCCTATCAAAATCAAGGGGAAGATCAACTGGTGATCGAATATGGTGATTTTCCGTGTATTAATCGTAATCAGCAATTTTGGAAGTGCACCGCAGCTGTCCCGTCTTTGGAAGCTACAATGAGCCAAAATTTTTACGTGTTTTTGCGCTATCAAGTAAATGGAACTATTGTTGGCGGACCCGAGTGGGCAACAGTGGGTGAATTACAATGGGGACTTCATGGCGGGGTGGTTGTGCAATATGACCCGAGCGATGGAAAAACAGGAGGAACAGACATAACGATATTAGCCAACGGTGGGACTGGAACCCCATCAACGGAAGCTCCCCACCCGCCGGATAGTCCAAACTAAGAACATGTTAAGCCTTATTGACGTAATACATTTTCCGGGCGTGATTTTCAAAAAGTTTTTGAAACATCTATCTCTACTGAAACCAACTGGTTTCCTGACGTGGATTGTCCCGATTAAATCGCTGCTAATGCTTTCTGCCTGCGCTGCGCCATTGCCTCCGAAGGATTGGGATGGTCCTTTCGAGTATCCCGTAGTGTACAACACCCTAACGCAATGCTTAAGTGTAATTGCTGCAACCGGAGATGATGCAATGAAACTTGCCGTGGCCCCGTCAACCAATGGTGCCTCGGCGTCTTTCAAGGTTCGAATGTCTAAAGAAACAATAGCTTCCGCGCGGCGAGCGCTGTTTTCACTTGAGTATTTTCAAACAATCATGACTGCTTCCGAATTAGGCAGACGACATGGTGAAATCAAATTTTCTTCTGTTAATTCAAAAACAGTTGCTGATCTTATTGTAAGGGCTTATGACGTATTTAAGCAAAGAGGGATTCCTTTCCCAATGAAAGATGAATTTGAGAAACCAATTTTCCCACCACCATAAAATAGGGGGATTGGCGTCCGGCGACGTGAGAATGGGATTATTCTTGTGTGTTCAAAACATTAAAGTTATATTAGCGATTAATTGCCTGGGACTGTCTCGCGCAGCGCTCAAACAATAGGTTTTATCACTTTCATGACTGCGGCGGATTTACTGTGTTGCAAGATGTATGTGGATGAGTGGGATCGCATTCAGATGGAAGGTGAAATTGTCAGAAGCAAGCTTCAAACGCCTAGCAGCTTCATCCGGCTTGGGGATGGGGAACTGAATATCCTCCGGAGGCAGGACTATCTTTCCGACAGACTCCGCGCTGCGGTGGCGGCGTGTGACATTCTCGGGTTGCCGGATGCCTTTAACCGCCGACCGCATCCTTGGCGGGCCTCGCTGATCGAGGAGCTTCCAGCCTATGACGGGCCAGTAGTCAGCGCCATCCTGCCGCTCTGCCTGCCATCGCTTCTGCCATCCGTGCTGAAGGGGCGGCGTGCGCTTTGGATTACTCATCGGGCGGAGGTGATCATCCGGCGGCTGAAGGATCCTGCTTTCTGCGAATTCTATGGGTTCGAGACGGGAAGGGAAGATGCGCGCCTCAACGGTGTCCCGAGGGGTCGTACGCTGCCCTATGTCGAGGCAAGCGAGGCTGGGTATCTCGGCGTATTGGAGAAGGTATGCCGGGAGGCGGATGCGCAGACTTACGACGTTGCCGTGATCGGCATGGGTGCCATTGGCAAGATGGTCGCACGACCTCTCCTCGAAGGGCAAGGTCGCCTTCGACGCCGGGTGCATTCTCTCCGCTTTGCGGAGCGGGCCCGACCGGTTGGTTTTTACGAAGGAACTCAAGCCGCTCCTCTGGGTGGAGAAGGCCCCCTTCCGCCGCGTCCTGCTGGTGCTGCGGAGCGGCGGCGAGTACCGGCCCGAGCATGTCCTGCGGCTGGCTGCGCAAATAACCGACTGTCAGGTATCCGTCCTGACCGACGCATCCCCGTCCGACCTTCCCGGCGTGCAAGTGATCCCGATCCAGCACGGGTGTGCCGTCGAGTGGATGTAGAGACGCTTTTCCGAAGGTGTTTACCAATGGTATTCTCCTTTGAAACCTCTTCATCGCGTTATTCCTCCAGTGTGACAATACATCGGATCGGCGGCACACCCTCCAGCACCGATGGCTGGGCTGGTGGTCAAAGATGGAACTGTTCCGGCCGGACATCACGGGCACTTTTCTATATCTCGACTTGGACACCGTAGTCCGCAAACTCCCGGATGCCTACTTCCAGTATCCGCAGAGCCTCGCCCTTGATGATTTCATGCAGTCGGGCCAGAAGCCGCGCAGCTATCGCGGATCGGGAATGATGCTGCTGCATGAGAAAGACCGGGCACAAGTGTGGGAGCAATGGATCGCAGATCCAGCGAGGCACATGAGGGAGCATCGGGGCGATCAGGACTTCCTCTATTCTGCCAAGCTAAATACGGCAACATGGCAGAGCGTGTTCCCCGGCGAGATTTGCAGCTATAAAATGCACTGGCTGCCCAAGCGTGGTGTGGAGGAGAAGAAGGTCAATGTGGTGTGCTTTCACGGCAGGCCCAAGCCATGGGAGCTGCCGGAGATGCCCGCCATGCTCCAGCGCCAGCCGCAGTCGTGTGTTCTCGTCGGCAATGGGCCGTCCATCCTGAACCATCAGCTCGGCACGGTGATTGATGGCTTTGACGAAGTGGTGAGGTTCAATGCCTTTGCCATTCGCGGATTCGAGGATCGCGTCGGAACCAAGACCACGCTCTGGAGCACGTTCGGGCATAAGACGCTACCCAAGGACGAGGCCGTGAGGCCCGAGCGGGTGCTGTTCACGCACGGTGCGGGCGGCGAGCCGGCCTATAGCCCCAAGGAACTTATCCGCATCCCGGCCAGTGCCTACAGTCTGGTGCGCAAGCTGCTGCAAACGCGATCGAAGCTGCCGGAGACCGGGGATTTAATCCCGTCCAGCGGGCTGCTCGTGGCGTGGTGGTATCTGGAAGCCATGCGAATGCCCAAGATTTCGCTGATTGGGTTCGATCATTTCTCGAAGGCCAGCGATTCCCGGCATCATTACTGGAACCCGCAGATTTTCACGAAGCCGAAGGAGCATGACGGAGAGGCCGAGGCGGCAATCATTCAGGATTACATCGGTGCTGGGCGCATCGAGCGTCTGGGCTGAGGCACATCACGCTCAAGAAGGTGGACAAGGGCGTGGTGTGGGGCAGCGTGCATTGGCAGTACCTTGAGGACATGAGCAAGGTGACGGCCTACGAAGGCACGCCGCTGAAGCTGACGAAGACGCTTTTCACCAAGCAAAACACGAAGAAGGGGCCCGTGCTCGAACCCGTGAAGGGCGCGGTGAAAGTCGGCGACGAAATCGTCGTGCGCATCGTGCTGCACACGGATCGCGATATGGAATACATCCACCTCAAGGACTACCGCGGCAGCGGCACCGAGCCGGTGAATGTGCTCTCGAGCTACAAGTTCCAGGACGGCCTCGCGTACTACGAATCCACAAAGGACACCGCGAGCCACTTCTTCATCGATTACCTGCCGAAGGGAAACTACGTCTTCGAATACTCGACGCGCGTCGTCCACAAGGGCCGCTACCAGACTGGATTCGCGGGCATCCAGTGCATGTACGCGCCGGAGTTCAACAGCCACTCGGAGAGCATCTGGGTGGTGGCGGAGTAGGGATTGGGGCCTCCGTCCGCGTATTGCCGGAGTTCGCGTCGGGCATCGTGCGGCTGCTGTTCGCCGGGGACGGCAGCCTGTTCGTCGGCATGACGAGCCGCGGCTGGTCCTCGCTCGGCACGAAGTCCTACGGCCTCCAGCGCGTGCGGTGGAAAGGCGTGACGCTTTTCGCCATCCGCGAGATGCGCGCGCGGCCAGACGGCTTGGATCTGGTCTTCACCGCGCCGGTGGATGCCGCGACCGCTGGCAGCGTCGCGTCCTACTCGATGAAGAGCTTCACGTATTTCTACTCCGGCGCGTACGGCAGCGATGAAATTGACGTGAAGCCCGCGCCCATCACCGCCGCGGCCGTGAGTGCGGATTGCCTGAGCGTGCGCTTGAAAGTGGAAGGCCCCCGCGAACTCTACGTCCACGAACTCCACGCCGACGGCCTCCGCTCCGCAACCGGCGCGAAGCTCGACCACGCCGACGCCTACTACGCGCTGAACCGGATTCCGAAGGACTGAGCGGGAGGTCAAATGAGCAGTGCAAAGCGCGCACCTGTGCTCTAGTCTCCCGACATGGATCGCACCACGATCAATCCCAACCAGTGCGGCGGACGCCCGTGTATTCGCGGCATGCGCATCCGCGTGACGGACGTGCTCGACATGCTCGCCGATGGCGCGACGCAGGAGGAAATCCTTGCTGATTTCCCCGACCTTGAAGCCGGGGATATCCGCGCGTGCCCCGCTTACGCGGCCAGCTAATTTGATCATCCTGTGCTCGGCGCTGCCTGAGCCATGCGCTTCCTCGTGGGTGCGCAATTGCCGCCCGCGCCTGCCCGCTGGCTGGGTGAAAAGGGATTCGCCGCCACGGCGGTGCGCGAACTGGGACTGCGCGATTCCGACGACGGGAGCATCTGGAACTTCGCGACCGCCGGTGGCTGGACGGTGGTGACGAAGGACGGGGATTTCGTCGAACGCGGCGTCGCGGCGTCCGACGCGCCGGGTCTTGTCTGGCTTCGCATCGGCAACTGCACGAACCGCGTGCTCTTCGCGTGGCTCGAACCGCTGCTGCCCGGCATCGTCGAGCGCCTCAACGCAGGCATCCGGCTTGTCGAAGTCCGGCGCGAACGGAAAAGCACATGGGAAACGCCATGAGAAAACCCCCGACCGTGAAAACCTCGGATGGCTGAGGCTCTTGCAAAACCTACACGGTCACCGACGCGCGGCGTCGTCGCTCAGAGGAGTGAAGGCATCTCGCCCGCTTACGGCTGAGGTTTTGCAAGAGCCTCACCTATCTGTCCTTTGTGCAGTGGAGCCAGGCGGATCTCGCCTACGTGGGCTGTTGCCCGGACCTCTTTCCGGCGGGCGGTGTCTGCCACGGTGCGAATGCAGTGGAAGCGTTCAAGCGTCTCCAATAGATCGTGGAGGACACCGTTGCCACGGCAAAATCCAAACGCCTGAAGCTGCCCCCGCCCCGCACGCGCCCCATGCGCGAAGTGGAGATGGCGATGTGACCTTTTCGTCCACTGCGGTGATTCGACGCTCGCAATCCATGATCGGGCGACTACCGTAAAATCAAACATGGCGAAGAACTCGCAAATCGAATGGACGCACCACACGTTCAACCCTTGGTGGGGTTGTTCGAAGGTTTCCCCTGCTTGTGATAATTGTTACGCTGAGCTTTGGGCAAAGCGAATGGGGCATCAATTGTGGGGACCGCAAGGGACGAGGCGCTTTTTCACCGATGCGCACTGGAAGGAGCCGCTCGTTTGGAATGAAGATGCGAGAAATGCTCGTCGGAGAGAACGGGTATTTTGCGCGAGCATGGCGGATGTATTTGAGCGTCGGGCGGAGCTGAATCCGCAGCGGGCACGTCTGTGGGAATTGATCGAGAGGACGCCACATTTGGATTGGTTGCTACTCACCAAGCGCCCGCAGAATGTCGAAAATATGGTGCCGTGGGAGAATGATTGGCCTGCGAATGTCTGGCTCGGAACCACCGTCGAAAATCAGGAACTTGCGGAGAAAAGGTTACCTTTCCTGCTCAAGAACCACGCGGCAATTCGGTTTCTGTCATGCGAACCTCTGCTTGGGCCTATTGACTTGAGTCCTTGGTTCCGGAGTGCAGATCTGCATCCGATTGACTGGGTCATTGCAGGAGGTGAGAGCGGCCCACGTTCGCGCCCTATGCATCCAGATTGGGCCGAGAGCCTGCTCAAACAATGCAGGCGGGCCAGAGTGCCTTTTCATTTCAAGCAATGGGGACACTGGGTTCCGGCAGACATTAGTGCTCAGAATCCGAAGGCAAACATCATCCACCTTCCATCTGAACGCCCTGTAAATATGATTCGACTGCCAAAGAAAGAAGCGGGACGAGTTTTGGCTGGAAGAACGTGGGATGGGGTGCCAAGAGGACGTCTCGTTACCAATGCCTAAAGTAGATTTTTCAGCCTACGAAGGTCGGGAGCAGGCTTACATCAAACATTGTCTCCTTGAAGAATATCTTCCTGATTGGGGTTTGAAGGTGGGTTCACAGTGGGATTCGCTAGTTTATGTTGACGGCTTCGCAGGACCTTGGGATGTGCGTTCCCCAGACTTTGCCGATTCATCCTTTGGAGTTGCTATTGCTTCGCTCGACCGTGTGGCAAAAGGACTGAACGAACACAGAAGAAAGAAACTCAACGTCCAGTGCATCCTCGTCGAGCAGGACAAGGCAGCGTTCAAGACCTTGTCCACCGTGGCCGAATCAGTAAGTCGGCCTGGATTCCAGGTTAAGGCAATTTCGGGCGAGTTCATTGAGCAACTCACCGAAATCAACAAGATCGTTCAGCGGGCGGGTTCGAGCCCGTTCAAATTTGTTTTCCTCGATCCGAAGGGTTGGTCGGACATCCCAATGCAGCGGCTTCGTCCGTTCCTGACGGATCGGAGTTGCGAAGTCGTCGTCAATCTGATGACCAGATTTATCATCCGCTTTTTCGATCAACCGGATCGGGCGGAAAGTTGCCGGGAGTTATTCGGAAGGGATGACGTGTTACCGATTGTGCAAGCAGCTCCTCCCGAAGACCGGCAGGATGTCCTTGTTCGAGAATATTGCAAAAGTCTCCACACCCTATGTGGTTTCAAATACGTGTCCTCCGCGGTTATTTTGGAACCAAACCGCGACGACATCCGATATTTCCTAGTTTACGGAACCAATCACCACCGCGGTGTCGAGGTTTTCAAAACCGCTGAACGCAAAGCAGCGCGGTTGCAGGATGAAATACGTCACGCGGCTTCGGTCCAAAAGTCTGGACAAGAAGACATGATGGGCACGTTGTTCGGTGGGGCCTCCCCAAAGTCCCGACACGCCTACTGGCTTTGGGAGCGCTACTGTGCGAAGGCCAAACGCAAGGTAATCGAACGGATTCTCGCAGCGCCTACCGGTGGAGTTTTGTTCACTGAACTTTTCTGCGATGCGATGGCTTTCCCTCTCGTAACTCCAACCGACCTTTACGGGTGGATCAAAGGCTGGGAGAAATACCTCAGTTTGCGACTGGAAGATCCGAGCAAGAAAAAGCCTTCGCCGGATCAAAACGATTGGGTCGAAGCGAAGGATCGCCAATCGTTTGCCCGAATTGTCTAAAGGGTTCGAAGCAAGACGAGACTTGTGGCACGAATATAGAAAATCACGGACCGTTATTGCACTCCGGACAACTCCGTGAGGCGGATGCGGATGGTCGGGATGGCGGCGCATTCGAGCGTGGTGTCGGCTTCGACGACGCTCCGGTCGCGATAGGCTCCTGCCTCGGGATGGCGATAGACTTCCACCCGGCGCACGGCGGGCAGGACGATCCAGTATTCCTCCACACCTGCCTCGGCGTAGAGGGACGCGAGATTGCGGTCCTCGGCTGCGGAGGTGACGGCGACTTCGATGACCAGCACGGCAGTCGAAGGACGGCGGGTGGCGAAGGCTGCGCGTTTGCCGCTGACTAGGGACATATCCGGTTCGGGCTCGGAGTCTCGCAGGGTAAGAGGCTGATCCTGGCGCAGCCAGAAGTCGGCCGGTACCTGCGGGTGCAGGAGTTCGTAGATCGCGGAG
>Ga0209181_10013793_pt1 | contig 10065 bp, 5 predicted proteins | sample MAT05_FD_187208 | JGI IMG/M metagenome (GOLD analysis project Ga0209181, IMG submission 187208) | Freshwater microbial communities from Lake Fryxell liftoff mats and glacier meltwater in Antarctica - MAT-05 (SPAdes) (version 2) | ecosystem: Environmental > Aquatic > Freshwater > Ice > Liftoff...
CCCCGATGCCGCGTGCTCAGCCTGTTCAACAACAGTGCCCGGCGTTGGGAGCTTCTCTAGCAGCACCTCCGCACGCTTGGCCTCATCCTCTTTCGCCGGTGTAACACTGAACGCTTTGGCCCCGGCCGCCATTAATGTCTCTTCCGTGAACGCCGCCCCCGTCGAGGGCAACATCGCGAAAAACATCACCGCCGTCGGATCAAACTCGCGGGCAAACCACGCGCTGCACTCTGCCGCGGTGATGCTCGGCAGCAGTGACTGCGCCGATTCAAGGCGCTGCGCCGCTGAGCGCACCGGCTCTCCGACACCGATCGCTCCACCGATGCGCCGCACGTGGGCCATCGCGGGAAGAGTTAACTCTTGCTGAGCCTGCTGCTCGGCGCGGGCCATCATATCTTTTCTGGCATCGTCGATGGCGTGTTCGGTGAAGCCGTGCAGCCGTGCCCGCTGAACCAACACCCCAAGGTCGGTCAGCATCTCCCCCACCTTCGCGGGGTCACCGCTCGCCTGCGCTTGCATCTGCCACATCGTGTCGCCGACGTTGCTGGCAAACGCGATCGCGCCCAAAAACGACACTTTCCCCTCTGTCACCTTCTCTTGGACCACGCGGTTAAACGCGGCGGTCGCCAGCGCCTGCACCATCTCCTCGCGAAGCTGCGCGTTGGTGGTGACGGCGGGCACGGGCGGGGATACCCGCATCATTCCCACACTCGCCCGCGTCATCTCGGCATCGGTCGCCACAACCGCGAACGCCTTTTCATACCCCTTAATCCCGACTTCCTGATCTTTCGGAAGCGGCTTGCTGCTCAGGTCCGCGAAGGATGACTTAATTTCCGCAACCACCGCCGCCGCGTCTACCTCGCCGACCACGATAATGGTCGAGTTGCTCGGAGTGTAATATTTTGTGTAGTAATCTACAAAGTCGGCCCGCTGCACGCCCAGTATCGTTTCCTCGGTACCGATGGGCAAACGCTCGCCGTAGATGGAACCCGGCGCCATCCGCGTGTAGATGTAATCCATAATCCGCTGCCGCGCGGATTTGCGGCTGGTCTTTTCCTCCAGGATGATCTGCCGCTCCGCGTCGATCTCCCCCGGTTCGATCAAAAGCCGCCCGTTGACATCCGACATGAACAGCAAGGCCTGGCGGATTTTATCGATGCTGTTGTCGGGAAGAGGAAGCTGGTAGTTGGTCTCGCTGAAGCTGGTAGAGGCATTGATGTGCCTCCCGAAAGTTAATCCTAAAGATTCAAAGTATTTCACCACGGTGCCGGGCGGGAAGTTCTTGCTGCCGTTGAAGGCCATGTGCTCAAGATAGTGAGCAATCCCCCGCTGCTTGTCGGTCTCGTTAAGCGAGCCGGTGGAAACCTGCATCCACACGATCGCCCGCTTGGGCGGGTTGTTGTGGGGCATAACATAATATTTCAGCCCATTCTCGAGCGTGCCGCTTACGATCCGAGAGTCGATGGTAAGTTCATCGGCCCGTGCAGCCCCGCCGGTCGCGAGCGTCGCCTGCCCGCACGCCCCCGCCACCAAAGCGCCTACTCCGGCAATCGCCGCGATCCGAGAACCTATTCCGTTTCTTCTTGTGAGCATCCGTAAGAGTACCAGCCGCCATGCTCACTCGCCCTTGACCTGATAACAATGCTCCCTGCCTCCCAATCACGCCCGGTTTAGTTCCCCACCGGCCACCCCTACCGTTGCCAGTGCGTCGTATTTCGACCCATCTACGTCTGATCGCGCTTTCGCTCGCCGCGTCAATCCTCATCGCGGCCCTAGCCCTCATCGCCGGACCTCGCGGGCTCAACGCCGTCAAGCTGACCGACCCGCCGAGCACCACAATCAACATCGATCAGACTCGCGCGAACGCAGGCGAGCAAACCCCGGGTCCGTTGCCAGGCGCCAGCAACAACCCTCGCGACACAACGCTTCAGAAGCCACTCCCTGCGCCACCCAACACTTCCGGCGAAGGCAATATTAACACGGGTGTAAGGTGCTTCGGCCGTGCCTGGCCGTGCGGGATGGCCGTCTTCTGGCACCGCGCCGGTTACTCGGCTCGGATCGGAAAGGACACGCTATACGAGCATACCAACTACCGTCAACTCGCTCAACGGCTCGCCGCCAATCGAAGAACATGGTCGGGCGCTAACTCGCTCAGCGATCAGGGCCACCGCACCGCCATCGCCAGCATCGAAGCAGTCTTCGGATTTCCGTTCCACTGGCTCTACCTCGCCACCGACCTCGAAGACCCCGCCCGTTCGCCTAAAAGCTGGTATGTCACCTGGCAGAACGGTCTTCTTCAGCGCCCACTTGAATCACTCAGCACCTTAAGGGTGCTTTGGTTGCGCCTCTTTGGCTCATGGTTATCCTTCTTGCTTTTGTTCGAGGCAATCGCCTTCGCATCGCGCCTCTCCCTGCCCGCAACCTTGGTCCGCCCCGCCCTCCCACTCTCCCTTCTCGGTCCCCATCTACGCCGTTACGCGTCGCTCGCCCTCCTCTTTGGCCTGCTCCTCCACATCAGTGCAGGAATCATCGCTTTTGTTCGCGGGCTAGTCTACTCGCCTCAACTCGCCGCAGATATCGAAGTTATATTTAGAAAGCCCGACCAGGGCATCATCACCGCCAGCCTTAAGATATTTGAGTGGCACGGCGGACAAGCGATTCTCTGGACACGCGAGAGCCTTGCAGCAACAGCGCAGCCCATCCCCCCCCAACCCACCTCTCCCGCGCAAGACGCCCCAGACTTATCCTATCGCACTCGCCTCATCTTAAGCTATGGAGCCTGGGGCGGGCCGCACAGCATCGGCGCGATGCACCATCATCACACGCCCCAATCCTGCGAAGCCCTCTTCGGATGGCCCGTGCCTTGGCTGTACGCCGCGATCCCCCGCCTCCAAACCCCACCGACGCTCGCTGCCAACTCACCAATCAGCCCTGCCGCCCAGTGGACCTATACCGCCAATCGTAATTTTACGCCCATCCTCCAGCAACTTACAATCGAGCCGGTACGCTTCGCTTTGGGGTGGGGGCTTTGGTCCGTGATCGCGCTCCCAATCTACCCTTTCTTTCATCTCCTCCGAGGCCGCCGCTCCGCACCCGCCACACCCTGGGCGGGCCCCCCGACTGCCTCTCCTGCCTCCCGCGCGCTAAATCGCCCCGCCTGACCTAAGCCCCCAACACATGCGTCGATGTGTAAGTTCTATTCTGCTGATCTCCTTCGGGCTTAACTTGCTCTCCGCCCTCCTCTGCCTGCTGATCGGCCCAGCCTATAACCCTCTTCGAACCCTTGATCTCCCCTCACTCATTCGGCGCCCCGATGTCGGAATGATGGGCTCAAACGTGTACGCCTTTGCCTGGCCGGGCGGTGCCGGCGTCCTCTGGTCCAGAGGTTGGTACGCGCGTCGTTTCCCCCCCGAACAAGGTGCCTCCCTCACCCTCACCGAAAAACAATATCTGCGGCGTGTTGTGTCAGGCTGGGGCGGAACCGAATCTCTCTTCGCACTTCATTACTACAACGCTCCCACCTCCGCCGACTACCTCTTTGGGTGGCCCTACCCCTTTCTCTACGCAGCGGTCGCCGTCCATCCCACGCAAGAATCCGACCCGGCGAAGGTCTGGGCCGCGGGATGGCGTTCGAATTCAGCAACTCTCGTGCGCTCTCTCACCATCGTCACGCGCCGGCTCCCCTTCGCTTGGGGTTATTGGGTCGCGCTCACCTCCATCGTGGTCCTTCCCCTCACTTATCTAATTTCTATCCGCCGCATCACTTCGAGCACTCCTCAACACCCTCTCCCTGACCCTTGAACTGGCCATACGGGGGCTACTATCCCCTCCTCTCTCACAACTGCGCACTCCTTTGTGCAGAAACATCGGTCTATCTAAAGGCACCGCGTTGTACCTTTTTTCGGTCTCAAAGACACTTAACCGGGCGGTCCCCGCACAGTTTGAGCAGAACCTGCAGACTCAGGACTGGTCGCACGGCCCTTTTGCAGCCCAAGGGTGGACGGTAACAACTTGGTCGGACAAGCTCCTCTGCCAAACCGAGGCTTCGCCGCTCGCTATCAGCTTAATCGAGGCGGTGCCAAGACGAGGCCCGGGGCCGCGAATCGAGCTGGTTTCAATTAAAACGCACGAGCAGAAACCGCTACTGATAATTCGTCGCAGCCCCAACGGCGGTCGTCCAGTCTTTTATTACCATGCCCCGGATGGCGCTCTCGTACTCTCCTCTCACCTCTCGTTGCTGCGCGCCTGGGGAGTGCCGCTTGTTGAGCGCGCCAACATGCTCCCCGAGCTCTATACCTACCGCCAAATCTGCCCCCCTTTCACGCTGATCGCCGACGTCATGCAGCTCGCCGCCGGAGACCACGCGGAAGCCGAGCTTGAAGGTAACCGTTGGAAGCTGTACCGCAAACCCTCGTACATGCCGCCTCCGTTTCAAGCTAAGTACGCGCTCGGCGCGGATGAGCCCGCCCTCATCTCGCTGATGCGTGATCGCCTTGAAGCCAGTATGCTTGACACCGGCATAGACTGTGCGGGAACCGGGTGCCTTCTCTCGGGCGGTCTCGACTCCTCCATAATTACTTCAATCGTAAGACGCCACCAAGGCCTTGCCGACACCGTAAGCAGTGTCTACCCGTTCGAGGACATCTCCACGGATGTCGAGTACCGCTACGCAACGTCCGCCGCTCAGGCTTTAGGGACTCAACACTACGTCCACCTCCCAACGATGAGCGACTACCTCCACGGCACTGTCGATGCCATCGCGATCGCCGAAGAGCCCCTGATGCACCTCCAAAGCGTGCTCATCCACCTCATTCTGAAAGACGTGCTGCGGCCTCGTAACGTAACTGTGGTTCCCTGCGGCGAAGGAGCCGATGGCCTCTTCGGTGGCCGCCTCCAGAAATTACTCACCACCTTCGCCGCCAAACCCTCTCTCCAGCTCGCGCTCCAGCTACCCGGGGTCGCTCCACTTCTCCGCCAGATCTCAGCACGCACCAACCGCTGGGGCCTCATCGCGCAGATCGCCGACAAAAAGATTTCGTCGATCACATCTTTCGCCGATCCTAAGCACATTCTCTGGACCCTTGCCGTCTTCGGCGATCGACAGTGGATAAAAGATAATTTACATTGCTCCGATGTGGAGATGATCGGCGGCCGGCCCGAGTGCATGGTCCCCTTCCTCGGTCGCGACCTCCGCGACTGCGCCTCCATCCTCGCCCTTCTCTCTGAATCCTCTGAAACCCAGGTGATCTGGAATAAACTCGGCGAAGCCGCCGGAATGTGCGTCACGTATCCCTACCTGGACCAAAGCGTTTCTGACCTCGCCTACAGCATTCCCTGGGAAGCCAAGCTCGCAGGCGCCAAGCCCATCCTCCGCGCCGTCGCCCGCGACATGGGAATTCCCGAATCTATTGTGGCTCGGCCGAAAGCCTCCTTTGACATCAACCCAGAACGCTGGGGACCGCGCGGCGGTGTCTTCGAGCCTCTGCTTGATCTCGCAAAGGCCGTGATCGACGAGCCAATCTTGCGTTCGCTGCAATCAACTTACGTCTTTAGGGCCCACACCCTCTGGACCGCCCTCAACTACGCTATCTGGGTTCGGCTTCATATTCGTAACGAACCTCTCGACACCCTCCATGCCGAGCTGGATCGCTCAATGGAGCGGCTTGGCGTCGCCTCAGCATATCGAGCCAGTGGCCGCGTACAAACGCGGCACTCCCTCCCAGGCTCCCAGATGTGAGTTGCCCACCTCCTCCTTACCACCTATTGTTTGACTCGGGTTCGAAGCTGAACTCTCTCTCTCTGCCTTACAGACTACGCTCGCCCGACTTCCCGTCCAGTTATCCTGGACTTGGTGTCATTGCATTTTGACCTCTCTCGTTTGGCCTCAGGAACCAACTTTGTTTTTCTTCGCTCTCACCACACCCCAACTTAACTCTAACGTGCCGACGAAGACCATGGCTAGCCTGGCCGGGGAGTTGCGCCTTCAGACCTTTCGCTGCGCACCCGTATCCGGGTCCAAGCCCTACCAATGCACGTTCGCCAACGCAGGGCTGGTCAGCAAGGACCCGGAGTTCACAACCTTCGGTCCCGATCAGAACCAGGCACTCACGCGTCTTCGTCTAACCAAAGCTCACCCCGGCCACGAGCCCCGCACGCTTCTGCTTTCACTTACGTTCGCCGTCGACGCCGCCAGCGGCGGCCTCTCCGGCACCCTCCACCGTGTAAGCAACTCGGGCCGCGCTCTTTATTATCATGTCGGTGCCGACGGTTCGTTCTACGCCGCCACGCATCTGCGCCTTCTCAAGGCAGCGGGCATCGCGTTCGAAGAAGATCCCTCCGTCCTCCCCGAACTGTTAATGTATCGGATGCTCATCTGTCCTCAGACCTTAGTCAAAAACATCCGCCAGCTTCGCGCGGGCGAGACGGTTATATTCAACTCGCCTCGGGCAGCCAGCACAACTTTTTCCGTCTCAACCACCGCTATCTTTGATCCACCCAAAGCCGGGGCCACCTTCGATGAAAGCGAACTAGTAACCAACGCTCAGTCCTTCCTTGAAGACGCGTTTACCTCCACTAACTGCCAGCCCGACCGCTTCGGCTCGCTCCTGAGCGGTGGCCTTGATTCAACTCTCCTCACGAAACTCGCCTTTGATCTCTTTGGCACCAAAGACTCCTTCTCCTGCTCCTACCCCTTCGAAGACCCCCGCGACGACATCGAAGAAAACTACGCACGGTCCGCCGCGGCGAACATCGGCACTCGCCACCATGTCTACGTGCCCACCATGGCCCAGTACCTTCACGGTGTCATCGACACCGTATACCGTGCCGAGCAGCCGATGATGCACCTCCAGAGCGTCCTGCTCCACCTCATCTACAAGCATGAGTTCGCGCCACGCGGCGTTAATATGATCGCCAACGGCGAAGGTGCCGATGGCATGTTCGGCCTTAAAACCCACCGCTTTGCACAGTACCTCGCCGACCACCCCGGCCGCCGCGCGCTCCTGGGCCTACCCCCGGTTAGGTTTGGCTTACGTCTAGTCTCAACGCTCACCAACCGCTTCGGACTCATCGCCCGGATGGCGGGCACTTCTATTGATCCGGCAACCCCGCTCACCGACCCCAACCACATCCTCTGGAGCGACGCGGTCTTCGGCTACTGGCCCTGGATTCGTAACTATACAAAGTCTTCGCTCAGCGACACCGTTAGGGGACGCGCCGCCGCCCTCAGCGAGTACCAAAACCGCTCGCTGCTCGAGCAGATATCGCTCACCGCGTTCGCTGGCGAAGGCACGCAGACCCAGCTTATCTGGAGCATGATCGCCGATGCCTCCAACATAAGTCTTTTCTACCCCTTCCCCAATCCTAAACTCGTAGACGCCGCGTACCGCGCGCCTTGGTCCTATAAACTCGGCGAGCCCAAAAAAGCCCTCCGCGATGTTGCCCGTCGCCTAGGCATCGCCGAGTTTATCATCACCCGCCCTAAAGCCGCTTTCGGCATCCGCTCCGAGCGCTACGGCCCCCGTAACACCGTCATCGAGCCGCTCATCGCCGTCGCCGCCAAAGGCATCGAGGAATCGGCCCTGCGAAGCCTGCAAAGCCCCGAAATTTACAAGGCGCAAACCCTCTGGACGCTGCTTAACTTGGGCATCTGGCGCAGGCTCTTCATCCACGGCGAAACCACCGACGCGCTCCACCACGAGCTCGATAGCGAGTTACATCGCCTCGGCGTCGCCGCACGGTTCAACAAACCCGGCCGCGTAGACCACATGATAACTTAATCATCGCGCGTTGTAACCGTTGACCCACCCTCCTACACCCGCCGCCCGGGACGCCCCGCCCGTCGCACCTCGCCGCGCTGTCAAAATTTACATCTAACCACATCATCCCAACCGCTTCCCCCGCCCGGGTGATCCATAATCCTAATTCGTTGCGCTCCCTGCCAAGTTCAAAAGTTCGCCCGGTGAGTCGACGATTAACTGTAACCCGAGCCGATAAGTAGTTTCGTCATGCCCGTAGGGATGGTGGCAATAAAAAAATAATCTACCAAATCCGCAACCGATGTAAACCTCTATCAGTAAAAGAGTTCCGCACCAAACGGAGGCTCGCAGTGCCATCCAAATGCCCGCCCGACGCAAAAAATGCGTGTCCGATGTCCCACCCCCGCCTATATTCCCCACCGCTCGTTCGGCAGGACGCTCCTGCCGATGAGCGAATCACCAAACCGGTGGCTTGTGTTTGCGGTCACCATAACTTAGGAGTCAATAGTGACAAAGATTATGGCAGATAACAGTGTACGCGATCGTAATGTTTTAGGTGTTAACGTCTCTCTACGTAAGTTCCAGCTTACTCTCGGCCTGGCCGCCGCGGCTCTCGCGTTCGCCGCGGGCTCCGCAACCGCTCAAGAAAAGCGTCTTGAGGTGCGGGTGAACATGCCCCGGATTGACTGCCCGACCTGCGCCCCCATCATCCGGCGGTTCTCCGATGAGACGCTTCCCGTGGGTGCTATCCGTTTCAAGGCAATGCTACACACTCGCACCCTCTCTGGCGACTGGGACGAGGGCATCGATGTCACTCACGAAGCAAACTGGGAACTTAACGGCGGCGAAGCAGTGATGATCGAGCCGGGTGTAAGCCTCAGCTTGAAACCCGACAAAAGCGTCCGCTGGATCGTAACTCATCCCGCCGTCGACTCGTTCAAATATGCGCGCATACGCCCCCTCCTGCTGCGTCCCGCCACTCCCGAAGATGACTTCACGCCAGCTGCTCAGGAGAAGCGGCTGGAGGTGCTAGTAAACATGCCTCGGGTTGACTGCCCGACCTGCGCCCCCTTCATCCGTTGGTTCTCAGATAAGACCTTACCCCCCGGTGCTGTCCGTTTCAAAGCAATGCTTCAAACCCGCACCCCCCCTGGCCGCTGGGACGAGGGCGTCGATGTAACTCACGAAGCAAACTGGGAACTTAACGGCGGCGAAGCGGTGATGATCGAGCCGGGTGTTAGCCTCAGCCTGAAACCCGACGAAAGCGTCCGCTGGTACGTAACTCATCCCGCCACCGACTCCGCCGACTTTGCGCGGGTACGACCCCTCCTGCTGCGTCCCGCCACTCCCGAGGACGACTTCACTCCAACATCCTGGCCACCTTATTTCCCGAAAGAGCCCGTAGGATCGCCAGACGCTCGCTTGAACGTTATGGAAGCACTCGCTCGCATCGAACATCGATCCGGCGTGCCCACTCGCGGGTTGATGCTTGCCGCAGACGGTGTAAGCTTTGGCAACAACGCCGACTATTCCAGAAGAGCCTACTCGGTCCTCTGTGACGAGGTGATTAAACTCCTCGGCCCGGATCAATCAGCGGTCACGCTCTTCCCCAAGAGCGTCAAGTCCGGCATCTCCCACAACGGCTTTGAGATGGCGATTAAAGAGCGGCCCTTCGTCGTTCTCACCCAAACCTACTTCGCCAACATCGCCGCACAAAATCTCATTGACACAAACGGCATACCGAATGCCACTATGCGGCTCATCATCCGCGAGCTGATCCATGTTATCATCGATGAGAAGAAGATTAAGTTTGACGCCAAAGACGTCAACGGCGATGGTGCGATCAATAGAACAACAGAAGACGCTCTAGCCATCGAAGAACAGGTCGCCCACGCCTTTGAAACTAACTTCCTGCGCTGGAATGAACAGATCAAGGACATTCTCAAGAACGCCGAGGGCCGCGCCCTCACCGAACAGGAGATCGCCCGCATCGCCGGTATCCTCAGGGCGATGAAAGCCGAGACGCTCCGGTTACGTCTCCTCGCCCCCGGCGACTTTGATGCACTTCTAATCGAGTTACGGTGGACCGACGCCAACAACAACGGCATCTTTGATTTTCTCGAAGGCTGGCTCACGGAGCGCCAACTGAACATCGAGGAACTTCTCAAACCCCTGCCCACCCCCAGAGGCGGAGAGCCCGAAAAGGTCACCCCGCCAGACATCGACTAACGGCCCACCACTCATAATCTCATCTCGTGAGCGCGCAGAAATAGCCGCTACGAGAATTACGCCACTAAAGTGAGTTACC
>Ga0209181_10013795_pt1 | contig 10065 bp, 6 predicted proteins | sample MAT05_FD_187208 | JGI IMG/M metagenome (GOLD analysis project Ga0209181, IMG submission 187208) | Freshwater microbial communities from Lake Fryxell liftoff mats and glacier meltwater in Antarctica - MAT-05 (SPAdes) (version 2) | ecosystem: Environmental > Aquatic > Freshwater > Ice > Liftoff...
CGGTCTTGCCAGTCAGGTGAACCCGGTGTTGCTGAGGAAATTTGGTTTTGACCAATACCTCGCCCTCATGCCGCCGGGACTCGAAGACGAGTTTGCCGAGGCCGCGCGGACAGGGAAACCCGAGCCTTTCGGCCGGAACTGCAACCTGGTTTACAGCGAGATGACCTATCCGATTGATCAAATGCTCACCAGCTCGATCATCGCCCGGTTGTGGAAGGCAGGTGACATGGCGGGTGTGCGCGCAGAGACGATGAGAATTCTTAACGCGGCGGTCGAGCGAACGAATGAGCGGATGCTCGGCTATGTTCCGCCCGCGCGGATGGCCCAACGCCGCTGGGTGGCTATGGGCGCGGTCGTCATCATTCTCGTCGCCTTCGTCGTCGTCGGCTGGCGGGTCTCCAAGGTCTTCGCCGAGGCGGGGCGCCGCATGGCGCAGCCTGTTTCCTCGCGGGGTTTTCTTCCCTGGCTCTTCCTCGCGCCGGCCCTCCTTCTGGTGTTGGTTTGGAAGTATCTCCCGCTGGCGCGCGGCACGACACTTGCATTTTTGGATTATCAGATCCTGCTCCCATCGCGCTTTGTCGGGCTCGATAACTTTGCGAATGTTCTTTTCGATCCGGCCTTCTGGAACTCGCTCGTCGCCACGTTGCACTATGCAGCGTGGACGCTGTCACTGGGCTTTGTTGCTCCGATCCTGCTGGCCTATGCCCTGCACCTCATCCCCAAGCACAAAATCATGTTCCGCGTGCTCTACTATTTGCCGGCGGTCATCAGCGCCACGGCGGTTTTTTTCCTCTGGCGCGAGCTTTTTGGGGCCGAGAGCGTGCTCAATCAAATCCTGCGACTGTGCGGCTTCGAGGCGCGCCGGGCTTGGACCGAAGATCCCCATCTGGCAATGCTCTCGTGCATCTTGCCCGGTGTTTGGGCAGGAGTTGGTCCCGGTTGCCTCATCTACCTCGCCGCACTCAAGACGATTCCGATTGAACAATTCGAAGCAGCCGAAATTGATGGGGCCGGGTTCCTGCAGCGCACGCGCCTGATTGTCTTTCCGGGACTCAAAGGTCTCATTATCATTAATTTCATCGGAGCCGTGTCCGCCTCGTTCCATGGAGCAACAAATATTCTCATCATGACCGGCGGGGGGCCGAACGGTGCCACCGAGGTCACGTCCTTGCTGATTTTCTTCGAGGCCTTCACCCGCATGCGACTCGGACACGCCACAGCGATGGCATGGATCCTAGGGAGTCTTCTGATCGGATTTACCGTGATCCAGCTTCAAAGGCTCAGCAACATGGAGTTCAAAACCGCCAAGTAATGTTTTTTGCACCGACCACCGCCCGCAGTCCCAAAATTCGTCTGCTTTTCGCGACGATCTATGTTGTCCTGAGTCTTGGTGCCATCACGATGATTGCACCGTTTTTGATCATGCTTTCCGGTTCGCTTGAGCCTCGAACCCAGGTTGGCGACACCCAGTTCTTCCCCACTTATCTCACGGACGATGCCGCCTTGTGGGAGCGGTATCTCGAGACAAAATACCACGGCGTTCACGACTTGATCCGCATGAGCTGGGGAGAACCCGGTGTCGTGTTTCGCAAAACGGGCGGAACGCTCGCCGCTGCAACGGACGCGGGCACGGCCGCACTGTGGGACGAGTTTCTCAGCGAAAAGCCTTTGCCGGAAAAACTCATGACGATGGGATTCATGCGCCCCAACATTCGGATGCCATCGTTCACCGACATCGCGTTTCGTCAATGGCTCCTGTCGAGGTATGGCTCGCTCGACGCGATCAACGCGGCCTTGGGCACGTCCTTCGCGCGCCTCACGCTGATTGTTTCACCCTCGATCCGAATCGACACGCCGCCCATCCAATCGACGCCCTTGGTTGATGCCTTTTTTGAGTTTTACTCGACCCAGCCACAGAGTCGCAAATTTGCATGGAATGTCGGCGGATTCTACCGCGCGATCATTCTGCCTAAGACCATCGGGGAAAACGTTGCCATTTACAACGAGCGGTTCGGCACCTCCTACACGAGTTTTGCGGAAGTGCCTTTCCCGGCGACGGTTCCTCAAGTGGGCACCGAGCCCTGGCTGTTTTTTGTCACCCGCCTGCTGAGGGCCGACTTCATCGAACTCACGGAAGCCGGATCGCAGCGGATGAGAGAACTCAATGTGGCAAAAGTCGAATTCATCCGCACCCGCGCCGAACCTGCTGAACTCATTGTGGTGAGTGCGGACACTCTGTTTGCAACATGGGCCAGGGCGAGGGGAGTAGAGGATGCCAGAATCCCGCAATTCACTATCGACCGCGCGGCTTTTGCTCAGGAGAAGAGATTTTGGAAATGGCAGTTCGTCACGCTCAATTACCAGTATATTCTTGCAGAGATTTCCGGACGTGGAGGCGCGATCAGAAACACCTTCATCCTTGTGGTGCTGTCCGTCGGAGGATCCTTGTTGGTCAATCCCCTCGCGGCCTACGCCCTGTCGCGCTACAAACTCCGATCCTCCTACACCATCCTCCTCTTTTGCCTGGCGACCATCGCCTTCCCTGCCGAGGTGACAATGATCCCGACTTTTCTTCAACTGAAGGAATTCCATCTCCTGAACACGTTTGGGGCGCTCGTCATCCCCGGCCTCGCGGACGGGTTCTCCATTTTTCTCCTCAAAGGATTCTTTGACAGTCTTCCCCGGGAACTCTACGAAGCCGCCGAAATCGACGGTGCCAGCGAATGGGTCACGTTCTGGAACATCACCATGACCTTATCGAAACCGATTCTCGCGGTGATCGCGTTGAGCACATTTGTCGGCGCCTACGGAACATTCTTCTACGCCCTCATCCTCGCCCCCGATCCGAAGATGTGGACGATCATGGTTTACATTTATCAGCTCAGGCAATCGGTCTCCCCACCCGTCATCTACGCTTCACTCATCGTCACAGCCATCCCGACGCTGATCATTTTCGTCACCTGCCAGCGAATCATTCTCCGCGGAATCGTCGTGCCGTCGGAGAAGTGAGTTGGGCAGGGGCTCAGACGATCGCTCCTCCTCGCGACCATCTTGAGCTACGCTTTCCTTGTGTTCGGGATTCCGCCATTCGGTTGCTGCGCGAAGCCCGCGAAGGAGAACTGGCGACAGGTTTCAAAATGATGATCCCCCACCCTGAGATCGCATTTACTGATTCCTCCAACCCCATCACTCCAGATTCCGTAGTGAGAGTTGATGGTTGGGAGCTGATAGGTTGAAAGTCAGCACCTTGCGTTGAACCAAGGATTCCCCTCATGGGTGAGGGAACCTTCCGGCGTAAGCCGCGAAATCCCAACCCTCAACAATCATTTGCCCGCAAATAATTAGAAAAAGATGGGCGGGCTATCTCGTCTGACTCGGTTCTCAACCATCAACTTCCTTTCCAGGGTCAATCAGCGGGCCTTGGCGATGGGGGGTTTGAATGAAGTATAAGCCCCGGAGAGTTGGCGCGTGACCTCGTCCCAGTCGGTGGCGGTCATTTTTCCATCGCGCCGGGCATCGCGGTAGGCCATGGCCCCGGCGCGCATCGTCGCCCCGGGAAGAGCGAACTCCTCCGGCACCTCGTAGGTGACGGCGATGAGCCTGGCGATGGTCCGCGCATATTCCTGCGGCGACACCTTGCGGCGGCGTTCCTTCCACCATTCCAGTTCCAATCGGGCCGCCTCGCGCACGTCGAATTTCCCGGCGACAGCCCGTTGGATGATCGCGTAATATTTCTCCAACTCTGGAGCACAACGGGGATCGTTGGTGTTCTTGCGGAAGAACATCGCTGAGCGGGCGGCATGGAGGGAAATCCGCGCCCCGTCCCACCATGAAAATCCGTATTGCCCGCAGGCCAATCCCACTGTCTGACGGGCCAGCTTAACCCAACGACACTCATAGTAACTTCGCCACATCCCGGACTCCAGTTTCGCCATTTTATCGGGTCAAATCCCTGCACGTCCGGCCGGGCAAAACCGTTTTGGAGAAACAGGCTTGAACCCACCGCCACGATGAGGAGGGCCGCTCCGAGCAGAGCACGCTGCACATGCTTTAGATGGTACATTTGAAATTGATTTCGCCGCGCGCTCCTTGCGCACTTGGCCTTAGTGGCAATGCCGTTCGGGAATTATAATCTTTCTCCGTTGGCAAGTTACTGGAAGCCAGTTGGATGTCATATAGCCGATCCCTTGGAATCCATGCCGGCGGCATGAAGGAACATCGCCGGTGGTGGAGCGAAGCGGAACCAGCGGAGCCCGAACAAACGCGGCCCGCCCCGGCAGGGGCGGGGTCGTGCCGGGGCAAAATCCCGGTGGTTGACACCAACCGGCTATGCTCCGATGTCCCTCCGGGACTGGGCGATATTCCGGAATTCCCGAGGGGCAACGCTGCTAGGGAAAAAGCGATGCCTTCTCGCGAATCAGGGCCTCGCTGATCGCGCGCTGACAGGAAGAAGTCAGAGGATAGTTCAGGTGGTTGCGGGTCGTACGGAAGAGGCCCATCTCCACCAGCAGATGTTTTAATCCCGTCAGCCAGCAGGTGATCTTCTTTCCACCATAGACATCCCACATCAGCCGGTTCATGTGTTTCTGCAGCCGCTCCGCTTCGGCCAGGCGCCCCGCCCTGGCCGCCTCGATCAGGCGGCCGGCGATGTGGCCGTTAAAGATGCCGCCCCCAAGCAGCACCCCGTCGTAGCCGGCCACGATGTATTCAACGCAATTGAACTCGTTGCCATTGAGCAAGCGCAGCTCAGGGCGCGCCTCCCGCAGACGCAGCGCCAGCTTCATGCGTTCCGGTTCGGCGGAACTGTCCTTCACAAGCACCACATTCGGCTCGGCGTAAATCTGCCGGAGAGCCTCGTTGGTGACGACCACGGCCGCGTTGAGGCCGCGGTCGTAAATACCCACCGGCAACGGACACCCGCGGATCGCTTCCAGATAAAGCGCCGCCACATTCTCCGAGGTGGCGTTGAGTAGGAAAAACGGCGGCGCGATCACCGCCATGTCGGCCCCATCCTCCGCGACGCTCCGCATGTTATCCAGAATCCGCGCGGCTGAGTTGTCGGTGACCTGCACGGCAATGACCAGGCGGCCGCGGGCCGCCGCGACCGCAGCCTGCACCAGCGCGCGCCGTTCGCGGTCAGGCATCCATGGCCCCTCGCCGCAGGTCCCGCAAAGAAAGAGTCCTTTGACGCCAATGCGCACGTGGTGCTCGACCAGGCGCCTGACGGCCTCCACGTCAATGCTCATGCGATTGGTGAATGGGGTCGGGGTCGCTGACCAGACGCCGCTGAGTTTCTCCAAGCTGATCTTTTTCATATCTTTATCTTTTTGGTGTTCATAACGGAATCCGCACCCCCGTGCCAGCCGATTCCAAGGCCGCCAGATTCACCCGCAGGCTCTGAATTCCCTGCCCGAGGGTCGCGAGCAGATCGGCCTCGCCATGAATCGCAGCCAGAAACGAGGCGGCCTGCCGGATGAATCCCTGGTCACGCGGCTCTTCGGGAAGTTGTTCCCATTGCCAATCGGAATCGCCATGGAGAAAAACGCCGACTCGCTGCCGCCCCAGGTCGCCGCGTAGGCTCCCTTTGGCACCGTGAATGGAGAGGATAAGTTCGTTTGGCGCCTGGAACTGATTGAGCGCAAAGCTGGCCTGCACACCGTCTTCAAGCCGGGCGATCAGGTTGACGGTGTCCTCGACCTCAACTCCATCGAGAACCTGGTGCGAGGCATCAGCAAAAACCGAGCGGACAGGGCTGACCAGCCACTCGACAAGGTTAACCGAATGAGTGAGCGCATCCTGAATGGCTCCCCCACCCTTGGCATGGTCGTTGTAATAGATGGTCCGATAGGCGGGCCGGAAGCTCGGGAAATGATGCCCTGTGACCAAGCTCACATGCTTCGGGTCCCCGATCACCCCGGTTTGAAGCAACTCACGGAGCCTGATGTTCAAAAGCATCGAATGATGGATATACGCCACGCGAACAACCCGCTGCTTGGAGTCGGCCAAACGTTGGAACTCCTCCACGCCATCCAAGGTAACCGCGAGCGGTTTTTCGATCAACACATGCCATCCCCGCTCCACGCAGGCCGTGGCAACCGGAATATGCACATTCGCCGGGGTGCAGACCACGGCGGCGTCAAAAGAACCGCTCTCCCATGCCTGATCGAGCGAGGCAAACCAAGGGCAATCATACTTGGCACCTATGGCCTGGCCGAGCTCCACGTTGGATTCGCAGGCAGCCACACGGACATCTTCACAGGCTTGGAAACAGCGCAGATGACGCTCCCCGATGCTTCCAACGCCGATAATCAAGACCCGAAGGCCGGATCCGACCGGGCTTTTTTCGGTGGCAACCATGCCGCCACTTTTTCAAATCTGCCGCGGACACTCAAGATCCTATTATTGGTCTTGCAATAAGACCGGATAAAATACAAACAGGTCTCAATGAAAGACCGAATACGGGATGTCGTTCGTGAGAAACTGGCCGACGCGGTAACAATGGAGTATCCGCCGATGACCCGGCGCGAGGCGGTGTTGCCGGGGATTCCCGGCAAGGCGCACGCGGTGGTCGGGATGCGCCGGTCGGGCAAAACCTGGTATCTCCTGCAATGCCTGGCGGATCGACTTGCGAGAGGCGTGGAGCGCGAGCGGCTGGTGTATTTCAATTTCGAGGACGAACGTCTCGGAGATTTGGAAAGCGGGGACCTTGGCCTTGTGATCGAGGAGTATTACCGCCGTTACCCGCATTTCCGGAAGAGCCGGGAGGTGACATTTTGCTTCGATGAGATCCAGCTTGTTTCCGGCTGGGAGCGGTTCGCTCGGCGGGTGATGGACTCCGAGAAAGTGGAGCTTTTTCTGAGCGGTTCCTCCGCAAAGATGCTCAGCCGCGAGGTGGCCACGAGCATGCGTGGACGGGCAGTGGAAACCCTGATCACGCCGTTCGGCTTCCGGGAGTTCCTGCGCCACCGAGGGGACCCGCTGCCCGCAGGGCTGGTCGGAGCGAAGCAGCGCTCCCGGACCGCTGCCGCGTTCGATGACTATCTGGCCTCGGGAGGATTCCCGGAAGCCATGGCTATTTCCTCTTCCCGCGACCGGGTCCGCCTGTTGCAAGGGTATGTGGATGCGGTGCTGTTCCGCGATGTGGCGGAAAGGCATAATGTGGGAAATCTCGTGGCTCTGCGCGCGTTTGTGCGCCAGCTTCTGTGCAACCCGGCCGGCACATTGAGCATCAGCAAAATCAGCTCGGACTTCCACTCGCGCGGCATTCCAGCTTCCAAAGAGACCTTCCTCGCCTTCTTCGACTACCTGCAGGATGCCTTCCTGGTTTTTGCCATGCCGATCTTCACCCGATCCGAACGGCGCAGACAGGTCAATCCTCGAAAGCTCTACCTGGCGGATCACGGCCTTGCCGTCGCTTTCAGCCCGGCGGCGGGGCTCGATCGCGGGCACCTGATGGAGAACATCGTCGCGTGCGAACTCGCCAAATCAAGCCGCGAACTCGCCTATTACAAAACGAGGGAAGGTTTCGTAGTGGATTTTCTTGAGACGGCACACGATGGCTCGGAGTGCCTCATTCAGGTCTGCGCGGATTTGTCGGATGAGACCATCCGGGTGCGCGAGTTGAGGGCGCTCGAATCCGCCCTCCGGGAACGCCCGGGTGCCTCCGGGCTGCTTCTCTGCGGCGAGGAGCCTCCGCCGGAAACCAGGTTTCCGCCAGGCCTCCGGGTGGAAACCTTATGGAAATGGCTCGGCCGGCCGTTGGATTCGCGCGGTGTCTGATCGGGCGTGCAATGCCGCACGTGCGGAAAAGCCGTTGCCTCGTATAGTCCAGGGTTGCGGCAACCCCGGGATTGAAAAATAGTGGTTTTTAACCCTCCCAAGAGTTGGTCAGCGCAACCGCATCCAGTCCGGAAAATGTCACGGCGAGTCCGCAGACATCGCGGGTGTGGGGCTGGGTCACATTGGCGGCGATGACGAGATTTTTTCCGTTCGGGTGGAGGGATCGAAAGATTTTGAGATTTTTCGGATCGAATCGCGCGGCATCCCATTTGCACTCGATGGCATCCACCGCACCCCGGCCACCGGGGATGACAAAATCCAGTTCGTGCTGGTCCTTGTCGCGCCAATACATGACTTCCGGTTCGCCGGGATCGGAAAGCAGGCGTTCGAGGACGAGATGCTCCCAGAGGAGGCCGCAGTCCTCGGGGCGCAGATCGGCCCAGCCGCGCGCAAAGGCCACAAAACCGGTATCGAACCCGTAAATCTTTGGCTGGCGGACAAGTTCGCGCTTCCCGCCTTTGGAGTAGGGGCGGATGATGGCCGCGACATGGGTGAGCTCCAGCACATCAAGATAGGTGAGGACGGTGGGGCGGCTTAGCCCGCAGAGATTCGAGAGCGTGGTCGCCTCCATCTGCCCGCCGCTCAGACGCAGGATGCTCTCAACGAGCTTGAGAAAACCGCCGCGCTTTTCCACGCGGAAGAGCTCCTGCACATCCCTTGCATAGTAGGAATCGAGCCACTCGGAATAAAAGCCGGGATCGTAGTCTTCTCCAAGCAGTGCCGGGGGCAGGCCGCCGCGATGGAGGCGGCGGCGGAGATTGCGGATGCCAAAGGCGGGCAGCTCGTCGTGTCGCACCGGAACGAGATGGATGTTGCGCTTGCGGCCGGCGAGGCTGTCGCGGAATTTTTGCGTAGCAGCCAGCGTGGAGGAGCCCGTCGCGAGAATTTTGATTTTCGGGAATACGTCCGCCCCGATCTTGAGCAGGCGGCTCGGATCCGCAAGTTGGTGAACCTCATCGAGTATAAGCCGCGGCTTCGAGAGCGAGCGGTAGAACGCCTCGGGATCCTCCAGAAGCCGCTGGCTTGAGGGAAGGTCACAGTTCAGGAACTCGGCATCAGCCAATTCTGCCGCGAGCGTCGTTTTCCCAACGCGGCGAACCCCGGAAAGCCAGACAAGAGAAACTTTTTTCCAACAGGCTTCGATTCGATCGAGCCAATACGAGCGCAAAACCACAAAACACTATTTACATATAGTCGGACCAAATACAATAAATAATTAGCGGATGAACGTGATCGCACGATTCCTTGGTTCGGGCCCCATCTTTAAAAAAAGTAACAGACTGATAACGAGAAACATGGAAGGAATCTTTTGGTTTTTCGCTATTTCCAGTGGAAGAAACGGCAAAGCCGTTGCCTCGTGGAGCCCAGGGTTGCGAGGAACAATGGAGCGAAGCGACATAGCCTGCCAGAGGCAGCCCATAGGGCAGCCCCAGAGGACGCTGGCAACTTACCCTGGGTTTCCTGCACAATTTCATCAACCCCGTAGCGGGTTACCTCATTCCCAGAGATAGCGCTTGTCGTAGGGGGCACCGTCTTTCCTGTGCAACCCACGCTAGGGTTGATTCTTGTTTTTCCAGGCCCAGGGTGGGAACGGGTGTGATTAAAAGTGGCTGAGGTTCGGCGACAGGAGCGCGGGCATCTTGCCCGCTTCTCGTGCGGCCAAGATGCCCACGCTCCCGTCCAGTCCGCACTGCACACTTTTTTTTACTCCCCCTCACCCACTTTTAATCACACCCCAGTCGGTCTGCGTTACACTTCGCTTCTGGCATAAACCGTCTTCGACTTTATCGATCTCCATATTCTCTTCTGCAGTGAACACCGTTTGACGAACCATGTGGGATGACTTGGCCTGGAATTTGCTATCCGCAGATATGTTCTATTCGCCCTCAGCCACCTAATCCGAAATCACCCGCAAATCCGCCTCTTGGTCGGCCGGCGGCTTGTCAATGAAGACCCGCAGACCGGAATGGCCCGAAGTTCAGGAGTATTTTGGACAGAAAAGCTCGTTTGGAATCCCCGACCTACACCGACACTTGAACCTGCACTTACCTTCGGGAAGAGCGGCGGGTAGGGGTAGGTTCAGGAGTAAGGGTAGGTCCTCCCAAACTCGCCTTAACTTCGTGCCATTCTGGTCAAAACTCTCTTCGCTCTGGATCAAGAGCAGGCATCCCTCGCAGCGGCGGCAGCCTCGGGAATCAGGTCACTCGCTGGGAAAAAAGGGCAAGG
>Ga0209181_10013801_pt1 | contig 10062 bp, 12 predicted proteins | sample MAT05_FD_187208 | JGI IMG/M metagenome (GOLD analysis project Ga0209181, IMG submission 187208) | Freshwater microbial communities from Lake Fryxell liftoff mats and glacier meltwater in Antarctica - MAT-05 (SPAdes) (version 2) | ecosystem: Environmental > Aquatic > Freshwater > Ice > Liftoff...
AAGGTAACGGCAGGGCTGGTAGATTTCCTTGTTAAAAGACCAACTAACCAACTTATCATTAACACTACCATTCAAAAAAGTGAAGATGTGTTTGCGCTATATGAAGGCTACACGATAGGCACTATCTCTTTCAAGAGCGTAGATATGCTGGAAGGATCAGTAATCGATACCCTGCAAAAGGCCGCGTCAAAGTTTGCGATCTTTGTAAATCGTATTCATAAAGATACCCGTGCATCAATCATTGAGAAAAATCTTCTTTTCAACTCGGGCGATCGGGTAGACGCATTTAGAATGGCAGATAACGAACGTGTTTTAAGGTTATTTAGAACACTACGTGACGCAAGAATCATGCTTGTTGTAAGCGATGCGAAGAATAAAATTGTCGATGTTGTGGTGGTAACCCAAGACGTGAGCTCGATCGGCTTTTCTGGCGACTTTAGTTCGGCCAGCAAATTTCAATTCGATGTCTTTGATATAAATATTTTAGGGTATGCTAAGCAACTTCAAATTTCTTATTTTAGAAATGACCTTCAAAAGCCAGTAAACGGTTACTCCATTACTCTGCGTGATCCGAACATCAACGGAAGTTTTATTCAGGGCGAAGTTCAGTATACCAATAACTATCAACGCAACCAGCAGCGGATTTCATTGGGTAGGGATTTTTTTACTCCCGAAATAAAATACGCTGGCGGTGTTGAACTATTTAGCACAAATGAAAAATATTATTTTGAAGACACGGATACACTTCAGGCTTCTTATCGCGAAAATCAATCTGACCTTTGGCTGGGGCGATCGTTTGAATTGAAAAAAAGACTAAATCTTATTACCTCCATTCGCAACATCAATAGAAATTTTTTTGACCGACCCTTCGTTTCACAAGATTCCAATTCCTTCTTCTATAATCGTAATCTACTCCTTGGCAGTGCGACATTAATCAAACGCAATTACCTAAAAAGTTCGCTTATCCGCGGCTATGGTAGAACAGAAGACGTACCTATCGGCAGTGCCATTACTATTTTGGTTGGAAGTGAAATAAATGAGTTCATCAACCGAAAATACTTTGAAATACGAGGAAATGTGGGAACTTATATTTCGCGTTATGGCTATTTTAACACCGACATTAAACTCGGAACTTTCATAAAAAATTCTGGTACCGAAGATGGCCTATTCTCTGGAGAAGCTACCTATTTCAGTAATCTCTTTAAAATAAGAAGGCTGCGCTCTAGGCAATTTATTACATTAAATTACGCAAACGGAATCAATCGTGTTCTGGACAAAACCCTAAAACTGGAAGGTGGTTGGCGACCTGAAAATTCAATAGCCCCGATCGGGTTGGAGCGCCTAGGGCTGGGTACTGAAAATGTCTATTTCATGCCTTGGTATAAGCTAGGTTTTCGCTTCGCACTCTATCATAAATTTAGCGTGAACCTTCTCTCGGCTGATAATAATCTATTTCAAGGAAAAAATCTACTTTCATCCGTAGGGGCAGGCATTCGAATAGTGAATGAGAATTTTATCTTTCCCTCCTTTTCTATCGATGTCAACTATTATATCGGCAACAAAGTCTACGCGTCCGCTTTTGCAATAAATTTAAAAACAACGCTGACCAGACTTTTTGGGAACGACCAGCAGTTTAAACCACTCGTGACGGAGTTTCAATAAAGTCGTTCACAGCTTTTTTAAAATTTTCATAAGAACTTTTTCACCTCCCGTTAAGTCTGTACCTTTTTTACATTTCCCATCCTGATCCAATTCGGTCAAGTATTTTTGTAAATTATCCTCTTGGTATAAACGGATAATGCCAGGATGCACATAATAGTTTTTACACACCGTACGCGTATTACCCAGTTGATTACTCACTTCATCTAAAGCGATTAATAAGTTTCGCTTCTTTTGTGACTCTAAATTTGCTGGGACAGCGGAACGAAGGGAATTCAAAATAGAGAGCGAACCAGCCCATGTACGAAAATCTTTGGCCGAAAAATCACCTTTTGTACCCTCTTTAATATAGTTGTTTAACATACCTGAATCAATACTGGAGATAGAGCCATCCGAATTCAAAAATTGAAACAATTGTTTGCCGGGTATATCTTTACAGGCTTTCACAATTTTAGCCAAGCGTTTGCTTTTCAGTAGGATGGAATGCTTTACGCCTTTTTTTCCTTTGAAAGAAAATTTCATTTGCGCACCTTCAATTTTCACGTGGCCGTCTTTAAAAGTGGTGAGCCCAAACGAGCCGTACAATTTTTCATACTCATCGTTACCTATTCGTATCGAGGTTTGCTCCATTACACTCATTACCATGGCCAATACCTTTTCTTTGGTTAGAATTGAACCGTTAATATCATGCTTTATTTTTTTCCTTAACAACGGCAGTACCTTTCCAAATTGTAACAACTTATGAAATTTTGTTTCACTGCGAAAACTATTCCAAGTAGCATGATACCTGTACTGCTTTCTATTTTTTGTGTCCACTCCGGTAGCTTGCAGATGCCCATTTCGAAGTTGGCAGATCCAGACGCTTTTCCAAGCAGGTGGAATAGCTAATTTGTTTATTCGACCAATTTGCTCAGAATCACAAATTTTTATCTTATTCAAGTAGTAAAAAAAGTGTTTGCCTTTCTTTATCCTGGTGATACCAACCTCTTTGTCACTTACGTAACGTAATTTGGCTTCGTATGCAGCTTGCTGGGCTGCTATACCAGAACTAACGGTGGTGTCCCTTTTTTTTAAAAAAAAAGGAGGTGGTATGATTAAACGGTGTTGTAGATTATTCATTCCTCAAGCCAACTGAGCCGACCATTGATTTAAGAGAACTCAGAATTAAGCTCCAGTCATTTTGCATATAGCCAGCCGCCAACAAGGTCGAAGAATTAATGACGTGGGTTACATCTAACCGTGAACGAGCCGAGAGGAATATATTTTTAGCAAACAACTGAAAACTCGCTAACTGCGTCACCCCTTATTATTTTTTTGCTTTCTTATGAATGTCTTCTACTTCACGAATGAAATTGGAGATGTCAGCATCGGCATAGGCTCCATAAGCATCTACCAGCGTTCCCTTTTTGCCATCCGCTGTTTCAATCAAATAAAGGATCGAACTATCCTGTGGATCTGTTTGACCTTCGAAGCGATAAAAATTAGATATTTTGATCTGTTCTGCGGTATAGCCATCGTTCTCTCCTACTACTTTTAATCGTTTCGCTTCGATATTGAAATTTTCTGAGTATCCTTCTCCCTCTGCTTTCTTTATCTGTTCGGAGAGCGTGAGCATCACCAGTGTAGAGTCCGTCTTTTCATTCATATTGTTTTTTTTTATAATTCGATAAAAACCCTGACCATCTAAAAATAATTCAGCGTTGGCTGATTTGATTTGTAATAGAGATTTTAAACACGCCACCGTGGCAATTTATAACCTCACTTTCGCGTGTTCTCCTGCCGGGGGTTTTCCATTTGTAACAGCAGCCCACAACATCTTAATAGAAGTAATTATTTTGCTTTCATTAGCCGACCAATATTCTGCCTCGTAAGGCTGCACTACTAAAAGACAAATAGTTGGATCTTCAAGACCTTCTGGAAACCAAGCCTTCGTATAGGGACTGAACAGCTCTTTCATCTTTTCTTTGTCAGCACTCAATTGAGCGTTACCTTTTAGAGTAAAGTAGTTATTTTCGGATTCATTAGAATAAGTAAGAATTACCTGCGAATCGTTTTCCAATTCATCAACTTTAGTAGAAGTGGATGATGTGAAAAACCAAATTTTACCATCATCATCTACCAATGCGTGAGCCATCGGCCTGAAGTGAATGCCCGAATGAGTATTTGTGCCCAACATGGCCACGCGACTTTTGCCAACAATTTCCTTTAACTTCTCAAGGTTCATCTCCATTCCTAGTTTATTTTTTTGATCAAGCATTAATTAATTTATAACACCCAACTCACCCTTCTTCGCCAATTTTTTCATTTTGTTGTTTGCGTATATCGCAACTTCTACTCTTCTGTTTAGTTGCCGCTCCGCCTCATCTTGGTTGGTATTTAGTGGCTGCGTTTCTCCGTAGCCTTTAGTAGTCACTCTTTTTTTATCCACCCCTTGAGTGGCAAGGTATTCCTCCACCATCAAGGCTCTTTTCTCAGAAAGTGTTTGGTTGTAAGGCACTTCACCTGAACTATCCGTGTGGCCCTCGATCATGATAGCCGTGTCGTTATATTTGGTGAGGGTTTTGGCAAGCGCATCTAAATTTGTTTTGGTGGCCGGCAACATTGAAGCAGAGTTAAGATCAAATTGCAACCCTGAATTAAAGGTTATTAAAATCCCTTCTCCTACGCGTTGTACTTGCGCACCGTCCAAATCTTTCTTCAACTCGTCTGCTTGTTTATCCATGTGGCGGCCAATCAATGCACCTGCTGTTCCCCCCACTGCAGCCCCAATTATGGCACCCACCACAGTGTTGTTAGACCCATGGCCAATCAAGCCACCAATAGCGGCACCTGCGCCTGCGCCAATGCCACCACCTTTGGTTGTATTAGACGCCTTGCAACCCGTTAGCAAAGGTGTTGCACCTAAAAATAGTAAGGTGATTGCTAGAAATAACAAACTAATGGCATTACTTTTTTTCATGGCTGTATTATTTATTTGCATTTTTTAATGCGTTTGTAACTCGTTCGTCCATGCGCTCGCACGCAATCTTTACTTCGTTAGATGTATTTTTTGCGCCTTGCTGAATGTCGTCCCAAGTGGTTTCAGATGAATTGTCGATACCATCCAACGCCTTTTGCGCCTTTGAACGCTGTTCAATCAGCAAATCTTTTACTTCACCAAGTTCGACTTTTGCATTTCCCCTCGCTTCATCAAATTCCATTGATATTTTGTCTAGTTTATCGTTTATACCGTCACGCAAAGCCCGCAGCGTTTGAGCGGTATCATCTTTTTCTTTCTTAATATCTATTTTTATTTCATTTACAGCAGTCTCTACTTTCTTTTCTGAAGAAGGAGAACAACGGAGTAGCGCAAAACAGAAGGCCACAGCGATTATAATTATTTTGCTCATTTAAATTTTGGTTAGTTTAAATAAAAAAAGAATCGCCATAAAAAATTATGGCGCTTCGTTTTATTCATTTTAATACTTTTCAATTTCCATTCGAAGTTCTTCCTTACTCTTGCCCAATCGTTCTTGCAGGCGTCCGTAAAGTTCCTCTTCTTTGCCTTCTATAAACAGCAAATCATCGTCTGTTAGTTGGGCATATTTTTGTTTGAGCCTACCTTTCACTTCGTTCCAGGTGCCATCAAATTTCAAACTGTTCATTGTCATAGTTGTAGAATTTTAGATTAAGCTTTCACTCTGTCTGAGGCATAATTGGCCGCCTCTTTTGCACCATTTGCACCACGCGCGATAGCTTCTTTTCCACGTTTAGCCGTTTCTTCAACTGCGCTTTCGAATTGATTTCTTAATGAATCAATACCGTCTTCCATTGATGTTCTTAAATCATCGACAAGGTCTTTTGAGCCTTTAACAATTTTTTTTCTCGAGTCAGTACCGCTTTGGGGTGCCAACAACATACCTACTGCAACACCAATTGCTGCGCCTGCCAATAAGCCTCCAATCAAATTCTTCGTTTCCATTTTTATAGTATTTATAATTTCTATCCCACACAGTATGAGATTTGAAAACCTTGTAAGAAAATAAAATGCCAAAAATTTAATGCGGTTAAATAACCAACAAACGAGATTTGACTATTATATGCGGAATTAATATCCACACAAAAGGAATTAATTTCCACGTTTTAGTAGGGTATTCCTACTCACCTAAACCACTATTGACCGGAGTTTCGTTTGCCTTATTGCGGACTGAAAGTCTCCCTATTGTAGTAGGTAATTCTGCCGCGAATAGCAGTCTAGAAATAATCAGAAATATGCTGAACCTGCCTCGCGGCTAGTTCGTGGTAGGGTATTTTTTTAGAAATTATAAACTGAAAGTCTTACACTTAAAGCGCGTAGTTTTAACTATCAATTCAGACCAATACATACGCTGTAGAGAATAAGCAATGCGTGTAGAGGAAATTCTACACGGCCAATGTAAAAAGTGACCTGAAACAACCGCCCTACAGCATTTTAGAATCTGGCACATATTTGTGTGAACAAGTAGAGAAGGTAAAATAATTTCTTCTATAAACAAATTTTCAATTTTTAAACCAACATTTTATGTTACGTTACGCTGTTATTTTCTTCGTTATCGCAATCGTTGCTGCCTTATTTGGGTTTGGTGGAATTGCTTCTGGTGCTGCATCCATCGCTAAAATTCTGTTCTTTATTTTTATAACGATTGCCGTGATCACCTTGTTATTTGGAGCTTTCCTTTTTAAGAAAGGTAAGGGCTGATTACTTTTACGTTATTTTAGCCATGTGGGTGAAGGAATAGCAATTAATTTTTGTAGTTAGAAAGGTATTCACTACCTTAAACATCAAAAGTAAATTTTTCAAATTGGATTCCCTCACCCACGTTGCAATCGGTGCATGCCTTGGCGAAGCCTTCGCGGGACGTCAGTTGGGCAAGAAAGCAATGGCATGGGGTATACTGGCACACAGCATCCCTGACATCGACTTCTTGGTAACCCCTTGGCTTTTCACTGTAGATAATTTTTTATGGCTTTCCACTGTAGATAATTTTTTAGTGCACCGGGGATTCACACATTCCATTTTGTTTACAATTCTAGTGTCTCTTACTCTTTCGCTTATTGCCAGGCGTCTACACAATTCATATTCTTATTCCTTTTTAAGGTGGTTCTCTTTTTTAGCTGTCTGTATGACATTGCACATAGTACTGGACGCGTTCAATAATTATGGAGTAGGATGGTTTGAACCGTTTAGTCACTACCGAATATCTCTGAACCTAATTTACGTAGCTGATCCATTTTTTTCAATTGCGCCAGCAGTGGCATGTGTTGGGCTGATTTTACTAAAGAGCAGCAGCGCATATCGCAAACATTGCTGGGCGCTTGGCCTAGGAGTATGTGTAGCCTATTGCGGATACTGTGTTATCAACAAAACTATAGCAACCCAGAAGGCCGTAAGCCTTTTAGCTAAACGAAACATTTCTTACACAAAATTCATGTTGACCCCTGCACCTTTGCAATCGTGGCTTTGGTTTTTGGCAGCGGGAGATAATACCGGTTTCTTTACTGGGTATATTTCTGTATTCGATAGTAAGGAGACTAACGAATTAAGGTATTCTCCAAAAAACGATTTGCTGCTTCGCCAAATAGAAAATAAAGAAGAAATAGAAAAATTAGTCCGCTTCTCGCGAAATTACTATACTATTGAACAACATGCTGATACTATTTTATTCAATGATCTACGCTTTGGCCAAATTGTGGGGTGGCAAAACCCAAGCGAACGTTTTGCCTTTTACTATTATTTAAATCCACAACTTGACAACTCTTTGGCTGTTCAGCGTGGTAGGTTTGCAAAATGGGATCGGCAGTCCTTTCGTTCGTTTCTAAATCGAATTAAGGGAAATTAACATCATAGACCAAGTAAAAAAAGCGATGAAATTAACATCATAGACCAAGTAAAAAAAGCGATGCCGCCTTTTATGGAAGCCGTTTATGAGATGGTCGTATAATCTAGGCTTTCCGTTAACTAATAAAAAGGAAGTCTATGATTTCTTAGAGTTTTTAAGCTGACTGAAAAAGGGAGGTAATCTTTAATCCCGCATTTATTCTAGGTACTTATCTTCGGCTATTTCTATATTTCCTAAAAAACCTTTTCTGTTGCCCTGATTCCCGTACCAAAATGTAGGATTTAATATTTGTAGGGCAACTTTTTAGTCCTAATAGTTCACGTTGTGATCGTCTTTCGGTTCCTTCAAATCGTTGGGTTCTATCCTCCTTCAGCCCTCACGTTGCTTTTTACTATTATCTTTTAAATTATTGAAATCATTTTTATCGGTTTGTTTGCTGCCGCCCTCTCTTTCTTGTTCCATCGGGTTTTCCCTGCGGTCTCCTTTGGGATGAAAGTTTTCCTCTCCTTCGTTTATATCCAAATCGACATCTTTCCAAAAAGGTTTCGTCCAGTCTTGCTGTTGACTTTGAGTTTTAGATGAATCGCCTTGTTTGTTAATAGCCCCGCCCGTCTTTGACTCTCTACTTTGATCTTTTCTGTCTTGCATTAGTTTTAAGATTTAATTTTTTTATAGTCAGTTAAAATTTGGGTGCCACAACATAAGACCACATTGTGCGATAGAAATCCATTTGCATGCCTCGACAATGAAGACTAAACACTTAGGTTAAAAAGTATTTTTTGAGTGGAGCGATTGTTCGTCTTTTCTACTTGTAGTTGTATACTCTTTCCCGATTTAAAAAAATGATCAGTTCCTCACAAATACAAATAATACAGGGTAAATTCGTTGTTTTCATACAATGGAAAAGAGCCAATTTACTTTCTCCCCCAAAACTCCACCACACTCCGTTGCGCGGCTCCCATCTTAGGATTGAACCACAGAGAAATTTTTTCCATCACTTGTCTATTTTGTTTAAGGCTTACATCTATCATTTTACTGTCATTTCCTTTGGTATAGGTTTTTGGAAGCCTAACGGTGCGCGAATCTCCGTTCACATAATCAATTGCAATTTTATTTATACTAAGCGAGCCCTCAATCACCTTTATTTTTAACATCTTGTAAACAAGCTTAGTGGTGTCCAGCTTTGCCACATCTGTATCGAGCGTATAATCTATCACGTGTGAACCTAACAAATCCCATTTCCCTTCTGATATATCTTGTGCGCTCACAACGTACTGAGAAGTATTCAAAAGAAAAACAAAAGCGAGTAATACACCTTTCATCAAATTCATAGTTTTGGTTTTAATAATTATTTTTTCGCTATTTTTTCAGCAACGCCAGTTTATACATTGTGTACATCGAAAGCAAGTAGCTATCCCATTTCTATAATCCCTTCTGTGTCACTTTATCTAAAAAAGTAATCAGGTGTTTATTAAAATCAGTTGGATTATCCAAGTTGGATAAATGAGCTGCATTTTCCAGCAGGTAAAGAGTGGAGCCCTTGATCTTGCTTTGCATAAAGGTTGCCTTTTCTGGTGGTGTAATCGTATCTTCGTTTCCGACCAATATCATTACTGGCATTTTTATTCTTTCTAAAGTGCTGCACGTCTCTGGCCGATTGGCCAATGCCATCAATGTTTCGCACACCGTCTCTATTGGTGTCCCTTCGATCATCCTGCGCACTTCTATAATCTCCTTCGATTTCTTGTTGTGCGTTTCAGCATAAAAAAACTTTGCCAAACTATCATCGGCATATAACTCCAAGCCATCGAGCCGAATGGCTTCAATAGACTTGATCCGTTTTGCTCTTCCTTCTGCCGTATCTGAATTACACTGTGTGTCGCATAATATCAGTGCCTCAAACAAATTGGGGAATTTGTCCACTGCAGTCAACGCGATGTACCCACCCATCGAAAAACCGCAGAGAATGGCTTTGTGTACTTCCAATGATTGCAATAAATTTTCAAGATCTGCTGCAAAAAGCGACATTGACAATTGTTCGGTTCCTGCCTCCGAGTCACCAAAACCGCGGAGGTCATATGTAATTACCCTATAGCTATTTCTGAGAGCCTCGCGTTGGTTATTCCACATCGCCTTGTTTAGCGGAAATCCGTGAATAAAAACAACAGTGTTATGGCTGTGGTCTCCTTCATCAGTATAACTGATCGAGAGCCCGTTGACAATCACATTTAAATCGGTAATGGTTTCCATATTCTCTGTTCTCATATCTTTTATCAGTTAAAAATCTCTTCGTGCCTTTTACTAATTCTCTTTAACCATCGTGATTAAAATGCTCGACAACGCAATGGCGACACCACCTTTTTTTTACTACTACCTTTCGTAAGTCGGATTACAAATTGTCTACTAATTAACAAAATAAGCGTTACGATAGATGTTGATTAGAGAGATTCTTTCCTACAATAGCCTCACCCAAATTCTAAATCAAAAGTAAAATAATGATGATGACGAGCAAGGCACCAACTGAGATATATATACCGCTGCTGTT
>Ga0209181_10013802_pt1 | contig 10060 bp, 7 predicted proteins | sample MAT05_FD_187208 | JGI IMG/M metagenome (GOLD analysis project Ga0209181, IMG submission 187208) | Freshwater microbial communities from Lake Fryxell liftoff mats and glacier meltwater in Antarctica - MAT-05 (SPAdes) (version 2) | ecosystem: Environmental > Aquatic > Freshwater > Ice > Liftoff...
GGTCTGCAACCGGCACCACAGTGTCGAGAGCCAGATGAGCCGCTTGCTGCTGCAAACCATGGACCGCCTGGCCGGCACGGACATTCTCATGACCCATGAGCTGATCGCCCGCGCACTGGGTGTTCGCCGGGAAGGCGTCACCGAGAGTGCGCTGAAGCTGCAACAAGCCGGCTACATCCGTTACGGCCGCGGGCGAATCACCGTGCTGGACCGACTCGGGCTCGAAGGCAACGCCTGCGAGTGCTATGCGGCGGTCAGCAAGGAGTGCAAACGTTTGGGCCCGGATGTGACCCGTCGGCCGCTGAACCTGGGTTCAAGCACAGCCGCGCGGGACCGCATTCCGTCCCGCTCGAGCAGCCTGCAACAGGTCTCTGCGTGATGAGTCCTGCCTTGGCTGCCCTGCGCGGCACGGCGTCGGCGCACTGAGCATCTGGCGCCACTCGGGCCGGTGTTGCTATGAGTGGCATGTCGCCGCCCCACCTGCGCAGCATCAGCGCGACCGACTGGTCGTCGGAATTGCACGCACGAACCGGCGCTGCCGCTGCGCTGACCCCTGCCCTGGATGCGACGCAAGCCGTCTCGAAGGCGGCCAGCATCAGCCAACTGCTCTTCGATGAGGCTTCGGAAGCCGACCTGAGCGGTGCCCTGCCCGAACGCTCTCTTGCCCTGCTGCATACCTGCGGGTTTCTCGCTGCGCCTGTGCCCATGGGCGCCGGCGGCGCGGGCCTCAACGAGCCCAGGTTTCGGACGCAACTGCTGCAAGTGCTCGCGCACCTGGGACGCGGAAGTCTGCCGGTGGGCCGTCTCTTCGAGGGCCATGTCAATGCGCTCGCATTGATCGAAGCCTTCGCCTCGCGCAGCAATGCCGCGTGCTGGTTCGCCGACGCTTTGCAAGGGCACCTGTTCGCGGTCTGGAACACCGAAGACGCAAACGGCTTGAGACTCGTGGCCACCGCCACTGGCACTTGGCGATTACAAGGCGGCAAGACCTTCGCGTCCGGCGCCGGCGTGGTGAGCCGAGCACTGGTGACCGCGCGTGACGAGTCTGGTGGCTGGCAGATGCTCATTGTCCGCGCCGACGTCGACGGGCCTGCCATCGACCGTTCTTCCTGGAAGCCGCTGGGCATGCGATCCACGGCCAGTTTCAAGCTCGACTTCGGGGGGCTGACGGTGCAGAAATCGAACTTTATCGGCGTGCCTGAGGACTACTACCGCGAGCCCACCTTCAGTGCCGGCGCGGTGAGGTTCGCGTCGGTCCAACAGGGTGGCATGGAGGCCGTGTTCGACGCGACGCGCGACTTTCTTCGCCGCCTGGGACGCACCGACGACCCTTACCAGCGCGCGCGGCTGGGCGAGATGGCGGTCTGCGTGGCCTCGGGGCGGCAATGGTTGTGCGCCGCCGCACAGCAGACAGCGGCGCCGTCCGTGTCGTCTGCCGAAACGTCCACTGCGGGCGCGCATGCGCACCTGATGCGCACGGCCATCGAGATGAGTGCCTTGCGCGTGTTGCAACTGGCCGAGCGCACGGTCGGTGCGCGCGGCTTGCTGGAGCCCGAGCCGTTCGGGCGCCTGCACCGCGACCTGACCCACTACCTGCGACAGGCCGGGCCCGATGCCGCGCTGGCCGCTGCCGGCGCGTACGTGCTGAACCGCACGACCGCCGCGCACGCACTGTGGATCGAGTAGACGGTCCGCGCGCACTGGCGCCGTCGGCGCTTGGCACGGTGGCCGTGATCGCGCCGCATCCTGATGACGAGTCGATCGGCTGTGGCGGTCTGATCGCGCAGTTGCGTCGCCTGGGTCAACCCGTGTCGGTGGTGCTGCTGAGCGACGGCTCGATGTCGCATCCCCGATCAACGCGCTGGCCGAAATCGGCGCGAGTGGCCTTGCGGCTGGCCGAGTTTCGTGCCGCGCTGCTGGCGCTGGGTGTCGACCCCGACAATGGCCGCGCACTGGGTTGGGCCGACGGCGCGCTGCCTGTCATCGGGTCGCCTGGCTTTGTTGCCGCGCTGGCCGAACTGGCCGATGGTCTGGCGGACATCTCACCGACCACGCTGCTGGTGCCGTGGCGGCGCGACCCGCACCGCGATCACCGCGCCGCGAGTGCCATCGCCCGCGCAGCGAATGCCCGCCTCGGTCGGCCGGCCCGCGTGTTCGAGTACCCGGTGTGGACGCAGCACCGAGGATCGGCGGACGACGGACCGCGCGGCGACGAAGCGATTCAGTGGAATGCCGACATCACTGCCGTCATCGACAGCAAGCGGCAAGCCATCGCCGCGCACCGTTCGCAGCTGGGCGGCGTGATCGACGACGACCCGACGGGCTTCGTGCTGCCGCCAGAGATGCTCGCGCGCTGTACGCTACCGTTCGAAAGTTATTACGAAGTCACCACCGCATGAATTCGAGCTCGCTGCCGTCGGCCTATTTCGATCACATCTATGCCGCCGACGCCGACCCCTGGTCGTTCGAAAGCAGCGCGTACGAACACGCCAAGTACGCCGCCACGCTGGCGACATTGCCAAGGTCGCGTTACGAACGGGCTTTCGAGATCGGCTGCTCGATCGGCGTGTTGACCGCGCAATTGGCCCCACGCTGTCGGAAGTTGCTGGCGGTAGACGTGGCGCAAGCCGCGCTGGAACAGGCACGGCAACGCTGCGCGAACTTGCCGCAGGTCGAACTGCAGTGCATGCAGGTGCCCGACGAGTTGCCAAGCGGTGACTTCGACCTCATCGTGGTGTCAGAAGTCGGCTATTACTGGTCGCAGGCCGACCTGCAGCGCGCGCTGGATTGGATGTGCGGCGCGTTACGCGGAAGAGGTCATCTGTTGCTGGTGCATTGGACCCCGGAGGTTGCCGACTGTCCGTTGACCGGTGATGACGTGCACGTCATCGCGCACGCAAGGGCAAGCGACCACGGCCTGAAACACCTGTCCGGCCAGCGTCATACGAACTACCGCATCGACATCTTCGAGGCGGCCTGAGTGAACCCCGTGCGGTCGGTGCGCTCCGATTCGTATTGCCTGATGAGGCTGCGCAGTGCGACGAGCGCCTGCGAAATCGTGATCTGCGCCAGAGGTTCGTCTGTGCTGCCGGCAACCGAGCGTTGACTGTCGAGGTCTTGCCAGAACGCGCCAAAGGACCTTGCTGACGCTGCTGTCAACAAGACGCTGCCGGGCGGCACGCCGAGGCTCGATTCGAGATTGGCAGGCAGATGAGGCGCAAGGCTTTCCGCATGGCGCTGCCAAAGTTGCCGCAACACGGCGCGGGCCGCCAGCGCATGGGCATAACGGCGCGGGTCTTCGACGAGTGGATCGTGGAGGCTGGGTCGGGCATCGGCCCATTGCCTGAGTTGCCATGACAGACCGACAGCGGCACGGCCGTCGAGTCGGCTGGACGTGACCACGCGCACGTGGGGGCTGTGTCGCACGCGCAGGTCGGCTCGCTTCAGCGCGCGCACCAGCGCTTCGTCTTCGAGGTAGGGCACGTCGGGCACGCCGCCAGCGCTGCGATAGGCAGCGGCAGTCACGGCCAGGCTGGCACCGAAGTGCTGGTGATGGCGCGGCCAGGGGTCGAAGGGCTGCGGATCGAGCAGGCTGGCCAGCCGCGACCGCAGCAAGGCATGCGCAGCGTCGATGCGGCGAATGCGCAGCGCCGCTGGGGATGACGGAACACTCGCGTCGGTCAGGATCCTGCCGCCGACGGCGTCGCTGCCCTGGTCCAGTTCGCGCCAGTTGGCAGCCAACCAATCGGGCGCCACGCGTGTATCGGCGTCGGTGCTGACGATGGCCGCTTCCGGGCGGCCGATCGATTCGAGCCGACCTGCTGCCTGGTCCATCAACTGCCGCCTCACATAGCCGATGTTGGCTTGCTGAGGCGGCAGTGAAGCCTCGATCACATGAAGCCGAAAGCCACACCGAGCGGCGGCGAAGCGACGGGCAACTTCTGCACTCGTGTCGTCGCAGTTGTTGGCCAGCAGCAGCACCTCGAACAGCGAGCCGTCGAGCGCCGTGCCGTCGTCGGCAACCTGCGCGCTCAATGCAGCCAAAGACGCCGGCAGGTGCGCGGCCTCGTTGCGCGCTGGCAGCACGACGATGGCGCGCAGACTCGGCGGCGGCGGCGGCAGCGCCGCCCACAGCCCCTCGTCGTGCGACATATCGGCCGGGCCGCAGCGGCAGCCGTCCTCAGGCGCCAGCGGAAACCCGCGCCGGCGTTCGTGTCGGAGTCACGGTCGGAGACACGGTCGGAGACACGGTCGGAGACACGGTAGGAGACACCGCCAAAACCGCCCGCGCCGACGCTTTCGGTCGACTCGACGAGCTCGCCTGGGGCGGCGCTGCGGTGACGAGACGAGCCTGCGGTGCCGGGCTGGCGTGCAACACGTCGCGCACTGCCGCGATGGCGGCGTACGCAGTCTGTGCCGTGCTGTCCCAGGACGAGCGTTCGACGCTCGCTGCCATCGCCAGCGCGTGCGTGCGCCGCTCGGCAGACGACTGGCCCAAGGCGGCGACGCAGGCGGCGATGAATGCGTCGTGACTGTGCGCCACACGAACCACGTCGCCGTACAGCGTCTGCACATCCTTGATGGCTGTGCTGATCGCTGGCTTGCCCGCTGCCATGTATTCCAGCGTCTTCGTCGGACTGATGAACTCGGTGGATGCATTCAGTGCAAACGGCAGCAAGCCGAGCTCCCAATCTTCGATCAGGCGCGGCAGCACTTCGTACGACTGCTGACCAAGCCAGTGGATATTCGGCCGCTGCGGCAGGCTGGCAGGGTCGATCTTCACCACCGGTCCGACCATGACGATGCTCCACTGCGGCTGCGCGTCGGCCAGGCGCGCGATCAATGTCAGGTCCATCCGTTCGTCGATGACGCCGAAGTAACCCAGCCGCGGCGCAATGATCGCCGACTGCAATTCGCGCGCATGCCGAGCCATGGTGTCGTCGGCGGCACGCGGCCGCGGCGCAAAGTGATGCGCGTCGACGCTGCTCGGCAAGCACAGCACCCGGGGGTTGAGGGCACGTTTGGCCTCGAACAGACTTGGCCCGCCCGTCAGCACCAGGTCGGCCCGGCGCAACAGGCGGGCTTCGCGTTCGCGCAACTCCGGTGGCGCGCCGGCGAAGGCCGACAGCTCGTCCATGCAGTCGTAGATGACGCAAGCCGGGCTCAGGGCATCCAGCAGCGGCAGCGCCATCGGGGTGTAGAACCAGAGGTCGTAATCACCGTCGGTGGACTCGTTCATCCAGTTGGCCAGCAGCGGACCGAGCAGCGCCAATTGGTCGTCGTGAAAACCATGCGAATGCAGGGGGGTGTGCGGCTTCAGAACCGTCACGCCCGGCACTGGGTGGCTGGCTTCCAGCCGCAGGGGACCGTTGTCGTCGCGCACCGGCTCCTCGACGAAAACGACATCGTCATGCGCCGCCAACCGTGACAGCAGATGTTGCGGGCGCTGAAAGACGAAGTTCCAGCGCAGATGAGACAGCACGAGCAGAGCGTTTTTCATGGGGGCTTGTTGAGCATGGGTTGCAGGGGTGGAGGTTGAAGGCGCTGACCCTTGGACTGCACGCGCAACGGCAGCGGCGTAAGGGATCTCTATATGGCGGCCAGGGTGCAGCGCCTCGGCGATTTCGCAGTCCAGCGTCGTTGGCGACGAGGATGCATCCCACAAACCGCTGCGATGCCAGTCGTTGGTGTCGTTCCAGTCAGGCCGGTCTACGACGGGGTAGAGACAGACTGCCTCCACCGGCACGCCACGGCGCTGTGCCAGGCCCACTTCGGACGCGATCTCGTCGAGCCAGCGGGCACGCCCGGGGCCGGCATCACCCGTCTCGGCGACGACGAGCGGGCGTCGATAGCGCGCCCAGGCCTCGACCAGCAGGTCGCTGAACGCCGCCCGCCGCGGGTCGCGCGTTTCCCAGCCGAGCGTGGTGCCGGTCGCGAATTCCCACTGCGCCGTGGGGTAGTGGTTGATGCCGAGCAGATCCAGCGCTTCGGCGTTGCCGCCGAGCACGGGTTCGAGCCGTCCGACCAGCATGTCCCAGGCCTGCCACTGGAACTCGCGGAAGCGCCAGGCCTCTGCCGTCAGCGCCGCCGAGGCGCCAACCGGTGGGACAACATGAACCAGGGGATCGATGTGCAGAAAGCGCGCCCGCGGGTCTTCGCGCCGGATGGCCTTCATCGACTGCAGCGTCGCCTTGACGAGCCGCCGCTTGACCTCGAAGCCATCGGGCGTGCCGACATAACGCGGGTCGTTGCGAACGCCGACATGGGGGTGGATATCGTTGCTTTCGCAGCAGGCCCAGGCCAGGTAGCTGATCTCGTTGATGGGCGTGTAAACGGGAGGTGAGTCAGTCAGGGGCCGCAACGCGCGGGCGGCTGCCGCTGCGAAGGCGACAAAGCGCTCGATGATGTCATCGGCCAGCAGACTGACATCGGGCGGCACACCGTAATGCATGAAGGTCCACGCCACCTGCAGGCCGTGGCGCTGCGCGGCGTGTGCCAGCGTGGTCGCGCGGGCGAAGTCGAAACGGCCGCCGCCGCTCGGTTCGGCCAGACGCCAGCCGATGCTCTCGCGAACGCCGCGCAAACCCATGCTGGCCAGCCGACGATAGTCGGCATCGACGTGGCGGGCATGGCCGGTGATGCCCACCATGTCCAGTGGCTGGCCGTGGCGATTGACATGGTCGGCGCCTTCGAATCCGCCCATCCAGAAGCTGCGCAACGGCGGTGTCAGCGACGCCTTCATGCCGACTGCGCCGCCTCGGCGACGGCGCGACTGGCGGTCTCGGTAATGCCTGCCAGCTCGAGCTCTCGGCGCGTCTTCAACCGCTTGAAAGCGGCCAGCGCCTGCCCGACGACCTGGTCCATGTTGTAGTAACGGTAGGTCGCTAGTCGCCCAACGAAAGTCACACCGTCGCAGGCCTCGGCCTCGGCCTCGTAACGTTTGTAGATCTCGGCATTGGCCGCCATCGGCACGGGGTAGTAAGGGTCGCCATCGGCGCGCGGATACTCGAAGACGACGGAGGTGAAAGCGTGGCGCTGCCCGGTGATGTGCTTGAACTCGCTGACCCGGGTGTAGGCATAGTCGTTCGGGAAGTTGACCGTTCCCACCGCCTGAAATTGTTCCTGCGGCAGCGTGGCGTGCACGAATTCGAGGCTGCGGTAAGGCAAACGCCCGTGACGGTGGCCGAAGAAGGCGTCGATCGGCCCCGTATAGACCATGTGCCGCCACGGCACCAGCGCCGCAATCTCACGATAATCCGTGTTGAGCATGACCTTGATGTTCGGGTGCGCCAGCATCTTCTCGAACATGCGCGTGTAGCCATTGGCAGGCATCGCCTGGTAGGTGTCGGCGAAGTAACGATCGTCGCGGTTGGTGCGGGTGGGGATGCGGGCAGTGACGCTGGCGTCGAGTTCCGACGGGTCCAGTCCCCACTGCTTGCGCGTGTAACCGCGAAAGAACTTGTTGTAGAGGTCGCGCCCGACCTTGCTGACCACCATGTCCTCGGAATTGACGATTTGCTCGGGCCGCTCGGCCACCGATTGCAGCCAGGATTCCATTTCGAACGAACTCAGCTTCATGCCGTACAGCGAGTTCACCGTGTCGAGGTTGATCGGCATTGGCAGCATCTGGCCGTCCACGCTGGCCAGCACGCGGTGCTGGTAGGGACGCCAGCCGGTGAAACGCGACAGGTAATCGAAGATGTCTTTGGAATTGGTGTGAAAGATGTGCGGGCCGTAAGGGTGGATGAGGATGCCTGCATCGTCATGGCGGTCGTACGCATTACCGCCGATGTGCGCCCGCTTGTCGACGATCAGCACCCGCGCACCCAGCTCGTTGGCCAGGCGTTCGGCCATCACGCTGCCGGCAAAACCGGCGCCGACGATGAGGTAGTCGAACGCCGCTTCACTTGCTGTCGCAATTGCTGCCGAACTTGCTGCCGAATTTGCTGTTGGCATACCTGCTGACCTCCCCGTTATCAACCCGGTTCCGAATCCCGCATTCGTCTTCGATCCGAGCCCGGATACCGATCCCGCGCAACCGGCGAACGCTCCTTTGATCATCGAGTCCACTGGTACCTTTCGGTCAGAACACCGGCAAGCGCGCGGCGGCGGTGCATTGGCAAATGGCGTGCCGTGGCCTTGAAACCGGAAACCGCACAGCGATTGGGGCTGCGAGGCGCGTCGAATGCAGCAAGACTTGTGCAACTGGGCGCTAGATTCAACCTGGAAACCGAAGTTGGACGCACCTTGGTGGGCTGTGATGGCGCGCGCTGTCAAGGCGTAACGACGACGCGGGGTATCCCCCCGCTGGACTGTGCCCGTATACAAACAGTTCTTAGGACTGTTTGTGCCTGGCATAGGCCAGGACGGCCCCGCCCTGACGGAGCAACACCGCCAGCGTGCGCCATCGCGGCTTGATCGGGGGCGTAGCGGTGTAAGCATCAGTTGAGGTTCGGTTCGTCGTGAGGTCAAACCTCAGCATTCACGCGGCGTATCCAGCGGGGATGAGCGGTCAACTGCGGTTTCGAGGTTCAACCTTCAGCGATTGATGGCGTGGCGCCTCGCTTTCGCAGCGTTCAGCCGCGCTCGCGCTCTGGCCCTAAAACCGGAGGACGCCTGGTGGCCTTGGATAGGCCGGATCTGCGGCCAGGGCGGCTCACCCACGGGCACCGGATCACCCGCCACCCCGGGTGGCTCCTTGATCTCGGGCGGCGGCGGCGGATCGATCTCTGGCGGCGACGGTGGATTCAGAGGCTGGCCCGGTGGGCCGGGTGTGGGCACCACATTCGGGGGCGGCTGGGGGATATCGACATTGCCGACTTGCAGCGGCCAATAGCGTTGCTGCAACGGGGCAATCGACAGATGGGTTGAGTTCATGGCGGGTCTCCTGTCCCCAGAGCGGGCAAACGCCGTTCCCAGCCGACGGCGGTGTCGCTGCCTCACCTCGGCGCGGCCGCGAGAAGAGACAGCAAGACAGCCGGATCGACCGGCTTGGTCAGGTGGTGAGCAAACCCTGCGCCCTGCGATCGCTCGCGGTCGGCTTCGCTGCCCCAGCCACTGACGGCCACCCGGCGCCCTCTGCAAAGACGGGGGTCCGCAGCCAGTGCCTGCGCCACTTCGTGACCGTCCAGGTCGGGCAGGCCGATGTCCAGCAGCACCCAGTCCGGGTCGAAGACACGCGCCTCGGCCAGCGCGCCATGGCCGCTGTAGGCCATGCGCGTGGTGTGCCCGGCAGCGGCAAGCAACGCAGCCAGCGAGTCGGCAGCGTCTCGGTTGTCGTCGACCACCAAGACGCGGCAGGCGCCAGCGACGCCGAAGACGGCCGGCGTCGGGCCATGAGGTGCGCGTTCCGCGCCTGTGCCCAGCCGCGGCAGGGTCACCGTGAAAACGCTGCCCTGGCCAACCCCTTCGCTGGCAGCGATCACGGTTCCGCCGTGCATTTGCACCAGTGTCTTGACCAATGCCAGGCCGATGCCGAGCCCGCCTTGTGCGCGGTCGAGCGTGCGGTCGACCTGGGTGAACATGCCGAAAACCTCGTCGAGCAGGAGCGGTGGAATGCCCAGGCCGTTGTCGCTGACGCTGATCAGCGCCTGGTCGCCATGGGCCTGCAGCTTCAGCACGATGCGGCCTTGGCCATGCGGGTCCGGGGGGGTGTACTTGGCCGCGTTGGTCAGCAGGTTGCCCACCACCTGGGCCAGTCGGTTGAGGTCGCCCTGCACCCACAGGTCCTCCGCCGGGAACTCGCACACCAGCGTGTGCCGCGAGGCCTCCATCAGCGGGCGCGCCGACTCGATCGCCAGCTCGGCCGCCGCGCGCAGCGAGAACGGCTCCAACCGCAGCACCACCTTGCCGCTGGTGATGCGCGAGACATCGAGCAGATCGTCGATCAGCCGCACCATGTGCAGAAGCTGGCGCGTCATCATCTTGCGCACCTGCGTGGCCGTTGCGGGGTCGGTCGTTTGCTGCAGCAGTTGCAGCCCGGTACGCAGCGGCGCCAACGGGTTGCGCAGTTCGTGCGACAACGTGGCCAGGAATTCGTCTTTGCGCCGGTCGGCTTCGC
>Ga0209181_10013804_pt1 | contig 10060 bp, 8 predicted proteins | sample MAT05_FD_187208 | JGI IMG/M metagenome (GOLD analysis project Ga0209181, IMG submission 187208) | Freshwater microbial communities from Lake Fryxell liftoff mats and glacier meltwater in Antarctica - MAT-05 (SPAdes) (version 2) | ecosystem: Environmental > Aquatic > Freshwater > Ice > Liftoff...
ATGAAGATGCTTTATAATGATTTCATCTATTACAAAAGGCGAAATGCTTTCATTGGCATTATAAAATAATAGGGGCGAAAGAAAAGTTTCAGCTCTCACAAAACTTTTCAATGAGTTTGTGATTATTGACATTGGCGGAAATGACGATGACTATTAAATGCATTCGATAAAATTAATGCGTTTAGTTTGCAGCGACATCCAACAAAAAAACTTTTAGAATCTTCAAAACCTATGGGTAAAAACGACATGTGGATAGCAACTACAGCATTTGCGGCAAACGCGACACTCTTGACCGCTGACGGCAAATTCATGCACTTAGACAAAGAATTTATTAATATAAAATTTTATCATCCAAAATCTGCCTAACAAAACAATGCCCACCCTTCGCATTTATATACATTTGCAAGTCACAGAAAGACGAATACAGACCAAAGTTTGCAAAAGAGTATGCCTGTCCAGCCGCAGCGCAGATCCCGATAGCAATGGTTAATCAACGTTTTGTTCTGCCAATCAATATTTGTGTTAGAAATCACCACCTTCACCAAACATCACATCAATGAAAATTATTTGTTCGTTCTTTTTGCTCACTGCAATGATGAGTGCCAAAATTACTTATGCTCAAATTGAATCTATTTATGAAATTCCGAGAGTTGTCGTTTTTGGTGAAAGTACCATTGAGGTGGAAGCAGAGTCTGTTTCCTGCTGGTTAAATATCGTTGACAATAGATTGGTGTATGATTACTCGGCAACGGAAAACTACGACTCTAAACGTTTCAAAATCAAACAACAGTCTATTATTGATCAACTAGGAGTAAAAGATTACATGGTTAATCCAACCTATGCCGGATTAAATGGGTACCTTGGTTCCGGTCCTTATGAAGTAAAATTCACCAGTAGAGTGCAGTATGAAACTGTTTTAGCCAAAGTACAATCATCATCAACCGAAGAGACGTCAGTTTATATGGAGGTTAACAAAACCGATATTTCCGCTGAGAAAAGAAAGAATATTACCAATCAAACGGTCGATGCGGCTATTGCTGATGCAAAGTCAAAAGCGGAAAGACTGACCAAAGGCTTGGCATCAATTCTTGGTCCACCGCTGTTGATTGAAGAGGTTGCTTCACCAAATTATTATGATTATGGTTCAGAGATGTATGGAGTAACGTCTGGTGGATTTCTCATTAAAATTACTTTTAGAGTTCAAGTTCAATTCGAACTTAAGAAGTAGACGATACATTATTTTTTAGTTCCATTTATCCAAACTTCTTTAATCATATTTTGACCGAAAGAATAGGGTATTTCTGCAATAGAATTTATTTCTTTGGTCACCATAAGGTTTGCTTTCTTTCCAATTGCGATGCTGCCGTGACTGTCATGAAGTCCCATCGCGTATGCTCCATTGATAGTTGCTGCGTTGATGGATTCGGCCGGTGTCATATTCATGTGGATGCAAGCCAAACTCACCACAAGATTCATGTTTCCGCTTGGAGCTGAGCCCGGATTGTAATCAGTAGCAAGAGCAAGTGGAAGTCCTGCGTCTATTATTTTTCGGCCCGGTGTATATGGTATTTTGATAAACAACGAACATCCGGGCAGCGCAACAGGAATAGTCGAAGTTCCTTTTAAGGCTTCAATGTCTTCATCGCGCATCACTTCAAGATGGTCAACACTGAGAGCATTGTGTTTTATTCCAATTTGAATTCCTCCAATGGAGTTGAATTGATTGACATGAATTTTTGGAATTAAACCATGTTTGACGGCAGCGGTCAAAATTTTATCGGTGTCTTCAATTGTGAAGTAATTGGTCTCACAAAAAACATCGATGTATTCAGCAAGCTTTTCTATGGCAACAGCAGGAATCATTTCACGAATTATTAGATCAACATATCCTTCGCGATTGTTTTTGTATTTAGATGGAATAGCATGAGCTCCGAGAAAAGTAGATCTTATTTCGAGGGGATGATTTTGTTTCAATCGCTGGATAACACGAAGCATTTTTAATTCACCTTCGAGATTGAGTCCATATCCGCTTTTTATTTCGATAGCACCTGTCCCCATAAGCATCACGTCGTTCAGTCGTGCGAATGCAGAATTGTAAAGTTCATCTTCGCTGGCGATGTTAAGTTTTGCCGCCGAATTAAGAATACCACCACCACGTTGTGCAATCTCCTCGTACGAAAGTCCTTTGATGCGATCTTCAAACTCTTCAGCACGCGAGGCAGCATAAACGATGTGTGTATGCGAGTCGCACCAACATGGCAATATCATTTTTCCTGATACGTCAACTACTTCGAGATCGCGCCAATCGCTTATACCCGGCCAGTCTTTCATTTCGCCATAATCTGCAATCAAACCATCTTCAACCGCGAGCCAAGCGTCATCGATCGACTCTAGGTTTGCCATTTGAATGCCAGAAAGTTTTTGAACTTCTATGGGTAGAATTCCAGCTAATTTTTTTATATTTTTAAAAAGGACTTTCATAGGGTGTAAAACTCGTGCAAGTTTATAGCTTTTGTGCTCAGCAATATTGATTCCAGATTCGGTGTAATACTACATATTTTTTCAAAATAACCCAATGTCGGCTTTGCATCATTTATCTAGTTGAATGTCGTTGCGTCATTAGTAAAGTCGACCTTAACATATCGTAAAAATCGTACCGATTGCATTTACGTATGAGACCAATTACGTTTCTCTGCATTGTTCTAAATATCAATCACAACGGCATTTGCCACTATAACTCGTAAAATGAGTTGGACCATGTTATAAGTAACATCGGTATTACCTAGGTTAAGATGTTCAAAACTGGATTTTTCGAATAATTCAAATACTATTTGTAACAATAAATTGCATTTATTATTTGTACACATATTTCTGAAATAGACTTAATGGAAAAAATTTATAAAAGTTTATCATCCTTTTTCCTAATTCTCCTTTGCATTTCAACAATGTCTGCGCAATATGCGCCGTCCGAAATAAAGGAAGAACAGATAACTCCGAAAAATTCTTTGGGCTTGATTTTTAATCCGGTTGTGTCAGTAATGCTGGGCAGTGCTCCTTACGATATGCGAGCAGGACTTTTGTTTCGGAGAATCATTTCGGACAACAAGTCCATCCGTGCCTCGGCATCAATTCAGTTTCGAGAAGCATTATACGACAGCCAGGGATATGTGACCTCAATTACGGATACTTCAGTAAAAATGGCTTATCTAGCAGACTCATATTTTAGAACTGAATTGCGCGGTGGAGTGGAGTGGAGCGACTACACCGAAAAAAGTGATGCGTTTTATGCAGTGGAGTTAATTGTTGGAAGTATTTCAAGAACCGAGTCCTCAAGAGAAATCAATTACAGATTGTTGTCGAATACGAATCAAAATACAACATCGCTTCTTGGTTCACAATTGACCGATAGTATTGGCTTTTGCACCAAACAACAATCCGCAATTATTGGACTTGCTCCGGTGATGGGGTGGCGCTGCGTATTTAAAAAGAAATGGGAGTTTATGGCGTCTTTTTCACCAGAAATTATCTTTACTGCGCCATACAAAACGGCTTATTGTATCGATAATTCCAAGTTTCATACGATGGATGAAGCGAGTTCGATAGAATTTAGACTAAGATTATTGGATGTTGCATTGGCGTATCATTTTTAGTCTTCATCTTTGCATCTATGGCAGGAAATACTTTTGGAAATTTATTTAGATTGACAACTTACGGAGAGTCTCACGGACCTGCGATAGGCGGCGTTTTAGATGGTTGTCCGGCCGGAATGTCTATTACCGAGGAGTTTATCCAACATGAACTTGACAGAAGGCGACCGGGACAAAGTGCCCTTACCACTCCTCGTGATGAAAAAGATCGCATAGAATTGTTGTCTGGAATCTTTGAAGGAAAAACCAGCGGTACTCCGATTGGTTTTTTAATTCGCAATAGCGATCAACGATCGGGTGACTATGACCAGATGAAAGATGTCTATCGACCCGGACATGCGGATCAAGTATGGGATCAGAAGTTTGGTTTTAGGGATCACAGAGGAGGAGGAAGAAGTTCGGCTAGAGAGACAGCAAGTCGTGTTGTGGGTGGTGCATTCGCCAAAATATTCCTTAATGAGTTTAACGTTAGCATTGAGGCTTACGTAAGCTCGGTGAAAGACATCGTTCTCGAAATTCCATACACTCAACTTGATTTGTCCCTCACTGATAAAAGTGCAGTTCGCTGCCCTGATGGTAAAACGGCAGAATCTATGCAGCGCGTAATTGAAAATGCTCGAGATGCTGGTGATAGTGTTGGTGGGGTAATAACTTGTGTATGTAAAAATGTATCAGCGGGATTGGGAGAGCCAGTGTTTGATAAACTTCATGCAGTTTTGGCCCATGCCATGTTGAGTATAAATGCTACCAAGGGATTCGAAATGGATGGAGGTTTCGACTCAACAACGTTATTCGGATCTGAAAACAACAAAATCAAATCGGGTATATCCGGTGGTATTTCCAATGGATCTGATATTGTTTTTCGTGTAGCATTTAAGCCGGTGAGTACTATTTCAAAGCCACAACAAACAATTAATAATCAAGGGCAAGAAGTAGTACTGGAAGCAAAAGGCAGACACGATCCTTGTGTGTTACCAAGAGCAGTGCCAATTGTTGAGGCAATGGCAGCGCTCGTTTTTGCTGACTTTCTTTTACTAACTAAGTCAAATCGTTTGGCGTAAATCTGTTGTCAAAAACTATACTTTTAACGTTGTTTTTGAGTTAGAAGACATAGTTTTATATGTATTATTCAACATCATACTACTCTATTATTTTTTGTTATGAAAATCTTCAAAAAAATTCTTAAATGGACAGGAATCACCATCGGTGTATTGTTCATTTTTCTACTCATTGCACCATTTTTGTTCAAGGACAAAATTGAAAGTGCAATCAAGGATGTTGTAAATAAGCAAATCAATGCATCGGTAAATTGGAGCTCAGTTGATCTTTCTTTTATTAAGAGTTTTCCAAATTTGCGTGTCTCTGTTGAAGATTTGTCTGTGGTAAATACGATGGCTCCCTTTGATAGCGTGCGATTGGCGTCTATCGGAAGTTTGGAAGCTGTGGTTGATATCAAAAGCTTATTCGGAGATCAGATAAGCATTAAAAGAATTGGAATTGTAAAACCAAATTTTGATGTGAGAGTAAATAAAGAGGGACTAGCAAATTATGATATTGCGAAGCCTGATTCAACAACTGCCGTTGAAACCCCCGAAACAGAAGCACCTTCAAAATTTAATATCCTGCTCAAAGAATATTTTATTGAAGAGGGTACGATTAGTTATGTGGATGAAACATTCCCAATGACCCTAAAAATTAATGGTCTCAACCATAATGGTAAAGGTGACTTTACGCAGGATCTATTTGAACTTGTTACGAGTACTCAGATAAATCAACTTACCTGTAATTATGATGGCATTACTTATCTCAAAGAGATAAAGTCTAATCTTGATCTCAGCATCAGCATGGATATGGTAAATAGCAAGTACACTTTGGCATCCAATGAAATTAAAATTAATGAATTGATTCTTGGAGCTGAAGGCTGGATTGCAATGCCCGGTGAAAATATCGATATGGATATTTCTTTTAAAGCGTTAAAAAATGATTTTAAACAATTCCTTTCGCTTGTTCCAATGGAGTTTGCAAAAGATCTCTCTGGAGTGGATGTAACAGGAAGTCTTACGTTGGATGGTTTTGTAAAAGGCACCTATAACGAGACGAGTTTACCAAGCACAGCTCTCAATATTTTGGTGGAGAATGGAAGATTTAAATATCCTGACTTACCAAAAAGTGTCGAAAATATTCAGATTAAAACTTCTATTCTTGCCGATCTAAACAATGAAGATAATACTACTATCGACGTGGAGAAATTCCACTTCGATATGGCCAATAATCCCGTTGACCTCACGTTGAAATTACGCAACCCGGTGAGCGATCCATTTATTGATTTTGCATGTAAAGCGTTTCTAGATCTTGATAACATAAAGGAATTTATTCCATTAGAGAAAGGAGATAACGTTCATGGTCAAATCAATGCAGACGTTGCTGTTAAAGGAAATTTTAGTTCTGCTGAAAGTGGTAACTACGAAAAATTTGATGCAAAGGGGGTGATTGATATTAAAAATGTACTTTTTCAAAGTGATTCTACTCCTTACGATGTTGATATAAAAACTGCAACATTTAATTTCTCGCCGGCATTTGTTGAGTTGAGTAATTTTAATTCACTCATTGGGAAGAGTGATATTCAAGCCATGGGAAAAATCAGCAATTATCTTGCTTATGCTTTACGCGATTCATTGCTTGTTGGCAACTTCACCATGAGTTCACAATTACTCGACCTCAATGAGTTCATGTCAGAAACGACGACACCGACAGAGACAACTCAACAATCAAATGCTGGTGACACATCAGCAATGTCGCCTGTAGAATTACCGGAAAATGTTGACTTTACTTTTGACGCTTCAATCGGAAAGATACTCTTTGATAAAAATGAAATTACCAATGTAAAAGGAGGAGTATCACTCAAAGATAAAATTGCCACACTTCGCAATTTCGCAATGAATGTGATAGATGGAAGCGTAGTAATGAGTGGTCAGTATAATGCTCAGAATCTTGAAAAACCGAAAATGAATTTTGCATTTGATATTAAAAATATGGATATCAATAAGGCGGCGAATCAATTTAATACTATTGAAAAAATGGCTCCCATCGCAAAAGCGTGCAATGGAAAATTCAGTACAAAATTCGCAATGCTTTGCGATCTTTCGCAAGGCATGATACCAATTAATCCAACGGTGAATGGCGCAGGAATCCTTACTACCAAAGGAGTTATTGTAAAAGATTTTGCTCCTATTGTAAAGCTCGCAGAAAAGATTAATCTCGATAAACTCAAAGAGCCGTTGACCATCAATGACATTACGGTTTCGTTTAAAATAAAAGATGGTGTTGTCAATGTTGATCCATTTACAGTAAAACTGATTGAAGGAATGCCCACAAAAATTTATGGTTACACGACACTTGATCAGGATATAAATTATAATCTGGAAATGGACGTGCCGATTGATAAGTTTGCCTCCGGAGCTTTGAGTCAGGCCAATACTTGGATTGGTGAGTTGAATAAAAAACTTGGTTCAAATATTTCTGTAGGAAATAAAGTAAACGTAATTGCTGTAATTACAGGCACTGTTACAGATCCAAAAATTGGTGTAACAAGTAAAGCACTTGGAGCAGATGCAGTCAATGATCTTAAAGCTCAAGCAATTGAAGCTGCTAAAGAACAGATAGTAGAAAAAGCTTCGGAAATTCGCGATGATCTTGTGGTAAAAGCAAAAGCAGAAAAGGAAAAGCTAGTGGACGAGGCAAAAAAACAAGCGGCGAAGTTTGTTGCAGAAGCTCAAGTTCAGGCTGATAGAGTGAAGAAGGAAGGAGAGGTACTTGCTAAAAAAGGAAAGGACGAAACTTATAAAGCTGCAGATGATTTACTAGCAAAAGCAAAAAATCCTCTAGAAAAAGCTGGAATAAAAATCGCGGCAGATAAAATGAAAAAGGAAGCAGATAGTGCATATCAAAAAGCAGTCGAAAAAACCAATAAAGAAGCAGACAAAGGAGTGGAACTTGCTCGTAAAAAAGGAGATGACTTAGTCAAATCGGCTAATGATAAAGGCGATGGAATGATCAAAGATGCAGAAGTTAAAAGTCAGCAAGGCATTGACAAAGCAAAATAATCAGAAATAGGAGAAGCTGTTGCTGGCTTTTTCCTGATCAAAAATTTAATTTTAGTTTCTATGAAAGCTGTAATCTTGTTGAATTGTTTTTTGTTGGTAGCATTCATTGATGCAACCGGACAACATTGTATTGGCTCGAGATATAGTGAGGTTGCGTTATTCGATAGTGCCCAAATAGTTATTGAGACAGGTATTCAATTTGGCTCCGTTGAACATTATTTCACGGGGCAAAATCAGGATTTAGCGTTGGATGTTTATTATCCTGATCTCGCTGTTGACTCTGTGTTACAGCGGCCCGTTATACTTTTATTGCATGGCGGAGCGTGGGCCGGTGGTAACAGAAATAATATGGCTTATGAATGCATGGAATATGCGCGTAGAGGATTTGTTGCAGTGACGGCATCATATCGGCTCGGTTGGAATTGCGATCTCAATAATTTATTTGTTGCTTGTGGTTGTCCACCTCAGAACATCAGGCAAGCGATGTATTTGGCTGTGCAGGACGCTCGGGCCGCCATCAGATTTATTCTTTCTCAACAAGAATGGGGAATAGATCAGGACTGGATTTTTGTGGGGGGTGAAAGTGCGGGTTCTATTACAGCATTAGCTACTGCAGCATGGAGTCAGATAGAGGCCGAAACATTTGTTACTCCAACATTTACAGCTCAAGTGGGTTCATTAGATGCATCGGGAAATGATTTACCGAATGATTATTCTATTCGTGCTTGTATAGATCATTGTGGGGCCGTGGTGAATCTTGATCATTTGGCTAATAATTCCGATTTACCTATTATTTCATTTCACGATTCACAAGATTGTGTAGTGCCATTTGCAGCGGGTAATGTTATTAGTTGTCCTTGTGGAGCTTCATATTTTGCGGCCTATGGATCACAATCAATTTTTAATTACCAAAATAATCAGGGCCGTTGTGTCGAGTTAAATATTGTCCCTCAAGTACTGCCCAATCATTGTACGTATCCAAAATTGAATCTTGTTAAAGCAGCAAGTTGTTTTCTAAAAAGAGTGATGTGTGGATTCTGTGTAAATTTTCAGAACTCTGATATTTATGCATCAACTTATTGTTCATCGCTCGCAATAGATCCAATACCTGTAGTAGCAGGATGTACATACGCTAATGCAACAAACTTTAACTCGGAAGCCGAAATGGATGATGGTTCGTGCCTGTTTAATGCTTCATGCCCTGCGGATTTTGACCTTGATGGAATTGTAGGAGTGAGTGACATAATTTTGTTTTTGTCGGAGTATGGAAGTGTTTGTCCGAATTAAAATAGAATGTTCATTCGGTTTCTTTTTGTACTCTTTCAATGAACCCGTATCTCATCACAGAACAGCCATGATGGTTCTCCTGATGCATCATGCCAAGTAGGACAAAGCCCATTGTTGAAGGCTATCATTTTAATGTAACGAACTTTTCTCTTGTCGAAGATAGCGGGCATAGTCATGATTGATTCACCTTCTGATTTTTCATCTAATGTGGCCGAAAGTACGATAAGCTCATTGAATTTGATGTTGTCGTTACTAACGAAATATTTTACAGAAGAAGGTCTAAATATCCATGCATTCCCATAGTGAAACCAGTTGGTGGAGATTGAAGAAATTTCTTTTGCGGTTCCAAGATCAACTAGAACTTCCATGTCTTTACCTTGAATAGCCTGCCAACAGCCATCTCTGAAGTCGTCGGTTCCAAGAACACCATCGATAAGGGCTGCATTACTACCACCTGTATAATTTGGGCTCGGTGTATTAGTTAGTTCGATAGTTGAGTTAAAAGCAATATGCGGATCAAATCTGCGGACAATTTTTTCGGGATATTTTTTATTCATGAAACTCGCTTTGATGCGCAATTCACAAGGTTCGGAAATAGTGAGATCACCATTCCATTCCTGATACGCTGTCTCAGATTTTACATCCAAAGGAACAAGTGAATATGTGAAAGAACACGATTCAATATTTTTGGAAATATTAATTTTGAAATCTTTTTTTTCGCTCTTTGTAATTTCAATATTGCATGGCATAGAAGGAAAACCGAAGTCAATATTCATGTTGTCAAGGCGCTCGAGATGTCGAATCATTCGTTTCCAAAAGTCATTGTAATTGCGAGTATCCGAATAAGTCCAAAGTACTTCACTCATCGCTAGGATTCTCGGAAAGAGCTTGCTGTCTACCAATTTCTGGGGTGCGTGTTCTGTCCACATAGTACATTCTGCTCCAAGTATTCTTTTTTCTTCGACCTCCGTAATGCCTTCTGGAATTGGATCAAAGTAAAATACTTCTTTCGTGTCAGTTGAA
>Ga0209181_10013806_pt1 | contig 10059 bp, 7 predicted proteins | sample MAT05_FD_187208 | JGI IMG/M metagenome (GOLD analysis project Ga0209181, IMG submission 187208) | Freshwater microbial communities from Lake Fryxell liftoff mats and glacier meltwater in Antarctica - MAT-05 (SPAdes) (version 2) | ecosystem: Environmental > Aquatic > Freshwater > Ice > Liftoff...
GCCCACGTTCATGATGGTGTCAGTAGTGAATGGCCGCCCGAGCGCCTGATCGGCCAGTCCATAGCCTTGCGTCCACACCACCTGATTGTTGACGATGATGGCGGCCCCTAGCCCAACCATGCCGGAGGCTTTCATCTGCTCGGCCACAATTCTGCCAAACGTTTTGTTTGACTCTGTGGATGCCGGCTGGGTTGATTCGGCGTGCGCGACGTTGGCGGCCAGCAGCAGCACATAGGCAAGCCATCTGAATGTCGCAATGCGTTTGTTGATATCCATTTATCTTCCTACGAATGACTACTGATTAAGCCGGCGTCAGCGCGTGCATGTTGGCCGCCAAGCGGTTCACTCAAAACCACTTCTGAATACCTGATCGGGACTCGGCACATCCAGTCTATGAGTGATATGCAGGCGACCCATACTGGTCGAGTTGACTGGGAAAAACATGCTGCCGTCAGCGCCAATCCAGCCATCGCTGCCGTCACTGAAGCGCGCGCCGCCATCGGGCAAATCGAAGGTCGAAACGGCCGTCTGAACCGGCCCTTGCGCAGTGGGCACGCTCAACGTTTGTCCTGGCGACAGCAAGCGACGTGGGGCTTGGCCGAGTTTTAATATCCACAGGTCTTTGGTGTTGTTGGGGTTGGTGCTCGCCTCAAGCACGATGTCGCCGTTGCTGAGTATGGACAGCGCTTCGAAACCGCGCCAAGTGCGGCCGGCCTCCGGCGTGAACGCCGCCGTGCTAATGCCAATCAACGCGACCAGCTCCGGGCGCTGGCCTGCCCGCACTCGCCATAGGCCAGTTGGCGTGCCGCCATCGGTTGCAGTCACCGTTGCGATGACAGCAACGTAACTGCCGGCAACGCTCAGCGAATCGGTGATGAAACTGCGCCAGGTCGAACCCAACCAGTTGGGGCCAAAAAAGCCGCTGGCCTCCGTGTAGGCAATGCCGGGAGTGGTTGCGCCGTCAAAGCGGAATAAGCCGGGAAGACTGCTGGTAGCGGGAGCGGATCGCCATTGGGCCAGAAATACCAGTCCCGCCGCGCCTGAGGGCTGCGGTGCATTGAGCCCAATATTTACGAAAGTGGCCGTGCCTATGCCCACATCGGGACCGCGCGGGCCAGACTCACCGGTTACCGCCAGAACGCGCGGCGCTCCGTTGCAAAGCTCCCAAATGCCCTCGCGCAAGGTGCTCGACACCAACCGCGCATTGACCCGCCCGCTGGCGGTCACCGCAACGCGATCCAATCCTGCATTGAACGTCTGGAACACGTCAGCGCCAGTTAGGCCGGGTGATAACGCTGGAGCGGTTGATCCGGTTTGCAGGCAGGCTTGGTTTGCTTGACCCGGCACGTGCTTAAACACCACCTGGCTTTGCACGTTAGAAGGGCTGTTGACGGTCGCATTTACCACCGCCACACCGCCGTTGGCCACGCGTGCCTGAGCGAAGCTCGCACTGTTGGGAAAACGAAAAGCGGCCCCCAAGCCCGGGCCGAGCGCGCCATCGGTATCAGCACGCGCAAACTCGACATTGCTGCTGCCGTTCCAGCGCCACAGACCGTAGCTGGCCGCGATCACATTGGCCGGATCGGCGGCTCGCGCAACGAACGCGCGCTGGCCGTCAGCGCTCGCGTCGCCCTGTCCGATGTTGATGCTTAGAAACTGGTGCGCCGCCTCGTTGCCGCTGCGCCCGGGGCCGAGTAATCCGTCGATGCCGACCTGTGTGTAGCGCGTGAACCGGTCATTTCGATAGGCCCAGTAGCCCTCAAGTGAGGCGGGGCTTATCACCCGAGAGCCGAACTGAGCACTGCCGGAATTTCCGATCAGGACCTCGTTAAAATCGCGGGACATCCCGAGTGGCAAATTGGCCATCAGCACATCGCTGTGCTCGCCGCCAATGACCTGCCACGTGGCCGTCTGGGCACCGACGGCCGGCGGCAGAGTCGCGAGCGCAACGGCGAGCAGCATTTCAACGTGAAATTTCTGATTAATTTTAATCACAGCGTTCCTCGCCCGGAGTGCGGGCATCAATAGTTCAACCGTGCCGTCAGTTGGGATGGCGTTCACGGGCCGCAATGCTAGGGTGCGCAAACGTTCAAGTCGGCACGCCGCGACAACGTCTCGGTAACGAAGTAGTAACGGGCCGAGTTGTCGCCGGTGACACCATACAAATCAAAGGATTGCATTGGATCGAGCCGCTTTCAGCTTTCGCTTTGGCAGTGCGGAGTTCGATGAATCACGCTTCGAATTGCGCGTCGCTGGGCTACCTGTCGAGGTGGAGCGACGCGCGCTTGAGGTGTTGGCCTACTTGCTGCGCCACGCGGGCGAGGCCGTGACCAAAGAAGAGCTGCTGCGCGACGTCTGGTCGGGCCGGGTCACCGTCGATAAGGTGCTGCCGAACGCGATCACTAAGCTGCGCCGCGCCTTGGGCGAAGCCAATGCGGAACACCTGAGCACCTTGGCGCGCGTTGGTTATCGATTGGATGGTCCGATCAGTCGCGTCGCCGTTGGTCGGCAGCTGCTGAGCGAGCTGCAGCTGGCCATCGGCCAGTCGGTGCCAAGTCGGCCGAACTTTGTGCTGCGCCAGCAGCTCGCACGCACGGCGGGCAACGAAGTGTGGCTGGCCGAACACGGAAAAACTCGCGAGCAGCGGGTCTACAAGTTTGGCCTTGATAGAGACCGGCTACGCGCGCTCAAGCGTGAGGCGACGCTGCTGCGGGTGCTACAAGAGAGTCTGGCGGACTGCTCGCACTTCGTCGACATCATCGACTGGAATTTTGAGAATCCACCCTACTTCCTTGAATGTGGATACGGCGGCGACAACCTCGGCGAGTGGGCAAAAACTCAGCTCGATCATTTGGACGACGCGGCTAGGGTCAGTCTGTTTTTGCAAATCGCCGATGCCGTCGCGGCAGCGCACTCGGTCGGGGTTCTGCACAAAGATCTAAAGCCAGCCAACGTGCTGATCAGCGCACGCGATGGACAGCTGCAGGTCCGCCTCACCGATTTCGGCAGCGGGCATTTGCTCGATATTGATCAACTGGAAAAGCTGGGAATCACGCGACTAGGCATGACGCTGAATGAGGGCGTCGGCGACGAAAACGGCTCGTGGACGCCCCTATATTTGGCGCCGGAAGTGTTTGAAGGGCATACCCCGACCGCGCAAAGTGACGTCTACGCCTTAGGCATTTTGTTGTATCAGGTGCTATCCGGACAGATCGGCCGACCCATGGCGTCCGGCTGGGAACAGGCCATCGCGGACCCGCTGTTGCAGGACGACATTCGTCAAGCCACCAACGGCGATCCCGCCCGTAGGCTCTCCAGTGCTGCCGAACTTGCAGCGCGCCTGCGCAGCATCGAGGTTCGTCGCCAACGGGCGGCGGATCAAGCTGAGCGCGAGGCCAGTGCCGAACGGCTACATGCAACGCTTGCCCGCGCTAAAGCGCGCCGACCGTTTGTGCTCGCGCTGATCAGCGTACTGATTGTTAGCGTCGGCATCGCCCTGTGGCACCGGCAGGTCGCGGTTCGCGCCAGCAATGAGGCACGCATCGAGCTTGAGCGGGCGAGCGCGATCACCCGCTTTGTCACCGAAGATTTGATTGGCAGCTCCAACCCCTTGGTCAGCGCTAAAGGCGCGGAGGCCAATCTAAAAGAGGTGCTGCTCGCAGCGCGCGCGCGAATTGGCCAACACTTTAGCGGGCACGCCAGTGCTGAAGCATCCGTCCGTCTAAGTCTCGCCACGCTTTTTAATACGATTGATCTTTTTCCTGAGGCAGAACAGGAGGCGAGGCAGGCGCTCGCTTTAATCGACAGCGATTCGCGATCAACCAAACGCGAGTCGCTGCAGGCGCGATCATTGCTAGTCAGCGTCTTAAGCAAGCTGGGCAAGCATGACGAAGCGGCGACAGAGCTCATCCCCCTCAGCGCCATCGCCACTCAGTATCCGTCCGCTGAATCACGCTACCTGGTGGCCTCCGCCAAAGGCAGCTATCTGATCACCAGTGGTGACTACGCTGGCGCAGCAGGTGAACTGACGGCGGCGGTGGACGCGCTCGGTAAGATCCAGCCCATCAACCAGGTTTTGCTCGATTCACTGCGCTTGAACCTCATCACATGCCTCGCCCTGTCAGGCGCTGACGCGGACGCCAAAGCAATAGCTGACAGTCTGATCGCGGAGGCCAGCAAGCGCCATGACGATGGCGAGCTCACCGTGGCGCTTGCCAAAATGGCGGTCGTGCGTGCCTATGGTGAAGACCACGCCAGCGTTGGCCGACTGCTAGCCGAGGCACAACCGATCATCGTTGAACGCTTAGGGGACAATCACTCGCGTCACCTGCAGCTGCTGGGCGAACTGCTTGGACTTAGCCTGCGGCAGGGAAAACTGGAAGACGGCATTCAGTATGCCGAGAAGCTGCATGCGCGAGTCCGCGCAAAAAATGGCGATGCCCATCCGCTCACCTACGTCACGCTCAGCAACTGGGGACTTTTGCTATACGAGGCAGGGCAGCCGGAGCAAGCTGCACCGCCGTTGCGTGAGGCGTGTAAGCGCCTTGCCGCCATTACCGGCATCAACTCGCCGCGCACGCAGATTTGTCAGCAATCGCTTGCTTCGGTCGAGCTTGAGCTTGGCAATTCGACGGCCGCTGGTGCGCTTATCGACGGCCTTGACGCGCAGACGCTTGAAACCAGTCGTACCACAGGTCTCTGGCAGGCAACGATCGACGCCATGCGCGGTATCGCACTGCAGCAAGCCGGCGACGCAGCCGGCGCACGCGCGCTTCTAGCGCCGGCCTTGGATCAACTGGCCTCCGAAGAAGATCTCGACGCGCCGAGCAGGCTCTATTTGCAAGCGCAGAAAGCCTTTGCGGAACTGCACTGATTGCTCCGTCGCCCGGCATAGCTGCCAGAACAGACGGCGCAAGCGTGCTCTGGCAAGCGCACAAAAGCCGGAGTTGAGCCGCTCACATGAGCACTCTTCAAGTGGGGAAGTCGTTTGAATAGAGGAGTGTCTGTACCATGTGCGCGCTTTCCTGAGCCGTTTGAGTGGAAGTCAAGCTGGTGCGTGAAGGTGCGCTTTGACTACTGCGCATGGAAGCTGATCGAAAGAGCGCGCGTCCCACCAAAGGACGCCAAATAGCGGCTACCTCCGTCTTGTGCCCTCAAGTCGTAGATGCCGATAGGAGTAACAAACGCGGCGCGTCCGAAACCGCCTTTGGGATCGATGCCAATGATCTTGATCGTTTCGGCGTCGTTCTGAGGAAAGTCATTCAGCCATTCGCGGAGCGCAGTGGGTGCTGTGATCACAGCCGTGCAAACACCGCCTTCCAAGGTAGCGTGGGCCGTTCCTGACACGGGTTTGCCGTCGTACTCACCCGTATAAACGATCGCATCCGTCGGGCAGGTGGTGGCTGCCGAAAAATCTTTCACTTTGAACGGCGCCGCGAGCATGAGCGCCGTCTGTTCGATCGCCGACACCCAAAGCGCGTTCGACAGTAGGCTGACGGCAAGCTTGCGATCGGGGTAGAGGATTAACGTACTTCTCGCACCGTTGGTGACGCCGGAGTGGTGAGCGATCCGTTCACCATCGGCGTCCAGACCGCTACGCCAACCGAACCCGACAGCGCTCTCCTTGTCCATGACGTTCGATCCATCCTCAAGGCGCGCGGGTACCAGCATCCATTCGAACGTTGCGTCCGAAACGATCTCACCATTCATTAAGCGCCCTCCAAATCGCGCGAGGTCCGGAGCGGTCGCCCCTAGGCCTGCGCCGCCCCAGCTGTAGCTGTAGTCGTGGGGCGCTGCCGTCTTGATCGCGCCATCCGTGAACTCGTAGGCCTTGGATGCGTTTGGATCATCGGTGTCCGTGACATCGGGGCCGATCTTCAGACCGGGCACGATCTCTTTCGACAGTTAGTTGAGATAGGACTGGACTGCGCTTTCCTCGACGCCGGCGGTCAGCAGGGTGTAGCCGAAAGATGAGTAATGGTAATTCGACTGGGGCGCGAACAATAGGTCGCGATCTTGGAATACACCGACCGCCTCCCGCACCGTCGCGAACCGATGTCCTCCGCGATTCTCATCCACAGCTTGGTAGTGAGGGATGCCGGACGTGTGTGCCGCCAGTTGCGCTGTGGTGATCGCCGGCCATCGGTCAGGTAGGTAGCCGACGATTGATCGCACAGGGGCGTCGATGTTGAGTGAGCCATGCTCTCTAAGCTTGGCCGCAGCGGTTGCGGCAAATACCTTTGAAACGCTCGCCAGACGGAAAACCGTACTCGCGTTGACGCGCTGTTTGAGCTCAACGTCGCGATAGCCTGCAGATCCCGTCCAAACGACATCGTCGTTGCGCCACACTGCCGCGCCCATCCCCGGCACGCCATTCGCCTCGACCAAGGCGGTGAGAATCAGGTTCGACACGCGGGTGGCGGATGTTTCGGCATCCGCCGGCTTCACGGAGGAAGATTTCTCCGAGATAGCGATCTGGGTCGCGACTTTTGCAGGGTTAGCACGAAGCTCGGCTAAGGACCGGTGAGCAGCACAGCCGTGGAACAGAGGCATTAGTGCGAGCACAAGGGCTGTTGCATAAGTTGGACGCATATAGGTGATCTGGCAGCTCATTAACATAGGAAACCTCTCTCTTGAAAGGATAGTCTGCACTGTCCCGTGGGTTCGCCTGCGCAGCGCGTCAATAAATGGTTGGACGCCGAGCGGGGCGGCTGCTAACAATCCAAACCACCCCTTCCCCGAACGGAAACCCTTGGTTGGTCATGAATTGCCCGAACTGCGGGATGCTTCCGTCAAGAATGCGGACAACTGCATGAGCCATAAACAATACTGCGGTCATGACGCGCGCAATAGTCAGTGACATTGGTAGCGTTAGGAATGCGTAGGTTTACATTTTGACGGACCTATTTCTTGCTCAAGAAGGGCAAAGCTGAGCTTCGCGATTGGCTGCGTATTGGCTGTCTGAGGCTTTTCAGGCGCCAGGCGACGCATGAGCGATGATCACGGCGGACGCAGAAATAGAGCAACCTCACGTGCAACCTCTTTCGCGGTTAACGGTGGATTCCGCACGGTGAAGCATGCGCGGGAACCACCCTACCTTTACATTTAAGCCGCCTTACACGGGTTCGCCACCTGGGTCACGCTGCCAACCTCGTTAGTGGCAAAATCGTAATCGAGCACATTGCCACCGATCGCATCCGGCCAATAATTTTGGTCCCAAACCTTGTCCAAAGATTGGCCCTTTGCCGAAATTGATCTGCGTCAGCGGGCCCAAAGGCAGGTAATGGGTCGCACCGCTGGCATCGCTAAACCCGAGCGCAAAGGATCAGATCCGCCAGAGCAAATGCCGAGTAAGGCGAGGGCGCACGACGCGCCGGCAATCCGATAGGCAGCTTTGGTGCGAACGACCCATCGTAAGTCATTGATTCGTCCTTGCGCGGTCTTCGACGCGACAGCGGCGGCGGCCGTGGCAACCCAGGGACGTTGGAGGGGCTGGGGCCCCGGGCGAACGTCCCTGGATTGCCACGGTCGCCAAGGCTCCCTCGCAAAGACGAGCCTGGTGGGTTCATCCGCGTGCATTTTTGGGCTGAAAAAGGAACGCTCGAAATGACGAGACGAGGCTCATGTTGACGACTCGGAGAAACGAAATATGGGTCGAGAAAAGAACGCCGAAAGAGCCTGGTCCCGTAGGGACCCAATGTCGGTAGAAACAAAACACCCAAACAATCCGCGTCCCGTAGGGACGTAATGTCGGTGGGGGAATATCTCGGGCGTGCAAGCTATTTCGCGGTAAACGGTGGATTGCACACGGTGAAACATGTGCGAGATCCACCCTGCCATTCCGCTTGCGCGGGTTACCATACACGGGTTTTTAATACGCCTTAAACGGGTTTTAAAATGAGGGTTACATCGTTCTCTCGCGTAAACTGATGTAATTCGCACGATAAAACCGTGCGAGTTCCACCGCATTGCGCGAGTTACATTTAATCCGCGTTCCGTGGGTTTGGGGTTTCCCGGTGAATCTTATAAGGATTACTACATTTAACTGAAGGGGGAATAATTACAGACCCAGTAAAACGAAGGGGACTGCCGCACATGAATGCTGGGCATTCATGGAACACAAAGACGATTACATCTCTTTTACGGGGCTCGGATAGTCCAGGAAAAATTCGCACCAACTCGACGGAGCCGCGCATCTCTTCCGCCGGGGCGAGATCGAATGGAACTCCTCCAGAGAAGTCTCTGATCGACGTGTCAGGCTCTAGCCATCTACCTGGTCGGGTCAGACCCTCCACAGCAACCCACGTCAAGATCGGACTTATCCAGGGCAACCCAGCTTGTCTAAGCCCCTTGAGTGTTTGACTACCGACGTTCTTCATCACGAACTCCGCTGAACAGTTTTGCTCGACCAAATTAACGTTCACATTTAAAGGGTTTCCTTCGGTTGCTAAGAGCGAGATCAGTGTCCAAACCCCTATGCCGGTGAATGAAATACTCATTGCTTTGTCTGACCCCTGTAGTAATCACGGAGGCGCTCATTCTCATGAATTATAGGATCTAACAAAGCGCCGCACTCTGGCATCAATGCCCTCATCTCCACAAGGCATGCAACTTCCTCTGCATGAGCATTTACCTCAGTATCTGGCCGTAGCTCACCCCAGTTTATCGTTTCGCGAAAAAGGCCATCAACGCAAACTTGTGGATTTTCCCTTCTGGCGTCACTGCAATGCCTAGATTCATGTCTATATACGCACCCAACAACGCCACATCTGATCTCATTCCATGGGTGGTACCCAATTTCTACCCGTATGCCGCCATCTCCATCACACATTATCAAACCTTCACCAGGCGCCGGATAAGGTGAAAGAAATCCGCTGTTAAATGGCAGCCCATCGGCTAAACCCATCGGGTCGGCCAAACTCAGAGGATTTCCACGAAACATATCCATACGTACTAAACCCACCCCCCAACCCAATCGGATCACTCTCACCAAACATACCGCAAGCAAATGATTTTAATGCATTTTTTTCAGCGTTGATGCGTGGGTCACGTTGGCCGCAGGCCTACGTGACATCGGAGCACTGTCACGTAGCCCTGCGGGCAACGTGACCTGCGACTTTTTACTCCCAATCGGAGCGAAAGTCCCACTCAGTTTGATGCGCGAGTAAGCGCGCCGGGGCGACCGGGACTCTCACAGCGCAGCTGCGCCTGCTTCAATCTTGTTGCCAAACGCTTTTGCTGGCGTCGCCCGAGTTCATCTTGCAGCAGCACCATCAGGAATTCGGGATGGCTGAGGGCGCTTTGCAGGGCTTGGCGGTGACGTTCGCCAAAAGTGTCGATGAGGCCACGCAGATTGAGCTTGGCACACAGGCCGGCGAGTTCTGGGAAGGTGTTCATGGATGGTCCTTTAATGGTGGGTTGGCGAGAAGCGGCCGCGGCCTTGATAGGCCTCGCCGGCAGGCTCAAAGTCGAAGGCCTCGTTGAGCCCGATGGCGCCGTTTTTGAGGATGCCCTTGGCCGTCTTGTAGTCACTGAAGCCGAAGGCGAGCGCACGCTCACAGGCGGCGTTGAGCGCCTTGGCGCCGTGCTTGTCAGCCAGTCGGATCACGCCTTGTGCGGCGCGCCGATGACAGCCCAACCAGGTCGCTACCGACTGATCGCGCACCAGTTCGGCATACAACAGCCGTGAATACGACAGCACCGCCACGAACACCCAGGCCTTGATCCGCCGACCGCCTTCGATCACCGCCGGCACCGAAATCCAACTGACAACTCATGCCCGGCGCGAAATCCAGCGGCACCGTCGGGTTAAGCGCACGCGGCAACTTCTGCACAAAGCGTCGCACCGCCGAGTAGCTGCCGGCGAACCCCTCGCGTTTGAGCGCAGCGTAGATGGTGGTCGTAAAGACCCCGTCCTCTACCCAGGCCACCACCCATCGCGATGACCCTCCACCGCGCAAGCCACCGCTGGCCGCGGCGACCCAGTCAGCTTCTCGTGCAACTCACGTGGCTCCGGCAGCGGCCCGGACAGCCAGCCATGCGCCAGTGCCAACAGCCGCA
>Ga0209181_10013807_pt1 | contig 10059 bp, 8 predicted proteins | sample MAT05_FD_187208 | JGI IMG/M metagenome (GOLD analysis project Ga0209181, IMG submission 187208) | Freshwater microbial communities from Lake Fryxell liftoff mats and glacier meltwater in Antarctica - MAT-05 (SPAdes) (version 2) | ecosystem: Environmental > Aquatic > Freshwater > Ice > Liftoff...
TTGTGCAGACCAGAACCATCAAACAGCGTTCAATATTTTCTTGGCTGTAGATTTGCACTGAGAAGTGACCCGGTACGGGCACAGGTTTTCACTGAGATTTGACCGATGTTCGAACCTACCTCGGGCTGACCGGCGCGGGGGTGTCAGGAGTGATCAACATAGATTTTCTGAGCGTAATACGCCGCTGGCGTTTCCGGCAAAAGACTGTGCTTCGTAAGATCGAGCGGCGTAGCGGATGGTCGCGTAACACGATCCGCGAGCACCTTCACGCCGACACGGTTGAGGCGCAGTTCAAGGTGCCTGACGGGCCGAGCAACCTAGACCCCTCTGCTGAGAAGCTATCAGGCTGATCCAGCGTCGCTCCAAAACCTTCGGTCCCTGGCTCATCTTCGTCTCCGTCCCGGCGGGGCGGGATGCCCTGCGCGTGACGGACGATTCGCGCTGTGCCGAAGCGCAGCCAACTCGATAAAGCGCCAGGGATCTGGATGATCCCCGGCGCTGCCGATCATGTGGGAAACCGTGGCTGAAAGGCGTCACTCCGCCAGCGCATAGACCGTGTAGGAGCCCTTCGCGCCGGTCTTGTTTGGTCCGACCTGGCGGATCCGCTCGCGCACCTCGACCGCGTGGCCCTTCTTCTTGAGGCCCGCAAAGAAGCCGCGGACCGTGTGTTGCGCCCACCCCGTGGCCTCGGCGATCTGCGCGACCGTCGCACCCTCGGGCCGGCGAAGCATGGCCCGCACCTGCTCCTGCTTGGTGCCCTCACGTGGCTTGCGCGGGGTGCCGGGCTCGCGCGGGGTACGATCGGGCTTGCTCGCGAGCAGCGCGCGCAGCGCCGCAATCGGCGCGTCCAGTGCGCCGATCATGTCGCCCTCATGCGTCCCGAAGCGACCAGCCTGATCGTCCCATGCGGTAAGCACCGCCGTAGCGGCGGCGCGCAGGCTGGCGCGGGTCGCTGCAACGGGTGCGGCGAGGAGCTGGTCGAGCAAGGCGATTTCCTCCGTCAGTGGCGCGGCGTGGGCGGCTTCGTCGGGGGCTGCGGGGCTTTCCCCCGCCGCGTCGTCCGGCGCCACCGTGGGCGCCGTGTCGCCATCGTTTGGGTCGATGCCCATGGCGCGCAACCCGTCGTCGGTGATGCGCGCCACGATCCAGGTGCCGTCGTCATCCTGCCGCCAGCCAAGACCGACGTAGTCGCGCGGGGCGTTGATCTCGGTCAGCAGGTTGTTCTTGATCAGGCTGCGAAACACCGCGTTGCGGGCGGCGGCCGGCAGGGTCTTGGGCGCGCGGGCTAGGCCCATCTCGTGCTGCGCGGCGGCGCTCAGGATCACGCGCTGGGTGTCGGAAAGCTTGGTCATCGTGGTGGTCTCCGGTCTCGGGTGCCGACCATCGGCCCCTACTGCCGGGAGCCCCGCCGGGCGAGACCCGGTCGGGGCGGTGCGGAAATGGCCCGCTTCAGACGTCGTATTCGCCGCGGCGGAAATGCTGATTCGCGATGTCCTTCAGTTTTGCGGTGGCATCCGAAAGCCAGGCCGCTTCGCCCCAAAGCACCGTCTCGGGATCCGCGCCGAAATTGCCCGAGCACAGGCTCGCACCGCTGATTCAGAACTTCGCCAAGGCCATGGCAACCGCCAGCGTGTTTACGCAGAACAATGCCCTACCGAAATGAGGGGATGAGTGAGAGCCTACACCAGGCATCCGCGCTTGCGTCGCCTCGCGGACCAGATCATCGAGGCGCAGGTGCGCGAGATCGAGGAGATGCAGTGCCTCATCGCCGCGCCGGAGCGCGAGCCGACCGCCACAGATGCGCCTTATCTCCCACCACGCCGCACATTGACGCATGCGCCACAGCAGCGGCGCGACACAGCAGCCCGCGCCGCAACACCGTAGTCATGCTTAAACGATGGTCGATAAAGCGCTTCCCCAGCAACGCGAAAGTTGGCTGGAAGTAGGGCGCATGGTGCCGCAGCCTAGCCGGCAGGCTCAGCACGACGCCGCAAAGCACCCAGCCGGAGATTGAGCGTAACCAGGCACTTTAGGTTATGGCTGGCGGCGATAGAAGACATTTTCTGGATCCGGCCGCGTCTGCTTGTTCTGGGCGGGGTGCTGGCCTTCGACCTGGCGGGTGATGGCCGGCGCGCCGCGCTGGACCCGCGCTCCGAACGGAAGTGGCATGCCTGAACGCCTCAGGCGTGAATCAGCCGTGCAAAATCAAGCCTTCCCGTATCCGCCCCCGCCGCTCGTCATCAGCACCACGCGGTCGCCTTCGTGAACCATGCGGTTCTCCTTGCCGCGCAGGTCAGTCACTGTGCCGTCCGCCGCGCGCAGTTCGCAGCGGAAGGGCGCGCCCGCCCCTCCGCCAGCAAGGCCCCAGGGCGGGATGATGCGCCGCTCGAACATGGTGGTCAGCGACATTTCGCCCGCCAGCACCAGGTATTCGCGCTCCATGCCCTCGCCGCCCGGATGCGCGCCTGCGCCGGCCGAACCGCGTCGCAGCACCTGGCGTGCGACACGAATGGGGAACTCGGCCTCGATGATTTCGGCCGGCGTGTTGTTGGTGTTGGTAAGATGGACGCGCGTGGCCGCGACACCCGCCCGATCATGCCGCGCGCCCTCGCCGCCGCCATGCGGTTCATACAGCGTCTTCCACGCGCCATCGCGCCCGATGCCGCCGAAGATCAGCAGGCCCGAGGTGGTGGGGCCGCCGGCCGCCAGCCGCTCGGGGATCAGTGGCGCGAAGGCCTGGAAGATGGCGTCCACCGCGCGCTGCGACGTCTCGTGGTTGCCGCCCACTAGCGGTTTTTCCCGTGGTGGGTCTAGCAGGGAGCCCGGCCGGGTGATGACCTTCAGCGGGCGGTAGCAGCCGCCATTGGGCTGAATTTCGGGCCCCGCGATGACCTTCATCGCGTAGTACGCCGCCGCCGCCGTGACATAGGGCGTGGTGTTCAGCGGCCCGCGCAGGGCGTCATCGGTGGCGGAGAAGTCGAACACCGCCGTGCCGTCCGCGATGGTGATGCGCACGCGCACTCCGGCCGGCGCGCCGCCGGGCCCGTCATCGTCGAGGAAATCCTCGCCCTCGTGCACGCCCTGCGGCAGCGTCGTGATGGCGGCGCGCATAGCGGCCTCGGAACGGTCGTGCAGGGCGTCCATCGCCGCCTCCACCACCGCTGCCCCATGCGCGGCGCACAGTGCCAGCAGCCGCTCCTCCGCCGCGCGGGTGGCCGAGACCTGGGCCAGCATGTCGCCCTCACGCTCGGCGGGACCACGCGTATTGGCCATGATGACGGCGATCTTTTCCGCGTCCGGCCCATCGGCGGTGAACAGACGCAGCGGCGGGATGCGCAGGCCCTCCTGCACCGCCTCGGTGGCGTCGGCCACGTAGGAGCCCGGCCAGCCGCCGCCGATGTCGGCCCAGTGCGCCAGGCTGACGGCGAAGGCCAGCAGGCGCCCATCGGCGAAGATGGGGCGGATGGCCTTCACATCGGGCAAATGGTTGCCGCCGAGTTCGGGCAGATTGGTGAACCACACATCGCCCGGCCGCAGGCGGTCGGCCGGCACGCGCGTGAGGAATTCCCGCACGGTGAAGCTCATCACGCCCAGATGCACCGGGATGTCGCGGCCCTGCGCCACCAGGTCACCGCGCGCATCGGTGAGCGCGGAGGACAGGTCCCCCGCCTCGCGCAGCAAGGGTGAGCGCGCGGCGCGCATCACCACGAAGGACATTTCCTCGGCGATGGCGGTCAGCGCATGGCGCAGCACTTCGAGGCGGAAGGGGTCGAGGTTCATGGCGTGTCTCCCTCGGGCCGCAACAGCAAGTGGCCGCACGCATCGGGCACCGCCACCCAGCCGGGCGGCAGCACGATGGTGGACCAGTCATCCTCGATGATGGCCGGGCCGGACACGCGGTGCGGTGGCGCCAGCGTGGCGCGTTCGTAGCGCGGCGTGGGCAGGGGGCCGGACGGGTCGAACCAGCAAGGGTCGGTCGCGAAGGGCGGGGGGGCAGGCGCCTCGGCCGCGCAGGGCGGCGGCGGCACCGCACGCGGCGCGCGCACGCTGATGCGCAGGCCGAGCAACTCCCATGCCTCGCCCGAGGCGAAGCCGAACAGTGTCGCGTGCCGCGCCTCGAAGCCGGCGGCGAGGCTGGCGGTGCTGGCCAGCGCGGCGTCGAGCGGCACGTCCACCGCAGAGGATTGCCCACGGTATCGCAACAGCGCGACCTCCTCCACCACCAGCGCGGCGCGGTCCAGCCCCTGGGCCAGCAGGGGTGCGGCGACCTCGTCCACCAGTGCGGCGCGGGCGGCGGCGAAGTGTGGCGCATCGAAGCCATCGCCGGGCAGGCGCAGCGTGCGTTGCCGTGTGTAGCTCATCTCCGCCGCCACGCAGCCCAGTGCCGAGAAGGCCGAGGACGCCGCAGGAACCATCACGCGCCTGATGCCATAGGCGCGGGCCAGCCCGACCGCATGCATCGGCCCCATGCCGCCAAAGGCGAGCAGCGTGGCGCCGCGCCCGTCCACCCCGCGCTCCACCGTGATCTTGGTCAGCGCGCGCGCCATGGTGGCGTCCGCAACGCGCAGCACGCCCAGTGCCAGTTCCACCACGCCCACGCCCATCGCCTCGGCCAGCGGCGCCAGCGCCGCGCGTGCCGCTGCGGCATCGAGCGTAATGGCCCCGCCCATTTTCCGGCGCGGGTTGAGATAGCCCAGCAGCGCATTGGCGTCGCACACGGTGGGCGTGGTGCCGCCGCGCCCGTAGCAGGCCGGCCCAGGCTCGGCGCCTGCGCTGTGCGGGCCGACGGACAGCCCGCCCGGTCCGTGCCGCAGCACCGACCCACCGCCGGCGCCGATGGATTCGATGGCCACCATGGGCTGGCGCAACGGCTGGTCGGCCAGGCGCGCATCGGCGGTGATCTCCGCCTGGCCGTTCAGGATGAGGGCCACATCGGTGGTGGTGCCGCCCATGTCGAATGTGAGAACCGCGGCCTCACCCGTCTCGCGCGCCACGGCGGCGGCGGCGGCAACCCCGGCGGCGGGGCCGGACAGCGCCATGGTCAGCGGGCGTTCGGCCGCCGCCTCGGGCGAGGCCATGCCGCCCGCAGAATGCATCACATGCAGCCGCGTGGTGGCGGGCAGTGTGGCGCGCAGCCTCGCGAGGTAGTCGGCCGCCAGCGGCATGACGGCGGCGTTCAGCACGGTGGTCAGCGTGCGTTCGTATTCGCGCGCCTCCGGGTTCACCACATGCGACAGCGACAGGTAGGGCACGCGCCCCTTGAGCCGCGCAGCCAGCGCCTGTTCATGCGCCGGGTTGGCATAGGCGTGCAGCAGGGAGACGGCCACGGCGCGCGTGCCTGTGGCCAGCGCGCGTTCTGCCACGGCCTCGGCGGCGTTGTCGGTCAGCGGCGTCAGCACCGTGCCGTCGTGCAGCATGCGTTCGGGGGCGGCGATGCGCCGCTCGCGCGGCACCGGCGCGGGCGGCTTGGGCGGCACATCCAGCCGGTAGAGATCCTTGCGCGACTGCCGGCCGATTTCCACGATGTCCTCGAAGCCTTCGGTGGCGATGAGGGTGACGGGTTCGAGGCGCCCTTCCACAATGGCGTTGGTCACGCGCGTGGTGCCATGCACCAGGTCATCCACGTCAGCCGCATCCAGTGCGATTGCGGCCAGCGCCGAGGTGATGCTCGCCACCGGGTCGGCTGGGCGCGTCGGCACCTTGGCGGTGCGCGGCGCCTGTTCGGAATGGACGGCCACGATGTCCGTGAAGGTGCCGCCGATATCAATGCCCACCTGCCAGCCGGCCATGGTGCGTCTCCTGCGAAGTCAGGCCGTCTCGCGCATGGCCTCGGGGTCGAAGTGGGGAATGGCGGCGAGCAGCTCACGCGTGTACGTGGCCTGGGGGGCGGCGAACAGCGCGGCACTCGGCCCCTGTTCCACAATGCGCCCCACGCGCAGCACGATGGTGCGCTCACACATCATGCGCACCACGTTGAGGTCGTGGCTGACGAAAAGATAGCCAAGCCCCTCCTCGCGCCGCAGATCGTCCAGCAGCTTCAGGATGACGGCCTGCACGGAGACATCCAGTGCCGCCGTGGGCTCGTCCAGCACCAGCAGGCGCGGCCGGGTGGCGATGGCGCGCGCGATGCCCACGCGCGCCTTCTGCCCGCCCGAAAGTTGGTGCGGGAAACGGTCCAGCAGATCCTGTGGCAGTCCGCAGCGTTCGGCGCATTCCTCCACACGGGCGCGCAGCGCGGCCTCGCTCGGCAGGCGGTCCAGGCGGCGCAGCGGGTGGGCGATGCTGTCGAAGGCGCTGAAGCGCGGGTTCAGGCTGTCGGTTGGGTCCTGGAAGACGATCTGGATGTCGCGCCGTTGCGGGGCGCGGTGGAAGTCCCTCGCTGGCGTGCCGGAGATGGATTGCCCGTCGAAGATGATCTCGCCCGCACTCTGGTCAATCAGCCGGCAGATGAGGCGCGAGATGGTGCTTTTGCCGGAGCCGCTCTCGCCCACCAGGCCGAGGCTTTCGCCGGGCTCCAGCGTGAAGGAGACGTTGTCCACCGCGCGGGTGCGGGCGTAGTCCTTGCGCAACCCCTGCACCTCCAGCAGCAGCGGCGTGCCAGGCGCGCGCGGGCGGCGGACGGGGGGCGGCGGTGAATCGCCCTCCACGAGGTCCGCCACGGTCGAATCCCGCGTGGGCGAGGCTGCGATGAGGCGTCGCGTGTACGGGTGCACCGGTGCCTGGAAAAGCTGTACCGCCTCGCCCTGCTCGACGACCTTGCCCTGTTCCATCACCGCCACGCGGCGGCAGTATTGCGCGGCGAGGCCGAGGTCATGCGTGATGAGGATCATCGCCATGCCACGCTCGGCCGTGATGCGTGCCAGCAGGTCCATCACCGTCTTTTGCGTGGTGACGTCGAGGCCGGTGGTCGGTTCGTCGGCGATCATCAGCGCGGGTTCGCATGCGATGGCCATGGCGATCATCACGCGCTGGCACATGCCGCCCGAGAGTTCGTGCGGATAGGCTTCCAGATTGCCCTGAGGGTCGCGGATGAGAACGGCGCGCAGCAGGTCCAGCGCACGAGCGCGCGCCTCGCTGGACGAAAGCCGATTGTGGGCGCGCAGCACGTCGGCGATCTGGGCGCCCACGGTGCGGATGGGGTTAAGCGCACCGCGCGGATTTTGGAAAATCATGGACATGGCACTGCCGCGCAGCTCGCGCAGCTCATGCCGCCCGGCGCGGGTGATGTCGCGGCCACGGAAGCGGATGCTGCCCGCCGTGATCTCGCTCGCGCGGTCCAACAGGTGCGTCACCGCATAGGCCGTGACCGACTTGCCCGAGCCGCTTTCGCCCACCACGCCCAGCGTCTCGCCAGGCGCGAGGTGCAGCGAGACGCCGCGCACCGCCTCCACCATGCCGCGCCGGGTGGAGAAGCGGATGTGGAGGTCGTCCACCTCCAGCAGCGGCGCGCTCATGTGCGCATCCGCGGGTCGAGGATGTCGCGCAGCCCGTCGCCCAGCAGGTTGAAGCACAGCACGGCGAGCATCAGCGCCAGTCCCGGAAACGCCACAAGCCACCAATGGCCGGAGGTGATGAAGCGCGCGCCCTCGGCAACCATGATGCCCCACTCCGCCGTAGGCGGCGTGATGCCAAGCCCGATGAAGGACAGCCCCGCCGCGTTAAGGATGGCCCAGCCCAGGTTCAGCGAAATCTGCACCGCCATGGCCGGCAGGATGTTGGGCAGCAGGAAGCGCAGCACGACGGAAATGTCGCTGTCGCCCGAGGCGCGCGCCGCCTCCACCCAGCCCAGGTTGCGGCGGACATTCACCTCCGCGCGGGCGAACCGGATGTAGAAGGGCAGGTTGATGAAGGCGGTGGCGATGATGATGTTCTCGATGGAATTGCCCAGTGCCGCCACCAGCGCCATAGCCAGCACGAACAGCGGAAACGCCATCAGCACATCCACCAGCCGCCCCACCACGCGGTCCAGCGTGCCGCCGACATAGCCGCAGAAACTGCCCACCACCGCGCCGATCACGAAGGAGAGGCTGACGGCGGAAAACGCGATGGCGAGGTCCACGCGGGTTCCGTAGAGGATGCGGCTGAACACGTCCCGGCCCAACTGGTCCGTGCCCGCCCAATGCGCGGCCGAGGGCGGCTGAAGCGCGATGGGCACGTTGGAGGCGATGGGGTCGTAGGGCGCCAGCCAGGGTGCGAAGAAGGCGATGAACAGCAGCAGCGATGCCCCCACCGCCGCCGCCGCCGTCACCGGGTTGCCGCGCAGCACCCAGCCCACATGGCGCAAGGTGCCGCTCATGCGACGGTGGCGCGCGGGTCGGCCACGCCGTAGAGAATATCTATCAACAAATTCACCATGACGAAGATGGTCGCCATCAGCAGCACGAAGCCCTGTACCGGCGCGTAGTCGGACGCCAGCAGCGCATCGAGCGCGTAGGACGCGACGCCAGGCCAGGAGAACACCTTCTCCACCAGTACATTGGCGCCCAGCATGGTCGAGAAGACGATGCCCGATATGGTCAGAACCGGCAGCAGCGCGTTGCGCAGCGCATAGACCACGATGATGCGAAGATCCGACAGGCCAAGCGATTTCGCCGTGCGCACGAAGTCACTGCCCAGCACCGCCAGCATGGAAGCGCGCGTCATGCGCGCCAGCGGCGCCAGCACGAACAGCGCCATGGTGGATGCCGGCAGGATCAACTGCCCCGCCGCCGCGCGCCAAGCCGACCAGTCGCGCACCAGCGCGAAGTCAATCAGCAGGAAGCCCGTGATTTCGGGCGGGTTGGCGGCGAAAATGTCAATCCGCCCGGTCGGGTCCGGTGCCCAGTTCAGCAGGTAGTAGAACACGTAGATCAGCAGCAGGCCCGAGACGAATGTCGGCACGCAAACGCCCAGCGTGCAGAGGAAGCGCACGAAATGGTCCACGATCGTGCCAGGCCGCAACGCCGCAAGCACCCCCAGCGGCAGCGCCAGCGTCAGCGCCAGCAACAACGCCGAGAAGGTGAGTTCCAGCGAGGCCGGCAGCCTTTCAATCAGGTCCGTCCGCACCGGCTGCCCCGTGGTCATGGAGTTGCCCAGGTTGCCGCGCGTGATGTCCCACAGATAGCGCACGAGCTGTTCGTGCAGCGGCTTGTCCAGCCCCATCTGTTCGCGGACCATGTCAATCTCGGCCTGGCCCGCATTGGCGCCGGCGGCGAAGAACACCGCCGGGTCGCCGGGCAGCACGCGCATCAGCAGGAAGGTGAAGACCAGCACGCCGAACAGCGCCGGCACGGAGGAGAGGAGGCGGACCCCGATCCGCCTCCCCATGCCGAGCCACCATGTCCCGCGTGTAGCGGGGGCGGCTCCCTCAGACACGCTTGAGGTCGCGGAAATCCACCTGGCGGTAGAACCAGTAGGTGTAGCCTTCGATGTTGCGCGCCATCACCGCCTCATGCAGCGGTTGCCACACGAGGATGAGTGGCACCTCAGCGGCGAGAATCCCGATCATGCGCTTGCAGGCGGCTTCGTACTTGGCGGGGTCCGTCTCGAACTGCGCCTCGCGCGTCAGGGCGTTCAGCTCCTCGTTGTTGAAGCTGGCGAAGTTCCAGCGCTGCGGCCGCGTGAAGTAGAGGCGGAAGAAGTAGTCCGGTGCCGGCAGCCAGGCGGTGCCGCCCTCGGTGTAGAAGGGCAGGCTGCGCTCCGCCTGGCCGGTGTTGAACTGGGCATCCGGCAGCTTGCGGATGTCCACCTGGATGTTGATGCGCGCCAGCGATTCCTTGATCAGTGCCGCCATCGGCTCGGCCCAGGCGGAGGTGCCGGTGCCGATGGTGAAGGTGGTCGAGAAGCCGTTCGGGTGGCCCGATTCGCGCAGCAATTCGCGCGCACGGTCCAGGTTCAGCGCCAGCGGCATGGGCTGTGGGAAGTCGGCGGTGGGCGGCGTGCCGGTCCAGTCCCCGCCGAACAGCGCGCGGCCGCGGCTGAACAGCGACGCCTGGAACATGTGCTGGTAGGGCAGGGCGGCGGCGATGGCCTGGCGCACCTTCACATCGTCGAACGGCGCGATGGTGTTGTTCATGGAGA
>Ga0209181_10013809_pt1 | contig 10057 bp, 7 predicted proteins | sample MAT05_FD_187208 | JGI IMG/M metagenome (GOLD analysis project Ga0209181, IMG submission 187208) | Freshwater microbial communities from Lake Fryxell liftoff mats and glacier meltwater in Antarctica - MAT-05 (SPAdes) (version 2) | ecosystem: Environmental > Aquatic > Freshwater > Ice > Liftoff...
CGCGCCTGATGCACGGGCTTCGGCTCGGCCGCCATGGCGGCTTGCACACTGCGCACACTTTCTTCGTTCGACTGCACCCACTCCAGCCCGGCAACGCTGGCCAGTTCGTGCAGCTCGCTGGTCGGCAGCACGAAGGCTTTCAGCGGCGCTGGCGGCGTGGCCATCGGCGGCGGGGCCGCCGTGGTGGTCACTGCCGCCGACACCGGGTCGGCAATGGCGGTGGGCAGGCGCTCGCTCGGCTCGGCCATGAGCACCACCGGGGCGGCGTGCGCGGTGGCGGAGACTTCATCATCAGCCGCAGCCGCGACGTTGACCGCCGCAGCGATGGGCTGGGCCTGGTAGGGCGCATCGGCGTCGGCCGGCATGACGCCGATCGTTGCTACCGCACTGGCCTCAGTGGCGGCCGGGCTGCGGTCACCCTCGGGACGGTCGCGGTCGCGTCCACGACCCCGGCCACCGCGGCGGCCCCGTTCGCCCCGTTCGCCACGCTCGCCACGCTCACCATTGGCCTGGGACTCGCCCGCGCCGCCGGTTTCGCCAGTTTCGCCAGTTTCACCGGCAGCCAGTTCACGCCGGGGCGGCGCCGCATCGGCTGCGCTCCCGGAGGCCGCGGCTTCGACGCCGTTCGTGTCGTTCGCGTCGAAGGATTCGGCAGCGCCCTCGGGCCGGGCCTCACCGCGGTCGCGGCCACCCCGGCGACGGCGACGGCGCCCGTCGCGGGCTTCGCCTTCAGCGCCGCCAGGGATTTCGCCGCCGGGCTGAGCGGCAGCCGCAGCGTCGGCCGAAGGCAAGACCGTTATGCCGTTGCCGTTGCCGCTGTCGTCGCCACGCGGCGCGCGCTCCGGACGCGGGCCGCGTCGGCCATCACCGTTGCGCGGCGCGCGCTCTTCACGCGGCTGGGCATCAGCGGCCAAGGCGCTGACTTCGCTGGAGGCGCCTTCCGGCCTCGGTCCGCGGCCGCGGCCGTCCTTGCTCTCGGCCCGGCCCTCACCACGGCTGTCGCGTCCGTTGCGTGGGCCGCGATCACCGCGATCGTTTCTGCCGCCGCGCTCAGTTCCCCGCTCAGTTCCCCGCTCACCGCCCCGGTCGCCCCGGTCGCGGCGTCCGTCGCGCTTGTCGCCGCCCACGTTGGCAGCCGCTGTGGCCATCACCGCGGCTGCCGCCGTGGCCACGGGAGCCATCACGACCGCAGCAACAGGTGCCGGTGCCACTGCCGGCGAAGCGCCGAACAGCCCCTTGACCCAGCCGAACCAGCCACTGCCGGCCGCTGCGGCAGGCGGCGCCGCCGGCACCGGCAGCGCTGCCAACACCGGTGCCGGTGCCGGCGCCGGCGCCGGAGCGACGGCCACGGCCACCGGCTTGGGCGGCGGCGTCGGGGCCGGCAGGTCGGGCAGCACGCCCTTGATCACCGGCTCCTGCTTGGCCTTGGCCTTCTCCCGGCGCGTGATGCCGACTTCGTCCGACGGCTCTTCGACCATCGAATAGCTGGCGTGCAGACTTTCCAGGCGCGGATCGTCATGGCGCAGACGCTCCAGCTTGTAGTTGGGCGTTTCCAGGTGCTTGTTGGGCACCAGCAGCACGGTGACGCGCTGCTTGAGCTCGATCTTCGTGATCTCGGTGCGCTTTTCGTTGAGCAGGAAGCTCGTCACCTCGACCGGCACCTGAACGTGCACGGCGGCGGTGTTTTCCTTCATCGCCTCTTCCTGCACCATGCGCAGGATCTGCAGCGCCGAGCTTTCGGTGTCGCGGATGTGGCCGGTGCCGTTGCAGCGCGGGCAGGTGATGTGGTTGCCCTCGGACAGCGCCGGGCGCAGGCGCTGGCGGCTGAGCTCGAGCAGACCGAACTTGCTGATGCTGCTGAACTGCACCCGCGCACGGTCGAAGCGCAGGCCGTCGCGCAGCCGGGTCTCGACCTCGCGCCGGTTCTTGCTTTCTTCCATGTCGATGAAGTCGACCACGATCAGCCCGCCGAGGTCGCGCAGCCGCATCTGGCGCGCGGTTTCGTCCGCGGCTTCCAGGTTGGTGCGGGTGGCGGTCTCTTCGATGTCGCTGCCGCGGGTGGCGCGGGCGCTGTTGACGTCGACGCTGACCAGCGCTTCGGTGTGGTCGATGACGATGGCGCCGCCCGAAGGCAGGTTCACCGTGCGGCTGAACGCGGTCTCGATCTGGTGCTCGATCTGGAAGCGGCTGAACAGCGGCGCATCGTCGCGGTAGCGCTTCACGCGCGATGCCGTTTCCGGCATCACGTGGTTCATGAACTGCTGCGCCTGTTCGAACAGTTCGTCGGTGTCGATCAGGATCTCGCCGATGTCCGCCGTGAAGTAGTCGCGGATGGCGCGGATCACCAGACTGCTCTCCTGGTAGATCAGGAAGGCGCCCTTGCCGGCCTTGGAGGCGCCGTCGATGGCGTCCCAGAGCTTGAGCATGTAGTTCAGGTCCCACTGCAATTCGGCGGCGTTGCGGCCGATACCGGCGGTGCGCGCGATCAGGCTCATTCCCTTGGGGTATTCGAGCTGGTCCAGCGCTTCCTTCAGCTCTTCGCGCTCTTCACCCTCGATGCGCCGGCTGACACCGCCGCCGCGCGGGTTGTTGGGCATCAGCACCAGGTAGCGGCCGGCCAGGCTGACAAAGGTGGTCAGCGCCGCGCCCTTGTTGCCGCGCTCTTCCTTTTCGACCTGCACCAGCAGGTTGTCACCCTCCCGCACCGCGTCCTGGATGCGGGCACTGCGGGCGTCCACGCCTTCGCGGAAATAGTTCTTCGAGATTTCCTTGAAGGGCAGAAAGCCGTGACGGTCTTCGCCGTATTCGACAAAACAGGCCTCCAGCGACGGTTCGACCCGGGTAATCACTGCCTTGTAGATATTGCCCTTGCGCTGTTCGCGCCCTTCGATTTCAGTTTCAAAGTCGATCAGTTTTTGACCGTCGACGATCGCCAGGCGCCGCTCTTCGGGCTGCGTGGCGTTGATCAGCATGCGTTTCATCTGTACTCCTGCACAAACCCGCTGCCAATAGGAATTGGGCGGCGGGCCGGTTTCGACCGATGCACGAGAGGGACGACAGAACCGTTGGCACGAAATGCCCTGGACTGCGTGGCTCCCCGATCAGATCGGGTGCGAGCCTTCAGGAACGCAGCGTTGGCGCGTGCGCCACGGCCCGGGTGGCAGAGGCTGTGCCCGTCGGTCCACCAAGAGAGCAGCGGGGCCGCGGATCGCGCGGCGACGCCGTCGCACTGGCCTCACCGGCGAGTCGCCGGGGCCTGATCGTGCTTGGGTGGTTGAACGGAAGCGACATCGGCTGCTTGGCGGGCCTGGCGCAGGAGCAAGGCCGGGGGTGTTTCCGCCAAATGCAGCGGGTGGACCGGCCTTGCCCTTGAATGTTTCGGTTGCTTCGCGGGATTGAAACGAAGCGGGTTCTCTCGCAAATCTCTGCCACCTGGGCGAGTTCTCCACCCGGTCACTTGGGGACCGCGGCCAAAAAACCCTCATGGGTGTTGCATCACCTGTTCAGGCGCACACATCGCATGCGCCTGCTCCACGGTAGCACCTGGGGTGCCCGGCTAAACTCCGATAAATCAAGCACTTACAGGCTAAACGTGGAACGGCGCAGTATAGCGGGCACAAAACCGGCCCCGGTGGGCGCCAGTGGCCGAGCCCCGGCGACGGCTTCAGCTCACCCCGAGGTACTGGCGGCGGCGGCCGTCCGCCTGCTCACGGTCGATGACAACGCCGACGGTCAGCGGCTGGACAATTTCCTGCTGCGCCTGCTCAAGGGCGTGCCCAAGACCCATGTCTACCGCGTCATCCGCTCCGGCGAGGTGCGCGTCAACAAGGGCCGTGCGGGCGCGGACACCCGGGTCGCTGTGGGCGATGTCGTGCGCGTGCCGCCGATGCGCGTGGCCGCGCCGGCCGACGTGGCAGCCACGCCGCCGCGCGAATTTCCAGTGTTGCTTGAAGACGAGCACCTGCTGGCGATCCATAAACCCGCCGGGGTGGCGGTGCACGGCGGCAGCGGTGTCAGCTTCGGTGTCATCGAACAGTTGCGGCGGGCGCGGCCGCAAGCGCGCTATCTGGAGCTGGTGCACCGGCTGGACAAGGAGACCTCGGGCGTGCTGTTGCTGGCCAAGAAGCGCAGCGCGCTGACGGCTTTGCAGGACCAGTTCCGCAGCCGTGACACCGGCAAGGTCTACAGCGCGCTGGTTTTCGGCCGCTGGCCGGCGAACTTGAAAGTCATCGACCTCGCCTTGCACAAGACGCTGGACGCGGCCGGCGAGCGCCATGTGCGAGTCGTCGCGGCCACGCACGAAGACGGGCGCCGCTCGCTCAGCCTGGTGCGGGTGGTGAAGAGCCTGCAGATCGCCGGTTCTGCCGCGACGCTGCTGGACGTGACGCTGAAGACCGGCCGCACGCACCAGATTCGCGTCCACCTGGCGCACCACGGCCACCCGATCGTGGGCGACCCCAAGTACGGCGACTTCGCGCACAACAAGCAGTTCGCCAAGGCGGCGCGCTTCGAGCGCATGTTCCTTCACGCCCGTGAGCTGAGCTTCGACCACCCGGCCAGTGGCCAGCGTGTCACCCTGCAAGCGGCGTTGCCTGCCGATTGCCAGCGCCTGGTTGAAGTCGACCCGCAAGCCCGGTTGCAAGCCCGTTTGCAAACTCAGCCGCAAGCCCGTTTGCAAGCTCAGCCGCAAGCTCAGCCGCAAGCCGAACCGCAAGCCCAGCCGCCGCTTTGATTGTTTTCAACGCTTTTGAACGTCCACCCCGCATGAGCCCCACACGCCACATCGACCGCCCCATCGACCGCCGTTTCGATCTCATCGTCTTCGACTGGGACGGCACGCTGTTCGACAGCACCATGCTGATCGTGCGCTGCATCCAGAACGCCTGCCGCGACATCGGTGCCGTGGTGCCCAGCGACGCCGACGCGGCCTATGTCATCGGTCTGGGCCTGCAGGACGCCCTGCGCCACGCCGTGCCGGGGCTGGCCGCCGAGCGCTACCCCGAACTTGGCCAGCGCTACCGGGCGCATTACCTGGCCAGCGCCGACGACCTGGTGCTGTTCCCGGGCACGCTGGCGATGCTGCAGTCGCTGAAGGCGCGCCGGCACCGGCTGGCCGTGGCCACCGGCAAGCACCGCAAGGGGCTGGATGACGCGCTGGCCCACTCGCAGTTGCACAGCATGTTCGACAGCACACGCACGGCCGATGAAACGGCGAGCAAGCCGAACCCGCTGATGCTGTTGCAGCTGATGGACGAGCTGGGCGTGTCGCCCGAACGCACCTTGATGGTCGGCGACACCACGCACGACCTGCAACTGGCGCAGAACGCCGGCACCGCGCGCGTGGCCGTGAGCTACGGCGCCCACGAGCGCGAGGTCTTCGCCGCGCACCATCCGCTCTTCGTCGCCCACAGCACGGCCGAGCTGCAGCGCTGGCTGGAGGAGAACGCATGACGCCGTCGACCGGCCCTGAAAGCCCGCTCTGCCGCTCCGACGAGCTGGCCGAACGGGGCCGCGCCTGGGTCTGGGACGTGCTGCAGTACGGCCGCCCGGCGCGCGCCTTTGCGCTGCGCTTCGACGGCCAGGTGCGTGCCTACCTGAACCGCTGCGTGCACGTGCCCACCGAAATGGACTGGCAAGAGGGCGAGTTCCTGGACATGGAAAAGCGCTGGATTCTTTGCAGCATCCATGGCGCGACCTACGAGCCGCGCGACGGTCGCTGCGTCGGCGGCCCCTGCGGCAAGGGCCGACTCACGCCTTTGAGCGTCAAGGAAGCGAATGGCGTGGTGCATTGGTATCCTTCACGCGACATCACGCCCGTGCCCTTCGACGGCGATCCCGACCCCAGCGCAGCAACCACCCCGCCTGCCGAAAGCCCTGAATGACCCCAGAAGACAAGTCTCCGGATCCGCTACCCGCCCCGGCGGACATGGCGGCCGCACCGGCCGCCGCAGCGTTTGCTGCGCCAACGTCCGGTGCCCTGCCTGTGACAGCCAAGTCGGCCGGGCTGGAAAGTGCGCTGGAGCGCATTGCCGCCGAACTGCTGAAACAGCAACAGAGCGAACGGCGCTGGCGCATCTTCTTTCGCCTGTCCTGGCTGGGCCTGGCCGCTGCCGTGGTCTGGTTGCTGCTGGCCAACCGCAACATGGCGACTTCCAGCACCTCGCGGCACACGGCTCTGGTGGAGTTGCGTGGCGAGATCAGCGCCGAAGGCGATGCCAGCGCCGAGGCCCTGGTCGCTTCGCTGAAGGCCGCGTTCGAGGACGCTGGCTCGGTGGCGGTGGTGCTGCGTGTCAACTCCCCCGGCGGCAGCCCGGTGCAAAGTGGCATCGTGCACGACGAAATCCTGCGCCTGAAGGCCAAGCACGATAAAAAGATCTACGCCGTGGTCGAGGAGGTTTGTGCCTCGGGGGCTTACTACATCGCGGTGGCGGCCGACGAAATTTTTGTCGACAAGGCCAGCATCGTGGGCAGCATCGGCGTGCTGATGAATGGCTTCGGCTTCACCGGCCTGATGGAGAAGCTGGGCGTGGAGAGGCGGCTGCTCACGTCCGGCAAGAACAAGGCCATGCTCGACCCCTTCAGCCCGGAGAATGCCGAGCAGACAGCGATGGCGCGGGCGATGATCGAGCAGATTCACGCGCAGTTCATCGAGGTCGTCAGGCAGGGCCGTGGCAAGCGCCTGAAAGAAACCCCCGACACCTTCTCCGGCCTGTTCTGGAACGGTGAAGAGGCGGTGAAACAGGGGCTGGCGGACAGGCTGGGCAACCTGGACTACGTGGCACGCGAAGTCATCAAGGCCGAAGAAGTGATGGACTACACGCGCCAGGACAACGTCGCCGAGCGGCTGGCCAAGAGGTTCGGCGCCTCGATCGGCGCGGGCGCCGTGCAGGCCCTGCGCGACACCAGCCCGCTGCGCTGAGTTCGCCCGTGGCCTGGTCGCCTGAAGCCGCGGCGGTGGCCGCGCAACACCTGTTGCCCAAGCAGGCGCTGACCCTGCTGGCCGGAGCCTTGGCACGCGCGCACGGCGGCGTCGTCACCACCGCAGTCATCCGCTGGTTCATTCGCCGCTACGGCGTGAACATGCTCGAGGCCGCCGAAGCCGACCCTGGCGCTTACGCTTCGTTCAATGATTTCTTCACGCGCGCACTGCGGCCCGGCGCGCGGCCGTTGGCGCCTGCGGCTGCTGGCGACCTGCTGTGCCCGGTGGACGGCGCGATCAGCCAGTTCGGCGCCATTCAGGGCCAGACCCTCTTTCAGGCGAAGGGGCACAGCTACTCGGCCAGCGCCCTGCTGGGCGGCGACAGCGCGCTGGCAGCGCACTTTCACGACGGCCATTTCGCCACCCTGTACCTCAGCCCCAAGGATTACCACCGCATCCACATGCCTTGCGCGGGCAGGCTGCTGCGCATGGTCCATGTGCCGGGGGCGCTGTTCTCGGTCAACCCGGCGACGGCGCGCGGTGTGCCGGGGCTGTTCGCGCGCAACGAGCGGGTGGTCTGCGTGTTCGAAGGCCTGGCTGGCGAAATGGGCGGCGAACCGAGTGGCAAGCCCTGGGTGCTGGTGCTGGTGGGGGCCACCATCGTCGGCAGCATGGCCACCGTCTGGCATGGGGTGGTGAATCCGCCGCGGCCGGCGCTGCCGCGCGAGTGGAGCTATGCCGCGCAACCGGTATCGTTGCCGCGCGGCGCGGAGATGGGCCGCTTCCTGCTGGGCAGCACGGTGGTGATGCTGTTTCCGCCCGGCCCCTTGCGCTGGAACACGGGTTGGGCGCCCGGCGGCGCCATCCGCATGGGTCAGGCGATGGCTGAGCGCGGATGAGCGCCTGGAGCTTGCGCCGGGCTCGATGCCGCTCTGCTCGGGCCGAAGCTTTTTCGCGGCACGGGTGAGCGAGGCCGCGGTCCTGGCATCGCCGCCGCGCAGCCGCACCGCCCGCTGGGCAGCCGTGCTGGTCTGGGTCGTGCCGCTGATGTGGTCCAGCAACTACCTCATCGCCCGTCTGGCGAGCGAGGTGATCGCCCCCCACGCGCTGGCGCTCGGCCGCTGGACCCTGGCCGCGCTGCTCTTGCTGCCCTGGGTCGGCGCTGGCGTGTGGCGGCAGCGTGCGGTGTTGCGCCGCGAAGCGCCGCAGTTGCTGGTGCTGGGCCTGCTGGGCATGTACATCTGCGGCGCATGGGTCTACATCGGTGGGCGCAGCACCCCTGCCACCAACATCGCGCTCATCTATGCCGTCACGCCGATGGCCATCGCGGTGGTCAGCGCCCGCTTGCTGCAAGAACGCATGCACGTCAGTCAGTGGCTGGGCGTGGGCATGGCGCTGCTGGGCTTGCTCTTCATCATCGCCAAGGGTGACATCGCCAACCTGATGGCGGTGCGTCTGACGCCGGGCGACCTGTGGATCGTGGCCGCAGCGGCCTCGTGGACGGCTTACTCGGTGCTGCTCAAACGCTGGCCCAGCCGCCTGGGTCCTGCCGAGCGCCTGCTGGCCATCATCCTTGGCGGTCTGCTCTGGCTGTTGCCGACGACGCTGCTGGAGCCGCTGTGGGCCAGCGCACCGCCGCTGGGCTGGGCGGCGCTGGGCCTGGTGCTGCTGGCTGCCGTGTTGCCGGGGGTGCTGTCCTATGCCGCGTACTCGTTCCTGCAGCGTGAACTGGGCGCCGCCCGCACCGCCGTCATGCTCTATCTGGCACCGCTGTATGGCGCCTTGCTGGCCTGGCTGGTGCTGGGCGAGGTGCCGGGCTGGTATCACCTGGCCGGTGCATTGCTGATCCTGCCCAGCATCTGGTTGGCCACGCGGCGAGGTTGACGCGAGGCTGGGGTGGAGCCGGGGTTGAGCCGCCGCTGGGGGTTGAGGCGGGTTTGAGGTCAGCCGAACAAACCCGGCGCGTGGTCCGGGCCGACGCTGTCCTCGGCGTAATAACAGGATGGGCAGACCGCGCGGTAGCGTTCGTTGCCGCCGATCAGCACCTGTTCGCCATCGAGCACACGCCGCCCCTGGGCGTCGATGCGCATGTTGAACTGGGCCTTGCGCGCGCAGGCGCAGACCGATTTCATTTCTTCCAGGTCGTCGGCCAGCGTCAGCAGCAGCGCCGAACCCGGGAAGGCTTCGGCGCGAAAGTCACCGCGCAGGCCATAACACAGCACCGGCACGTTGCCGGTGTGCGCCAGGCGGTGCAACTGGCGCACCTGTCCGGGGCTGAGGAATTGCGCCTCGTCGATCAGCAGGCAGGCCACGTCGGCAGCGATGTGTTCGCGCGTGAACTGGGTGTGCACGCCGAAGGTGGCGACCTGGCGCTGCAAGCCCAGGCGCGAGCTGATCAACCCTTCGCCGCTGCGGCTGTCCAGCGCGGCCGTGAACAGCAGCACCTTCATGCCCCGTTCTTCGTAGTTGTAGGCCGCCTGCAGCAAGGCCGTGGACTTGCCGGCGTTCATCGCGGCGTAGCGGAAATACAGTTTGCTCATGACTGCGGGTGCTCACCAAACCCTGCATTTTGCGGCCCGGCGCGGGGCCTTGTGCCGATCTCGATTTCGCCCGTTCCGGTGTTGATGGAGTCGGCGCCCAGGAAACGCCACCTGCCACACCGAAAAAAATGGGCATGCGGAACAAGGGATGAATTCAGCCGGCAATTTCGAGTTTCTGGCCGAGCACTCGCCGTTACTGGCTGAGAGGCTGAGAGTCTTTCCCCCATGCCCGCCCTGCACGCCAAAACACCCTCGCTCGTCGTTACAAATGCGCGCCATGGCCCGAGCGATGGCTGTGCCTTGCGCCAGGGACCAGCGGCCCTGGCACCCGCCAGGCACAAACGGTCCACAGGACCGTTCGAGTCCGGGTTCAGCCTGGATCGGGGGCGTTGTGCCGCGTCTTTCGGGCACGTTCGAAAAACTCTCAGCCTCTGAGCCGGATGCTGTTCGAACTGGCCACCTGCAACTTGTACGATTAAAACGTACAAGTCCGACGAGGCACTCCATCATGGACAGCATCCCCTACGGTGAAATGCGCGCTCATCTGGCCGAGACGATCAAGCGCCTGGAAGTCCGGGACGAGGCGGTCTACATCTCA
>Ga0209181_10013813_pt1 | contig 10055 bp, 11 predicted proteins | sample MAT05_FD_187208 | JGI IMG/M metagenome (GOLD analysis project Ga0209181, IMG submission 187208) | Freshwater microbial communities from Lake Fryxell liftoff mats and glacier meltwater in Antarctica - MAT-05 (SPAdes) (version 2) | ecosystem: Environmental > Aquatic > Freshwater > Ice > Liftoff...
CTTTCGGAGCATCCTCTTTGACTAACGGCACACCTTTGCAGTCTGCGGATGCGACCAAGAATTTTCCTTCCGTCGCTAGGTCGGGTTTGGGTAAGTCCTCAGCGAATAGTCCAGCCGCGCGTCCTAACTGGCCGTTAATCTGCTCTGCGGTTTCGACAGCGAAGGAACCGCCGAAAATCGCCTCAAGATTCTTCATCGATTGCTCGTAGGCTTGATCGATGCAAAACATTTGCGAAAACTCCTGAAGCAAGAAAGACCATTGTCGTTCGGGCAACGACATTCTCGCGCTGATCGGTCGCAGTTGAATTGCTTTCTTTGAACCTGTTGCGTAGGTAAATTGCTCGAAGCGATGCGTCCCAAAAACAGAGCGAATGGCAGTGGATGCAGGGTGCTCTGAGCGTTTGAGAACCCTGCCGTTTTCGCCTTGGACTTCTGGGCCAAGATCGCGATTACCTTGCAATCGAATAAAAAGCTGCATGGCTTGAAGCCCGATTCGGGCAAGCGTCTCTCGGACGTACCGTTCGGTCTTATCAAAGGATTCTCCGGCTTGAACTGCGCAATGAAAGGAATCTTAGAGTTGCTGCGTCATCTCGTCCATTGACTGAATGATAGCTCGAACTTGTTTCGGATTGTTGAGATTGGTCGAATTGGACTTGTCGGAATCGACGGACTTGGCGATCTTCATAGTTACGGCCTCCTGCCTAGTGAAACGGACATTAGATACCCAAATCATTAGCAGGTTGGCCGTTTTTTGTTTACCCCGATTTCCCAAATTCACACCCAAACAGCGGCGGGTTGCCAGTTACACCCTTTTCGAAGTTCGATTAGAAACCGAACCGGTTGGCGCGTCATTGCCCTCTACCGCCGAAGCGATTGGTGGCCAGATATGTTTCGAAGTGGACATCAATCGCGAAAACACGCAGGCACTTTTGAGCACGGGACTCAAGTGGAGGAAGGCTGCATCGCGACTTGCGGAACAGCTTGATGTGCGAGACGAAGGAATTCGATCCGTTATTAAAGCAATTTTTGTCAGTTATCATGAGTGTAGAAGTGGCCTTTTACCAGAGGCGGCAAAGCCTGAAGTGAGCCACTAAGCAGGAAAGCCCGAAGTGAGCCGAACCCAAAAGGATGGGCACGCATGGATTCGGAGCCTAACCTCCTGGACACTGAAAATTAGAAGACGGGGCTGAGAGACTGAAGGTGATGTGCGGGCATCGGGTGCAATTAGATCTCTGGTGCTGCGTCTGAAAACGACGCGTTGGTTTCGCGGTTCGATGAGGGTGTGACCGGCTTTTCAGGACTTCTATTGTGTTCGTTGTTGGAATGCTTGCACAAGATGTTGTAGCAGCATTCCACTGAACAACTAATTTTTCCGCTCCTGGCGTAGATCTGCATAATAAGGGCAAATTCACTTCGTCCGCCAAATGTCATTTGCAGGAGACGTAGCAATGGATAAGCCGCTGGATTTCACTCGAGTCGATCAGGTTGTGTCTGAGCTCAAAGAGATGGCATCGAAAGCCTTTCAAGAAGGTCAATCGATGGACCGAACTGAGTTGTCTATTTTCCGAACTCTATTGTCGTTGGGACATACTTTAGTTGGCTCGATCATCGACCGCGCCGGAGACGGAAATGTTGGCCCCGTCGTCCAGAAAAACGGGTATACGTACAAACAGCTTCCAAAACGAAAACGATGCTACCGATCCATCTTCGGTGAATTTCAGATTGATCGCTATGTTTATGGAACATCTCCAGAACAAGCCATCCAAGTCCTCCCTTTGGATGAGCATCTAGGCTTGCCTGAGAATGACTACTCGCTTGTTTTGGAATTATGGACCGGTGTACTTGCAACGGACTCGTCGTTTCACAGTGCCGTCAAGTCTCTCGAACGCATCACGTCGATTCATGTTCCTCTAGACAGTGCTGAGAGAATTGAGTCCCGATTGGGAAAATCCGCCGCCTCGGTTCTCGACAACCCACCCGCCATTGATCGAGAAGCCGAAGCTGAAATCTTAGTCCAAACCAGCGACAACAAGGGCATCCCAATGGTTCGACCTTGCTTTGAACAACGCCCGGTGGGAGCACCAGCCGAACGAACAGGCCCAAAGCCGAACCAAAAACAGATGGCATGCATGGCTGGCGTCTATACAGTGGACCCAAACATTCGGTCTGCCCAAGAAGTCATTGATGCATTGTTTCGTATTGTTAAAAAGGAGGAGGAGCCGGAAGTTGACGCTCCTCGCATGAATCCTCGGTACTTTGCAGCACTGACGAAACATGACCAGGACGGGAAAACGATCGGTAAAACAGCGGAAGAGCAAGCACAACGATGGCTCACCGCCAATACGATGCGTCGCCATAGTAAAGGTCAAGAAATTGTAGTCATGCACGATGGCCAGCGATCTCTTTGGAACGTGAGTCACGAGTACCAGAAGGATTGGGTAACAGTCGAAGTTCTCGACCTGCTTCACGCGCAATCGCGAATTTGGTCAGCGGCCAAGATCATCAAAGCGAAACCAGAGGTAGAACAGTATGTGAAAGACATGCTTTGGCTGATGCTAAGCGGCGCCGTAGGGTTGATGATCAGTGGGTTTAGAAGCGCTTCGAAGAAGAAGGGGATTACAAAAGCAAACTCCAAAGAGCTTGAAAAAATCGTAAACTTCTTAGAAGCGAATCGATCGAGGATGAAGTACGACGAATACCTTGCAAAGGGCTATCCGATCGCAACAGGATTCATTTCAGGAGCGTGTCGGCATGTAATCAAGGATCGCATGGAGCGAAGCGGAATGCGGTGGAAAGAAAAGGGAGCATGCTCGATGCTCAATCTACGTTGCATCGAGGCTAGCGAATTCTGGGATGTGACGACGGAACAACACCGGGCGATTAACCTCGCCAAGTACGGCAAAGAAAGACGAAATTTCTGCGAGGCGTTTTTGACAATGGCATCGTAACAACCCGCATAGCCGGTCACACCCGTTCGATGAACCAACGCCAGTCGTATTTGTTACGTAAATCTGAATAAAGGACACACAAACAGATGCCTACTGAATCGGTAACAGTCAAGTTCGACGAGACGCCCGATCCGTCTCGCCTCGCTTCGGTCAAGGCAGAAATTGCCGGCTTTGAGGACGCAACCGCTATCGTATTCCGGCTCGATGATGGACACCGAGAGGTAGAGATTGACGGTAAATTGAGATCAATCAAAACCGATATGCATGCGGAAGGACGTCGCGATAATGAATATCTGCGAGGATATCCAATTCTCGCCAAGCAAAACTTCCATGAGACAATTTCTCTAGCCGACTTGCTCTCCAAATTGGAAGATCCCAAGACGTTTGGGAAACGAGGCGCACGATGCTTTATGCTTGGCCTCGGAATCTCCTTAAGAAGTGGCTATCGCACAATTGACTTGCTCTTCTGCCTTGGCTGTCAATATTTGTTTGTTTTTCAAGCATGCGATCCCGTTGTCATACCGTTGAGTTTCCAAGGTGTCTCGTACTTCCGTGGCAACTACGTTAAGCTCTTTCCAGACTTAGGGGATTGCTGTGAGTTCTGGAATAATTTTCTTTTCAATCTCGCGATCACATCCTCAACCAAGGGCTTGTGTCCACTATGTCAATTGAACGGTTTTGATGCCAATCAACAAATTGCAAATCAAAAGCACTAGCCTTGCAGAAAGTCGCGAGATGACGGTGTTTCTGCCTTCCAGCCACAGTCCTGCGAGCAACTGCCCGATAGTGTTCTGCACTGACGGGCAGGCGTTGGCGATGTTTGCGCACGGATTCGAAAGCAGAATCAGAGATTGCGAATTGCCTGAAATCGTCTTGGTCGGAGTGCATAGCTCGCAACACCGCGCTCAGGAATACACATTGGGATATAACGATTTGAAGTATCGAACCCACGAACAGTTTTTTACCGAAGAAGTACCTGAATGGCTTAAGTCAGAATTTGGTTTGGTAACGGATCGAAGCCGAACTGGTGTTTTCGGCTTTTCGCACGGTGGTGCATTCGTATTAACGATGGCTGCGAGACATAGAGACCTTTACGGATTGGTAATCGCTTTTTCCATTGCAGGAGGATTCGAGCAATTTCAAATAACAGAACAAAGTCATGAACTGTCGCCAAGGTTCTATCTCTCTGCGGGTACTCGAGAAAAGCCGTTACTGAAAACGACTCGACGTCTTGCTAAGCATCTAAACCGACACAAAATAGATTGCGTTGTGACCGAACGTCCTGCTGGACATGACTACGAGTATTGGAGAACAGAATTGCCAATTGCCTTGAAGTGGGGATTCGCGGCAAGTAACTCCCACAACATTTGCGACATCAGCTAAGCCTTGAAAATCGCGAGGTACGGCCGATTTCACGGGCATAGTTTAACAATCCAACGGATCCCAAAACCACCGTCTCGAAAGATCGCTTGGGCAGCCTGGGGCGTACTCTTTTTGGTTTTGATAGAGATGAATCTTTTTCCAATAAATTTGGCTATCAAATTCTGAAAATTTGAAAATTCACGTATTTCTTGGGCGGGTTCGCGCCTGACTTGCAGAGTACCCCTTTGTCAATTGTTTTACACCACACCCATCCGTCAGATTGCTCCGGCGCAGCTAAGCCGAATCGTGAAAGGGGATCTGGATTAGATCGTGATGAAGGCGTTGGAAAAGGATCGCAATCGCCGATATGAAACGGCCAATGGTCTGGCTCGCGACGTCGAGCGTTTTCTAGCCGATGAGGTGGTCGAGGCCACGATCCGAAACGCATTGGGAACAGTGTATTTTTATCTAGGACAGTTTGTGCTTGCAGCCGATCAATATCGCAAGGCAATCGAGATTCGGACGAAGGAACTTGGCTTGCGGCATCCAGATGCCTTGCAGAGCCGATTCGATTTTGCGTCTGCCATCCTGCCGTTACCGGGGCGAATGCAAGAATCGATTGAAATGGAGGAACTCACACTAAAATTACGTCGCGAAGTCCTCGGAGAGGAGCATCCCGATACTTTACTCAGGATTGGCAACTTAGCATCTGCATACGTAAATCCAGCCAATCAGGCCGACAAAGCGGAGCAATTGTTGCGACAACTGCTGCCAATCTCACGATACACTAACGGGGAACTTCACGACGGAACAACTTCCAAGACGCTTGCGTTATCGACATCTGTCATGATCGAGACATAATCCTGGCCCTTTCCAAAGCTCTTTTTCATCAATGCCGACGTTTCGAATTTTGGCCATGTCGCGACGCTCAATGCCACGCGCCACGGCTCTATCCATTATTGACTGAACCGCTTGCCAATCGACGTTGAGCAGTTTCGAAGCCGACGATATGCTCGAACACGCTTTGATCACTTCCAGGGCCATGTACTCAAACAGAAGCATGAAACGCGAATGCTTTCCCGCCCACGGGACTGGCTTGGTAAGCACCCCACATTTGCTGCAATTGCTTCGGGGAACAGAAGCATGAATTGTCGTAGTGAACTGCATCGTATCGAGGTGACTCCACGTTCGTTCCGGGGCCATATCAGCTCGCGGACAGTTACACTTGCCTTCCGGGCAAGACAGCTTCGAGCCGCAATACTATTCCACTGACCATGTGGCGATCTGTTCCATTTCGAAATTTCCCAAAAAAAGGTGGCGGCCTGCGTCGGAGTTTGTGGAGTACCGGGATATGTAGCAATTGCTCACTTCATCCGACGACCTCCAGAAAGGGCCAATATCATGTTTCTCACCATCAAACCACGCAATGCACATGCAAATCAGAAGCGAATGCGCAGCGTTCGAGGATTGCGATTCGAAACCCTCGAGGATCGAAAGCTCATGGACGCTCGGGGGCTCCAGTTGACTCCCATCGATCAAATCGCCAACCTGCCGGTCGCCAACTCCAGTTACGTTCTAGAATTGAGCAGCAATCCAGGAGCGTCGCGAACGATCTACCTCGACTTCGACGGTCATGTACAACGAAGCTGGACTCGATCCGATGTAACGCGCCAGCAAACTTTTCTGAACATCGTTTCAGCAAGCTTCGATACCGATGACAAGGCTGGGTTCAGCGTGGTTGAGCAAGCTCAGATCAGAGAGATTTGGAGCCGAGTTGCTGAGGACTTCGCCCCTTTCGATGTGAATGTGACTACCGTTCTGCCCTCAGCTATCAAAACCAATGATCGACGCGTCGTGATCGGTGGGAGCGACTTCGTGACTGGCACCCAACGAAGTGGATACTCTTCATCGTTATCGAACGTCGTCTATGTATTCAGCCAAGAAATCATTCCAATGACGCATGATAACGAGGGCACGGCAGCAAATCTGTCCGCCTCGATCGCAACAACCGCATCGCATGAAGTGGGACATACCTTTGGTCTGGACCATGCAGAGACATACAACGCGGCAGGAACCAAGACGGCAGACTATTCGGTTGGCGACGCTCAGTGGACGCCGATAATGGGAAACAACCTCTCGGTCGATAAAACTGCTTGGTCCACCAATGCTGTAGTTGGAGCCGAAACGTATCCTTGGAGCTCTAAGGTCCAATATATCCACCAAAATCAACTGGAAATCCTTGGTTCAACACTCGGCTCGCGCACAGATGAAGCTGGTGATACATCGAAAACAGCCCGCAACTTCCCAACCATAAAAGTTGCATCGACTTATAAGTATGGCGAATTCAAAGGCATCATCAGTACACCCTCTGACGTAGATTGGTTTCGATTCGATACCACGGGCGGTACAAATTCCATATCGATTCAAACCAACGAGGCAGGTCCCAACCTCGAAGTCAATATGCAGATATGGAAGGCGACTTACGTCTACCTCGGTATCAGAAACTATCGAGAAGTCCTTGTTCCGGTTGCTAACAACGTCTGCAACTATTTCGGCTTATCGACGTCGCTGAGTGCCGGTACATACTACGTATCGATTCAAGGCAACAATACTGCAGCCATTGAAGGGCTGTATGCCAATGTCGGGCAATACACGCTAGCCATCAGTGCGGCTTCTAGTCAAGCAACTCCCCCAGTTGTATTCGATGCAAAGCAATCCTCGTTGGCTCAGCGATCGATCGATATGCCCATCGACAAATCAGCATTCGATGTGGCTAACTCGATACAGTCACCGGCAGTGAGCGCCGAGAATTTGAAGAATGCAGCGATTCCTACTTCTGCAAATCGAATCGCCGAGAGTGCAAAATCGCTTCCAAAAAGCAGTTCCCTTAGTACGAAAGTGACTGATAACTTCTTTGCTTCGGACTTTAGTTTGATCTGACATCGTCGGCAAAATTGGAATCTTAAAACCCCAGCTCGCTGAACGAGCAGTCAAAGCGAAACGGCTAGTGGGATTCTCGCGAGGCAAGATGCGTGGTTCAGCGAGACGCGAAGCAAGCGAAGAAGATATCGAACTCAGTACCTACAAAAATTTGTGCATGGGAGCCCAAGATGGTAAGTTTCCAAAACTCGATGATCGCGGAAGTTTATGGCAGCTCTTGGTCGTACTCGCCTCCCGAAAAGCTTGCGATCAAATCAATCGCGAACGTCGAAAGAAACGAGATGGTGGGAAAGTTCACGCTGCAAGTGACTTCGCCGGTTCTGAGGAGGGGAATTCTCCGATCGACTTACTCATGGCCAGCGAACCAACTGCAGAATCCTTTGCCATGATGAAGGAGGGATGCGAACAGATGCTAGGTCTCTTGGACGATAAATCCAAGCAAATTGCGATGCTCCGACTTGAGGGATATCCGCAGTGTATAAGTTCGACTTCCCCTATTCCTTTGGCCGGATCGTGGACGGGAATTGGCAGTAAGTGGAACGGGGCCAGTAAAAACGGTCTCTTCAACTACTGGTGGGATTTGGGTTAGAATAGGGGAAGACTTAACCTTCGTTGCAAAGAATGATGAAATGGGAGTAACACGATGAAATGGCAAGATCGCATATCGGTAGACCCGATGGTGTGTCACGGAAAGGCGTGCGTGAATGGGACTCGAATCATGGTTTCGGTTGTTTTGGACAATCTCGCATCGGGTCTTAGTCGGTCGGAAATTCTTCTTAGCTACCCATCATTGAAAAGTGAAGATATCGATGGCGGTATCGCTTACGCTGCTGAGCTTGTGCGTGAACGTTTCGTGTCGCTGACGCCTGGAGCGGCGTAAATGCGTTTTAAGGTCGACGAGAATTTACCAATCGACGCAGCCGAACTCCTCCGGGCCAACGGCCTTGATGCGATGACCATTTTCGATCAGCAAATGGTCGGCGAACCGGACCCAAAAGTTGCAAGCGTATGTAGAGTGGAAGAACGAGCACTCGTTACGTTGGACCTCGACTTTTCCGATATCCGAACATACCCGTCGGCAGCATATCCAGGAATCATTATTCTTAGGCCTCGCACGCAGTCGAAGCCTGATGTACTTGCTTTACTGGATAAGCTCCTTCCTTTACTTATTGGAGGTGAGCCGCTGGCTGGAAACCTGTGGATTGTGCAGGAGAATGCGATTCGAATCAGAGAGGGGAGTCGACCAAATGGTTCGACGTAATCGCGATGCACAAACTTAAGTGATGCGAATCCCTTGCTGCATTCTGTTTGGAACTGACGGCGGTTGCCACGTCAAATGCAAAGACCGCGTTAGTTTCAAGGAGCTTCAAAAAAACGGCGGAAACCATGAAAGCAGGAAGAAAGTGCGTCGGTTCGAGTGCTGAAATAGAAATCCCGGAAGTGACTCAGGACAGTTAGTCCTGAGAGAGCTAGGTTGGGCGTCGGCGGTCAGAAACGGCTAGATCCGACTAAGGGTTTTGCCGACGTCGGCCCGAAACGAATTGAAAGACGTCGAACAACGAGATGGTTATACCAATGCAATCGGGTGTGCGTATAATGCAAGGTGTGCCGAAGGCCGTTGCGGCAAAACCTAGTTGTGTGCCCCGGTGGCAATGGAGAAGTCTATGAATTTGAATTTATCCGCTGAAGCCAACGAGTTCGTCAGGGGACTAGTTGCCCAAGGCAAGTACCAAAACGAAGAAGAAGCAGTTGTGGACGGTATCCGACTGCTCATGGGGCGTGAAAAGTTGCGAAATGAAATTCAGATAGGGATCGAGCAGCTTGATCGCGGCGAATTTTGCGATGAGGAAAGCGTGTTCGCAGAAGTCGATGCGGTGATCGACGAAATCGAAGCATCGCAACAGAGCAAATAGACCATGTCGAGACTTCGGTATTCCGACGCATCAAAAGAGGACCTCAAATAGATTGCGAGGTTTATCGCAAAGGACAAGCCAAAAGCGGCAAGGGAATGGGTGGCCAAGCTTCGCGAGAAATGTCGAATGTTGGCCGAGCATCCAGAGGTCGGTGATGACCGAGCTGATCTGGGTGAAGGGATCCGATCAACCTAGGTGGGCACCTACATCATCTATTTTCGACAACGCAAACAGGCATTGGAAATCGTTCGCGTGAAACAAGGTAACCTCGAATTCCCGGCGTCCCTGGCGACGCCACCCTCCGTTATCTTTGTGGACTCGTGTTCAAATTATCCTTGCTCAGAGCAATTCAAAGAAGTGAGTCGAACAGGAGGACACCGAGACATTGGAAAACCAGTCGATCGGTTGCTGTTCAATTCAACTGACGTCGCTGAAATGTAGAAAGCCGAAACTATTGATTCCGTAGGTGTTCAGAGAATCGGATCCATCTATCGCGCAAATGTTTCCCACTCAGGAGGGCGTGTCCTGAGGGTGGAAATCGAGACGCGGCTCGAATGACTTGACGGTGATATCAACATGGTAAAGGGCACGCCAGTTGCCCGCTTCGGTTTAGCACCGACGCAGGTTGAACTCGGGCGTCCCCCGATTTGATAATTGTTGTTCGAAGCTTTGAGAACCGTCCTGAGCAAGTCGCCTATTTCGAAACTCAGCAACGTTTACACAAACTCTTTCGCTTTGCATTAAGCTTCACGCTTTGCGATGCTTCTTTTCGCACCGCCGTAAAACCGCAAGGCTCATGCGGTGTTCCGGGGAGGTCAGGCCAAAAGTCGCTCAACGAGCGAATTGAGCAGTGCTTTCTCTCGTTTTCGAGTGTTGTGAACGAACTGAAAGA
>Ga0209181_10013814_pt1 | contig 10055 bp, 10 predicted proteins | sample MAT05_FD_187208 | JGI IMG/M metagenome (GOLD analysis project Ga0209181, IMG submission 187208) | Freshwater microbial communities from Lake Fryxell liftoff mats and glacier meltwater in Antarctica - MAT-05 (SPAdes) (version 2) | ecosystem: Environmental > Aquatic > Freshwater > Ice > Liftoff...
CTTCCGGCAGCGTGGTGACGAGGTGATCGGCGAGCAGCTCTAAAATCGACGAATGGAGGGGGGACTTGGGCGTTCGATCGATGATGGCGCCGCGGATGAGTTCCGTGCGTTCGCCGATGGGGCCGATCTCGCCGAGGCGATGGTAGGTCTCGACGCTGATCGGGTGCATCCGGGCGCGGAATGCGGGCTGGTCAACTTCGGGAGCGAGCATGGGGCATGATTAGCGCGACTGCCGGGAGCTGGCGAGCCGCTTCTTCGGCGCCGAGGGTGTGGCCGGGGCTTCCATTCCACTGCGTTCCCGCTCAGGATCGTCGTTCAATCCAATTCACTCCCCGCATGTTTAAACCCCTCCCCACCCTCCTGCGCGTGGCGGCCATCGCCGTCACTGCGTTCACCTTCGCCCAAGCCGAGCCGATCCCCGACGCGAACAAAATCAACGGCTTCGCCATCGGCGCCCAGGCTTACACGTTCAACCGCTTCACCGTCTTCGAGGCCATCGAGAAGACCGCGGAAGCGGGCGCGAAGGTCATCGAATTTTACCCCGGCCAGAAGCTGAGCAAGGAAGAGCCGACCGTGAAGTGGGACCACAACGCGTCCGATGAGACCTTCGCCAAGGTCGTGGCCAAGCTCGCGCAGCACGGGATCAAGGCCGTGAACTACGGTGTGGTGAGCATCCCGACGGAAGAGGCGGAAGCGCGGAAGATCTTCGCCTTCGGCAAAAAGCTCGGTCTCTACGGGATCACCACGGAATCCTTCGAGGCCATCGATACGATCGAGAAGATGGTGAAGGAATTCGACATCCGCGTCGGCTTCCACGATCACCCGCGCCGCCCGGACAAACCGAGCTACCGCATGTGGGATCCGTATTTCATCCTCGAGCTGACCAAGGGCCGCGACGAGCGCATCGGCGCCTGTGCCGACACCGGCCACTGGCAGACCAGCGGCATCAATCCGCTCTGGGCCGTGAAGACGCTGAAGGGCCGCATCGTGAGCAGCCATCTCAAGGACAAGGAAGACTTCGGCAAGAGCCACGACGTGCCCTACGGCACGGGCGTGGGCCAGATCGGCGACATCCTCGCGGAGCTCAAGGCGCAGGGTTTCCAGGGGAATATCTCGATCGAGTACGAATACAACTGGGAGAACTCGCTGCCCGAGGTGAAGAAGTGCGTCGAGTTCGTGCGCGACTGGAAGCCGAAGCCGTAAGCGGCCCGCCAGCAGGTGGGTAGCGATTCGAGCGAAGCCAGATTCGCGCTATTGTGCAGGGAATTGAACGGGGCGCGTATTGCCCTGCCTGCTTTCCGTGCTGTGAAGCCACTATACGATTTCTCGCAAAGAGTCTTAACTGACCCCGATGAACTCCAATCCCGACATTCGTTGGAAGCAACGTTTCCAGAATTTCGACCGCGCTTATATTCTACTCCGAGATGCATTGGAAAAAGGACCCGGGGCTTTGAATCAATTGGAGAAGGAAGGCGTTATCAAGCGTTTTGAGTATTCCTTCGAGCTAGCTTGGAAACTTGTAAAAGATTACATGGAGGAAAATGGTCACATCTTTTCGACGATTACACCCCGGCAGGTGTTGAAGGATGGTTTCGCTGCAAAAGTCATGGCGGATGGCCAAGTCTGGATCAACATGCTCGACCACCGCAACCTGCTCTCCCACACCTACAACTTTGCCAGCTTCGAGAAAGCAGTCGATGCCATCGCGGCTCGTTATCTTCCTGCCATGGAGATGCTCCACGAGTTCTTTCACCAAGAGAGTCAAAAATGACCGCGCCACCACTGCTGGCTTTGGAACTTGCTTTGATCAGGGGTGTATTCCGTCGCCATCCAGAAGTCTCGTCCGCCACCCTGTTCGGATCTCGCGCGAAAGGGACGCACTCTATTCGATCGGACGTGGATCTTGTGGTTTCCGGCTCGGTCGACCCACTTCGTGCCGAAACGATTGCGGCCGAATTGGACGAACTGCCGCTACCTTACCGATTCGAAGTGCAGTCCCTCGAACACCTCAATCATCGAGCCTTGCGCGAGCATATCCAACGAGTGGGGATCGTCGTCTATCCAGAGTAAGTTATTTTCCACCACAACCGTAGGGTGTCCGAGTGGCTCCGACTCGTATCGGGATGAATCTGCGGTCTAAGGCGGTTGGAGGAAGATGCGCCCGCGATTCCGCCGGGCGTGCCAGCCCGCGGGGAGATTTACCTTCGCCACGCGCATCGTGAGCAGGCCGCGCACGGCTTCCACGGCATCGAAGCCGGCGTGCGGGATGCCGCGGGCCTTCAGCCAGTGGAGGATCGTGCGGCGCTGCACCGCCACCGGGTAGTCGCGCAGATCGGCGACGCTCAGTTCTTCGGCGTCGTCGTCGCCGGCGGGCAGGGAGGCGATGAAATCGTCTTCGCGCCGGAGGATTTCCGCGGCGCGCCAGATCGCGCGGCGCACGTCGCGGCCGAAGGCTTCGGAGATCGCGGGGATGACTTCCAGCCGCAGGCGGTTGCGCGTGAATTGCAGATCCGCGTTCGACTCGTCCTCCCGAAAATCCAGCTCGTGCGCGACGATGTAGCGATCGATCTCCTCGCGCCAGACGGGCAGGAGCGGGCGCGCGACTTCGATACCCGCGAGGTCGGTGTGCAGCGCCCGCATTCCGCTGAGACCCGTCGCCCCGGCGCCGCGGAAGAGATGGAAGAGAAACGTCTCCACCTGATCGTCCGCATGATGTGCGAGGAAAAGCCGCGGGCAGTCGTGCTTCTTCGCCACCGCCGCAAAAAACTCATGCCGCGCCACCCGCGCCGCCGTTTCGATCGAGCGTTTGTGCCGCTTCGCAGCTGCCGCCACGTCCGCCTTGCCGATCTCTCGCTCCAGATTCCAAGCCTTTGCGAGCCGACTCACGAAGCGCGCATCACCGGCCGCTTCCGGCCGCAGGCCATGATCGAGATGGCACACGATCAACTTTCGAAAACCGCGCTCTTTCAAACCATGCAGCAGCGCGACGGAATCGCGTCCGCCCGACACGCCGACAAGCTGCGGCTCCTCTGGCGAAAAGCGCGCGAGCAGTTCCTCCGCATGGCGCAGCAGGTCCGGCGACTTGCTCCGCCCGGCGCGCATCAGCCGATCTTGCTCGTGCCGAACGGCCCGCGCAGCGCCTCCGGCAGATGAATCGTCCCGTCCGCCTGCTGATACGTTTCCAGCAGCGCGACGAGGAGCCGCGGCAGCGCGGTGCCGGAGCCGTTCAGCGTGTGGGCGAATTGATTTTTCCCATCCGCGCCCTTGAAGCGCAGGTTCATCCGGCGCGCCTGATAGTCGCCGAAGTTCGAGCAGCTCGACACTTCGAGATACGCATTCTGACCCGGCGCCCACACCTCGATGTCGTAGGTCTTGGCCGAGCCAAAGCCGATGTCGCCCGTGCAGAGTTCGATCACGCGATAATGCAGCCCGAGGATCTGCAGCACTTTCTCCGCATCGGCGGTCAGCGCCTCCAGTTCAGCGAAGGAATTTTCCGGTGTGGTGATCTTCACCAGCTCCACCTTGTCGAACTGGTGCGTGCGAATCAGCCCGCGCGTCCCGAGTCCGGCCGAACCCGCCTCGCGGCGGAAGCACGGCGTGTAGGCCGCGTATTTGATCGGCAGTTGTTCGAGCTTCAGGATTTCGTCCGCATGCAGATTCGTCACCGGCACCTCGGCCGTCGGGACCAGGTAGAGATCGTCGTCTTTGCAGCGGTACTGCTGTTCCTCAAACTTTGGAAGCTGAGCCGTGCCGAGCAGGGATTGTCCCTTCACGAGCAGCGGCGGGCTCACCTCCGTGTAGCCGTGCTCTTGCGTGTGCAGGTCGAGCAGAAAGCTGATCAGCGTGCGCTCCAGCCGCGCACCCGCGCCGGTGTAAACCGTGAACCCGCTGCCGGTGATCTTCACCGCGCGCTCGAAGTCGAACAGGCCGAGCTTTTCCCCCAGCTCGATGTGGCTCTTCGGCGTGAAGTCGAAAGCTGGCTTCGTGCCCCACACGCGCACCTCGGGATTCTCCTCCGCACTGCTGCCGATCGGCGCCGCGTCGTGCGGGAGATTGGGAACATTCAGCAGCAAGGTGCGCTGCGCCGCTTCAAGTTGTTTGGCTTCGTCGTCCAACCGCGCGATTTGTTCGCCCAGTTCTCGCGTCTGCGCCTCGATCCCGGCGGTGTCTTCGCCCTTCGCCCGCTTCATGCCGATCTCCTTGCTCACGCGTTTCCGGTCGGCCTGCAGCCCCTGGAAAATCGTCTCTGCCGCGCGCCGCTTTTTATCGCAATCGAGGATCTCGTCCACCGCGGACACGAGGCTCGAGTCACGCGTCGCGAGACGCTGCTTCACGAGGTCGGGGTTTTCGCGGATGAGCCGGATATCGATCATGCGCGGGAGGCTAGGAGTCGCCTTTACGAAAGGCAACCCCCCGCCGCGGTCCCCGATGCCAGAGCCGTCCGTCAGAGTTCGATCTTCGCCGGGAACTTCGGACAGAGCCGCGAAGCTTTGACGCCGGGCGTCTCCGCACTGATGAAAAACGTCAGCTTGCCTCCTTTACCGCAGAGCCACACTTCACGCGCGCCCGCCGCAAAGAAGAGCGCCTTCTTCTCCTCCATCTCCCTCTTCGTGTTCGAGGGAGAAATGACTTCCACGCAAATCTCCGGAGCGCGGGTAAGCAGCACCTTGCCATCAATTTTTTTCCGCAGTTCGTGGGACGCCCACGTCACATCGACACCTCTCACCCCATCCGCCGTCGAGACGGGGCACTCCGTGGCGACTCGCCCATTCGGCAAATGCACCCGCAGCAAGTGAGCGATCTCGGCCTGATAGCCGCCATGTGAATATCCGGGAGGTGGAAACATGATGATGTGGCCGTGGCGATCCGTCTCAATGCGGCCTTCATAGCGCGCCAGCTCGCGACCGAGTTCGGTATCGGCCAGCAGCTCTTTCCAACGACGCAGATTGAACCTGGTCTGCTCCGGCCGGGTGGAGAGCTCGATACGCAGAGACGACATGCCGAAAGGAATACACGAGCCGCGTGTGGATGGCAGCCGGAAAGTGCCCGCGGCCCACCGACCTCCGTGCGGCCGGCGCTGGCGTGGCTGGCGATTCGTGGCCAACATTCACTCCATGGAAAAGAAGCGCGTCCTCATCGTCTCGACCAGCGCGGGCACGGGCCACGTCCGCGCCGCCGAAGCGCTGGAAAAAATCTTCGCCCTCGACGACCGCGTCGCGCGCGTCATCCACGCCGATGCGCTTGATTTCACGAACAAGCTTTTCCGCGAATTCTACTCCACCCTTTACACCAGGCTCGTCCGCACCGCGCCCGATGTGCTCGGCTGGGTCTACCGCGCCAGCGACGAGCCGTGGAAGGGCGAAGCCGTGCGCACCCAGCTCGACCGCCTGAACACGCGGAAGCTTGTGAAATTCATCCAGGAATTCGACCCGCACATCACCGTCTGCACGCACTTCATGCCCGCCGGCATCATCGCGCATCTCATGGAAAAGGGGGAGTTGCAGACGCGGCTCTCGATCGTGGTCACCGACTTCGATTGCCACGCGATGTGGCTCTCGCGCTTGTTTCATCGCTACTTCGTCGCCATCGAGGAGACCAAGGTGCACCTCGAAGCGCTCGGCCTTCCCGCCGATTGCATCACCGTCTCCGGCATCCCGATCGACCCCGTGTTCGCCGAGCCGATCGATCGCGAAAGTGTGCGCCGCCAGTATGGCCTCGATCCGCACCAGACCACGCTGCTCCTCTCCGCCGGCGCGCTCGGCGTGGGCCCCACCGAGCTGATCGTCGAGCGGCTAAAGCACCTGCGCCACGATGTGCAGGGCATCGTCATCTGCGGCCGCAGCGAGGAGGTAAAGGCACGCGTCGAAGCCGCGCTCGGGCCGCTCCAGTCGCGCTACAGGACGCTCGGCTACACCGACAAAATGGATGAGCTGATGAAGATCAGCGATCTCTTCATCGGCAAACCCGGCGGCCTCACCACCTCCGAGGCGCTCGCCTGCGGGTTGCCCATGTGCATCTTCTCACCCATCCCCGGGCAGGAGGAGCGGAACACGGACCATCTCCTCGAAGACGGCATCGCCATCAAGTGCAACGAGCTCACCACGCTCCCTTACAAAATCGACGCGCTCCTCGACGACCCCGCCCGCCTCGCTCGCATGCGCGCCGCCGCCGCCGCGCACGGCCATCCGCACGCCGCGCGCACCGTCGTCGATACCCTGCTCGCCGATCACGTCCCCGCCACCGTCCTCGATGAAGACCAGCGCGACGCTATCGCCATCGCCGCCGCCCGGAGCGCCGTCACATGAGTGCTTTCCGGGGAGCACACGCGTGCTGCGTGTCGGCGAAGGCGTCCCCGCCTTCGCGAACTTTTGTTGCGCGCCACTCGCGCGGAAACCTTCAGCCGTTGCTTCACCCGCAGGGAAGTTCGTTTCGGCGGGACGTCGAAACCAACCCGCGGGACACGGGTAATCCCCGGAAATCGCCGCTCGCGCTCCTCTCGTGACTCATGGCTGATTCTGAACCGAACGATTTCCTCTGGGGCGTCGCCACCTCCGCCTACCAGGCCGAGGGCGGCTACAACGGCCCCGGCGAACCCGAAACCAACTGGGCCGCTGCGGAGCGAACGGGCGACGTCGCCGTGCTCGGGCGCTCCGCCGATTTCTGGTCGCGCTACGCGGAAGACTTCGCCCGCTGCCGCGACCTGGGGTTGAACTCCTTCCGCCTCGGCATCGAGTGGAGCCGCGTCGAACCGCGCCCCGGCGCATGGGACCTCGCCGCGCTCGATCACTACGCCGCCATCCTCGCCTCCTGCCTCGCGCATGGACTCGAGCCCGTCGTCACCCTCCACCATTTCGTCCACCCTGCGTGGCTCGGCAGCGACCCGTGGCTGGAGCGTGGCACGGCGGAAAAATTCGCCGAGTTCGTCCGCCACGCTGTCACCCATGTGAATGAGCGGCTGCCCCGCGCGATCCACTGGTTCATCACCATCAACGAGCCCAACATGCTCGTCCTCAATTCCTACCTCGGCCGCCAATTCCCAGCCCGCGGCCGCAGCGGCTTCGCCAATATGGTCGCCGCTTACAATGAACTCCTGCGCGCCCACATCCTTGCCTACCACGCCGTGCACGAACTCTACGCTGCGCGCGGCTGGCCCGCCCCGCTGCTCACCTTCAATAACTACTGCAGCGACGTCTATTGGTCCGACCAACTCCTGCTCGACCTCGTCACCGCCCGCGAGCGCGGCATCGCCCGGGAAGACGTCGCCGCCCACATCGTCGACCGCGCCCGCGCCTTCGACACCGCCTTTCACACCGCGCGCATCCCCCTCCACCGCGACCTCGCCTACTACTTCGGCGCCATCCTCAAGCGGTTATCTAACTGGATCGGCTACCGCACCTTCGACGCCTCCAACTTCGCCCCGCTCCTCGACACCATCTACGCCGCCCCGCGCACCCGGCTGCTCGATTACATCGGGCTCGACTACTACGACCCCTTTGCCGCCCACGCCCTGCGCTGGCCCGTCGTCTGGGACCACGAGTTTCGCAATCGCTCCTTCCGCAGTTGGATGCTCGCCACCGTCACCAGCAAATGGTGGGACTGGCGCGTCCTCCCGCGCGGCCTGCACTTCTTTTGCAAACACTACGCCGAGACCTTCGGCCGCCCCGTCCTCATCGCCGAAAACGGCATGGCCCTGCGCCGCCGCGACGCCGCGCACAACGATCGCCGCGATAAGATGACCCGCAGCCAGTTCCTGCGCCTGCACGTCCACGAAGTCAGCCGCATCCGCCGCGACGGCATCCCGCTCGTCGGCTACCTCCACTGGTCGCTCTTCGACAACTATGAGTGGGGCACCTACACCCCGCGCTTCGGCCTCTACGCCATCGACTTCACCCACGGCACCGAGCGCCACGTCGAAGACCCCACCGGCGACCGCCCCGCCGAGACCTACGCCACCCTCATCCGTGAAGCGCGGAACAGCGAGGCTGGCTAAACGAACCGATTGAACGGTGCGTGATTTTCGGATTTATGCTACGGACTTTGCTATGAGCACGCTCGAGGAGATAAAAGTTGCTGCAGAGTCGCTTCATAAGGAGGGAAGGAAGCTCTTCTCCGGTTCGTGGCAGCGGGCCTGCTTTTTGTCGGAGCAGGGCCGAAAATGCGGATTTATCCCGACGAGGAAATCGCAGCGATTCTCGCTGAGGACGAAGCCGGAGAAGGGCGCCTTCGCCGGGGATGCTAATCTCGCGATCAGGAGATGCACGTAATCACGCGCAAGCGGCTGAACGACTTCGCGGCCAAACATCCCGATGCTCTCAGCGGCCTCGCGCACTGGTATCGGCAGATGAAGCAGGGCCATTTCCGTTCCTTCCCGCATCTTCGAGAGACCTATCCGAGCGCCGACCTCGTCGGAAAACTCACCGTCTTCAATATTGGCGGCAACAAAGTGCGCCTCATCGCAGCCCTTCACTACAACCGCCAAAAGGTCTACGTTCGAGCCGTTCTCACCCACACCGAATACGACACCGGAGCCTGGAAACCATGACCGCCGCCCTCAAAACCACCCTCACCCACTGGCCAGAACTCTCCGCGTCCGTCTACGTCCCGCACAACGAAGCCGACTACCAGCGGCTAGTCACCCTGCTCGACGAACTCGTGGATGAAGTCGGCAACGACGAGTCCCACCCGCTGGCGTCGCTGATGGAAGTCCTCGGATTGCTGATCGAGAAATACGAGGACGAGCAAGTGCCAGAGTTGGAAGGATCGAGCGTGCTGCGCGAGGAGCCACGAACCAGCTAGGCGGCGGGCGTGCTTCGACGCCGGAGGCGTCACCGCTTGGCATCTCCAGCGACGCTTATGCAGCCGAATGAATCTTCGCGTACCGCGGCTTGATCACGTCGTAGATCAGGCGGAGGCGGGCGTCGAAGTCGATGAAGGCGCTTTTGGCGGAGTTCATTGTGATCTTCTCCAGGTCACGCAGCGTCAGGCCGAAGGCGTCCACGGCGACGGCGAATTCCTTGGTCATCGTGGTGTCGCTCATCAGGCGGTCGTCGGTGTTGATGGTCACGCGGAAGCCGCGCTCGTAGTATAGCTTGAAGGGGTGCTCGGCCATGGAGCGGACGGCGCCGGTGTGGACATTCGAGGAGAGGCACATCTCGAGCGGGATCCGGCGGTCGAGGATGTATTGGGCGAGGGAACCCATCTTCACGATCTTGCCATCGACGATGGTCATGCCATCGGTGAGCCGCGTGGCGTGGCCAAGGCGATGGGCGCCGCAGAGCTGGAGGGCCTGCCAGATGGAGGCGATGCCGAAGGCTTCGCCGGCGTGCAGGGTGCTGTAGAAATTGGCGGCCTGGATGGCCTGGAAGGCGGGGACGTGTTTCTTCGGCGGATAGCCGGCTTCTTCCCCGGCGAGGTCGAAGGCGACGACGCCGCGGTAGCGGAAGTCGATGGCCATCTCGGCCCATTCGAGGGAGTCGGTCATGTGGCGCATGGCGCAGATGATGAGGCCCCACTTCACGCCGTACTTTTCCTCACCGCGGTGGAAGCCATCGAGCGCGGCCTGGACGACCGCCTCCGGCGTGAGCCCCTGCTCGGTGTGGAAGACGGGGGCGAACCGGCATTCGGCGTAAACGACGCCGTCGTGGAACATGTCCTCGATGAACTCAAAGGCGACGCGCTCGATCGCTTCCTTCGTCTGCATGACGGCGATGGTGTGGGCGAAGCCTTCGAGGTATTCGGGCAGCGAGCCTTTGTTGGCCCCACGGTGAAACCAGGCGCCAAGTTCGGTGGCGTCGTCGGTGGGCAGGCCGGAGTAGCCGCAGTCCTTGGCGAGATCGATGACGGTCTGCGGACGGAGGCCGCCGTCGAGGTGTTCGTGGAGCAGCACTTTGGGGAGCTGCTGGAGCAAGTCGGCGTCGAGCTTCATGGCATGCACATTCACCAGATGCCGCGTGAATGACAAGCGGCAGTGCCGCGCCAACGTCACCAATCAGCCGTCGTTGCCCTGCAAGCCTCCGTGATCTTTACCGCGAGCGGAAAATCTCACTCGTCAGGCA
>Ga0209181_10013815_pt1 | contig 10054 bp, 10 predicted proteins | sample MAT05_FD_187208 | JGI IMG/M metagenome (GOLD analysis project Ga0209181, IMG submission 187208) | Freshwater microbial communities from Lake Fryxell liftoff mats and glacier meltwater in Antarctica - MAT-05 (SPAdes) (version 2) | ecosystem: Environmental > Aquatic > Freshwater > Ice > Liftoff...
TTATATCCAGTTTCTGTGCGTCGCAACAGTAGTTTGCCTATGGCTTCCTTCAGATTCCGCCTCGCGATGGACACCCTTGCCTTCGGCTATAAGATTCCGGTCATAACGGCTCTTAAAGGACTTGAAGTTTTACCTTCGCACCTCTTAGAGGAGTGGCATGCCCGGCACACCAAATCTTTCGCCGCTCTGCGGCTGTGCTAACCAGTTACTAATTTTTTGCGCTCTGCGCAACCGGGTGTGCTTATTCCAGCACCGTTCCTAAGTTCTTTTGACCTGCAAATGACGAAAAAAAAATTTCAGTCTTTGAACTGGGATAAATACCTTGGCAGCGCGAAAATTCTCTGGGACTCCTGGATAGACAATTTTTATTCTTGGCCTGCCCGGCTCGCGCCAAACTCAAACTGTTCACTTTCCACTCATCCATCTATGCTGCGCAACTTGACACTTGCCTTTGGAGCCGCCTTGATGCTCCTCACCACTGCCGCCACCGCCCAACGCAAATGCGGCGCCCAAGAACTCCTCAACCAGCAACTCGAAAACGATCCGGTCTTCCGGGAGACCCGCGAAATGATTGAACTTCAAACCCGGGAATTCATTCAGAAAGGCGGTGTGCAAGACCGGGTGCAAGTTACGATCCCGGTCGTGGTCCACGTGTTGTGGAATACGACCGCACAAAACGTCAGCGATGCCCAGATCCAGTCGCAATTGGACGTGCTGAACGATGACTTTCGCAAACTGAACACCGATATTAGTGGAGTTCCTTCGGTATTTTCAGGCTTGACGGCTGATATGGAAGTCAATTTTTGCCTGGCTACGCAGGACAACAACGGCGTAGCCACCACTGGCATCGAACGCCGGCAGACGACCAATACGTCATGGGCTTATACCAACAACAACATGAAGTTGTTCAGCAACGGGGGACTGAATGCCTGGAACCGTGACAAGTACCTTAACCTCTGGGTGTGTAACCTGAGCGGCGGCATCCTGGGCTTTGCCACCTTCCCTGGCGGCGCAGCCAACGTAGACGGCGTCGTGATCACCACAACCGGGTTTGGTACTATTGGCACGGCCGCTGCACCGTTCAACAAAGGGCGTACAGGTACCCACGAGGTCGGCCACTGGCTCAACCTCTACCACATCTGGGGCGACGATGGCACCGGTTGCAACGGCACCGACCAGGTCAATGATACGCCCAACCAGGCAGATGAGCACTATGGCTGCCCGGCCTTTCCGCAGGTCAGTTGTAGCAATGGCCCAAATGGCGACATGTTTATGAACTACATGGACTACACCGACGACGCTTGCATGTTTATGTTCTCCGCTGGCCAAAAGGCGCGTTCGCAAGCCTTGTTTGCTACAGGCGGCGCGCGCGCTGCGCTGTTGAACTCGCCAGGCTGTCAGCCACCCAGCGGTGGCAGTTGTGCTACGCCTTCGGGCCTGGCAGCCAGCGGCATCACCCAGACCAGCGCCACAGTTTCATGGGGCGCTGTGAGCGGGGCGACTTCCTACAACCTGCAATGGAAAATTTCTACCTCTTCAACCTGGACAACCGTGAGCGGCCTGAGCGGTACGTCTTACGGATTGAGCGGACTCACCGCCAGCACTACGTACAACTATCAGGTGCAAGCGGTGTGCAGCAGTGGCAGCAGTACTTATTCGGCAGCAGCGTCATTTACGACCCTGGCTTCGGGCGGTTGCACCGATGTCTATGAATCGAACGAAACGCGCAACGCAGCCAAATCCATTACCGTCGGTCAGGCCATTACTGCCAAAATCAGCTCGAGTACTGACAAGGATTATTTCAAATTCAACAACACCAGCACTGCCCGCAACGTCAAAGTAGATCTGACCAACCTGCCCGCCGATTACGACCTGAAGCTGTATCGCGGCAACAGCCTTAAGGTAACGTCTGAAAATGGCGGTACCAATCCCGAACAGACCATCTACAACAATACGGAGGCCGTTGCCACTTACACTGCGTATGTGTACGGCTACCAAGGCGTTTTTAACAATTCAGTGTGCTACTCGCTGGTGGCCAGTTTGAGCTCAAGCAACTGGCGCGCCGATGGCAGCACGGATGGTCAAGTAGAAGAAATCGAACTCGCTGTACAGTTTGAAAACGCCGGTTTCGGCCTCTTCCCCAACCCGACCAGCAAACAGGTGACGGTAGAAGTACCGATGGAAACTGAAGCAGATGTGCAGATCACGATCTTTGACCCGTCGGGCAAAGCAGCCGTACAGCAGCACCGCACCCTCGGCAAAGGCGATAACCAGATGATATTTGACGTGAGTGCCCTGCCTACCGGCGTGTATTTTGTACAAGTGCGCAATGGCGAGATGTCGCACACCCGCAAGTTGGTGGTGAATAGCAAGGGAGAATAAATCTTAGGCCAACGCCCAATTTTGACCGGAGGGGTCTCGATGTATGTCGGGGCCCCTCTGTTTTTTCAAGGCATACTTTTTTTGTTTATTATAAAAAACTTAAAAAGCATGACACAAAGTCTTAAAAACCCATTCGCTCCAACCCTTTCACTGGCGGCATTCGTCATTCCAACAAAAATACTTTTGCCATGAAAAAAACAAATCTATTGCTCGCCAGTCTTGCCACCACGCTGTTCTTCGTCGCTTGCCGCGATCAGGACGCCAACTTTACGATTCAACCCATTTCTCAAAATACGGTCCGCCTGGACGCTCCTGAAGTTGGACAAGTCAGTCGCTACCTTCGATTTGAGGCAGCCAGTTGTCCGGGTCAATCACCCGCATTTATCTACCTTCAGGATACGCTTGTGTTGGAAGTCAAGAAAGTGGAAGGAACCACTATTACACTCACGGAACGTCTGACACCCGGCTCTGCCAGCGTAAAAACCTCTGACCCTTCCGACGATCCCTGGGGCGGCGGTGTAGCCGATCTCACCCTCAAATTATCGCTCGACAACGGGACGGCCCAACTCCTCGAATCTTCCAGTCTGTCCGGCCAAACCCGGCTCTTCACTTTCCCCAAACTCGTTCTTCCGCTCGCACCCATCGCCAGCCCGGCGATGGCCCTGGAAGACTGGTACCCGAAGGAAGGCAGTGACACAGGCTATCTGGAGAACTATACTCAACTGACTGTTCACTACGACCGCCTGAACGCCGTGACCTGCTATGGACCCATGTCCTGGGATGGCGCAGGGGGCCTCTACCTCTATACCGCCGAAGCCGGTATGATCCGCTCCGGCTATCGCAGTAGCTGGTGCCAGAGCGGAGAAGGATGGGATTTGATGCCGAATTAAAAGCACGTGTGTAGCCTACTTTCACCCGCAGCGTTTGCGCTGACGATTCGGCGCTGGTTTTTGGAAAGTATAAAAAGGCGGGAGGTGTTTGGTAGTGCTGTTATTTACCGCGAAGTACGCTAAGAGCGCTAAAAAGCGGTCCTTATGAACGGGCAAATAATAACTTGTAAATTTGATATGCTTTCTTTTCACCCAGATGACCCATCTTTTTGATTAAATAGCCCCACTATTCGCTCAAAAAGATAGCCCATCTGAGCAAAAACCAATCTATCTGAAACTTACAAGTTATTATTTGCCCGTTCCCTTAGTGTACTTCGCGGTAAAATTGAAGCCACTCACAGACACCGCCTGCTATTTTTGGGCGGTAAAACAGGTACGGCGAATCCGGATTTTGCCCTACCATTGGCGTTCAAAAACAAGGCCCTCCATGTCTGTTCCGGCTACACCTCCTGCGACTGAGCGCAACCTGATGAAAGTGATCACCGCGTCATCGGTCGGCACCCTCATCGAGTGGTACGATTTCTATATCTACGGGGCGATGGCGATCATCATCGCGCAACAGTTTTTCCCGCAGGGCAACCCGACCGCGGCGTTTCTGGCGGCATTGGCCACGTTCGCGGCGGGGTTTGTGGTGCGCCCGTTTGGCGCATTGGTATTTGGCCGCATCGGCGACATCATCGGACGGAAGTACACCTTTCTATTGACTTTATTGCTGATGGGTGGCTCTACATTTGCCATCGGCCTGGTACCCGGCTACGCGAAGATCGGTCTCTGGGCACCCCTCCTGATTCTCGGTTTGCGCTTCGTGCAGGGCCTGGCTTTGGGCGGCGAATACGGCGGCGCAGCGACGTATGTGGCCGAACATTCTCCGGCAGGGCGGCGCGGCTATTTCACCGCATATATTCAGACGACTGCCACCCTGGGCTTCTTCCTGTCGCTGGGCGTGATCCTCATTACCCGCAAATCGCTGGGTGTAGAAGCGTTCAATGACTGGGGATGGCGGGTGCCTTTCCTCGTCTCCATTTTCCTGATCGTGATTTCTGTCTACATCCGTTTGCGCATGGAAGAGTCACCACTTTTTGCTAAACTCAAACGGGAAGGCAAAACGTCGAGCAACCCGCTCAAAGAGTCGTTTGCTAACAAAGCGAACCTGAAAATGGTGTTGTTGGCACTGTTTGCGGCGGTCATGGGCCAAGGGGTGGTCTGGTATACCGGACAGTTTTATGCGCAAACGTTCATTGAACGCACTTTGTCGGTTGAGTTCGAGCAGGTGCGGTACCTGTTGTGTTTCGCCATTTTGCTGGCCACGCCGTTTTTTTTGGTCTTCGGAGCCTGGTCCGACAAAATCGGGCGAAAAACCATTATGCTCGGCGGTATGCTGCTGGCCATTCTGACGTATTTCCCAATTTACAAAATGATGTACAGTATTGCCGACCCGAAGGCGAAAACAGAAATAGCCGATCGCAGCAGCACCGGCGTGGCGGTAAATGTGAACGCTGCGGGCGATTCGACCGTCACGACAACGACGGTTAAAGCGTTCACGGACGGTGCTTCGATGAAAACCGTTAAAAAAGAAGTGAACCTGGCCGACAAATCGAAGCCTGCACCGAAGGTCGAGACCACCAAAACATTCTGGCTTTCGTCGGCCGGATTTTGGATGATGATGTTCCTGGTGTTCATCCAGATCTTCTATGTCACGATGGTATACGGTCCGATCGCCGCTTTCCTGGTCGAGTTGTTCCCGACGCGCATCCGCTATACGTCCATGTCGCTGCCTTATCACATCGGCAACGGCATCTTCGGCGGCCTCACACCGTTCATTGCCACCCGGCTGTTTGACGCCAGTAAAACGACGGACAATCCGGGCGGCGACCCTTATATCGGGCTTTGGTATCCGATCGGGATCGCAGGAGTTTGCTTTGTGATTGGACTGATTTATTTACCTGGGAAGAATGACGAGAATGTCAGCGATTAGAGGGCGTCGTGTTTCGCCTGAGCGGCACGTTTACGAAACTTTTGAAATTTCGTAAACGTAATACCCTGAAAATCAAGAACAAATTCCAACCCATGATTCGGGTCACAACTAAAAAAGTATGGATGCTTTAAAACGTTTTGCCGGTTTCTTATGGATGGCCCTTGGGGCTGCCGCCACTTATTTTCTGATCAGCCACGCTGTGGGTGAAATCGGGGAAGCCGCCGTCGGCAAACGCCCGCTGCTCGACACCCAAATGTTCTGGTACATCATCATACCTGTCTTCCTGCCGATCATTGCGGGGCTTTGCCTGTTCGGCTGGTATGCGTGGAAGGGCGAGTATGATGCGATTCCAAGGGATTCGGAGCAATTTTAATAGAATTTTAGATTCAAAAAACGTTTGATCGCGGGCTCCTTTGGTCTATATTTGTTCAGATATCATTGACAAATCCTCTTTGAATCGTTATCTTTGCCAACCTCATGCCAAAAAGAGGTTAGTAATCAAGCGTTTACCGATTCATTCCAGTACCGAGTTGTATTATTTAACCTTCACCCGCTATTTATGTATTCATCTGGAAGTACATTTTTGTCTGTCAGGAAAAACTCTGGCAATCGTCCGACGGCGTCCGTATTGCGATTCCGGGATATGAATGCCTACTACGATTTTCAGCGAATTTATTACGAAGCCATCGCCCATGTAAAAACAGTGCCCCCCATACTTGGAGGGGACGATTTCGGTGAAATGGTTGTTACTTTAAAGCCCGACCACCATGTCATCCTCCGCGAGCAATGAACACCGGAAACTTGAGTTAGAGCTTGAATTCCGCAAAGAAGAGATGCGAAACACGCATGAGTTTAACCTGAAGGGCATGGAAGCGCAAAATAATTTCAAGCAGCATGAAATGCGCAACCGATTCCGCGTATTTTACTGGGTCTTGGGTTGCTCACTCGCTGCTTTTGTTGTCGTTATAACCCTTGTTATTGCATGTGTTGCGTACGGTAAAGAATCCTTTGCACTGGATTTTTTTAAATCAGTGGTCATCCCGATCTTTACAGGTGTAGGCGGATACCTGGCTGGTCGGCAGCGCACCAATCTTGCGTCGTCCAAGCCTTCAGTCGTGCTGGAGGAACGAAATGACTGACAAAAATTAACAATAATACCTGAAAGAGCCATTGCCTGTTCGCAAGCAATGGCTCTTTTACTTATCTTTTGCTCAAGGTCGGAGAGGCGACTTGTCATGTTGTTTTTTGAAAAATTTACCGGCAGCCCTCTCTCAATGCACTTCTGAGTTGCCCATGTCTTGAAAGCATTAGACCTTGCAGCAATTGTAAACAACCGCTTTGTGGTATTTTCAAATCAAACCCATCCCGATATGAAAGTCTCCGAAGCCATCAGCATAGCGACCGCTGTGCCGGTGGGCTTCCCACCCGTCCAGCGCGACCACCGGGTCATCGTGGATGCTGCCGTCTCCACTGCTTCGCCCGTATGGTTCGCTTCGGAGCAAGCGGATGACTGCCCCATACTAGTCCTCAAACCACAGTCCTTCGAAGACTTTAGTTTTATGCGCGACATCGGCACTTACCTCGGAGAATTGTTCCGGGCTTCTTCGGAAAGCCGCGATTGGTACATGTTCCAGTCGGATCCAAGGGTACGGGTAGTCGAGATCAATTACGACAATATCCGGGTAGAACAATTCGATCTTTCCCCGCTTCAGGTCGAGCAGTTGATCTACAACGGCGTTGCCGCCATGAACAACCTGCTGCCTTGTTTGTGGACCAAACCCGAAAGAATGTTGCCGATCTCTACGTTTTCTGCAGATGATGCCGGCGAGCAAAGGGCTGCCGATCTGATCGGAAAGTATCGGGCGGTACTCGCCAACCCGCGCAATCAGATTTTTATCAGTTACAGCCAAAAAGACAAGTCGTGGCTCGACCGGATGCTGATCATCATGGAGCCATTCACTATGCGCTGAATATCCCTTAACCACTTTCACTTTCAGAACAGGATACGGCACTGATGCATATTGCGCAAAAAATAAAACAAGCCTTGATCGCTTAGTAAGCATGACGACACAAATTCACTCCCTCGCTGAATATCATGAAGTGTATGCCCGCTCCATCGCCGATCCGGAGGGCTTTTGGGCCGAACAAGCCGCCACGTTTCAATGGAAAAAACCGTGGAAACAGACGCTGAAATGGAACTTCCGCGAGCCTTCCGTGAAGTGGTTCGTGGGCGGCAAACTCAATATCACGGAGAATGTGCTGGATCGCCATTTGCCTGCCCGCGCCAGGCAGACGGCCATCCTCTGGGAACCCAACGATCCCAAAGCCAAGCCGCGCAAAATCACCTACAAACAACTCTACCAGCAGGTCTGCCAGTTGGCCAACGCCCTCAAAGATCAGGGCATCAAAAAAGGCGACCGCGTGTGTATCTACATGCCCATGATGCCCGAACTGGCCGTCGCAATGCTGGCATGCGCCCGCATCGGGGCGATTCACTCGGTGGTGTTCGCGGGTTTTTCGGCTGTTTCGGTGGCTGACCGCATCAAAGACGCCGAGTGCGTGGCGGTCATCACCAGCGACTACAATGCGCGGGGTGCAAAAAACATTCCCGTCAAATCCATTGTGGATGAAGCACTTGCACTCGGTTGCGAATCTGTCAAAGCCGTCATCGTGCATAAAAATACGGGCGATCCCGTCCGGTGGACGGAAGGTCGCGACCACTGGTGGCACCACGCAGTGGCCGGTAAGCGCAAAAGTTGCAAAGCCCAGCAGATGGACTCCGAAGACCCGCTGTTCATCCTCTACACCAGCGGCTCCACCGGCAAACCCAAAGGGGTGGTGCACACACACGGCGGGTACATGGTGTACACGGAGTACACGTTCCGCAACGTGTTCCAGTACCACGAAGGAGAAGTATACTGGTGTACCGCCGATGTGGGCTGGATCACTGGCCACTCTTACATCGTGTATGGGCCGCTGCTGGCCGGTGCTACGAGTTTAATGTTTGAGGGCATCCCCACTTTCCCCGACGCGGGTCGGTTCTGGGACGTGATCCAGCGGCATAAAGTCAATATTTTTTACACCGCGCCCACGGCCATCCGCGCCCTCATGGCGGCTGGCGATTCTTTTGTCAAAAACCGCCGAATGCCTTCCCTGCGCGTGCTCGGCACGGTCGGCGAACCGATCAATGAAGAGGCCTGGAACTGGTACAACGAGAAGATCGGCAAAAAACGCTGCCCCATCGTGGACACCTGGTGGCAGACTGAAACGGGCGGCATGATGATTACGCCCATCGCTGGGATCACACCGACGAAGCCCTGCTTCGCTATGTTCCCGCTGCCGGGCATTCAGCCCATACTCGTAGACACCAACGGCAAAGAACTGACAGGCAATGATGTAGAAGGCCTGCTCTGCATCCGGTTTCCGTGGCCGAGCATTGTCCGCACCACTTGGGGCGACCACGAACGCTGCCGCCAGGCCTACTTTGCCACGTTCAAAAATCTGTACTTCACCGGCGACGGCGCCCGCCGAGATGCCAACGGCTATTACCGCATCATCGGGCGGGTGGACGACGTGATCAACGTGAGCGGCCACCGCATCGGCACGGCTGAAGTGGAGGACGCGATCAACAAACACGACAACATTGTGGAGAGCGCCGTGGTCGGTTATCCGCACGACATCAAAGGGCAGGGTATTTACGCTTACGTGATCACGAACCACATTGTGGAGCATACCGAGGTCTTCCGGAAAGAGGTGCTGGACGTCGTGACCCGCGAAATCGGCCCCATCGCCAAGCCCGACAAAATCCAGATCGTGCCGGGGCTGCCGAAAACGCGCTCGGGCAAGATCATGCGGCGGATTCTGCGGAAAATTGCGGAGGGGGATACGTCTAATCTGGGGGATATTTCGACGTTGTTGAATCCGGAAGTGGTGGAGGAGATTATGGTGGGCGCGCGGGGGGTGTGAAAAGCACTTACTTTTGAATTTTAAACGCCAGCAATATGGAGCCGAACAAAATGCACAACGCAGGCAAAACGCTGCCTATTCAGGAACTGATCTGGGCCAATATCAAAGATTTGCCCAAAGAAAGCATCCAGGAGATACTGGCTTTTATCGTGTTTGTACGCACTAAAAGCCTTCACCCGGAAATGCTAAAAAGTCCGGAAAGTGAATTGCTGCGCCATGAGTTGAGCGCCTTGGATGCGCATGAGTTGGCGCATTTGGAGGAGGAATTTGCTGGTTATCAAGCCTTATATCCGCATGAGTAAGTTCGTTTCTGACACCATGGCTTTGGTGTTGCACCTTGAAAGAGGAAGATGCCCAAAAAGGCAAAAGCCATTTTTGACACCACCGAAAATGGAGAACATGACATCTACATTCCTCCAATGGTCGTAGCAGAAATCAGTTCTTCCAACCACACCAACTCCCCAATCTCCTCCGGCACTTGGGTCAGTCCGCAGTTGCCGAGGTCGAGGGTGGTGGAGCGGGTGGTTTTGTTTTCGGCGATGCGTTGTTGGGCTAGGGCGGACATGGTTGGTATCAGGATGGGTGGGATTTTAAAAGGATGGGAAGGATTTGGATCGTTTGGGTCTTGGGGGTATAACAATTTTTATTATCCCGGAAATCTGAAAAATCCTGGTGCGGGCTTTTCTGCGGCTGGAGAATATGACTTAGGAACGCCGCACCAATAACTTAGTCATTTTAGGTCAACCATTTTTTCATCAGACAACACTATTTTTCTGCGAATAGTGGGGCTATTTAAAGAAAAATAGCGGCCGTATGATGGAACAAAGGGTGGCATCAAATG
>Ga0209181_10013816_pt1 | contig 10053 bp, 7 predicted proteins | sample MAT05_FD_187208 | JGI IMG/M metagenome (GOLD analysis project Ga0209181, IMG submission 187208) | Freshwater microbial communities from Lake Fryxell liftoff mats and glacier meltwater in Antarctica - MAT-05 (SPAdes) (version 2) | ecosystem: Environmental > Aquatic > Freshwater > Ice > Liftoff...
CGCGCTGGCGCCCGCACTGGCGCCCGCACTTTGGCCGGCTGACGCTGAGCGCCGCGCTGCTGGTCTGCGCCGCCGTGGCTTCGGCGCAGATGCCGACGCTGACCCTGGACGGCCTGCCGCGCCCGGCGCCGCCGCCGCTGGAACGCGGGCCGGTGCTGCCGATGCAGGTATTGAACTGGCGCGAAGAAGCCAAGACGCTGGAGCACGGCGACAGCATCACGCCGCGCGACCCGGTGCGCGCGGCGGAGCTGTATTGCCGCGCGGCGCGCCACGGCGACGCCGAATCGCAGTTCAACCTGGCCTGGATGATCACCAACTCGCGCGGCATCGAGCGCGACGAAGCCGCCGCAGCGCACCTGTTTGCGGCGGCCGCCGCGCAAGGCATCGCGCAGGCGCAGAACGTCGTGGCGCGCATGGGCGAGCCGCGCGGCCCGCCGCCGCCCTGCCTGCGCCCGCCCGAGGAAGACCGGCTGCTGCTGCTGGCGGCCGAAACACCCAGGCCGCAAGCCGCGCCGCAACCGGCGGGCCGCGTGCCGCCGCCACCGCCCGCGCTGCCTTCGCCGCCGCCGCCGCCCAACGCGCCGGCCTCGATCGTCAACTTCGTGCAGATGGTCGCGCCCGAGTACCGGCTGCACGCGCCGCTGGTGCTGGCGATCATCGCCACCGAGTCGAACTTCGACACGCTTGCGGTATCGCCCAAGAACGCCCAGGGGCTGATGCAGCTGATCCCAGGCACCGCGGCACGCTTCGGCGTGCGCAACACCATGGACCCGGTGCAGAACATCCGCGGCGGCATGGCCTACCTGCGCTGGCTGATGGCCTACTTCGAGGGCGACATCGTGCTCGTGGCCGCGGCCTACAACGCCGGCGAACGCGCGGTCGAACGCTACCTGGGCGTGCCGCCGTTCGCCGAGACGCGCATGTACGTGCGCCGCGTGCTGGCCGCCGCCGGCGGGCCGGCGCGGCACCCCTTCGACGCGGCCACCACAGCGCCTTCGAGCTCGCTGCCGCTGATCCGCTCGATGCTGCACGGGCGCGACGCGCCGCGCTGAAGCGCGACGGCGCTGCCCCACTCGAAGGGCGCGCGCAGGTCGGTGCCGATCAGCACGTCAAACCCGCAGCCCGCAATACCGGACCGCTGCCGTCGACCGGATCGCCGAGCGCATCGCCGAGCGCATCGCCGATCGCATCGCCGAGCGCATCGCCGATCGCAACGTCGCTTGCGGCCCCCGCAGTCCGCTTGTATTCTCTTGCGTATTACGCAACCGGGCATCGCCATGACCATGACCGTGAAACTCGAACCTGCGCTCGAACAGCGGTTGCGGCAGCGCTGCGTCGTGCAGGGCATATCGGCCAGCCAGGTGATCCGCGAGGCGCTGGTGCAGTGGCTTGAGCGCCAACCTGACACCTTGCCGTCGGCCCATGCCCTGGGCGCCGATCTGTTCGGCCGCCATGCCGGCCGGGCCGACCTGGCCACGCGCCGCAAGCATGCTCTGGGCGAGATCTGGGCCGACAGAACGGCTGCCCGTGGCGGCTGAGCGCCGCAGCCGCAGTCGCAGTCAGACGGCCGCGGCGACATCGGCCACCCCGGCGGTGGCCGAGCCTGCGCCGCGCTTCAACCCGCCGCCCCGCGTGCTGGTCGACAGCGGCCCGCTGATCGCCCTGTTCAACGCCGCGGACCGCTGGCACGCGCCGGTGCTGCACTGGCTGCAGGCGCACCCGGCCGCCAGGCTGCTGAGCACCTGGCCGGTGGCCACCGAGGTGTGCGCGCTGCTGGCGCGGCGCATTCACAACGAGGCCGCGCTCGACTTCCTGCGCTGGGCCCAGCGCGGCGGCATCGGCCTGGACAGCCCTGGTGAGCGCAGCCTCGTGGATGTGCTGGCCATCAGCGAGCGCTTTGCCAGCCTGCCCTTCGACCTGGCTGACGCGTCCATCGCCGAAGCCGCGGCGCGGTTGAAGATCGGCCACATCCTCAGCATCGACGCTGACTTCGATGTCTACCGGGACCGGGCAGGCACGCCGCTGGTGAATCTGCTGCCGCGGCCTTGATCGGGGCGTTGCGCCCCGGGGCGGGCCTGAGAGGCTGAGAGTCTTTCCATCATGCCCACTCATCACGCCAAAAGACGCCCGCTCGTCGTTGCAAATGCGCGCCATAGCCCGAGTTATGGCTGTGCTTTGCGTCTAGATCGGACGCCTTTTGACGCGCTGCTCGGTCACGCTCGAAAAACTCTCAGCCTCTGAGCCTGCCGTTCAGATGCCACCCCATGGACCGATACCCCGGGCACGGCGTACGCCAACTTCGGCCACACGGCCCGGCTCTTCGTGGACGTGCCGGGCGGGCCAGCCTGATCCTGTTTTCGGCCGGTTTGTCGGCTGTCGCCGTGCGTCGTCGACAGGTCAGCGCCGCAGTTCCAGCGCATCCACGTAGCCCAGCGCCTGGCCGCCGGTGTTGTCGGCGTCGGCGCCGACCGCCACGGCGCTGATCGGCGGTATCTGCCGGGCTTCGTCGCCGAAGGCGCGCAGGAAGTCGGCACGCAGGTCGCGGCGCTCTTCGCGCCAGGCGGCCAGTGGCTCGCCGCTGCCACGCAGCACCAGCCAGCGCAGCCGCCGCGTGTAAGCGTTGGGCAGCAGCGAGCCGGTGGGCAGCGACGTGTCCCAGACGTAACACAGCGTGGCCGAAGGCAGCGGCTCGGCGCTGCGCGAGCGCGCCAGCCGCAGCAATTGCCGCTCGACAAAGGGCACGCTTGCCAGCGGCAGGTCGAACAGCACGCAGACCTTCATCGCCGCGTCGTCGCCTTCGCGCTGGCGCAGGTCGGCGCGCGCCAGCGGCTGGTCCAGCCGCCAGCGCCACTGCAGCGTCGTGGCGCCGGCAGCCGCGCCGTCGAGCGGATGCACCAGGTTGGCGTAGCCGCCGGCCGACTCGACGCGCAGCACGCGCCTGCCCTCCAGTTCGACGAGCGAGAAACGCGTCGCCGGCACGGTGTCTCCGGGCAGGGCCACCGTGCGCCATGGCACCGCCGCCTGCGCACCGCCGCCGTCCAGCGGCGCGAGCAGCGGCGGCGTTGCCGCGATCGGCGCTTGCATCGGCAGCCACAGCAGCGCCACGGCCAGCGCCGCGCCCACGGAACGCACCGCGAACCGGCGACCTGGCTCGACACGAGCCGCAGCGCCGCCGCAAGTTTCGCCGCAGGTGCCGCCGAAAGTGCCGCCGAAAGTGCCGGCGAAAGTGCATGGGCCGGGAACAGGTTTCGTGATTTTCATGACTCAGTTTGCCTCGGTGTACTCACTCGGTCAGCCACCTGTCGGAGCCGATGGACATGGGCGGTGTACGCAGTTGCTGCCGACGACGCTTCGTCTGTACGCATTCGAACGGAAAGCCGAGCCAGGATCAGGCATCCTCAGCGCTTTGGCAAAGGATGACCATGCAGTTCCGCGTCGGATTCGAGATGGTTCATCAGTGTCTGCAACCGACGCCGATGATCCTGCAGTTAAGCATCCACTACTCTCGTGCGTCCGACCTGGTGCGGCCGGACCATCTGGTGACGAACCCCTCGGTGCCGGTCAACGCTTACCGCGACCTGTTCGGCAACTGGTGCAGCCGCCTCGTCGCGCCGGCGGGCCGCTTCTCGCTCAGCACCGACGCGCTCGTCAACGACAGCGGCGCGCTCGACATCGTCGCCCCCTGGGTCGGCCAGACGCCGGTCGAGGTGTTGCCGGAGTCGACCCTGGTCTACCTGCTCGGCAGCCGCTATTGCGAGACCGACCAGCTCTCCGAGATCGCCTGGCAGCGATTCGGCTCCGGCCCCACAGGCTGGGGCCGCGTGCAGGCGATCTGCGATTTCGTGCACCAGCATATCCAGTTCGGCTACCAGCATGCGCGCCGAACGCGCACCGCCTGGGAGGCCTATAACGAAGGCCGCGGCGTGTGCCGCGATTACGCGCACCTGGCGATCGCGCTGTGCCGCTGCATGAACATCCCGGCCCGCTACTGCACCGGCTACCTCGGCGACTACGGCACCCCACCACCTCACGGGCCGATGGATTTCGCGGGCTGGTTCGAGGCCTATCTGGGCGACCGCTGGTACACCTTCGACGCACGCAACAACGTGCCGCGGGTCGGCCGCGTGCTGATCGCCCGCGGCCGCGATGCCTGCGATGTCGCGCTGTCGAGCACCTTCGGCCCCAACCAGCTGGAAAGCTTCCGCGTCTGGGCCGATGTGGTCGCGGCAGGCTGAAGGCTGCGGGTGCGATGACCTACTGCGTGGGCGTCAAGCTCGATGAAGGGCTGATCTTCGCCAGCGATTCGCGCACCCATGCGGGCGTCGACAACTACGCCAAGTTCTGCAAGATGACCGTCTTCGAGCGCGCCGGCGACCGGGTGCTGGTGCTGCTCAGCTCGGGCGGCCTCGCCGCGACGCAGGCGGTGATCAGCGTCCTGCGCCAACGCGCGGCTGCCAGCGCACCGCACATCTGGTCGGTGACGTCGATGTTCGATGTGGCGAACCTGGTCGCCGACGCCATGCGCGACATCGAGCGCCGCGACGGCCCCTTCCTTGAAGGTGGTGGGCTCAAGTTCAATGCCTCGTTCATCCTCGGCGGGCAGATCGGCAGCGAGGAGATGCGGTTGTTCCGCATCTACGCCGAAGGCAACTTCATCGAGACGGGCAGTCAGACGACGTTCCTGCAGACGGGCGAGGCCAAGTACGGCAAGCCGATCCTCGATCTCGCGGTGACGCCCAGCGCGACCCTGGAAGACGCGACCAAGTGCGTGCTCGTCTCCTTCGACTCGACGATGCTGAGCAACCTTTCGGTGGGCATGCCGATCGATCTGCTGTGCTATGCGAGCGGCACCCTGAGCGTGAACATGAAGCGCCGCTTCGATGTGGGCGACCCTTACTTCGAGTCGCTGAAGAGCCAGTGGGTTGCCGGCACGCGCCGGGTCTTCCACGAGCTGCCGCCGCTGGAGTGGTAGCCGCAGGGGGCAGGACGCCAGCGCCGGCAACCGCCTGGCGGCGCGGTTGCCCTGCGCGCCGCGGTGTCCTGCGTCGAACGTGCCCACTCGCCAGGAGCTGGCCGGCGTGTCGACCCAGCCGAACGCGCGCAGTGCCGCCGACCCATACCGGTCGACACAGCACGGCAGCAACTCGCCATTGACGCTGACCGGCAAGTGACCACCCGGCTTCGACCCGCGTGCCCATGCGCCTGGCTGCGGTCTGAACCGGGTTCTGGTGCCGCACCATGAAGGCCATGACGCGGCCGTGCCAGCCGACTGGCGCGCGTCGTTCAGCAACGGCACCTTGAGCATCACCGCCGTGCCCGAGCCCGGCACCTCGTCGAAGCCACCCAGCCGTGGCCACAGCATCCGGGGCATGGCGCGGCAGCGCCGTTTGCGCCTCACGTCTGCTGACCACAGCGACGTGACGATGCGCACCGCCTCGTCGGCGCTGTGCCCGGCTGCACGTCCTGCGCTGCGCGCCGGGCGGCGGAAACGGCCTGTTCTGCACAACAGGGCCGCGCACCACAGAGGCAAGCCCGCATCGCGGGGGCCCGCTAAACTGACCGGTTTGCCGCGCGACATGCCCAAAACTGCCCCGTTGTCCCTCGAGCCGCCGATGCTGCGCATCCGCGGCGCTCGCACGCACAACCTGAAGAACATCGACCTCGACATCCCCAAGCACGCGCTGGTGGTGATCACCGGGCTGTCCGGATCGGGCAAGTCGAGCCTGGCCTTCGACACGCTGTACGCCGAGGGCCAGCGCCGCTACGTCGAGAGCCTGTCGGCCTACGCGCGGCAGTTCCTGCAGCTAATGGACAAGCCCGATGTGGACGTCATCGAGGGCCTGTCGCCGGCCATCAGCATCGAGCAGAAGGCGACCAGCCACAACCCGCGCTCGACCGTGGGCACCATCACCGAGATCCACGATTACCTGCGCCTGCTCTACGCGCGCGCCGGAACGCCCTTCTGCCCGGACCACCACCTGCCTCTGCGGGCGCAGAGCGTGAGCCAGATGGTCGACGCCGCACTGGCGCTGCCGGCGGAGACGCGGCTGTCGATCCTGGCACCGGTGGTGCGTGACCGCAAAGGCGAGTTCGTCGAGCTGTTCCAGGACCTCCAGGCGCAGGGCTACGTGCGCTTTCGCGTCGACGGCGCCGTGGCCGAGGCCGAATCGCTGCCCAAGCTGAAGAAGACCGAGAAGCACGACATCGACGTCGTCATCGACCGCCTGCGTGTGCGCGAGGAGTTCCGCCAGCGGCTGGCCGAAAGCTTCGAGGCCTCGATGCGCGTGGCCGACGGGCGCGCCATCGTGCTCGAGACCGACAGCGGGCGCGAACACCTGTTCAGCAGCCGCTGGGGCTGCCCGCTGTGCAGCTACTCATTGGCCGAACTCGAGCCGCGCCTGTTCAGCTTCAACTCGCCGATGGGCGCCTGCCCGGCCTGCGACGGCCTGGGCCAGGTGACTGTGTTCGACGCCGATAGGGTGGTCTCCTTCCCCACCCTCAGCCTGGCCAGCGGTGCGGTCAAGGGCTGGGACCGGCGCAACCCGTATACCTTCTCGATGCTCGAAAGCGTCGGGCGGCACTTCGGCTTCGACGTCGAGGCGCCATTCGAAGAGCTGCCCGAGGCGGCGCGCCAGGTGCTGTTGCACGGCTCGGGCAGCGAGGAGGTCGAATTCAATTACCGCGCCGAGACCCCCGGCGGGCGCAGCCGCAACGTCAAGCGCCGCCATCCCTTCGAGGGCATCCTGCCCAACCTCGAGCGGCGCATGCGCGAGACCGACTCGGTGGCGGTGCGCGAAGACCTCGCGCGCTACCAGGCGGCCAAGCCGTGCGCGCAGTGCCTCGGCAGCCGGCTGCGCCGCGAGGCGCGCAACGTGCTGCTGCCCGCGCTGGACGGCAACCCGCAGGGCCCGGCGATCTACCAGGTGGAACACCTGACGCTGGCCGATGCGCTGGCCTTCTTCGAGGGCCTGACGCTGCAAGGCGCCAAGGCCGAGATCGCTTCCAAGGTGGTGCGCGAGATCGGCGCGCGGCTGCGCTTTCTCAACGATGTCGGCCTGACCTACCTGAGCCTGGACCGCGGCGCCGACACGCTCAGCGGCGGCGAGGCGCAGCGGATCAGGCTGGCCAGCCAGATCGGCAGTGGCCTGTCGGGCGTGATGTATGTGCTGGACGAGCCCAGCATCGGCCTGCACCAGCGCGACAACGCGCGCCTGATCGGCACCCTGGTGCGTCTGCGCGACCTGGGCAACAGCGTGCTGGTGGTCGAGCACGACGAGGACATGATCCGCAGCGCCGACCACGTGGTCGACATGGGCCCGGGCGCGGGTGCCCACGGCGGGCGCGTGGTGGCGCAGGGCACGCCCGACGAGGTGGCGGCCAACCCCGACTCACTGACCGGACGCTACCTGGCGCACACGCTGCGCATCGAACGGCCTTCCCAGCGGCGCAGCTTTGCGCAGAGCGGCTGGGACGGCCAGACGCGCGCGCTGAAGATCGTCGGCGCCAGCGGCAACAACCTGCGCGACGTGACGGTGGACATCCCGGTGGGCCTGTTCACCTGCATCACGGGGGTGTCGGGCTCGGGCAAGAGCACGCTGGTCAACGACACGCTGTACAGCGCGGTCGCGCGCAAGCTCTACCAGAGCCACGCCGAGCCGGCGCCGCACGAGCGCATCGAGGGGCTGGAGCTGTTCGACAAGGTGATCAACGTCGACCAGAGCCCGATCGGGCGCACGCCGCGCAGCAACCCGGCCACCTACACCGGCCTGTTCACGCCGATGCGCGAGTTGTTCGCCGAGGTGCCGGCCGCGCGCGAGCGGGGCTACGGCGCCGGGCGCTTCAGCTTCAACGTGCCCGGCGGGCGCTGCGAGGCCTGCCAGGGCGACGGGGTGATCAAGGTCGAGATGCACTTCCTGCCCGACGTCTACGTGCCCTGCGACACCTGCCGCGGCGCGCGCTACAACCGCGAGACGCTGGAGATCTTCTACAAGGGCCGCCACATCGCGCAGGTGCTGGAGATGACGGTGGAAGAGGCGCATGGCTTCTTCAGCGCCGTGCCCACGCTGGCGCGCAAGCTGCAGACGCTGCTCGACGTCGGCCTGGGCTATGTGCGGCTGGGCCAGAGCGCCACCACGCTCAGCGGCGGCGAGGCGCAGCGCGTGAAGCTGGCGCTCGAGCTGAGCAAGCGCGACACCGGCCGCACGCTGTACATCCTGGACGAGCCGACCACCGGGCTGCATTTCCATGACGTGGGCCTGCTGATGAAGGTGCTGCACCAGTTGCGCGACGCGGGCAACACCATCGTCGTCATCGAGCACAACCTGGACGTCATCAAGACCGCCGACTGGGTGATCGACATGGGCCCTGAAGGCGGCGCCGGTGGCGGCCGCGTGCTGGTGGCCGGCACGCCGGAAACGGTGGCCGCGTTCGAGGGCAGCCACACCGGGCGCTTCCTGGCGCCCTTGCTGCAGGCCTGAGCCGCCAGGACTGCCAATGCACCGCATGCCGTCCAGCCCGCCGAACGCAGCTGCCCCGCCTGAAGCCTGCGAGGTGCTGGTGGTGGGTGCCGGCCCCGCCGGCAGCGCTTGCGCGCAGCACCTGGCCGCGGCGGGGCGCGACGTGGTGCTGGTAGACCAGCACAGCTTTCCGCGCGACAAGGTCTGCGGCGACGGTCTGATTCCCGACGCCCACGCCGCGCTGCGTCGGCTCGGCCTGCTGGATGAGGTGATGGCCGCCGCCGAGCCGCTGCACCACATCCGCTGCGTGGCCCCGCGCGGGGGCTTAGTCGATGTGCCCGGCACGCTGGCCGTGTTGCCGCGCCATACGCTGGACGACATCCTGTGCCGTGGCGCGCAACGCGCCGGCGCACGCTTCTTCGCCCCGCTGCGTTTCGAGGCCGCGCTTGAAGAAGACGGCCGCGTCGTCGGCGCGCGGCTGCAAGGCGGTGGCCAGACGCACCACATCCGCGCGCGCTGGGTGGTGCTGGCCACAGGGGCGGCCACGCAGGCGATGTCGGCCGTGGGGCTGTGCGAACGCCGCGCGCCCAGCGGCATCGCGCTGCGCGGCTACCTGCGCCATGACGCACTGCACGCCCGCATGCGCGAGCTGCACATCGTCTGGCACCCGCGGCTCAAGGGCGGCTACGGCTGGATCTTCCCGGCCCCTGGCGGCCTGTTCAACATCGGCACCGGGCTGGTGGGCGGCGGCGCGCCGGCTGGCGACAAGGCCAACCTGCGCCGCATGCTGGAGGACTTCTGCGCGATCTACCCACCGGCCGGCGAGCTGGTGCGCGGCGGGCAGTGGGTGGGCGAGGTCAAGGGCGCGCCGCTGCGCTGCTCGCTGCGCGGCGCGCGCATGTCGCGCCCCGGGCTGCTGGCCACCGGCGAGGCCATCGGCAGCACTTACGCCTTCACCGGCGAGGGCATCGGCAAGGCGATGGAGACCGGGCTGCTGGCAGCCGAGGCGGTGCTCGACGACCGCGGCGGTGACGCGGCGCAGCGCGCGCGTTACGAGGCCTCGCTGCGCCTGCTGCAGCCGAAGTTCGATCTCTACGACAGCGCCGGCCTGATCAACCGCCGGCCGTGGCTGATCGACCTGGTGGTCTGGCGCGCGCGCAAGAGCCCGCGCATCCTGCGCCGCATGAGCGGCGTGCTGGAGGAGACGCAGAACCCCGGGCGGCTGCTCAGCTGGCGCGGCATCACCAAGCTGCTGTTCGAGTAGCGAGCAGCGAGCAGCGAGCAGCGACCGGCCGCACCGCTGCGACCGCGTGACCAGGCCCCGCCGTTCGAACGTGTTTCCCGCTATCCATCCACGCCGGCTGGCCAGCCATCCCCGGCCCGCCCACGTCGACCCTGGCGCGGCCTAGACTGCCCGCCCATGTCGACCGCAACCCCCGATCCCACCGTCGCGATCCCCGCCGCGGTCGTCGACGACATCGGCCCGCTGCCCGCGAAAAACCGCTTCCAGCGCTGGTACTTCGCCTGGGCGCGCAAGCACTATCTGCGCATGCCGCCGGCCACGCGCGAGCAGGTGATCGCGATCGACCGCTTCCTC
>Ga0209181_10013818_pt1 | contig 10053 bp, 7 predicted proteins | sample MAT05_FD_187208 | JGI IMG/M metagenome (GOLD analysis project Ga0209181, IMG submission 187208) | Freshwater microbial communities from Lake Fryxell liftoff mats and glacier meltwater in Antarctica - MAT-05 (SPAdes) (version 2) | ecosystem: Environmental > Aquatic > Freshwater > Ice > Liftoff...
CGATCTTCGCCGTAACCGGCATAGGCGGATTCCTGGTCGTAATCTTGTTCCGGATAGACGAGACTGCCCAGTTTCGCCAGCGGTTGGATCACCTTGTCGCGATAGCCGGTCCAGGTCAAGCGCTCCGCGCCAGCCTTGTCGGCGGCCTGCCACACGGCTCGCTGCTCGGCGTTCCAACGCGGATCAAGAGTGAAATTGCCCACATGATCGAGCAGCGCATCGCCGAACTGAACCAGCCGATGGGGATACGCTTCCGGACAGAGCACCACATCCATCGGCAGTTTGCGTTCACGGATCGCTTTCAGAAGCGGTTCAACATCCTCGAACCTGCCCGACTTGAGGGCGAGCAGGTTGAAGCTTCGCTTGTGCAAGCTGTCAAGTTCATCAACGGTGACGACGGGCATCTTGAATTGGGCCTGGTAGATGTTCCACGTGCCGTCAGCGAGCGGTTGAAGTTTCAGCGGGGGCACACGCTTCGCCGTGATATTGGCCCCGGCCTTCCCGCCGTGATGGTCGAGAGCGGAAACGGCATAAAAGGTTGAATACAACCGGGACCGCCAACCGGGTCGATCGCCAAATCCGCCATCGGCATTCTGGAGCGAGTTTAGCCAGGTCCGCGTCGCGTCATGATCGCGTGGAGTCTTGGCCAAGATGTGAAAACACTCGAGTGCGGCCCAGGTGAAATAGACGTCGGCTGGCAGGCTCGAAGCTGGGCTCCAACCATATGCGCCGTTCTCCAGGCGACACGCGTGCAAGAACTTTTCCGCCTGATCCCGCTTGGCTTTATCAACGGCCGCGAGAATTTGGAGCGAACCCAGGGCATGCATGGTGTGGCCGATGTTGGCATCCGCATCCACAGGCACGCGTTCGGGATCACGCACGTCGACGAATCCACCGTTCGGGGCTTGCCGGCGCAGGATGTAATCGATGAGTGGTTGCGGTTCGGCGGGCGCACGATTCGAATACCGCAAGGCCGCCAGCAGATAGTGCAGCGACGCCAGATTGTGGTAATAAAACTTCTCGCACTCGGCATCGAGCGGATCGGCCTGCGAGCCGCCCGGCTTCTTAAAGAGCAACTCGTTTGCCGTGCCAAGGGGGCTGTTGTAATATTGCGGCTTGAAGCCTTGATGAACGATCGCCACCCGCCGTGGCTTGACTTTGTTCTCGCCCGCCAGAGCATGGCGGATCCCATGATAATGAAAGAAGTGGTAGTGCCCGAGACCCAAATGGCCGGCCGGCGAACCGAGGCCATGCTCAAGGATCGCTTCCGGCCGAGCGACTTTCTTGCCGAGTAGCTGCAAGGTCCGCACGGCCGGGTAGTTCCAGGCCGCATCGGTGTATTCCTGATCGATCGGCCCGAAGGCGCCGTTCGGCTTGCGGCAGCTTTCTACATACGCTGCGACCGAATCGGCGTTGAGGGCGACCTCCTCGGCAAGCAGCGGACGCCCGAGCAGGCTCATCATGGCCACGAGCAAATATTTCATGAAGGTGGTTCTCCCCGAATCGGCGCATTATGGGTGCGAAGGGCTAGAGTATACCAGAACTCCGACGAGTCCGTGCTACAATTACCTCATGCGACTATTGGCAATTGGCGACATCCACGGCTGCCTCACCGCTCTCGAACATTTACTCGATTTCGTGGCGCCTGTGCCGGGCGACACCATCGTGTCGCTCGGCGATTATGTCGATCGCGGGCCGGATTCAAAGGGCGTGCTCGATCGTTTGATCGAGTTGCACCGCGAGGGCATCTTGATCCCCCTGCGCGGCAACCACGAACTCATGATGCTCGGCGCCTACGTAGGCGGCCAAGACGACATTCGCTTCTGGCTCAGCGTCGGCGGCATCGAGGCGATGGAGTCCTATCAGGTCGGGCACGACGAACCAACCTTCGACCATGTACCCGAAGCGCACTGGGACTTCATCAAGAACATCTGCAATGATTGGCACGAGACGGAGGATCACCTGTTCGTTCATGCGTCGCTAAAACCCTATGTGCCGATCGAGGAACAGCGAAGTGAAGACCTGCACTGGGGACACTTCACCCTGGGCAAACATGTCGCTCACATTTCCGGCAAGACCGTTGTTTGCGGACATACCCAGCAAAACTCGGGAGTGCCGCTCGATCTCGGCACCGGGATATGCATCGACACCTTTGCCTACGGCGGCGGTTGGCTTACGTGCCTTGATGTGATCAGCGGGGAGTACTGGCAGACGAACGAACTGGGCAATCGACGGCGGGGGCGGAGGTGAGCGATTCACGGCTGCTCGTTCGCCCGACCGAGTATGCAGTCCCAGCGGTGTTTGCCGGCTTTGGCATATCCGTCGGCGTTATAGAAGATGTCGTCGCCATCGGGGCCAACGAATGGATGCGAACAGAATTCGACGTGCCCATCCGAGAACAGAACGTTCTGCCCTTTACGATGATTGATCGGCATGGTCGAGCCCGCGCCGCGCTCCGGGGCATCGGCCATGATCGGGAAGCGGTCATTTTCCCCGTCATGGCACAGACCCCGAAGTTCCCCATCGGAATCGCGATAGCCCAGATTGTAGGCATAATCAACCTGTAACGTGCCGGGAGCGTGTCCGGTTCCGGGACAAACGAGAGCTGCGTTCGTCGGCAACTGGCCATCGCGTTGCAGTCGGCCCAGCGTCATCTGGACGTCTTCATCAGGTGATACACGCGGATAATGTTTGTCGTTGTTGTCGCAGTAATGGTGCAGCGACTTTCCTACCTCGCGCATGTTGTTTTCGCATGCCTTGATGTCGCGAGTCTGGCGAACGTTGGAAATGCCGGCCATTCCCACGAGAACGACGGCAACGCTGAGACCGCCGGCCACCGCGAAGTTGCGGCGATGGCCGCCCGGCCCCGTGGCCTGACCCGGAATATGCGGGAAGGCCGGGTTCGGCGACGTCGGCACGTCCTGGGTGAGGGAACGAATAAAATCCGAGACCGGGCTCGTGCCTGTTTCCAGCACCAACTCGCGATTGGCGACGACATGCTCCGCGACGAAAGCGATCGTACGCGTCGCCAGATCGCGGGGCGGCTCGAACGTGTCTTTATCCGTGGCCAATGGTTCCAGCAAGGAACGCAGCCGTTCCACCATCAAATTGCGTTCGGGATGATCGCGCATCCATTCCGCCACGTCCCGGTGCGAGTCCGGATCGAGAGCGCCGATCACATATCCCGTTAATTGATCTTCCATCGCATCAAACCTTCGACTGGGAAGAGGAGGGCGTGGCCTTCCACATTTCTTGAAGTTTCACTAAGGCCGCGTGAAGCCGCGATTTTACCGTGCCGACGGGGATTTCCAGAATCTCCGCGATCTCCCGATACTTCAACCCCTGGTAGTAGGCGAGCACCACTACCTGGCGCAAAAAGTCGGGGAGTTGATCGACGCTAGCCTGCACGCGAGCACGCTGTTCGGCGGCTTCCATCTGGTCGAACGGGTTCGCTTCACGCGATTCGAGCATCTGGAGCAGGCCGCGCTCCGCTCCGTCGCCGTTTTCACCCGCCACGTGATCGAGACTGGCCATGGAATGCCGGCCCGCACGCCGCATCGCGTCGATTGCCTGGTGCGTGGCGATCGTGTAGATCCACGGTCGGGCCGGGCGATCCGGCTCGTACTGGCCGATCTTCAGAAAGACCTGGAGCAGGGTCGCCTGAAAGACATCGTCCGCCAAGTGAGCGTCACCCAAGTAGCGGCGTAAATAGCCGTAAAGTTCACGCTGAAATCGTCGCACGATCAAGCCGAACACTTCCTTCTGGCCGTTTCGCAGGCGATTCAGAAGTTCCTCATCGGAACAGTAGTTCAGCGGGTCGTTCGAATGCACGAGGTCTGATACTCTATACGCGGGACCAGTGGAAGAGGTTCACCGATTGGCCAGCCTTTTTGGCTTGGCCGGAAACGGTCACTTCGCCGCTTGAAGTTTATTCAGTTTATGCAAGATGAAGGCTCGGTGGCCGATCTCGTGCTCAATGAGGTGAAAATAGACGCCCCCGACAGTCTGATCGGACAGGCTTCGGCCATAGACGCATTTCTCGGCTAACATGCTTTCGGGGTTCGCTTTCAGATAGGCGATCGCCTCGGCATGAGCCTCATCCAGGGCGGTGCGGAGAGCAGGTAGATCGAGCGGCGGCTCCGGTGCAAGCGACTCTCTTGCCGGGGCGGCCGGCCGGGTTCTCATGAACGCCAACATGTAGCGTTCCGCCCAGGCCAGATGGGCCAGATTTTTCAGCACGCTCCAGGTCCCCGGATAGACGGGGTCGTTCAATTGGTCGCTGCTCAGTTCAGAACAGGTGTCGAGGATCTTCTTCCGAGTCTCGATCATTTCATCGAGCATCTTCAAAATGTCGTCGCGCTGGCGCAATTGGGGATACATGAATGACTCGATGGTGAGGTTGCCCTCCCCATGCTACTTGTGCATCAATGGAGAGAGAAAAACGACGCCCCAACAATCTTATGTAATTGTGACGCTAATGGGGCATCACCCGACGTGGACCGACTGACACTCAGTTCGGCGGGCCTTTCGGATCTTCTTTCTTCGGGAAGAACCTGGGGTCGTCTTTCTTCGGCGGCGGTGGGTACCTCGGGTCGAAGCCCTTGAAATCGTCCTTCTTGGGATCGAATTTCGGATCGTCTTTCTTCGGGTCGAACTTGGGTTCTTCTTTCTTCGGTTCTTCCTTGGGTTCGAGCTTAGCCCCTTCGACTCTCGGCTCCGGCAATTCTTCCATCACCGTTGTTTTGACAGGCTCGACAACTACCGGCTCTTTTTTGAGCGTTTCCGTGTTCTTGGGCGCCACATAACGCGGCTGTATGGCACGGGATTCGAACTTCTCCGCCCTCGTTGTCTCGGTGTTCTGAACCACGTTGCGCGGGGTGTCGCGCCGCAGACCGCGGACCACGAAAAAGATAGAGACAAGCAAGGCCAGAGCTGCCGCCCCGAGAATCCAGTAGTGGTGAATGTCAGCTTTCTTGCGTTTCTTCGAACGCTTGCGGGGCCGGAGCGCCGTGGTCGCGAACTGAAGATCGATGGAAGGCACGTCGATGTTGATCTGAGCCGTTGCTTCCATGTTGTTCAAGGCGTCATCGTCATCCGGCGACCCTTTGGATGTCGTCCGCGATGTGTCGCGCGGTCGGGACAGCACGCCCAGGATGTGTACTGCCTTCGACGCGCTGGCCAACCGCCCCGATGGTTGTTTGACCAGCAAGCTATCGATTAAGTCGGCCAGAAGAGTGGGAATCTCCGGATTGATCTCACGCACGGGCGTCGGCGTCTCACTGGAAATCGCCATCAGAACGGCAACAGCACTTGGTCCATCGAATGGTTGGCGCCCCGTGCACAAGCGGTAAAGAAGAACGCCAAAACTGAATAGGTCGCTGCGTGAATCGAGCTTGCCGCCGTTCGCCTGTTCCGGCGACATGTACAACGGCGTTCCCACGATGGTGCCGTGTTGCGTTAGCTTCTTTTCGTCTCGTGTTTCGCGGGCCAGACCGAAATCAAGGATCTTGACCCGACCCTTGGGCGCTTCGAGCCAGATGTTCCCCGGCTTGATGTCGCGGTGGACCAAGCCTGCTTCATGGGCGGACTGCAGGCCCTTGGCAATGCCGCGGCCAATCTGGACCGCCTGTTCGATCGATAGCTCGCCTTTTTCTTGAAGATATTGTTCGAGCGAGAGTCCTTTAAGGTACTCCATCGCGATGAAGGGAATGCCGCGTTCTTCGCTGACCTGGAAGATCGTGACAATGTTGTCGTTCTTTAACCGGGCGGCGGCACGTGCTTCACGTAGAAAACGATCGCGGGATTCGGAATCGAGCGCAAAACGCCGCAACATGATCTTCACGGCGGCGAGGCGCAATAGATGGGTGTCTTCCGCCAGCAGCACCATTCCCATGCCGCCCTTGCCGAGGACTTTCAGCACGCGGTAATGACCCAATCGGCCGATCCCGCCCTCAGCCTGGGCCGGAGCGATCAAACTGATCAATTCGAGTTGATCATCCGGAGTGCGTACAGGTACATCATCCATCGCAACGTGCGGAAGCACGCCCGACGTTTGCAGGACGGTCTGAACGACTTTATTCGAAAGAACTTGCTCTCTCATGGCCCTTGGCCTCCGCCGATCAGTTCAAAATAGCGTAGCTCATGGGAGGCGAAGAGGGAAGTAGATTCTTGATGGGAGGCCATAATGCCAGAAAGCCCAGGAATGGTCGTTCCTGGGCTTTCTTCGATTTACTCGCGGTCACGGCCCCGGCCGCGTCCTCCGCGGTCGCCCCCGCGGTCGCCCCCCCGACCACCGCGATTGCCGCCCCGGCCTTGATCGCGATGTTCTTCGTGCGGACGCCGATCCGGAAGTTGCTTGACCGGTTCGGCCGCTGCCGTCACCTTCACTTCGTTGCCGTTGTTGTCAAACCCTTGCAGTTCCAGGAATTCCGGCGAGATGCCGGGGACGCCTTGAACCATGATCTGCATCTGGCCGATCTCTTCCCAGTTCAGCAGCTCTTTCCGCTTTTTGTTGAGAAGGTAATGAGCCACCTCGACATGGCACTTGGCGTTCAGCTGACGAATTGTCTTCCGGTGGGCCGCCATCTGGAAGAGCCGCATGATTTCGATGCTCATGCTCTCGCTGGTCTTGATATAGCCCGTCGCGCGACAATGCGGACAGTCAGAGTAGATACTCCGTTTGAGCGACGGCCGAATCCGCTGCCGGGTCATTTCGATGACGCCAAACGCGGAGGTCTTGAGGATCTTGGTGCGAGCCCGATCGCGACGCAGGGCGTTGCGGAGGGCCTGTTCGACATTCCGGCGGTGGCGTTCTTCCTTCATGTCGATGAAGTCGTTGACGATGACGCCGCCCAGGTCACGCAGGCGCAGTTGCCGGCCGATCTCCTTGGCCGCCTGTAGGTTCATCTGGTAGGCGGTCTCCTCGGCGTTGTTCTCGGCCCGGAAGTTGCCGCTGTTGACGTCGATGGCGACGAGAGCCTCGGTCTGCTCGATGACGATCGAACCGCCCATCGGCAAGGCAAGTTTCTTCTCATTGATGCGGGCGAGCTCATGATCGATCCGAAATTTGGTGAAGATCGGTTCGGTGTCGGCGTGATGCTTGATGCGGTCGGCGTAACGCGGCATCACGATCTTGAGGAACTCCGCCGCCTGGGTAAAGGCATTGGCTTCGTCGACCCAGATGGAATCGATGTCGGCGGTAAAAATATCGCGGATGGTGCGCGTGATCATGTCGCTTTCGCGATAGATCTCGACCGGGGCCGGCCGTTTGAGCACCCGGCTGGCGAACACTTCCCAGAGCCGCACAAGATACGACAGGTCGTTCCGCAATTCAGCCTTGTTGCGGTCGATGGCGGCCGTACGAATGATGAAGCCGATCCCCTTGGGCGGGTTGAGCTCGGTGAGGCTCTGCTTGAGCCGGGTGCGGATGCTTTCGTCTTCGATCTTGCGGGAGACAGCAACGCGGTTCAAGCTTGGCATCAAGACGAGATAACGGCCGGCGATGCTGATGTAGGTGCTCAGGGTCGGCCCCTTGGTGCCGATCCCTTCCTTGATGACCTGGACGATGACTTCTTGACCGCGTTTGAAGATCTCCTGGATGGGCGGCTTCGGTCGGCCGCCATCGCGGCTGAAAGTGCCGCCGCGGCGCTGGCCCGGTCGTCCGCCGCCATCACGTCCGCCATCACGCCCACCGCGACGTCCGCCTCGGTCACGGTCGCCCCCGCGATCGTTACGCCGTGGACCGCTGCCGCCGCGCGAATAGCCTTCTTCGCCCTCCTCGTCGTCGCCTTCCATGATGTTTTCGATTTCTTCGGCATCACGAGCGTCGTCGTTCGGCGCCTCTTCCGGGGACTCGGAAACCTCCGATTCGGATTCCATTTCTGATTCGGATTCTGATTCTGATTCCGAATCTGATTCAGAGAACGCTTCGACATTCTCCCGCACCGGCGCCGGCGTCGGCTCCGGGCCTTCGGATGAGCCGGAGAAGCGATCATTCGGCGCGAAGGGATCGAAATTGATGCCCCCGTCGATTTCGGGTTCATCACCCGTCGTTCGCCGTTCGGCCGAGTTCATGAATCGAGTCTTGTCGTCATCCGTCGGCGGCGCATCGGCGGCTGGTGCTTCCGGGGCCGACTCGCTGGCTGGCGCTTCTTCGCCTTCGGGTTTCTTCTTGCCGCGCCGGCGTGGCCGGCTTTCAGCAACTTCTTCCGCCGCCGGTTCGCTCGGAGCCTCACCATCCGTCTCGGGCTTCTTACGCGAACGGCCGCGTCCGCCCCGCCGGCGAGGAGCCTCACTTGGGGCCTCTTCCGGGGCGGCTTCTTCCTCCGGCGCGGGCGGCGCCGATTCTTCGAGGATGCCGCCGCCAAAACCATCATCCACCACGGTCGGACCTTCGATGATCGGCATGCCCGGTTCGAGCCAGCCGGTCAACTCCTGGGTCGGCGGAATCACCTCTTCCTCAAACTCCGGCGGAACCGCTTCCGGCGACGGAATGACGACGGGCGTGAACGGAAGCCGGCCTCGGTCATTGCGGTCGCCCCCCCGATCGTTGCGTTCGCCGCGACCTCGGCCGCGATCGCCGCCCCGGTCTCCTCCGCGATCATTTCCCCGGTCATTTCCGCGGTCGCCCCCTCGGTCTCGGCGATCACCGCCTCGTGATTCCGGCAGATGTTTGTAGTAAACGGGGTCGACGTCCGAGACGTGGAGAAAGCCGTTGCGGCCGATGCCGAAATCGACGAACGCGGCCTGGATGCTCGGCTCGATGTTGACGATGCGGCCTTTGTAGATGTTGTTAACGTAGCTCTCTTGGCTGGCGCGCTCGACGTAAAGCTCTTCGAGCGTCCCATCCTCGACGATGGCGATTCGACATTCCTCCGGTTGGAGGACGTTGATGAGCATTTCCTTCTTCATGAAAACCTTTCAAGCATGATTCGGCACGGGGCAAGGGATCGGGACAACGCCCGGTCATCCGTCCACCCGGGGCCTGGGTATGTATTCATTCGACGATCGGCCCGTTGGGAGACGCCCCCCAGTGAGCCGTCGCGGGTTGCGGCGATGGTTCGGTAATGCGCAGCGGCCGTTCCAGCAGGGCACGCCCCGCGGGTCCGATGCGCGGCGGCTGGTCCGCCTCTTCCGTCACGTTCGTTTCGTCTTCGATTTCCAACAGACAGCGCTCGATCACCGCTCCGGCGTCGAGCACGTGGTTCAACTTCAGTTCGCGGACAAGTTCATCCGCCCGGGCACTGCCTTCGGGCGTGACCCATATGTCCATTTCCAGTTTCCCTTCCGACACCCGCAAGTTGCGGAAGAAGGGACGAATATTGACCTGCCGTGGGCGCGGCCGTTCTCGATCGACCCAGTACTCCGTAGCCGCCATCAGGGCGGCGCAACGGGCAGCAGCCGGTTCCATGTCCTCAACAGGCAAGGCCATCAGGTAGGTAGCCCGTCGCGGCCGAGCGGTTTGTTTCAGTTCGATGCGGCGTGCGGAGAGGAATTGGAGATCGTGAGGCGTTCGTGGAGCAAGACGGGAGAGTACGTTGTCAGGTTCGACAGGTTCCAACCATTCGATCTCGACGACTTCCTGCAGACCGGCGAGGCCCAGAGGCAATGAAAGGGCGAAGACCACGCGGGGTTGAGGATGAAATCCTTCTGTGGAGCGGAAGGGGAGCGACGCACGGCGCAGCATACGCTCAAACGCGCGCATCAAATCGAGATGGCTGAGGAAACGGCGATCGCCGTCCTTGCGGAAACGGATTCGAACCTTATCAAAAGCCATCGTGCGGCGGATCGTAAGCCCCGGTGTGGGGGAATCGAACCGCGTCCTCCTTCAGGAGGAAGCACGAACAAGCCAGGCCTCAGGTGGCGACGCCCCTGTCGATCCAGTGTAAGTGGAGGGGTGCGGACCGATTGTTCGGGCAAAACCAACAGCTCCAGGACCTCGCCTTTTGAGGGGCTAGCCTGTGTTGTTGGATCTCGCATTCATTCATCGGCCGGGAATTCATCACCAATGGCTCGGGTCGCTCGTTCGTCGGGTGAAAGGGCCTGGCCGTTCGG
>Ga0209181_10013821_pt1 | contig 10052 bp, 10 predicted proteins | sample MAT05_FD_187208 | JGI IMG/M metagenome (GOLD analysis project Ga0209181, IMG submission 187208) | Freshwater microbial communities from Lake Fryxell liftoff mats and glacier meltwater in Antarctica - MAT-05 (SPAdes) (version 2) | ecosystem: Environmental > Aquatic > Freshwater > Ice > Liftoff...
TGTTTTATTGATGTGCTAACGAAGCTTTCATGTCCGTTTTAAAAGTAGCGACGAGGCAGATTTTGCACAAGCATTTTTATACAAGCAAATGAAGGGTTGATCGGTACAAGTTTGAAGGGTATGCATAGGGTTGCCAACCTTTGAAAGGTTGGCAACCCTATAAAAAGACTGACATGCGCCAAAAAACATCAAACCTGGCACATCTTTGCAAAAGCAGCTTTTTAAATTCAGACTGGGATTGTGCTTACCAATCTTTATAACTTCAAATCCACCTTTTTACCAGTCTTAATCGCAAGATAAATCCCATCAATGATCTTCAAATCTTTCAACCCCTCTTCGCCATCGACGGGTACAATGGGTTGTTTGCCCTGCAAAATAATACCTGCCATCTCTTCCATTTGTAAGGTTTGGTGGGTGATATGCGGCTGTGTTAATTCACCTTTATTTGTCTGACCTTTTATGGGGCCATAGCCGGTAGACGGCTGCATTTCGGCAAAGCCTTTGTCTCCATTTAATAAAAAGCGATCAAGGTTATTCATGCTATAGGTAGAGAGGCAGGAAGCCACTGCGCCGGACGGAAATTCCAGTTGAAATTGGATGGTTTCATCTACCCCTTCCTTAAATTTTTCCGGATCGGTTTTAGTTTCCTGTGCAGTAACCCACAAAGGATCTTCGCCTACCATATAGCGGGCACCGTTGATGGCGTAAATGCCGATGTCCATTAGGGAGCCACCGCCAGCAAGCTGTTTATTTAGGCGCCATTGGCGGGGGTCGCCGATTTTAAAACCACACAATCCCTGGAAAAATAAAATTTTACCAAATTCTCCTTCGTTGCGCATCCGGATTATTTCCAGCGTTTTTGGTTCAAAATGCATCCTGTAGCCTACCAATAATTTTACGTTGGCATCTTTGCAGGCCGCTACCATTGCTGCACCTTCTTTCGCATTTACAGCCATCGGCTTTTCGCAAATCACGTGCTTGCCAGCTTTGGCCACCCTTATCACCTGGTCTTTGTGCAATGCATTGGGCGTTATCACATAAACCGCATCTATCTCCGGGTTATTTTTAATCGCATCAAAATTGCCGTAATTGTAACAGTTGGCATCCGGAATATTATACTTTGCCTGCCAGGTTTTTATTTTATCCGGAGTGCCACTGATCACTCCTGTAACCTTTGCCATCCTGCAGGTTTGCATTGCTTCGGCTACCCGGTTGGCATAGCTTCCAAGCCCCATAATGGCCACTCGCAAAACAGGGCCGTTGTAGGGTGGGGTTTCCGGTAATCTTTTTTCGGCACAACCTAAACCAGGTAAATGCATCGCAATTACGGATGCAGTTAGTTGTTGCAAAAAATGGCGACGTGAATGCATGACAAATCAATTTATTTGGTGAATAATGAAGGCGATTAGCGGCAGATAGTGAATAGAAAGACGAATGCCTGATCTGTGCCGCCAATAAATATACAATAAAGAAAATTTTTAATGCCGCATAGTTTTAAAGGAGTGTATTTTAAATTAAGGCAGGTCTACATTTTATTGCATTAATGTTTAAACAAATTTTTATCGGATGAAATCTTCTAAAGGTTGGCCATCCCTGCGGCAATTATTAATGCCCCAATTGCGTATAATAATGTAGCTTGAATTATATTTAATAAAAATTTACAGTTATGAAAAGGATAGGACTGGTACTATGTTTAATGACTATGGGCTTTTTAGCCGTAACCGCACAAAATAAAAAAGTACCTCAAAAATTATTGAAGCATGTTGTGATGTTTAGTTTTAAAGAAGGCAGTACACCCGAACAAATAAAAGTGGTAACCGATGCCTTTGCAGCATTGCCGCAAAAGATCAAACAAATTAAAACTTTTGAATGGGGTACCAACAACAGCCCGGAAGAACTGGCCCAGGGATATACCCATTGTTTCTTTTTAAGTTTTACATCCGAAAAAGACCGGGCCATTTATCTGCCTCATCCGGCACACAAGGCATTTGGTGATGTACTTCGGCCAATTTTAGACAGGGTGTTGGTATTTGATTATTGGGCAGAAAAATAAGTGATGCTGTTGATGCAAAACTTTTTCTCTTCGCTTTTTATAGTAATTTGTAAAAACGAACTCAAGGCTTTTTAACCAATCTTCTTGAAACCAGGGTCTGTGATTTGATTCTTTTTTCTTCAGCTCCACCTGCCTGTTTAATTTTTTGAATCCTACATGTTTAGTCTTTTTTTTATTCCAATTTTATATGTTTTAAAACTGGTAGTTCCCGCATGGATTATTTTTCGTATCGGGAAGGCACTTTATCTCAGGCAGACCAATAATCTGGTAAACATAAAAAGAGAAGGGTTGCTTTTTTTACTGGCAGTGTATGCAGGTTCGGTAATAGCAGTAACGATTGCGCCTGCATCGATATCGGGTTTTAATGATCCGGATGCCGTTCGGTTAAACATGGTACCGGTTCTCAATACAGCCACTTACTATATAAATGCTTTGCACGATCACGATGATAATGCATTATTGCATGCACTCGAAAACATCATTGGCAATCTCATCTTATTGATTCCATTGGGTATATTGTTACCCTGTATTTTCAGATCAGCCAGGTCCTTCAAAAGTGTATTGACCACCTGCTTAATTTGTTCATCTTCGATTGAGTTAATACAATTTTTTCTCAGGCAGATTGGTACTTTTAGAACCGTAGATATCGATGATCTTATTTTGAATACAATTGGAGGAATGCTGGGTTGGCTTATTTATACAAAAATCATTCAACGCTATTTTCCGGTTTTTACGGTAAAGTAGTCGTTGCCCCACAAGTCATGTAATCCGATCTATCAGGTGAAAGCTTTTGTTACTACCATCGCCAACTATTTGGGTCTTGCAATAACCGTAAAATGCCAGCCTGGGATTTATTCCTTTCAAAATAGGGAACAATATAATTAAGAACATTGCCTGTTGTTTCAATCCTTTAATTTGGAAAGGCATTACCTAAGTCTACGTTGAACCATTTGTGAATAATGTATTTTACCGTTCCAATTCGATATCTGATTGCACAAAAAGGCTCTGTTGGGTATTCAGGAATTTAGCCATAATAATCTGTATAAAAGATCAACCAATATTCCGGGTAAAGAGTCCTGCGTTAATGGTGAAAGAAATGTGGTCTTTGTAATAAAATAGACTTTTCTGATTCAAACTTATAATATCTAATATTAAAACCATGGATGGAGGTCTTCTCCAGCACACTGCATGAGGTGAAAAGTACAATAACTGCAATTGTAATGAGAATCATGAATCCATTGTTATATATCTTCATAAATCGAATTGTTATTTAAGAATAATTCTCCTGTTTTCCGATTTTAACTATACACTTCGTTCCACCTGAACCCCTTTTCCGATTTCATTTGCCCATTGGTGAAATGTGGAATTCAATGGGAAGAATCCCCAGTTTTCCAACTAAAAAACTTACTTGATCCAAAGCAGCGTGCAAAGTTTCTGTTATTAATGGCAATAGTAATTGACTCATAGTCATAGCCTTTTTTAAAAATAAAAATCTGGTCTTGTACAATGGCTACCGACATGCCAGAAAGCTTATCAAAATCTCTTTGTGCATTCAGCCAATAGTCAATAAAAAAGTGCAGGGCCTGGGTAAGCATGAAAAGGTTCTGATTACTGATCAAAAAAACTGGCCGCTAAAATGGGTAAAGCGAGGTGTGTTCCGTTGTAAAATCAAGTGTCTGAAAAAATGTTACCAGTGGCCTGCTTTTTTGTATCATGCATTCGGTAAAGGCTACAGAGGAGCCTACTTTACCTCCTATTTCGTTCTAACCGGTATTGGTCAACTAACAATAACTAAAAGCCCCCGCAAATTTTTTTTTATTGTGGGGTTTTTTATAGTATTTATGTTAGCGGTCGATTCGGGTCCCTGTGAATAAAAATCTAAACGTAACCAGTTGAAAATGTAAAAAATAAAACCTTCCAATAAAGATGCTATACAATCAGGAATACTCAACTGTCGATAGACGTGCAAACTTATCTCGAAAGAAATTTTTAACGAATATGCTAAACCCTGCATTCCGGTTGTCCTTACGGATGCCGCATCACAATGGAAAGGCATGGGAAAAATTACTCCAGAGTTTTTTTAATCAAGTTATGGCAATCTCATCAAAGAAGTTAAGCGCAAAAAATATACCGTCAATGAGTTTGTCGAATTGATGTTTACCTCTACTCCCGAAAATATTGCGCCTTATCCTTTTAACCTGGATGTAGAGGAATATTTTCCTGCTTGACCTGATAAAACCTGAAATTCTTTATGGAAAATCAGATCGTATTCATCATCCGCTGCTTCCAAAAATTAAGCTAACCGGAACTCAGGCATATGAGATTTTTTTAAGGGGCAATGGATCTCGTTTCCTATATCTTCACACGGATGCGTTCGCTTTACATACTCAACTTACCCAGTTATATGGTAGCAAAGAATTCATTCTCTATTCACCCGAACAAACTCCCTTTATGTACCCGACTCCGAAAAATCCAAGGATTTTCAGGGTTGATATTTTTAACCCAAATTAGGAAAAATTCCGCCTCTTCTGAAAGGTGGTTCCAACAAAAGTTACTATCTACGAAGGAGAAACATTGTTATTCCCGGCCGGTTGGTGGCACATGGCCATCATACACGAGCCTTGCATCACATTGGGCAGGGTTCCCCTAAAGGCCAATAACTGTAAAGCTTTTATAAATAATAAATACCAAAGTTGGAAAAAATATCAGCCGCAATTGCGGTTCCTGGTTTTGTTTATGGAAAGCTTTTGGGCCAACTTATGATTTTACAGGAAAGTTTACCCTAATTTTTGCAAACCAAAAAATTAAAGGCGGGCAATGTTTTCTTTCTTAATAAAGAAGCCGTTAAAAAGGGCTTTGATGTGATGGTATATTGGATGATGGCTTCAAAAGTCTTTTGCTCACTGATATTGCGCACAATTAAGAGTTCCACAAGCAATGCATTGTATTCCGACAAAAACTTTTCGCCATCTAAAACGGCGTCACTTAGCAAAATTTCATGGTGCTTTGATTGAAAAACTTTCATGTGTGTTTTGATGATTAGCAGGTCAATGATTTATTTATTCGCCGGTTCCGTGACTCAACCTTTTTTGAATCACAAAATTTGTTACTGTTCTAATAAACGAGTATCGTACCCAAAAGGTTGATAAAGTAGAGAAATTAAATATAATGTCTCAATGATGTTTTGAACCATTGAAGCAGTTAAAGTATTTAGGCTTAAACGTTTGACTCCTGATAAAAACTTCTACATGAATACTTCAAAGAAATTTATTCATTCGTTGATTTCATTATCCTTACCATCCAATACCATAATCTTCACCATTGTTTGAACTTCCTCCCCAGAAAGAACCATGTTTCCAATCAAAATAAATAGCATTGATCGGGCCGCTGGTACGTTCACCGAAACTAAGGGTGTACCCCATTTTAATCAATTCATTCCGAACACGCTCGGGGGTTTTGCTACCCAATAACAGATTGCCGGGTTTGGGCAAACGGTCCGTAATTTTCGATCCGCCAAGTGAAAGCCATAGTTGATTGGTATTGATATTGGCCGCTTCGCAAGCCTGCTGCACCGTCATATTAAACTCCACCATATTCAAAAAGAATTGGAGCAGGTTTTGATCCTGCGTATCTCCGCCCTGTACTGCAAAAGACAAAAAAGGTTTTCCGTCTTTCATTGCAAGAGTTGGGGTGAGCGTTACCCTTGGCCGCTTGCCCGGCGCAACTACATTGAAAGGATTGATGGCACTATCCAACACAAAACTTTGCATCCGCTGACTCATACCAATACCGGTGTTGCCGGCAATACAGGCTGGCAACCATCCGCCACTCGGTGTAATAGATACTACCCAACCATCTTTGTCAGCAGCTTCTACCGAGGTGGTACCACGCCATAAGCGATCATAATAAGCCTCCCCGTCCAAACCTCTCCCGAACGGGGAGGTTTCCAGACTCTGTGATGCCAGATATATTTCAGCATTTGATATGCTAATATTTACTGCCTGCTGATCATGTTTTGGGATGGCTGTACCCGTTTTGTTGGTTGTATCCGTAAAGGCTGCATGTTGCTTTAGTAATTCGATATACGGATTTTGCCTTCCTTCAAAAATATAAGGATCGCCGGGTCCTACGTTGGTATCATTCTTATCCTGCATCATCTGGGAGGCCCTTAATTTTGCATATTCCTTACTCAGCAAGCCTTTCATAGGTTCTGCCGGTGGAAAATAAGGATCGCCATAATAAAAATCACGATCAGCAAAAGCCATGTTCATTGTTTGGTAAATGGTATGGATGTACTGCGTGCTATTGTATCCCATTTTTTTAAGATCAAAATTTTCGAGTATGTTCAATGACTGTAACAGCGCTGGTCCTTGTGTCCACTGCTGCAATTTATAAACGTCAATGCCCTTATAATTTACCTGCATTGGTTCTTCTTCCAGCGGCTTCCATTTAGCCAGATCTTCCATGGTGATAAGTCCACCTTGTTCTTTAGATCCTCTTACAAATTCCTTCGCAATATCGCCTTTGTAAAATCGATCGTTGGCCGCCATGATCGCTTGCACTCTGGTTTTCTTTTTCCGCAAAGCATCTTGCTCCGCCTCCACCATTTTAGTAAGGGTTGCCAGTAAATCTTTTTGAACAAAAATCTCACCTGCCTCAGGCGCTTCTCTTTTTTCACCGGTATGCATCAAGAAAACTTTTTTACTATAGGGCCATTGGTTAATCAGATTTTTACCCCGTTCCATGCTATTGGCTGTTTGGGCATCAATGGGATAACCGGCCGCCAGTTGCATGGCGGGAGCTAACACTTCTTTCAAACTCATGGTGCCATATTGTGCTAGCATATGGCAAATGGCACCTGCCGTACCTGGAGTTGTAGCCGCAAGTGGTCCATACTCCGGAGGAAAATTATAACCCTTGCTTTTAAAAAATTCAACGGTTGCACCGGTTGGTGCTACGCCCATTGCATTAATGGCAATTACCTTTTTTGTTTTTGGATTATAAATCAATGCCTGCGTTTCGCCGCCCCAGCTTAATACATCCCACATGGTACAAGTGGCTGCCAGCATTGCACAGGCTGCATCTACCGCATTGCCTCCTTTTTGAAAAATGATGCTTCCCGCAGTTGCTGCCAAAGGTTTTCCGGTAATGGCCATCCAGTTTTTTCCATGTAACGGTGGCTTTTGTGTTTGCTGAGCAAAACTGCCGGTTGAGAAATGATACGCTACCAGGAAAAAGAGTAAACAACGCTTCATAAATAATTTTTTTAAAGTTAGGGAAAGGTATGCGAAGGAAAGGATGTTGTTTTGATCAGGATTGGCAACCCTGTTTTGAACTGCAACATTTTTGGCTGCTGGTTATAAAACTTTACAATTACCTGTCGTCAGTTTTCCAATTAAGCAGTCCTGTTTAAAATGATGGCACATGACAACATCAATTCTTAATTAGTTGACTAAACACTGCCTGATTCAACTAATCTGGCTGGTTTATTTATTGTACCATTCATTGGTGCCTGCAATGGCAAACATAACGGGTTTGCAACACTCATTTAAAATCCACGGCAAACAAACACAATGTTTTTTGCGTTTAGGATATATCTTTGATACCATTTTATATTTATGAGAATAACAGATCACATTTTACAGGCTAAGGATACCCTCGTTTCATTTGAAGTTTTACCTCCATTAAAAGGAAAAACCATTCAATCAATTTACGACCATTTAGATCCTTTGATGGAATTCAAACCTGCGTTTATTAACGTAACCTATCATCGCAGTGAAACCATGTTTAAGAAAAAAGCAGATGGTACTTTCGAAAAGGTAGAGGTTAGAAAACGCCCGGGCACAGTTGCAATCTGTGCAGCTATAAAAAATCATTACAATATTGATACAGTGCCCCATTTAATTTGTGGCGGTTTTACCAAAAGGGTTACTGAGGACGCATTAATCGATCTTAACTTTTTAGGCATCGACAATGTGTTGGTATTAAGAGGTGATGCGGCAAAAAATGAAGCCAACTTTGAACCAGAGCAGGATGGTCATGCTTATGCAGTGGACTTATTAAAGCAAGTGGTTGATTTAAAAAACGGTATTTACCAGGAAGAAGATATTAAGAATGGCGGTAAACCCGATTTTTGTATTGGTACTGCAGGTTACCCCGAAAAGCATTTTGAAGCGCCTAATTTACAAACCGACCTGCTGCACCTGAAAGAAAAAGTGGATGCTGGTGCGGATTATATCATGACCCAAATGTTTTTTGACAACAATAAATTTTACCAGTTTGTAAAAGATTGCCGTGCCATTGGTATTGATGTGCCGATTATACCTGGACTTAAGCCAATTACAAACAAAAAACAACTTACGATTTTGCCGAAACTATTTCATGTTGATATTCCTACTGATTTATCAGATGCCATATTGAAAGCCAAAACAGACGAGGATATGGAGCAAATTGGTACCGAATGGCTTGTGCAGCAGTCCAAAGAATTAAAAGCTTTTGGTGTGCCCGTTTTACACTATTACACGTTGGGAAAACCTAAGGTGATTTACAATGCGGTAAAGGATATTGTGTAAAATTTTGGATGGGGCAGTAGAAGTTAAAATTCAATCAATACATTGCTAAAGTATTGATTATAAATATTCTCTTTAGTAAGCACTTTTGGTATCAAACATTTAGTTGGTTTAGTTAACAGGATGTATTTATACTTGATTTCCAAAATAACATACACTCTCAGATTTTTTTTCTTTTACAGCATTGTTTTAAACCCGGATTTAGTTGTATTCTGGAAAGAACTACCCAATCAATTTCTACGGGACTTTTTAATTTCAGGAAAAAAACATGTATTTTGGTATAAATAAAGTCTAATAAAAAAGCGCTGTAATAAAATCACAGCACTTTTTTAATGCAAATTAATTTTCAGCAATTATCTTCCCAATGGAATACCGGCTGATATACTAAACGTGCGGAATTTATTTTTATCATCCGCTGTGTTATTGCTTTGAGTACTGTTAATTTTGGCGAGACCAATACCATAGTTGGCCTTTAACATAAACTTGCCAAAATCTATACCGCCGCCGAGGTTAAATCCATAGTCAAATCTTTTTAATTTGTCATAGGCGGCGTTGTCCTGTTCTGAGGTGAAAGGATCGTCGTTGTTAAATTTAATGTTTTTAGAGGAACTTGAATTAACGGAGATAATTCTTGTATCTACTTTAGATTTTCCTCCAACACCAATTGCAACATAAGGTCCGGCATTGACGAAAATATTTGATTTGGATTTTGCACCCAATGGTATTTTAACTACTGCATTCAACGGAATTTCCACGTACATGGGATTGAACTTTGTTTTCACATAATTATCATCCCGGCTATTTGTAAAATAAGTTTCAGCTTTTGAGCCTTTACCACTTAATAACATACCCGATTCTAAATCAAACATCTCGGATATTCCGAACCGGGCCATAATACCCGCATTAAAACTGGGCAGAATGTTATTTTTTTCTGTTTGGCCTGATTTCGTATTTGTTATATTGGAAAGATTCAATCCTCCCTGTACATAAACCTGGGCCTGTGAACACATAACTGTTGCTGTAAAAAGCGACATTGCAATTAATTTCTTCATGATCATAATTTTAAATTTTTTAAAAACGTAAGTGAGTTTTTTACAAATAATAATTCTTAGTTGGCTTCACTACACCTTCTTAAAACCAAAAAGCCTGCCATCAAAAAAATGATGCCAGGCTTATAAAACACATATGATTAATCGAACTACTTAAGTAAAGTCTGAAACACCACCTCATTCAGCTTTACAGGATATTTTACTTTCAATTCGGCTACCCATTTTTCTTCCAGATAATTTTGATAATCGTTTATAACCAGTCCTTTTGCTTCATCAAAACTTCGCTGCTGATTTTCGGGGAACATCTTCAACACTTTTACAAAACTTGAGGTATTATCGCCACTGTTAACAAAAGGTTTAGATATTAATCCTTCTGATAAT
>Ga0209181_10013826_pt1 | contig 10049 bp, 9 predicted proteins | sample MAT05_FD_187208 | JGI IMG/M metagenome (GOLD analysis project Ga0209181, IMG submission 187208) | Freshwater microbial communities from Lake Fryxell liftoff mats and glacier meltwater in Antarctica - MAT-05 (SPAdes) (version 2) | ecosystem: Environmental > Aquatic > Freshwater > Ice > Liftoff...
ACGACATTACTTCGGAGCGGCTGACCGACCTTGGCGGAGGCAGCACATTTGGTAACCCGGTCGTCCACGTGAAAAAGGCTGTCTCGTAGGTTCGGCCCCATTCTCTCCGTCTCTAAGGTTCGGCCCCATTCTCCCCGTCTCTAAGGTTCGGCCCAATTGTGTCTGTCGGTCGCGAAAGGCATGCCGTATACTGCATTGTCGGCAGTCGTCGCACTCGAAAAGTTGCTGCCTTAAATCTTTACAATACAGAGAGTTATGAAGTCCCAGCCAGTTCTAGCTGTTTCCCAAGCTACCCGACCATTGTTCCTAGGAATCGACGTTGGCGGAACCGGAATAAAGATCGGACTTGTCGATGATCTCGGGAAAACGTTGGGCTTTACCTCTATCCCCACCGAGGAACCTCGAGGCCCAACGGATGCAATGGGACGCGTTGCGGAGGCGTCAAAGTCACTCTTGGGGGGAATAGGGTTGGACTTTTCAGACGTGGCTCGCGTTGGTTTGGGTACGCCTGGGAGCCAAGATATTCCCAAAGGGATGCTTATCAAACCGCCGAACCACCCACATTGGCATCACTTTCCTATCGTGAAGTGCCTGGAAGACGCGATTGGGATACCCGTTTCCTTCGCGAACGATGCGAATGCGGCGGCCTTCGGCGAATTTTGGGTCGGAACAGGAAAAGTCTTTAGCAGCATGGCTCTTCTAACGCTGGGGACTGGCGTCGGGGGTGGAATCATCATCGACGACCAACTGGTGGTCGGACAGAACAGTTTCGGCGGCGAGTGCGGCCATATCATTATCGACCCCAGTCCTAACGCGCGACTGTGCGTATGGGGCGGTGGACGTGGACATTTGGAAGCGTACGCGAGCGCGAGCGGCGTGAAAGCGCGTGCCAAAGAAAAGCTGGCATCGGGGGTAGCCAGCACGCTTCAACAAAATCGCGATACTCTGACGACCAAAGGAATCTTTGAAGCGGCCGTTGCAGGCGATGACTTCAGTCTCTCGATCATCGACGAGACCGCCGACTATCTGGCTCTGGGAATCGCTACGATCGTTCATATTCTCGACCCCGGCTTGGTCGTTCTGGGTGGCGCAATGAACTTTGGTGGCAGCGGATCGCCTGTCGGGATGCGATTTCTCAATCGCGTTCGCGATACGTTTCGAAGCCGAAGTTTTGAGTACGTTGCCGGTGGAACGAAGATCGAGTTCGCATCGCTCGGTGGCGACGCCGGCTACCTTGGAGCGGCCGGGATCGCTCGCATGGAAAACAAAAAGGTTTCAAACAACTAGCCAGCCTTCAAACAACTAGCCAGCCTTCAAACAACTAGCCGGCCTTTGAGAAGGCCGACGACCAAGTCTACCGATTTTCCAATCGGCCCCGCGACGAAACATTGCAGTAGAGAGAACCTAGGAATCAGTCATGAGCACTGGCGGCAAACACGGTGGCCAACAATTGGGCGAAATGCCCATCGATAAAATTCGTAATTTTTGTATTATCGCTCATATCGATCACGGCAAGAGCACGCTCGCGGACAGGCTGCTGGAACGCACCGGTACCGTCGAGATTCGCAAGATGAAAGAGCAGTTGCTCGATGCGATGGATCTCGAACGCTCTCGAGGGATCACCATCAAAGCCAAATCGGTTTCTTTGAATCATTGGCATAACGGCGAACTCTATGAACTGAACTTGATCGACACGCCAGGTCACGTTGACTTTCAATACGAAGTCTCGCGCGCCTTGACGTGCTGCGAGGGAGCACTCCTCTTGGTCGATTCCTTCCAAGGGGTCGAGGCGCAAACCGTTGCGAACGCATACGCAGCCATGGACCACGAACTAAAAATCATTCCAATCATCAATAAGATCGATTTGGTCCATGCCAGGGTCGATGAAGTGACCGAGGAAATGGAGCAAAGTTTAGGAATCGATCCCTTCGACATCGTCAAGTGCTCTGGCAAAGCTGGAATCGGTATCGACGAGCTGCTCGAGGCTATCGTCGAGCGTATTCCTCCCCCCTCAGGCGATCGCAACGCGCCGCTCAAAGCCATGGTGTTCGATTCCCTTTACGATGATTATCGCGGTGCGATCACCTATGTCCGAGTGATGGAGGGACGTGTAAAGCGAGGGGACAAAGTTCGATTCTTGGGCGTTGCGGTCAATTACGAAGTTCTCGAACTCGGTCAGTTTATTCCGCAACGCATGCCCGTCGACTCGTTGCTGGCAGGCGAGGTCGGCTACCTGATTTGCAATATCAAGTCCCTGAAAGACGTGCGAATCGGGGACACCGTCGCCATGGCCAACGACGATAAAGCCGTTGCCCTCGACGGCTACCAACCTCCCAAACGCATGGTCTATTGTGGACTCTATCCCAGCGACGGACAGGAGTTCACCGAGTTGAGAGACGCGTTGGAAAAACTCTCCATCAACGACCCTTCCTTCGATTACGCACCCGAATCGAGCGAGGCCCTCGGCTTCGGTTTTCGCTGCGGTTTCCTCGGGTTGCTGCACATGGAGATCATACAGCAACGCCTCGAAAACGAATGCAACGTCGACCTCGTACAAACCGCGCCCAACGTTACTTACGAAATCGTCAAACGCGACGGTACCGTCGTCGAAATCCATCGTCCTCAAGAAGTACCCGACTCTGGCGACATCGAAGAATTCCGTCAGCCGATCGTACGAGTCAATTTCGTTTTACCCATCGAGTACATCGGGGTTGTGATGAAGCTGTCCCAGGACCGACGAGGGATTCTTCGAGGCAATGAATACTTGTCGGGCACACGCGCACTGGTCAGCTACGATCTGCCTCTGGCGGAAGTCATTTACGATCTGCACGACAAACTGAAGAGCGTAACACGCGGTTACGGTACCATGGACTACGAGATCATCGGGTACGAGCCTGCTCAGCTTGTTCGCATGGATATTCTCGTCAACGGCAAACGGGTCGACGCCCTCAGCATCATCTGCGATACAGCCGACTCGGACCGACGCGGACGTGCGGTGGTAAAGAAACTCAAAGCCGAGATCGATAGGCACATGTTTGAGGTGGCTGTGCAAGCGGCCATCGGGGCTAGGATTATCGCCCGCGAAACAGTCCCCGCCATGCGAAAAAACGTCACCGCCAAGTGCTATGGAGGCGACATTTCGCGCAAGAAGAAACTTTGGGCGAAGCAGAAGGAAGGCAAAAAGCGGATGAAATCGATCGGTTCGGTCGACATCCCTCAAAGGGCATTTATGGCGATCCTCGAAACCGGCGCAGAAAAGTAATCATGGTTCGTGAACGTAAGATCGTCCCTGCCGACAACGAAGATGATTACGACAAAAACGGCGGCGAGGCGAACGGCGACGGGGCGAACGGCGACGGGGCGAACCGCGACGTAGGCTCTGGAAAGCAACTACCTGAACCGGTGGTTATTCCCGGGTCAGGCATCATGCCGCCCGGCGAAAACGATTTGGTCCTCCGTCCAAAGCGAATTTCGGACATAATCGGTCAGCAAGAGGTCATGGATGTCCTGATGATCGCCATGGATGCCGCCAAGAAGCGGAAGGAACCGCTCGGTCATATTTTGCTCGATGGGCCGCCAGGTCTCGGCAAAACTACTTTCGCGACCTGCATTCCCAAAGAAATGGGAGTCAAGGTGGATATGACCAGTGGGCCTGTTCTTAAGGCACCCAAGGAAATGATTCCCTATCTGACCAATCTAGAACATAGCTCGGTTTTATTCATCGATGAAATTCATCGTCTTCCCAAACCTGTGGAAGAGTTTCTGTACACTGCAATGGAAGATTTTCGTATCGATATCATCTTGGGCGAAGGGGTGAACGCTCGCACGCTCAATTTGCAATTGCAACCCTTTACTTTGATCGGCGCGACGACGCGAGCAGGAATGCTCAGCGCTCCTCTTCGCGATCGATTCCTGATCAGACAGCATCTCGGCTATTACACGGTCGATGAACTGATCGAAATTTTGTCCCGCAATGCAAGCAAGCTGAATGTGTATCTCAGCGCCGATGCGGCGGCGGAAATCGCCCAACGATCCCGCGGAACTCCTCGCATTGCCAACAACCGATTTCTATGGGTACGAGACTATGCCTTGAGCAAAGCCGACGGCCGAGTGTCAGTCGACATCGCCCGCCGTGCGTTGGCCATGATGGGTATCGATCAAATCGGGCTCGACAAACAGGATCGCAAGTACCTGGAAACGCTCATTCGCGTTTTCAACGGCGGACCGGCCGGGGTCGAAGCCATCGCGCACACCATGAGCGTCTCGGCCGATACCCTTGAGGACGAAGTCGAACCGTTCTTGCTCCGAAGCGAGTATGTCATCCGGACGCAACGAGGTCGCTGTGCAACGTCCAAAGCTTTCGAACTGCTAAAGCTCTTCAATCCGAACAAAGAAACCGGACTCCCTTAAACCCGCCAGCAACGGATGCGCCCACAACCACTACAACCGGTGCCAACCGCAACCTCGCGTCCACGAACTCGACAAAATCATCTTGAACCGCGATTCACACAGACTAACGTAGAATCTGTCGGGGGATTTATCGCAATCGAGGTGAAAAAAATGTTGTCGAGATTCAGTCTTTCGTTGATCGCTGCGGTAGCTTTGCTAACCGCATGCCCATCGGTTCAAGCCCAAGATCCGTTCGGTGTCCAGTTCGGTTACGTCCTTGGGTACCAGAATAGTTTTCGGAATCGGCTGCCGACCCCTCCGTATTTCTCGATCTACCCGCCGGTCTACTATGGCAAACGCTACGAACGGCCTTACGGGGAGAGCCCCTTCGCTTCTCCACCATTACTCGGTGCATCCAACGATTACCACGCGGTTCCTCGCGGAGCCACGTATCGCAGCCGGTCAGTCATCATGAATCCTTATATCGATGCCGGTCCACACGTGCAAGGCATCGAAAAGTTCAAGATCTCTGAACCGGTAGCGGTCGCTGTTCCACGAGTCGGCAAGACAGTGGAGATCTTGAATCCCTACGCGACTGAGCTGTACGCGAAGAAATAAGACTGACCCAATAGTGTCCGTTGGGGAAATCGCAAAGGATCCTGATTTGCCGTCATACGCCGCTGTCGGCTTTCCTGCGAAGCCGATTGCAGATAGCGGGCCGTTTACATGAGATCTGCTACATTCACGTTCCAGTTTTGTCAGGTGACAAATGGGCTCGCCACTTGATTCCACTTTTTGCAGATGTGTCAGCCGCATTTCCGTCGGCCGCAAAGTAGCCGGGAACGACATACCTGGGCGAAACGAAGTCGCGAATGGCATTTGCATTTTGGATTGGATCCTTGGTTGCTTGGAGGAAGAACGGAACAGCAACGCCCCCATTCCCACGGACGGGAGCATTGCTGTTAATGAATGTGATCCAACTCGCTGAATCGTTCGTCGATGAATTCGGAAAGGCGAATGCCCGTTGGCATTCTTATCGTTTCGCAATTCGAGCATCGCTATCCGCCCAGTGGCAGTGTTAATAGCGGCGCTGTGCTTGACGGAGTGTTCAGCTCAAGACGGGATACTTCCAGCAGCAAACTGAAGGTCGATTTTGTCTCACGGTCTCGTTCGTCGATGTAAAACCAGTAGTCTTGATACTTGATGGCAATTTGAGCACATGTTGGGGGTTTGCGTGATCTCACGTGTCGAACCTGAAACAAGCCCTGCATCACTTGTCGCCAGTCGAAGGCTTGCCCGGACGCCTCGAAGGTCGTTGGAGCTAAACGCGACGCCAGATGCACGGCTGGAACATCGACTCCGTGTGAAACGAAGTATAAGACTTGCAAAAGTGATCTTGTCTCGAGGTCCAGTTTATCAAGACCGATGGATGGTGTTCCAATCAAAAATGGATCAACTTTATCGGCAGTCAAATCGAATGTCCTGAGCGACGGGTCCAAGCGAAACGCCGTACAAAAAATGGCTAAATCTTCGTCATCCGAGGCGATGTCTCCCAAACGTAGCACCGGTTGATTTTTCTCTTTAACAAGCTTCCACGTTCCATCCGGATTTGTTTGCAATTGATAGCCTTCGTTGATTGCGTCCAGAGCGACACGAAGTTGTTCATTTTGCTCACCCTTGCCGACGGACATGACTTTTTCACGTGGCTCCGAAAAGATCGCGATCAGCTTGCGGTCTTGCAACCTTTGAAGGGCGGAGATTCCAGCTAGAAAATCGGCGTATTCAGGCGAAGCACAAGGAGTTGGGCCACTAGCCGTTTCTGCGTTGGATACCCAATTGAGGTTTTCCAGATAGAGGCGAAAGACGACCGAAATCGGCCATGTCGTTTTGCTTAGATACGCAGTTCCCTCCAAACTAATGGGAGTGAACAGCCGACGTGTGAATTCCTGATCGTCCAGAGGCGTGAAGCTGAGCGTGGGTCGCGTAACGCCTGCGAGTCCGGCGCTTGGCCAAATCGACCCTCGATAGCTTCCCACATCGCCAGCACCCGCTGAAGTAAAGAACGGAACGATTCCTATGCTCCCTGTAATCTCGCGTTGATCAGCGATCGACGAAATTGCCAAGCTACTTGGCGAATCTGTATAGCGCATTCGAACGATGTTTAGCAACAACTGTTGTTCTGAGGTGGTCTTGACTGCTTCGTTGTACAGTAGTCGATCGTTGTGAATCGTCCTTGGCCCCAACGAACAACCGACGCCCGTGAATGCTAGCATCGCAAGCAATAGACAAACAGCGGAGATCCTCAAACGCAAGCAATCACTCAATGCGGAGTCTAGCCTAAATCGATTGGTATCGATGAACAGCCGTCTTGCTCTATCGCGAAAATTGAAGCCCATAATATCTGTATCGACTCTAACGACGTGCATGTTCACGGAGTTCACCGGTCCGCTTCGATATTTGCTCCAAATTTGAACAAGCTTACTAAAACTATTTGATTGGGGATTTTGGTTTTTCAAATCAAATGCCAGCGTGTGTGTCGCTCTCGACTCAAGTCCCAGGGTTGCGTCCATGCTATCGATGCGGTACAGATGCCAACGGGAGCATCCGAGAACCGTGACCCAGCATAATGCCCAAGGCACACGGTATTCCTGAGTGCCCCGCCGAGGGCGTAAAGCCGAGTTGCTTTCACCTGCGAAAGCCTTCGGGTTTATCCCGTAGGATTGTTGCGATATTGAGCTAGCAGCAAAGGCATCGTGCGCGGCCTCTGTATCGTCCGCTGCGTCCCCTTTCCTCTTTGGGTTTGCAATGCAAAAATTCCTCACCAACGGCCGAGACTTATTGGTAGTCTAGGCCATTCGTACAAATCTATCCGCTGCGCCTACTCGCCCATGAACCGGTAGAGCGCCACCTTGGTCCTTATAACCAAATCGTTTCCGATTGGGACAGGGCTAGCCATGATTTGCTCACCGATCCTGTACGTCGTGGGCTGTTGGAAGATACGCTCGTTTTATGGGGTGCTGAGTTTGGACGAACCCCCACCGCAGAGAACTACGATGGACGCGACCATCATCCGCAAGCGTTCACGATGTAGATGGCGGGTGGCGGAGTCAAAGGTGGTTTGACGTGCGGCTCCACGGACGACTTCGGCTACCATCCCGTGGAGAACCCAGTCCACATGCATGATCTCCATGCGACGCTGCTCCATGGACTGGGGTTAGACCATAAACGGCTAACCTACCGCTACGCGGGACGCGATTTTCGATTGACCGACGTTCATGGTAATGTTGTCCATGAGATCTGGTCGTAATCAGCGAAACAGTCGAACTGCTCCCTTATCATTGGCAGTTGCCAACGAGTTGTCTAATCGCGTTGCTTATCGCTCGACCAGCTCTTCACATGAAAAATATTGGGAAAAATTTTGGGTGCATCAAAACATTGGGTGCATGGCAGGTAATGCGGGCGGATGGAATGCAATGCGCGAGGGGAGCTAGGCAAGACGATCTCCAACCCGGCGGGATTCCCGAATACCACAGGCTTGTCCTGTGGATCATTGTGTTTTGTGACTACGCTAGTCCAACCGGTGACTTGCAATCGAACTCCAAGAATAGGATTTCCTCGCTTATCTAAGAATATCCCTCTTGTTTTTCCCCCGGCAGGCTGTTGTGAGCAAACGAAAAGAGAGCCTATAGCCAGCTCCTAGCGGTCCAGCTTCCACCGGTTGTTCATGCAAGTATCGCTCGATATCTCTGGCCAATCCATTGGCCGTTGCGTAACGACGAGCCCTATCCTTTTCCAAACACTTCATCACGATCCATTCAAGGTCGCGACGAAGCAGTGCTGACAATTGCCTTGGCTCGATATTGCGATTGGCGGCAATCTTCACTACCCCCTCGGCGCTGCTCAGCTTAGAACTTGGCGTAGGCGGATCCACTTCGCGAATAATGCGAAGCATCTCGAGAATGCCAGCATCGGCGAAGTTCTTTTTGTCGAACGGAGGCGATCCCGTCATCAATTCTTACAACAACACCCCAAGCGAATAGACGTCCGTTCGCGTATCCACGTCCACAGTTTTCGCATTCGCTTGTTCGGGACTCATCTACTGTGGCGTGCCGACAATCGAGCTAAAGTAGGTTTCCAACGAAACGTCCAGCAGGTGAACATTGATCGCTTTGGCCACTCCGAAGTCGATGACTTTCGGAACCGGTCGACCATCCAACTGCGAGACTAGGACATTGCTTGGCTTCAAGTCGCGATGGATGATCCCTTTTTGATGCGCGTACTGCACTGCTTGGCTGTTCGCCGACATCTAACGCGCTTGCAATATTCGGATGCTCCATCAGCGCAATCGCCTGCCGATCGTTTTCAATTCTGGCCACGACTTGGGACGTGTCCATACCCGGCTTAATGACTTTAAGAGCCACCTTGCGCCGGATTGGCTGCTGTTGTTTTGCCGAGAATACGACACCGAACCCACCCCTCCCCGATTTGCTCTAGAAGATTGGTACGGTCCGATCCTTTCACTTTGGCTTTCACTTAGCCATTCACTTTGGCTTTCACTTGGCCGTTCACCATCTTGAGCAGGCCAATCCGGGGCAGGTGACGCTAGAAAATCACTGGCAAGAAAATGGTTTTCAATTAGTTTCTCAACGCGTTCCCTCGGCTGCGGCGGCAAAAAAATGACCTCGATTGTCCCAGACCGCGTCATTGTCGTTTCCCACCAGTCGGAGGTAAGCTTCGTGAACCAGGGCAGTTGCTTGATGTGTTTGGCACGGCTTTTCATTGGACAATCGCTGCCGCGCAAGCTTTCGTAACTCGTCGTAAACCAGTGGCAGAAGCAAGTCGGCTGCCGTTGGATCACCCTTTTCAATTTGACTCAGGATGCTGGTGATGTCGTTTATATCGGTGTGAGATAACCGTTGACGTTGGATTGGACCTTGCTGCGATTTAGCGGTGCCCTAGCTACCATCACCAGCCAACCCATTTGAAATTTATCTGTCACCTTTTTTTACACTGCGAACAGAAGGTTTGCCTTAAAAACAGGCGTCGATCACAAGTCGGGCCCCGGGAGTTGATTGCCAGCAAAACTTCGGCGGCCTACTTGCCGCAATTCTCTGTTTGTAAAAGTCCAGCCTGAGGCTCCAATAGAGTGAGTACTTAAGTTCATTCCAAAGGAGTCTCAAGCATGGACAACTCAGTTTACCACCGGCGTCGTTTCGCCGAAACAACTTCCTCGGGCACGAGTTCCTACTTAGGCTTCTGTGCGCTTTTCATCTCGTAGTGGGTCAAGCCAACGATGGCGGCATCCGCAATATCTGTTGGCTACTTGAGTTGTGCCAACTGGACCGATTTATTGCCATATCCTACGGAGCTCAGCAGAAGATTGCAGCTTCTATTAAATGCAGCATCGAGAAGTTCGGCCAAGAAGAAAAGTCACGTCTAGCCTAACAAATGCCTCATCTTGAAATCACGTTGTGTGAGGACGAGACGTTTCCTCCGCAGATCTGCTTGGTTGCAATAGAACCGGTGTCGAACTCTCTCACTCTCGAAGAGTATGCTGCGAAACGCGATGCTCCTACTTGAAACCCCGCTGTCGCCGAAGCCCTCCTGCCATTTTCCGTTACCGTGATTCAATGTTGTTCCGATCAGGCGGCGGCATTGAT
>Ga0209181_10013827_pt1 | contig 10049 bp, 9 predicted proteins | sample MAT05_FD_187208 | JGI IMG/M metagenome (GOLD analysis project Ga0209181, IMG submission 187208) | Freshwater microbial communities from Lake Fryxell liftoff mats and glacier meltwater in Antarctica - MAT-05 (SPAdes) (version 2) | ecosystem: Environmental > Aquatic > Freshwater > Ice > Liftoff...
CGGGCAGGGGTGATTTTGTGTTTTTCATTCATTCATTCATTGATCAACTGGAGATTAGTCATGACGGACAACATCGGTAACAACAAGCGGAATTTTCTGAAGAGCGCGGCTGTGCTGGGAGGTGTGGCCTCGGCGCTCGGCGCGGTGGTCACGCCACGCTCGGCGTTCGCGCAAACGCTGGAAAGCGGCATCAACAAGGACTCCACGCTGGGCAAGATCCTGTCCTCCGGCACCTTGCGCGTGGGCTACGCGCAGACCGGCCCGTTCTTTTACAAGAACGCCAAGACCGGCGACCTGGGCGGCATCTACTTCGATCTGGCAACGCAACTGGCGAAGGACATGAACGTGAAGCTCGAGTTCAAGGAGGTCACGTTCCAGAACGCCACCATAGCGCTGCGCCGCAACGACTACGACGTGTTCGGCTCCGCGCTGACCTACACCATCCCGCGCGCGATGGCGGTGGATTACATCGGCCCTCTGTACGAAGTGGGCAGTCTGCTGATGGTGCACAAGGACAACGCCGGCAAGTTCAAGACTCTGGCCGACTTCAACAAGCCCAGCGTCACCTTCTCGGTGGTTTCCGGCGGCAGCGAGGAGCCACGCATTCCCATCCTGTTCCCGAACGCCAAGCTCATTACCACCACCGGCCAGGCCGACCTGGGCGCGGAGCCAGTGCGCGCCAAGAAGGCCGATGTGTGGATGAGCAGCCAGGTGGCCGTCCAGCTGATGGCCAAACGCACCAATTGGGCTGTGGCATTCGACCCACAGAACGCTATCGACAAGCGCCCCAGCAGCTGGGCCGTGCGTTACGGTGATCTGGAATGGAAGAACTTCCTGGATTTCTGGGCCCATTTCGTGCGCGTGAACGGACAGACCGACAGCCTGATGAAGCACCACGTCGACGTTCTGAGCACCACTTCTTGAAAAGGAATTGATGTCCTGATGGCAGAAATACCCACCATCCGGGTCACCGACCTGCACAAGACCTTCGGTGCGCTGGAGGTACTGAGGGGCATCTCCTTCGACGTGCAGCGCGGCAGCGTTGTCAGCATGGTCGGCGCGAGCGGCTCCGGCAAGAGCACGCTGCTGCGTTGCGTGAACCATCTGGAGACTGCGACCGCAGGCGACGTGCTCATCGACGGCATCTCGCTGTGTTTCCAGGAGGGCAAGTCTGCACCGCGCAAACCCAGATCGTTGGCGCAGATCAACCACATGCGCCGCGACCTGGGCATGGTGTTCCAGCAGTTCAACCTGTGGCCGCACATGACGGTGCTGGAGAACGTGGTCGAGGCGCCGCGCCATGTGCGCGGCATGCCGCGCGCGCACGCGCGCGACATTGCGCGCAGCTGTCTGGAGCGGGTGCACCTGTCCGACAAGGCCGACGTGTACCCGGCCCGCTTGTCGGGTGGCCAGCAGCAGCGTGTGGCCATCGCACGTGCGCTGGCCATGCAGCCCAAAGTGATGCTGTTCGACGAAGCAACTTCGTCGCTGGACCCCGAACTTACCGACGAGGTGCTGGCCGTAATGCGCGACCTGGCGCGCGACGGCACGACCATGATCGTGGTCACGCACGAGATGGCTTTTGCGCGTGAGGTTTCAGACCATGTCATGTTTCTGCACAACGGCCTGATCGAGGAGCAGGGCCCGCCCTCGGAGGTGTTCGAGCGTCCGCAAACAGAGCGCCTGCGGCAGTTCCTCAACAAAGCGCAGCGGCCGCGCTGACGCTTAATCGACCATGTCGGAGTCGCTGCGCGAAACCCTGGACCTGGCCCTGCTATGGGAATACCGGGTCGTGCTACTCAAGGGCCTGTATATGACGCTCGGGGTGTTCGCCTGCGCGGCAGTGCTGGCTGTGGCCGCTGGACTGGTGGCGGCGTTGTGGCGCGTGAGTCGGTTCCGGGTTGTGCGCTGGGCAGGCACGGTGCACGTGGAAATTGCCCGCAACTCGCCCGACTACATCATGGTGGTGTGGGTGCATTTCGTGCTGCCGCTGCTGCTGGGTGCCATCATCGGCAAGCGCCTGGAGTTTGATCCCTTTGTGTCGGCGGTGATCGCGCTGTCGTTTGTCTACAGCGGCTACTTTGCCGAGACCTTCCGGGCCGGTATCGAGGCCGTGCCGCGCGGCCAGATCGAGGCCGGTCGGGGCCTGGGAATGTCCGAGCGCAAGATCATGTGGCGACTGATCCTGCCGCAGGTGGTGCGGCGCATGTTGCCAGAATCCGTGAACCAGTTCATCTCGCTTTTCAAGGCCACCAGTATTGTGTCGCTGATCGCCGTGCCCGACCTGATGTACCAGGTGGGCATGATCTCGGCGCAGGTGATGCGGCCAATGCCGCTGTACACCGGCGCAGCGCTGGTCTACTTCGCGGTGGTGCTGCTGTGCTCCAACCTGCTGGGTCTGCTGTCCAACCGGTGGCGCAACAAGGTGTTCGCATGACCACGCGCCCTTGCGCCGCTGACGGAGCACGCTGCGATGGGTAACTGGGAACGGCTGGTCTGGAACCAGCGCGAAGCTTTTCTGGCCGGTTTCCAGGTCACCCTGCAAGTCTGCGCCGTGGCTTTTGCAGGCGCCATCCTGGGTGGGCTGCTGCTGTGCCTTACGCGCGTCTATGTGCGGCCACTGCGGCCGGTGGCGGTGGTGCTGATTGAGTTCTTCCGCGCCACGCCGATCCTGGTGCAGTTGCTGTGGGTCAACTATGTCTGGCCCGAGTTGTTCGGCTGGCCCAACACCTTCTTTGGCGCGGCCTGCGTGGCGCTGGCCGTGCAATCCAGCGGGTATCTGGCGGAGACCTTCCGCGGCGCCATTGAAGCCATTCCCAAAGGCCACCTCGAAGCCGCAAGCTCTCTGGGCATGCCACCGTGGCGCGTGTTCCTGCGCATCATTATTCCCCAGGTGTTGCTGGATGCGGCACCTTCCATCGGCAACCAGTTCACGGTGATCGTCAAGTCCTCCGCATTGGTGTCGGTGATCGCGGTGCCGGATCTGATGTTCCAGTCGCAGAAGCTGGTCAACAAATGGTACGAGCCGATCGAGATACTCACCGCTACGGCGGCGGTGTATATCGTGTTCATCTTTCTGGTGTCGGTGACACTGGCCTGGCTGGCCAGGGCGACGCGGCGACGTTACGGCCTGGGCGCGGGCTAAGCACCCCGCGTACGCGGTGGCAGTCTCGTATAGTCGCGTGCACCGCACGCAGGTCGTTGGGGCAATAGGCGGCCGAGGCGTGGCGCTTGAGTCATGCCCTCAGGTACTTCACCCTAGAAACCGCAGTTGATCGCTTTCTTCCGCTGGATACGCCCTATGAACTCCAGCTTTCGTGCTCACGGGCAAGGTCACCTCAAGGGTGACAGCGCTACGCACCCGATTGAGCCGCGCTTGCCAGCGCACCCCATCGCAGCCCACTCGGGCGCGTCCAACTGCGGTTTCTAGGTTCACCGGATTGAGATCGGGACAGGTGTGTGCCAGAATTCTGCATGGCCACGAATTTCACCGCGATGGTGCAGGCCGATTCTGGTGCACCCGCGCAGCAGGCCGATATTTGGACCACTGCTGCAACAGGTCGGCGCAACTCCCCACCTGAGGCGCTTGAAAGGACACGACGATGGCTTGGTTGAATCGGTTGCCGGGTTTCACGCAAAGCGCACCGGGGCTTGAATGGGCGATCTGGAAGCGGCTGCCTGCGATCCTGCTTTGGGGGACCGCCGTGCCGCTGGCGCTGGCTGCAGCCGCCTGGTACGCTGCGCCCGATCTGTCCACCAGCGCGGAATACCGGGATCGGCTGCTGATGGTTTATCGGCTGATCGGCCTGGTGGTACTGCACTGGATCCTCGTGCTGACTGTGGCCATCGGCTGCGTTGTCGTCATCGTGATGAAGGGCCCGGCATTTGTGGCCGATCCCTACCCCCCACCAGGTCGCGATCCTGACGCGTGAGCACCGTTCCGTCGTTCTCGTGACCCGGGGCCGCAGGGTGGTGAAGCCGGCGTCCACCGCGAGCTGACCCAAGGCGATCAACCGGTTGGCGTGTGACATCGGCGGCCCTGCCACGGTAGCCAGCGCCACTCCGCGGGAAGCGCGGTCCCAAGGCCCGGCAGTTGGCGGCGGGGCAAATCCGCGTAAATATGGCGGCGAAGACACGCAGTTTGACAAGGCGGCAAGCGCAAAACCGCAGCGCTCACCGCCATGTCCGAGCGTATTGTTCCTGCGCCGCGTCAAGGCTACGCTTCGCCGGGCTGACGCCCGCCCTTGACCCGGCTACGGAATGGCAATTTTCATGTCTGCTTTTTTTGCTCCGCCATATTTGCGCGCTTTCGGACAGCCGTTCACACTCGGGCCCGCGCCCGAGCAAGAACGCCTCAGAACAATTCGCCCTGGCCCTCGGGCGCGCTGCCTCGGGCGCGCTTTGCAGCGAGCGCAGCCGCGGTCGACCTGGGCAAGCCGCTCTTGCGCGAACCATGTTTGTGGGCAATGGCATCGGCCTCCGTGCGGACCTCAGCGGCCTGCCTGAGGCGGTACAAGCGCAGCTTGGCAGCGGTCAGCGCCACGCGCTCTTCCACCACCGGCCGGGAGTAGGCCGACGTGTTGATCTCGGGCACCCATTGCCGGACATAAAGGCCTTGCGGGTCATGGTCACGCGCCTGCTTGGCGGGCGAGTAGATGCGCAGCGTGTTGATGCCCGTCGTGCCCGACTGCATCTGCATCTGGCTCCAGTGAATGCCGGGTTCGAAGTCGAGGAACTGGCGCGCCAGGAACAGGCCGGGCTCGCGCCAGTGCAGCCATAGGTGATAGGCAGCAAAACTCACCAGCATCGCGCGCATCCGGAAATTGATCCAGCCAGTGGTGCGCAACTGCCGCATGCAGGCATCGACCATCGGATAGCCCGTGCGCCCTTCGCACCAAGCCTCGAAGTGTTCGCTGTTCCAGAGCGTCTCGCACATACCGTCTCCAGGGCGCAGCCCGTCATGGCTGCGCGAGAAGTTGCGCCACTCGATGGCCGGTTCGTCTTCCAGCTTCTGCATGAAGTGGCAGTGCCAGCGCAAGCGCCCGGCAAAGCCGCGCAGGGCGTGCGCAAGCCTGCGGTCGTCGGCGGTTCGAATCGCGGCCTCGGTGGCCTGGTGAACGCGGCGCATGGAAATTGTGCCGAATGCCAGGTGCGCGCTGAGCCGACTACAACCCTCGGCCGCAGTGAGCGGGCTCGACAAGGCGCGGCGGTAGTCGCGGCCGCGGCCGGCCAGGAAACTGTCCAGCACCGCCTGTGCGGCGCGCTCGCCCGCCTGCGGCAAGGCCTGGGCAGGTGCGGCGAGACCGAGCTCGCGCAGGGTCGGCAAGGCGCACGGTGCACTCGACTGCAAGCCCGGCGCCGCTTTGAAGCCACCTGCCAGCGTCCCTTGCGGCGCATTCATGCGCCGTGCCCAAGCCGCTGCCCAGCCTGCACGGGTGCGAAGCGGGCGCAGCACGCCGGTTTGGGGCCATTGCATCCACTCGACACCCAGTTGGCGGCACCAGGCCGCGACGGCCTTGTCACGCGTGTAGCTCCAGCCCGGGCCGGTTTCTTCGTGGCTGAACAGGTGGGTGAAGGCGAACTGGCGACGCAGATCGCCCAGTACCTCTGGCATCGATCCCACGCGCACGATCAAGGGCAGGCCGATCGTTGCCAAGTCGGTCTGCAACCCAGCCACGCAGCCCAACGCAAAAGCGACGTGGCGTGGATCGCATTCCGGGCTCTGCAGCCATTCGGGCTCAATGGGGTAGAGCGCCAGCGTGCGCTCGAAAACCTGGGCTGCAGCCAGCGGTGCGTGGTCGTGCAGCCGCAGGTCGCGCTTGAACCAGACGAGGGCTGTGGGGTTCATCAGGGCACCCGGCGGGCTGTGCCCGGTTCCGCCAAGCGGAGGTGAGCACCTGTCGGCGGCCGGGCGCTGCTCATCGCGTCACGCGCTGGGCGGACCACGCACCGGCTGCGCCATTCTTCACCTGACCAATGGCCGCACGGTGGTGAAGCCGCCGTCCACCGCGATCACCTGCCCGGTGATGCGCGCGGCGCTGTCGGACAGCAGCCAGGCCATGGTGTCGGCCACCTGCGCCGCGGTCTGCACGCCGCCCAGTGGGTACTGTTTGCCGGCACCTTCGCGCATCGCGTCGGCGCGCAACATGCCGGCCGTCATCGGCGTCTCGGTCATCCCGGGCGCGACCACGTTGATGCGCAAGCCCACCGCCGCGTAAGTGGCCGCCGCGCTGCGCGCCAGGGCCTCGATTCCGCCCTTGGCGGCGGCGATGGCCTCGTGATTGGCCACACCGATGCGCGCCACTACGCTAGACACCAGCACGGCACTGCCCGGCTGCCCGCTCCCCCGCAGCCCTTCGATCCAGGCCTGCAGCATGAACAGCGCGCTGTCGAGGTTGATGCGCAGCACCTCGCGGATCTGCACCACTGTGCTGCGGTGCAACGGCGCGATGAGTGTGCTGCCCACACAGTGGGCCAGCAGCGACGGCGGGCCGCCGAGCTGCTCCTTGCAGGCCGTTATGGCCGCCGTGGCACCTTCGAGCGTGGTGGTGTCGGCAGCGATGTGCGCGTCCGCGGGCACTGCCGCCAGTGTGTCGGCGTCGCGCCCGACCGCTGCCACGCGGTGGCCGCTGGCGCGCAGACGCGCCACTACTTCGCGGCCGATGCCGCCGCGGGCGCCTGTAACGAGCGCAATGCGCGCTGTGGTCGGAACGGTTTCAGATGGGTTCATGGTGGTCTCGCGGTGGGTTGAAGTTCGGTTTCTTCGGGTTGGTCGAACAGTGGCCCGGCCGGGCGCTGGCGGTTCAGCTCCGCCAGGCCGGGCAGTTCGTGCAAGCTGGCCACGCCGCGTGTGACGCGCGTCCACCATTGTGAAAACGACGCGCAGGGGCGCTCGATCCCGGCAAACAGGCGCGGCGGTGCCCGGCGGGTGACGGCCGGTGGCAACCGGTGCGCCACATGGGGATCGTCCACTGTGTGCACCGAGCGTGCGCCGACCAGCGCCTGCGACACATCTTGCTGGCTGCCGACCCAACACAGCGGCGCCAGCGCAGCCATGCGCGCGCCCACGAAGGACCAGCGCGCGGGGCTCCATGGCCAGACATCGTGGAAGTCCGACAGCAACAGCCCCAGGCGCAGGCAGCCGTCAGGCAGGTCGCGCGGCGGCTCGCCCAGTGCCCAGGGGTGCACCAGCCAGATGTCGCGGTCGGCCACGGTGGCAGCGTTGGCCATGCTTGCCGCCTGGATGGAGGCCGGACCCCAACCCGCTGGCGGCACCGCCAGCCGTTCTGGTTCATCGACGCCGCTGGCGTTGCCGTTGGCCGCCCATGCCACTGTCTGCGTGCTGCGCGCAATGGCGTCCAAGTCTCTGTAGGAGCGGTCGATTACGCTGCCGCCGCTGTGCCAGGGCGGCGGTGCATAACGGGCCACATTGTCGGCATTGAAGAGATAGGGCTTGCTGCTGCCGGTGCCGGCCACCCACTGCCAGCTCAGGTGGTTGCTGGCCAGGTCGCCATCCAGCAAATGGGCGTACAGCCAGTCTGCGCCGGCGCGCCAGTGCACCTTGCGCAGATGAACCACATAACTGGCCAGCCACATGCGGGCATGGTTGTGCAGGGTGCCGCTGGCATACAGCGTGCGCACGGCCGTGTCGATTGCGGGCACGCCGGTTCGGGCTTGGCGGATGTCGGTCGGCAACGCGCGTGCGTAGGCATCGTCGGGCAGTGGCCCCGCATGCAGCGATTGCTGAATGGCGTCCCCGCGCTGGGCCCAGACGTGTCGGAAGAACTCGCGCCAGCCGAGCTCGAAGACGAACTTGTGCTGTACGTCCAGACGGTACTTGGAGGCCACCCCGGCCAGCACCTCGGGCAGCGTGACCAGGCCATGCGTGATGTAAGGTGAGAGCTGCGTCACCGCACCGTCGACGGCATTGCGACTGCGCGCGTAGTCGGCAGGCCGCACGGCAGCGATACGGGCTTGTGCGGCGGCCAATGTCGGCGCGAAGGAGGAGTGCGCAGTCATGCGCCGGTACCTGCCCTGACTCCAGCATCAGCGAGCGAACTCACGCCCACCTCGCCGCGGCGAATGGCATCTGCCCGCTGCACGACAGCGTGGCGTTGCACGTCGCTCAGTCGCGCCACGTTTTTCACTTGCATGGCCATGCGCGGGTTCTTCTTCAGCAGCGCCTCGTGGCGCATCAGAAAGTCCCAGTAAAGCGTCGTGTAGGGGCAGGCTTGCTCGCCCGCGCGCTGCGCCGGGTCGTAGCGGCAGCGGGAACAAGGGCCGCCCATGCGCTGGATGTACTTGCCGGTGGCGACATAAGGTTTGCTGGCCATCAGGCCGCCGTCGCCGTACTGGCTCATGCCCAGGGTGTTGGGCAGCTCGACCCACTCGACGGCGTCGACGTAGACCGCCAGGTACCACGCATGCACTTCCTGTGGCCGCACGCCCAGCAGCAGCGTGAACAGGCCGGTCACCATCAGGCGCTGGATGTGGTGCGCATAACCGTGTTGCAGCGTCTGCGTGAGGGCATCGCGCAGGCAGGCCATGTCGGTCTGGCCGGTCCAGTACCACGCGGGCAAGGCTTGCTGCGCATCCAGCGCGTTCAGCTCGACATAACCCGGCATCTGCGTCCAGTAGATGCCACGCACGTATTCGCGCCAGCCCAGGATCTGGCGGATGAAGCCTTCGACGCTTTGCAGTGGTGCGTGGCCCGCGTGGTACGCCGCTTCGGCGGCCTGCACCACTTCGCGCGGGTTCAGCAGCTTGAGGTTGAGCGCGGCCGACAGGTGCGAGTGGTACAGCCAGGGTTCACCCGGCCACATCGCGTCCTCGTAGCGGCCAAACAGCGGCAGGCGCTGCTCGATGAAAGAGCGTAGCGACGCCAGCGCCTCTTCGCGTGTGACCGGCCAGGCAAAGCTGTCCAGGCTACCCGGGTGCTGCGCGAAGTGGCGGTTGACGAGGGCGATCACTTCGCGTGTCAACGCATCGGGCTCGAAGGTGGCGCGTGCGGGTAGGCCCACTGGTCCGGCCCTGCCAAAGGCTTCGCGGTTGTCGGCGTCGAAGTTCCACCGGCCACCCACGGGCTGGCCTCCTTGCAACTTCCCGCCTTCGGGCTTGCCGTCCTGCATCAGCACGCCGTGGCGCTGGCGCAGCGCGCGGTAGAAGTACTCCAGCCGCAACGCCTTGCGTCCTTTGGCATGGGCCGAAAATTCGCGGACGGTGGTGTAGAAGTGACGGTCCTCGCGCACTTCGAGTGCCCGCCCAGAACTTTCGGCTACCGCTTTCAGCGACTGCCACACGCGCCAATCGCCCGGAGCCGTCATCAGCAGGCGCTGCGGCGCGAGTTCTTCGATTGCCGCCTGCAGTTCGGCCGCCAGGGTGCCGCGGTTGCCCGGGTCGTCCAGCCGCGTGTAGTGCAGCGGCCGGCCTGCCGCGTGCAGCGCCTGGGCGAAGTGGCGCATGGCGGCCAGGAACAGCGCAATGCGCGGCTTGCCGGACCAGACATGGTTCGATTCCTCGTTGACCTCGGCCATCCAGACCGCGTCCTGCTCGGGGTCGAAGCCGTCGAAGGCGGCCGCGTCCAGATCGAGCTGGTCGCCCAGCACGACTACCAGCGTGCGCAGCTCAGCCATGGGCGGGGCGTACTTTGCGGCAGGCGTCGGAGCAGAACTTCACCTCAATCCAGCTGCGTGCCCAGCGCTTGCGCCATGTCATGGCGCGGCCGCAGGCCACGCAGGGTTTGCTGGGCAGCGACTGTTTGTTGCCTTTGAAAGACGGTGCGGCGGGTTTCATCGGCGATCGTTCAAGCCAATCAACAACTGGCGCCAGCGGTGATGGCACGGACGACGGGAGTCTGCAGCGGCGCTCTCGACGCGCTCATCGGAGTACCTTCGCCTGACGGCTGCGGTAGCGAGTGCCTTGGGAGCGGCCCGGCGACGCGTGCTGCAACCCCTTCGCCTGACGGCTGCGGTAGCGAGCGCCTTGGGAGCGGCCCGGCGGCGCCTGCTGGAGTACCTTCGCCTGACGGCTGCGGTAGCGAGCGCCTTGGG
>Ga0209181_10013828_pt1 | contig 10049 bp, 6 predicted proteins | sample MAT05_FD_187208 | JGI IMG/M metagenome (GOLD analysis project Ga0209181, IMG submission 187208) | Freshwater microbial communities from Lake Fryxell liftoff mats and glacier meltwater in Antarctica - MAT-05 (SPAdes) (version 2) | ecosystem: Environmental > Aquatic > Freshwater > Ice > Liftoff...
ATTTATATATAATGAAATTTGTAACAATTCCCAGGCAAGATTTAGCAGGAATGCAAAAAAAATCATAATAAAAATAAAGTTTTTGAAAGTTTTTTTATTGGCTGCTTTTTTCAATAAGATGAAATATAATATGCAAACAATTGTAAACACAATAAGAGGAATCAAAAAAATAACTGGCTTTATGTCGTTCATCTACTTAATTATTTTTAGAGGCTATTTTACCTTTAGCATACTTTATTTTGATGCTGATTGTGCATTCTGCTTAAAAAGTTTTAAAGATTTTGTTACCTGTATTATGATTACGGAAGAAACGGCCGCAGCAACAATAATCATCCATTCGTTCAGTGTCATGGGTATTACATTCAATGCCTTGCTCACATAGGGTATCTGAATAACGCCTATCAAAATGGCAACGCTTCCCGATACTGAAATCCAGACATATTTATTTTTAATAACCTCGTTCTTAAAAAATGGTCCGCTACTCATATTAAATACATGAAAAAGCTGGCAAAAAATAAGGGTAAAGAATAAGATGTTATTGCACATGGCAGTATCCCATGGCTCACCAATATGGTATACATAGTGATTGAAAACCACTGCACCCGTGCTTACTGATCCAATAACTACGGCATAAAAGAAAATAAGTTTCCAGCGGCTTTTATCAATTATCGGTTCGGATGATTTTCGGGGAGGCAGCTTCATAATATCAGCACCCCCTTTGATAAGACCCAAAGCCAGCGCAGGTAAAAGGTCGGTAATAAGATTTATAAAAAGTATTTGCAGCGGCAATAACTGGAAGTGTAAATTCAGAATAGCAACAACAGCTATTACCAGCAATTCACTAAGGTTACAGGAAAGAAGAAAGGTTACAAATTTTTTAATGTTCTCAAAAATGATACGCCCCTGTTTGATGGCAATCACAATAGATGAAAAGGAATCGTCCTTCAACACCATATCTGAAACTTCCTGGGCTACCTGTGTTCCCCGAAGCCCCATAGCAATACCAATATCAGATTTCTTAATGGCGGGTGCATCATTTACACCATCACCAGTCATACCAACCACGTACCCTTTTTCCTGAAAAACTTTTACCAGGTCGAGCTTATGCTTTGGATTAACACGGGCAAAAACCGAAGTGTTGATCCAGCGCTGTTTTTCACCTTCACTTAACTCCTCAAATTCTTTCATATCCTTTCCAATCACAGGAACTTCATCTTCTTTTGATATGCCTAGTTGGGTTCCTATATAATGAGCAGTGGAAGGATGATCGCCTGTGATCATCACCACTTTAATACCCGCTGTTTTACAATCGTTGATGGCGGCCTGCACTTCAGGTCTTGGCGGATCAATCATGCCAACAAGCCCAAGAAAAACCAGGTCACTTGTTAATGAGGCAGGCACGGCATCCGTCTTTCGGTATGCCATGGCAATCATGCGATGACCCGATGCAGAAAATTTTTCTGCTGTTGACAACCAATGTTCCCTTTTTGTTGTGTCAATAGCTACCTCGCTATCTTCATAAATCTGTGTACACTTCAGCAATAATTCTTCAGGAGCGCCTTTGGCAAAAAGATAATATTTACCATCATGTTCATGCAACGTGGACATGATTTTTGTTTCGCTGGAGAAAGGCTCTTCCTCTTTTTTTAAAAAGTCTTTGCGAATCTGATCAATATCTTCACCCTTGTCATTTGAAAATTTCAGCAAGGCTATTTCCAAAGGATCCCCTATTTCCTTTGCATCTTTTTCTGATGATTGAATATCGGCTGTGTTGCATAAAACAGCACATTTGTATACCAATTCTAACTGCTCCTTATTGCCGGTAAAGGGAGCATCTTTTTTCCATGTGCCGGAAGTTGTTTCTACAAATACCACTTCCATTTTATTCTGCGTAAGCGTACCGGTTTTATCAGTGCAAATCACGTTCGTTCCACCTAATGTTTCAACAGCAGAAAGCTTTTTGACAATCACATGGTATCGTGACATTTTTAGCATGCCCTGCGCTAAAGTCATGGTTGCCACAATAGGTAACCCCTCGGGAATGGCGGCAACCGCAAGCGCAACAGCAGTTTGCAACATGGCAATAATTCCCTCGCCATTAATTAACCCTATTATAAAAATAACCAGTACTAAAGCAATGGTAATTTTTATCAGTTTTTTACTAAATTCTTCCAGTTTCTTTTCTAATGGCGTTGCAGCCTGCTTAGATGAATGAACCAGGTTGGCTATTTTTCCAAGTTCGGTTTTCATGCCTGTAGAACCTACCAGTATATGGGCATTGCCTTTGGAAACATGAGTAGCTTTAAAAGCCATATTGGTGCGGTCGCCAAGGAAGGTTGATTCGGCAAGAACAGCATCTTTTTTCTCTACTGGAACTGACTCGCCGGTGAGTGCTGATTCGTCGATCAGTAATTGGGCAGCTTTATATATTCTGCCATCTGCCGGTATCATATCACCTGCTTCAGTAAATACAATATCGCCCGGTACAATTTCTTCAGCATTGATCTCAAACAATTTGCCGCCACGAAGTACTTTTGCAGGAATAGAAGAGAGCTTTTTTAAAGCCATCACAGACTTCTGTGCTTTAAACTCCATATAAAAACCTATGGCTGCATTGATGACAAGAACGAGTAAGATAGCAATACCATCCAGCCATTCCTTAAACCAAAAAGACATGCCTGCGGCAAATAATAACAGAAAAACAATGGGACTTTTGAATTGGTTAGCTAAAATTTTGAATGGACTAACTGTCTTTGCTTCAGCGATGGTATTTAACCCATGGAGCTCAAGCCGTTCTTTAGCTTCATCAATGCTTAAACCTTGTTCAGTATTACTTTTAAGCAATACCGTAGCCTCTTCTATAGTTGTTGTATGAAGCGTTAAATCATTTTCGCCAATAGAATTAATGCCTTTATTTTTTATTATTTTTTTCACAACTAAAGGTTATTTAAAATGAAACCCACCCGTTCTTCGGGCTTAAGCACCGGAACCTGTATGATTGGAAAAACCGCATTATGGTTAAGCGGTGAACTGGAATACGCTTCATCCCTTATTGTATTTACCCAACATTTACATCGCAAGATGCACTTGTTGAAATAATGTAACAATGAGTTTAATCAGTATTATAAATGATTTTTCTATTTTTACATTCAATTGCTGCTAAATAATTATTTTAATCTGCATGTTAATCTAAGTCCGTTATTGCTGCCAAGCATTATACAATTCCGGTAAATGATTGCATCATTCACACATCATTAAATAAGGAAACTAAATCTAAAATCGCTTAAGTAAGTAATTATAATACTCGTTGCTATGCTCGTATCCTTGTCATAGCGGGTAGATAAGTTATAATGTTTTGTAAGTACATCCCTGAACCCTTGTATTGTGAAGAGTATAACGAAAGCATTCGGGACGCTCTAACCGACTGAGTTAATCAGCCACTCAATATATTTTCTGCTTTTTTTATTTTTAATTTCAAGCTCTCTTTGCATAGCTGCCTTTCTCAATGCAAATTTTTCAATGTATTTAACTTTCCAATCATTTACTTTTTTGGTTAATTTGCTGCCAGAATTTTTATGACGGAAAATGCGCTCTTCTATATTTTCATTATGACCAATATAATGCTGGTCAAGAATTGAAGAATATAATATGTAAACGAAGAATTGCATAAACAAAAAATCCTGCTACAATGCAGGATTTTAATTTGTGGAGAGTATCGGACGAATGTCGAACTCCCTCTTAAATGATTTGAAGAAGTTAGTGGAAGCAACAGACACTCTTAACAATTTACTACCAAAAGATGGTATATAACGCTGCCAGCACGCCACAAATAATTAATGCACCTACTGCAAACGAAGGGCTCATTTTAAACATGCCCCTATCAATCTCAAGGCCATTTGTTTTTACGCCTTTCCAATTTTCAAACAAACTTATAAGTACCATGCCTAACACACAAATCAAAAACACAAAGCCCATCCTGTCTAAAAAAGGTATCTCATAAATGCCATCTGCATTAGCTTTTGCAAAATTGAATTGTTCTAAAAATTGCAGGTTCATTATACCTGGTAAAAATTTAAAGAACAAAGAAAAAGCAAAGCCCCCTACTGTTGCAAATAAAGCTGCATTAGAAGTGGTTTTCTTCCAGAAGAAACCAAGGATGAACATGGCGAAAATACCTGGGCTTACAAAGCCGGTGTATTCCTGTATGTATTGAAAGCCACCTTTTTTATCAATGCCCATAAGCGGCGCAATGATAACTGCCAAAATCATGGCAACAATAACGGTTATCTTCCCTACCTGCACCATTTTCTTTTCATTAGCTTCGGGGCGTAACCTTTTCTTATAAATGTCTAATGTAAAAATAGTGGAGATGCTGTTTGCTTTACCAGCTAATGAAGCAACAATAGCAGCAGTGAGTGCAGCAAATGCCAACCCTTTTAAACCGGCTGGCAATAAATTTAATAATACCGGGTATGCTTTATCAGGATTAAGTTCGCCACCTGCAATCATTTCTGTTTGAAAGTCTCCCTGCTGGTGCAGCACATAGGCAGCAATACCCGGCAGTACAACAATTACCGGCATCAATAATTTTAAAAATGCTGCAAACAAAATACCAGCCCTTGCCGTTTTCAAATCAGCCCCCAATGCCCTTTGCGTAATGTATTGGTTGCATCCCCAGTAATTCAAATTTACAATCCACATACCTCCAATTAAAACGGTAAGCCCTGGCAAGTCCATGTAATTGGGATTGTCTTTTTCAAATATCATGTGAAAATGGTCGTTGGCATGTTCGGTCATTAATTTAAAACCGTTTACCACACCGGTAGTACCAAATTTTTCCGATACTAAATTTAACGCTATGTAAGTAGTGACCAAACCTCCAAGAATTAAAAAAAACACCTGTATCACATCTGTGTATCCAATTACCTTCATGCCACCAAGCGTAATAAAAATAGCAAAGATAGCAAGCACATACATGCACAATGTAGTGTTGATGCCGGAGATACTGTTGATGGCCAATGCACCCAGGTACAAAATTGAAGTAAGATTTACCACCACATATAATAACAGCCAGAACACTGCCATAATCATGGCCACCGTGCCATTGTAACGCTGATTGAGAAACTGCGGCATGGTATAAATCTTATTCTTAAGATAAACAGGAATAAAAAATATTGCTACCACCATCAGTGTTGCAGCCGCCATCCATTCGTAAGTAGAAATAGCAAGGCCCATTTTAAATCCACTCCCGCTCATACCAATAAACTGCTCTGCAGAAATGTTTGATGCAATTAATGAAGCACCAATGGCCCACCAGGTTAAAGACCCCTCTGCTAAAAAATAATCATGCGATGCAGAAATGGTTGCTTTCTTTTTGCGGCGGTAAATCCAGTAACCATAACCGGCAACAACAACAAAGTAAAAAAGAAAAACCAGGTAATCATACGTTTGTAAACTGTTCATAAGCAACTTTTAGTTGGTGGTTAATCGTTAAATAAATCTGTTTATGATGTTCTCCATATATTCCTGTTTGCCACTGATTGTGGCAGGTTCTCCCTGTTCAATGGCATAGGTTCTCAAATCTTCCAGCGATAGTTTTCCTTCTTCAAATTCTTTTCCCTTTCCGCTGTCGTAAGAGGCATAACGATCTGTACGCAATTTCATATAATCGGATTTTTGTAAGATATTATCTGCTGTAATCAGTGCTCTTGCAAATGCATCCATGCCGCCGATATGTGCATAAAATAAATCTGCAGGGTCGGTAGAGTTTCTCCTGATTTTTGCGTCGAAATTTATACCTCCACCTTTAAAACCACCTGCTTCCAGAATAATCAGCATGGCTTCGGTAAGTTCATTCAGGTCGGTAGGGAATTGGTCGGTATCCCAACCGTTCTGATAATCGCCACGGTTCGCATCCATACTGCCCAGCAAACCTGCATCAGCAGCCACCTGCAGCTCATGTGTAAATGTATGGCCGGCCAGTGTGGCATGGTTTACTTCTATGTTCAAACTAAAATCATTGAGCAAATCATGCTGGCGCAAAAAGCCAATTACTGTTTCGCAATCATAATCATATTGGTGTTTGCTGGGTTCACATGGTTTTGGTTCAATAAAGAATTTTCCTTTAAAGCCGTTCTTTCTTGCATAGTCTTTTGCAGCATGTAAAAATTTTGCCAGGTGCTCCTTCTCTTTTTTCATGTTGCTGTTAAGCAGGCTCATATAGCCTTCACGGCCACCCCAAAAAACATAATTCTCACCACCCAATGCAATCGTTGCATCTAATGCCGCTTTCACTTGAGCTGCACCATGGGCCAGCACATGAAAATCGGGATTGGTGCTGGCGCCATTCATATATCTTTTGTTAGAAAATAAATTGGCGGTGCCCCATAATAATTTTACACCACTTGCTTTTTGTTTATCAGCCAAATAAGCAGTAAGTGCCTGCAAGCGTTTATCATTATCATTTATGTCATTGGTATAGTCTACCACATCCACATCATGAAAGCAATAATAGGGCAAACCAAGTTTGGTGATAAATTCAAATGCAGCATCGGCTTTGTCTTTTGCTCTTTCAATAGCGTCAGCTTTCGCATTCCACCCAAATAAATGTGTTGGCTCGCCAAAAGGGTCGGCACCGCTACCGCAGAAGCTATGCCAATAAGCACAGGCAAAACGCAGGTAATCTTTCATTGGCTTTCCTGCCACCACTTTATTTTCATCGTACCAGCGAAAAGCCAATGGATTATCGCTTTGTAAACCTTCAAATTTGATTTGGCTAATGCCTTTAAAGTATTCTTTGTTTCCTGTAACTACTGCCATGGTATTGACGGTTTAAAAATTATTGAATCAGTTTATTTGTTTGTTTAATTGTGTAAGCCATTGATAATAAAATTCATCGTATTTATTTTTCACATTTGGCTCAATTAATTCCAGCGGCTTAAATAATTGAAAAGCTTCTTTTGCATTGCTATAAATATTTGCCCCGATGCCACTACCAATGGCTGCACCAACACTGCCATCGCAGTTGTACAATTCCACCGGCACCTGCAATGTGTTTACAAAACATTCCCTGAACACTTCACTTAAAAACAGGTTAGCTTTGCCTGCCCGTATAACTGTTGGCGATATGCCATTCTCTTTTAAAATATCAAAGCCATAGCGAAATGCAAAAGCAATACCTTCCTGTGCGGCACGGTAAAGATGTGCAGCAGTATGTTTATTAAAATCGATGTTGTTAAAAAAGCTATTTACAATTTTATTATTCAGCATCCGCTCGGCACCATTACCAAAAGGAAGAATGGTAAGGCCATCACTTCCTGGATTAATTTGTTTTGCGGCTCCATTTATTTCAGCGTAACTCTTGTTATTGCCTGCAATATTTTTTACCCAGCGGTTTAAAATACCTGTTCCGTTTATACAAAGTAAAACACCTAAACGAGCCTCTTCCTGTGAGTAATTTACATGAGCAAACGTATTTACCCTTGATTGTTTATCATATTCCAATTGATTGCTTACAGCATAGATAACACCTGAAGTGCCAGCTGTAGCTGCTACTTCGCCGGGTTCAATTACATTTAATGAAAGAGCATTATTGGGCTGGTCGCCTGCTTTGTATGTAATGGGAATATTTTTTTGCAGTGATAATTTTTCTGCAACAGCATCTGTAATTTGCCCATGCGCTGCAAACACATTTTTTATAGCCGGAATGATGGAGGTATCAAAACCATAATACTCAAACACATCTTTTGAGAGTTCATTGTTTTTAAAATCCCAGAAAATGCCTTCGGATAAAGCAGATATGCTGGTGGCTATTTCGCCGGTTAATTTCATGGCAATAAAATCACCAGGCAACATTATTTTATCCAGCTTTGCAAAAACTTCCGGTTCGTTTTGTTTTACCCAGGCTAATTTGCTTGCAGTAAAATTGCCGGGTGAATTAAGCAGATGCGACAAACATTTCTCTTCGCCAATTTTTTCAAATGCTTTGTTGCCTATTTCAACGGCACGGCTATCGCACCAGATAATGCTGTTGCGTAAAACATTTTGGTTTTTATCCACCATTACCAATCCATGCATCTGGTATGCAATTCCAATGGCTGCTATATCTTTTGGATTGTATTTTTTTTGTGCATGTAATTTTAAAATAGCAGCCTGTGTATGTTGCCACCATAGTTCAGGCGATTGTTCTGCCCAACCGGGTTGCACCGAAATTATTTCGGTTTCAGTTTCGGGGAATTGTGCTGATGCAATGCACTGCTGTGTAGCACTGACTACCACAGATACTTTTATTGAAGAAGTGCCAATGTCAATTCCTAGAAGCAGCATAGTTTTTTAGTTGTGGTGAAATATCAATTTATTTTTTAACCGAGTCTACTATTGCCAGTACTTTCTTTGTATCATTTTCAATAGCTCCATAATTTTTATCCTCCATTAGTTTTTTACTGATGAGTTTGCTCCCCATACCTACAGCACACACACCGGCTTTGTACCAGCTTTCAATACTTTCTTTTGTAGTGTCCACACCGCCGGTTGGCATAAATAATAATTTTGGAAAAATTTCTTTTATCCCGCTTAAAAATTCTGTACCCAGCATATTGCCCGGGAAGAGTTTGATAAAACCAATGCCGGCATTTTCTGCTGCAATAATTTCTGTGGGAGTCATACAGCCCGGTGCATAAAAAATATCATTGGTTACGCAATAGGCTGCCACTTCAGGAACAAAGCCTGGACTAACGAGAAAGTCTGCCCCGGCATTAAGATAATCTTTTGCGGTTTGTAAATTTTTAATGGTGCCAACACCCAACAACATACCGGCCATTTCAGCATTTCTTACTTCCACCATTTTTTTGAAATTACTCAAAGCGGCTTCACCACGATTGGTATATTCCACTGCTGTTATTCCTGCTTTATAAATGGCTCTAAGTATTTCAACGCTTACAGTTTCATCTGCATTAAAATATAAAGGCAACATGCCTTGTTGTATAATTGAATCGGTTATTTGTTTTATCCTGTTCATTATTAATTTTATAAATCATCAATGCTTTTTTTAAGGAAAAAAGTTACCGCTGCACCCTTCCGCTGCCATCGCCTTTCATCAACTCTTTTACATCGCTTAAAGTGGCATGGTTTAAATCGCCTGGAATGGTATGCTTTAATGCACTTGCCGCCACGCCAAAATCTGCTGCCTCATTCATTGGCATTCCGGTTACTAATCCGTAGATCAATCCACTGGCAAAACTATCGCCGCTGCCTACCCTGTCCACTATCCTTACATTGTATTCTTTGGTATGATAAAAATCTTTGCCATCATAAACCAGTGCACTCCAGCCATTATCACTGGCGCTATGGCTCTCCCTCAATGAAGAGGCAATAAATTTGAAACCAAATTTTTCTTTCATCTGTTTAAATACATCTTTAAATCCATCAAGATTTAATTCGCCCTTGGTAACATCTGTATCTTTTGTTTTAAAGCCCAATGTTGTATCAGCATCTTCTTCGTTGCCGATACATACATCTACATATTGACAAAGCCTGCTCATTATTTCCCTTGCTTTTTCTTTGCTCCAAAGTTTTTTTCTATAATTCAAATCAATACTTATTGTGATCCCTTTCGCTTTGGCAGCTTTTAAAGCGGCTTCAGTTAATGCTGCTGCTTTATCGCTCAATGCTGGTGTAATGCCTGTGGTATGAAACCAATCTGCTCCTTCAAATATTTTATCAAAATCAAATTCGCTGGCATCAACATCTGCAATTGAAGCACCAGCCCTGTCATACACTACCTGCGATGCCCTCATAGATGCACCAGTTTCTAAAAAATAAATTCCCAACCTTTCACCGCCCCTTGCCACAAACTGTGTATCTACTCCATAGCGACGCAAATGATTAATGGCTGATTGGCCGATAGGGTTGTTGGGTACCTTGCTTACGAAAGTGCCATTCAATCCATAATTGCACAAAGCCGCTGCTACGTTGGCTTCGCCGCCGCCGTAGGTTACATCAAAACTATCTGCCTGTACAAATCTTTTAAAATCGGGTGTTGACAAACGCAA
>Ga0209181_10013830_pt1 | contig 10049 bp, 5 predicted proteins | sample MAT05_FD_187208 | JGI IMG/M metagenome (GOLD analysis project Ga0209181, IMG submission 187208) | Freshwater microbial communities from Lake Fryxell liftoff mats and glacier meltwater in Antarctica - MAT-05 (SPAdes) (version 2) | ecosystem: Environmental > Aquatic > Freshwater > Ice > Liftoff...
TCGCAGGCAGCCACGAAGCAGCTCAAATAAGTGCAATGCTGTATAGTCTTTTTGCCACCTGCAAGCTACACAACATAGAACCCATACAATGGCTTACCGAAGTGCTTTCTAAAATCAAAGATCACCCGATCAATAGAATCAAAGAACTGCTGCCGCAAAATTACAAAGCAGATACAGATTAAGAAACAAGGGGTTGGTAAAACGGATACGAAGCAGTTAACTTTATCATCATCCAATTAAATGGCGATGCCAAAATACCTGTTGAGCTGAAATAAATGCTAAGCAATATTACCAAAATGCCCAATGCATGGACAATTGAGTTTAAAGATGCATGACTTACACAAGCAGAACTACATTGGCTGCCCGTGGTGAAACGGTAGTACTGCATCCAATTGATGAAAAAAAAATGAGCCGGTAGAAAGCTATATTCAATCGAATGTATGGACACATAAAGGAAAAATTCAACCAACTGCCAACGCAGATTCCTTAAAATCGTTTATCAAAAATGACGGCTGGAATGAATATCATATTGTAGTAATCGGCAACCACATACAGCATTACATAAATGGAGTACTGGTGAGCGATGTAACAGATAACGACACCGTAAACCAGAAGATGAAAGGGCAAATCGGGGTGCAGGTACATGTAGGCCCGCCGATGATGGTACAGTATAAAAATATCTGGTTAAAAATTCTTAAAACGCCTGCTTATAAATGAAACGGGCTTATGTAAAGTTCTATTTACTTTTTATAAGCAATTCAAAAATAAATCAAGTCTATAGATTATAAGATCAAAGCTATCCTGGAAAAAATTGCGGCCGTTATGAAACCACATTTTCCAATCAGTCCGGAAAACCGGAATAGACTATCACCTATGTTGTCACCATGTCAAGTGCAGCCGCTTATTGCCCAACAATTGCAGCACAGTACGGGCAAGTTGAATTTGAAAGAAAATTAACTTTATGAAAACTACACGATGCGATTATATTTAAAAGTTTGCTTGTCAGCCATTGTAATATTTGCATTACTGCTATGCTGTAGTTGCAAAAAGAAATCAATTGCAACACCTGACCCTTCTCCCCCACAACCTCCTGCACCTTACGTAGGTTTAAAAGTAAAGGATGGAAATATTGTAGATAAAGATGGGGCGCCCTGGATACCTTATGGTGTAAACAGCGTTCATATCTGGTTAAACGAGGCCAACAGTTTAAATGCTTTGTCAGTTGAAATACCTAAAACAAAAGCAAACGTAGTTCGCCTGGTTACGAGTGGCAGTTCATGGACATGGAATAGCCAATCGATAACTGCTGACCAAAAAAGAAACCTGCTTCAAAAAGCTGTCGCTGCCGGGCTGGTACCGATGATGGAAATGCATGATGGCACCTGTGTTGCGGAATGTTTACTGCCGGCGGCTAACGGTAAAATGGGATTAAAAGAAATAGTGGATGAATGGCTTGCACCAGCCATGCTGCAGGTATTAAAAGATTATGAAGGCAAGATGATTATTAATATTGCCAACGAATGGGGCGATAATACGGTTGACTGGTTTAACTGTTATAAAACTGCCATCAAAAGATTCAGGGATGCAGGCATACGCAGTTTAATTTGTATTGATGCCGGGGGCAATTGCGGACAAAATCCTAACAGTCTGTTAACCTGGGGTGATGCATTATTTGACAGTGATCCTGAAAAAAATATAATGCTTTCCATACACATGTATGGATTTTGGCGCACCGCCGACAGAACCTTTACTTCGTGGACGCCCCCTAATTCGGTAGAACAAGTGATACCAACACTAGCGGCGTTAAAAGCACCGGTTGTAGTGGGCGAGTTTGGTTGGGATAGAGCAGGTATTGAGCAAAATAAAGACGTATTATATAATCCCAGAATTTTGATGCAAACATGTATGGCAAACGGAATGGGCTGGATATTTTGGGGATGGTATGACGGGAATGATAAATCTTTTTATAATACTGTAAGTACTGGTAGTTACCAATACAACAGTAATGCAGACTTAAGTGAAGCGGGCGCATTCCTGGTAAATGATCCGCTGCTGGGTTTTAAAACCATCAGTAAAAAAGCATCCGGTTTTTAATTTGAGTTTAAAAAACACAGAAAATCTTTCATCACTTTCTGCCATAGGGTTAGCAACTGGAATTTTACGGAACAACAGTATCAACATTCCACTAGTCAGCGACAATAAAATGAAAACATTCTCCATGAAATATATTTCTCTTTTGCTGCTATTTTCAACGCTGCTGCTTTGTACAGCAAAAGCGGATAAACTAATCCTGTATGATGCCCCAAAAGGCATAACGCCGGCACCGGAGTTTATGCTGGAAGTAAACGGGCAAAAAGTGTTTGTTTACAATACGCCCTCGGCTGCATATTCCTACTTTTCTTTTGAGGGTAAGGTAAATGTGAAAGTAACTTTTATGGCACCGGTTTATAACTATGATATTCTTCCAAAAAACAAGAAGATTGAAGGTGAACTTTACCGGAACCAGGTCAGTTTTACATTAACCAAACCAGAAAACCTGAGTGTTGAAATCAACAAAAATTTAAAGCGGCCACTCTTTATTTTTGCCAATCCACTGGAGATAAATATCCCTGATAAAAAAGATGCCAATGTTATTTTTTTTGAGGGAGGTAAAATACATACGCCCGGTATTGTTCAATTAAAAAGTAATCAAACGGTTTACATCGCCGGTGGTGCTGTAGTGAGAGGTTCCTTTATTGCAGACAGTGGAAAAAACATTAAAATCATTGGCCGTGGTATTATTGACAACAGCATGTACAAAGAACAGGAGGCTCGTCCTATCGAAATTAATCAGTCGCAAAATGTATTGCTCGAAGGATTTATTATCGCTGATGCAAAACACTGGTGCTGTGCTTCCTTTGCTTCAAAAAATGTTACCTATCGAAATATAAAAATCGTTTCGGACAATGCGGTGGACGATGGGATTGATATCGTTGGCAGCCGGGATGTGCTGGTTGATAATTGTTTTATCAAAACAAAGGATGATTGCATTGCCATTAAGTCGGGCGTAAATTATTTTACCAAATTCAACAGCAGCTTTACGGTTGATAATATTGTTGTGGAAAACTGCGTGATGTGGAATGGAATGTGGGGAAACGCCCTTGAAATTGGTTTTGAAACCCGGACCGATACCATACAAAATGTAACATTCCGCAACTGCGATTTGATTCATGTAGAAGGACCGGAGGGAACATTCACCATTCACAACGGCGACCGGGCCCTGGTTAGAAACATATTGTATGAAGATATCCGGGTAGAAGATGCAAGAGGCTGGCTGATCGATTTTAAGATATTGAAGTCACGCTATTCAAAAGACACCCAAAGAGGAATAATTGAAAACGTCCATTTCAAAAACATAACTGTAGAAGGCGATCAACTCCCCTACTCTCAACTGATGGGTTTTGACGATACTTTCAACATCAAAAATGTATTGCTCGAAAATTTTTATTTGCATGGCATAAAGGTTAATTCAACATACAATGGTTTGATCGCAGTAATTCATACAGAAAAACTGGCATTCAAATAACAGGAACAAAGATCAATGTCCTCAGCAATAACAGCATCCAAATAACATTTAAATGAAAAAAACTGCGTTTGTAATACTCACCTGCTTCTTTGTGATTCAATCAGGGTTTTCTCAAATGCCAATTCAGGCTGCATTGAATAATAATGATTTTAAAAATCCGCCGCAATCATCAAAAGTGCATACCTGGTGGCATTGGGTGCAGGGATCCATATCAAAAGATGGCATCACTAAAGACCTTGAAAGCATGAAAGCGCAGGGTATTGCCCAGGCAACTATTTTGAATATCGGGTTAATAGACGACAAAACATATTTAGTGCCACAAGTAAAGTTTGGTACAGATGCCTGGTATGAACTATTTAAGTGGGCATTAACAGAAGCTAAACGAATGGACATTACCATTGGAGCACACAATTGCGATGGCTGGAGTTCAAGCGGTGGCCCCTGGATTACGCCAGAAAAATCTATGAAAATGTTTACCTGGGCCAATACCAATATCGAAGGAGGTAAAACAGTTTCCCTACAACTGGAACGCCCTTTTGGCAGGGATAATTTTTATAAAGATGTTGCTGTGGTAGCATTTCCGTCATCGACGGAAAAAAATTCTTTTCAAAAAGCAACACCAATAATACTGTTGAATGATAGTACGAACGCCAATGTGTTGGCAGATGGCAACCCGGTTAGTATTGTAAAAGTAGACAGGGGAAATGCTATCACTTTCCAATTTAATACTGAATTCGAAGCGAATAAAATTTGTTTATTACCCAGAAAAGAATTTACCTGGAACAGTCCAAAAGATTTTGAGATGAGCTATGTATTGTCTTCGTCATCCGATGGAAAAGACTTTCAGCAACTGCTAAAATTTAATGTAAAAGGATTGAATGGAATGAAGCAAATTGAAATTCCTGCAACCAAATCACGATATTACAAATTAACCATAAAGGATTTCGGCTTCACAGATTCGTGGTTGGCATTAACACTGGCAGAAGTGGAATTACTCAAAAAGCATGAATCCCCTACTTATAATCCGGGCATTCAATTTCACCAGGAAAAAACGGTAATGGTGAAAGCCGGCGACAAAAGCAGTTTCGAGGATATAGGACTGTCTAATGGCGCTGTAAACCAAAGTAAGGTGTTGGATATAACAAACAAAATGGATGCAAATGGAATGCTGCGCTGGAATGCACCTGCCGGCAACTGGAAAATTATTCGTTTTGGTTACACTACTACAGGAGCTGTAAATGCCCCTGCTACAAAAGAGGGCGAAGGTTTGGAATGTGATAAAATGGATTCCAATGTGGTAGCATTTCACTTCAGTCAATTCCCTCAAAAATTAATAGATAAAGCCGGCGACCTGGCAGGCAACACTTTTAAATTTCTGTTGATAGACAGTTGGGAATGTGCCTTGCAAAATTGGACACAAAGTTTGCCGAATGAATTTGAAGCCAGGAGAGGATATAAAATAACGCCTTTCATTCCCGCATTATGTGGCGAAATGGTTAGTGACGCTGCTACTACCGAAGCATTCTTATTTGACTTCCGCACCACTATTGCCAATTTAATAGAAAACAATTACTATAAAAAGTTCAACAGCCTTTGTCATGAAAACAAACTGGATATGCATGCCGAAGTAATCTACGGCGGCCCCGGATATCCGCCATTGGATGTATTGAAAACAAACCAATATGCCGATATGCCCATGTTTGAATTCTGGACAGGCCACAACGGTAAAACCACTACGTTGGAATACAATGCTTCTAAAAATGTACCCCTGGAATTTTTGGCAAGTGCTACTTTGTTTAATAATAAAAAAGTATTGGGATCAGAGGCCTATACGGGCATGGCGCATTACAGCGAATCTCCGGCGGAATTAAAACCTTATGGTGACCGGGCTTACAGTTCCGGCATCAATCAAATGATATTGCACAGTTATGTACACCAGCCTGCTGATACGGTTGCCGGAATGACGCTTGGTGGATTTGGTTCTCATTTTAACCGAAACAATAGCTGGTTCAATTTTGCAGGTTCATGGATGGATTACCAATCGAGGATTCAATACATGTTGCAGCAAGGGCAAATGCAGGCAGATGTATTGTATTATGTAGGCGATCAGTTGCCGCAATATTTGGAGGCAAGCAATGCAGTGAATATTCCGAATGGTTATCAAATTCACGTAGCCAATTATGATATTCTCAAAAATAAAATCGCCATAAAAAATGGCAAATTAACCTTTGGCAATGTTGCCTTCTCCCTACTTACCTTACCCGAAAATATGGGTATGGAACTGGCCACCTTAGAGCGTCTGGAACAATTGATAAAAGCGGGCTTAATAGTTTATGGGCCAAAACCAACCAAACTATTATCCATGTACGGCATCAAAAAAAACGCTATTCGTTTCAATGAGTTAATTGATAATATTTGGGGCAAAGTAGATGGCGTTAACCTTAAAGAAAACAACTACGGCAAGGGCAAAGTCTATTGGGGTGAATCGATGAATACAGTGTTGGATAAAATCAAACTACAACCCGATTTTGAAACGCTGTCTACCGACACGGCTACCTTTTTATACACACACAGGGCGCTGGGCAACAAAGACATTTATTTTGTTTTCAATCAGCAAGACAAAGAAAATAACCGTGACTTATATTTCAAATCGGTAAACACATCTGTAAAAGAATACAACCCAAAGGATGGCTCAATTACTACTATCGCTTTTACCAAAACGTTAGATGGGAGAACGAAAATTCCATTCAGTTTTGGAGCAAGAGAATCCCGGATTTTTGTGTTTGAGAAAGGAGATGGAAAAGCAATAAAGCCAGCGATTAAAAAGAAAGAATCTTTTGAGATTACTGATATTAAAGGCACGCTTAGTTTTGATACCCGTAGTAATAAAAAAATAGCGCCTGTAAATATTACCAGCCTGCAGTCATTAACTGATTTTGAAAATACTGACATTAAATATTTCTCAGGATTTGCCCAGTACAGTATAAACTTTAAGGCACCTGTTTCTTATCTGAATAAAGGCGGAAAAGTGATATTGGATTTGGGGAAAGTTGGCGTAACTGCCAGCATACTATTGAATGGAAAGCCATTGGGTACTGTTTGGTATACTAATACGCAATTTGATATTAGCGCTTTGCTGAAAGAAGAAAACAACTTACAAGTGACTGTGGGCAATGAGTACAGAAACAGAATAATTGGCGATTATGTGGAGTTTGGAAAGCTTCAAAATATATGGACGACTTCTCCTGTACAAGAATATTTGGATAAAGACAAGTCGTTGAAACCTGCCGGTTTGATGGGGCCTATTCAGTTAATTAGGTTTTCAAATTAAATTATAGCAGCTTAAGCAGATATATGCATTGTAATAATCAATAATTAATTTTTTAAAACGACAATGTGGTCTATATTACCAAATGATAAAAAATCAATTATCAGTGCAGCTATAGTAACGACGCATTGCAAATTTAACAGGAAGTGTTGATAAATAACAAAGTAATCCAACCGCAGAATTCCAGGCTGTTCACCGCGGAAGGATGTTTTCAAAAAGAAATAAGCTTACGCATGCGGATACCTTTTAAAATAATCATGATATGCTTTTGCACTCTTATTTTCTGGAGATGCCAAAAGGAATATAGCTATGAGGGCGGAGTGAATACATTTCCGGGAAACGGCGGCGACCCTGTATTAAAAAGCGAGTGGGATTTTACGGCAAGTGCTACTTTATACCATGGCCCTGTTGACACGGCGTATCTCACAAAGGAAGGTGTATTTACCGTGCTCACCCTTACTGGTAAGTCGGCAGGTGGTAGTGAATTTATAAGGATCAAATTAAAAACAACAGACGCTGCTTTCCAGAAGGGTAAAACTTATAAAACTTTCCTTGACCAGGCAAAATTTATTTATCAAAATGAAATAGATACTATATACTCAGCCATTCCTTACAAAGGAGGTGATTTACATGTCACCATTTCAGCGATTGACTCTAATAAAGTAATTGCCACATTTATTGGACAGGCTTTGAATGCCACCGGTCGTTCAAATGAAATCACTCTCGGCCATTTTTCTTCACCGATTAAGAAAGGTACTCAATCAAATAACGGGTATGTGATGTTATGGGCAAACGTTTTATGCAATGGTTCTGTAAAAGTGAAGGTGAATAACCAGCAAGGAACAATAGAGAAAAGTTTTTCTTCCGCTCCTGATTGCGGCGAGCCAGGTGCGGCAACTTATAATCTTCCGGCCGGCTCTTATCAATGGGTCGCTTACTGTGGCACTGATTCATTACAAGGGATGATAGATGTAGCGGCGGGCGCTTGCGACAAACTACAAATTGATTTTCCCTACAGACCTGCGCCTATTACAAAAACTAATCAAAATTGTAAATTAAGTGAGATTTCTTATCAAAGTACCGGTGTGCTTGATCCAAAGCTGACTTACAATAATGTTGTTAACATTTACAACGGAGCCAGGGTTAGCCAGCTAACGTATTTTGCGGCACCAGCACCAGTTATTTTCGCACATACGATTTCTTATAGCGGGGATACGATATTTATCGACGGAGACAGCCAGTACACTAAATATTTTATTGTGGATGCCAAGGGCCGGGTAGTGTTATATTACGGATCAAGTGACCCTACAATTTTTTATCCTGTTCCGCCGGAACAAATTGTGAAGTATTCTTATGACAACCAAAATCAACTGATAAAAAGAGAGACCTTTAATTCAGGCAATACCAATCTTTTTACTACATTGTTCATTTGGAATAATGGAAACATTATCAGCACCAGTGAAAGTTCTTTGGCTTCATCACAACCTACTATTAGCAATTTTCAATATTATAGTAAGCAAGTTCGAGCTATGCCCTTCCTCTATTCAACTGGCTTTGAATTATTCTTCTACCAGTCTTTGATTAATTTTGGAAATCCATGTAAAAATCTGCTTAAGCAAAAGATTATACAAACCACAAACATTCCAGTTGTATTAGATTACAATAGCTATATTGTTGATGATAATGATTATGTCCTTTCATGCAGGGTCTCCGTCAATACAGTGTATATTGACTTTCAATTTAACTATCAGTGTTTTTAATAGGTGAAAGGACGATTGCTTTCGTGCGCTTAAGTTTATTTGTACTATAAAGATTTTCCCGATATAAATCTAAGAGGATCCATTCACATTCGGAGTAAGAGAATCCCGTATTTTCGTGTTTGAGAAAGGAGATGGAAAAGCAATAAAGTCAACAGCGGGCATCAAAGAAAATACAGTGATTACTGATTTCAAAGGCACACTTAGTTTTGATACCCGTAGTAATAAAAAGATAGATCCAATAAATATTACCAGCCTGCAATCATTAACTTATTTTGAAAATACCGACATCAAACATTTTTCCGGATTTGTCCATTAAAAATATACTTTAAACCACCTGTTTCTTATCTTAATAAAGGCGGAAAAGTATTTGCTTGATTTAGGAAAGGTTGGCGTTACTGCCAGCGTACAATTGAATGGAAAGCTGTTGAATACAATCTGGTATGCCAAAAGGAAATTTGAAGTGAGTGCATTCATAAAAGAAGATAACACTTTACAGGTTACTGTGGGCAAAAAGTACAGAAATAGAATAACTGGAGATTTTGTGGAGTTTGGAAAGCTTAATAACGTATGGGCCACTTCTACTGTACAAGAATATTAAAATAAAAACAAACCGCTAAAATCCTCGGGGTTAATTGGGCCGATTCAGTTGGTAAAGTTCTCAAATTAAATTAGATCATGAAGGTATACTGCCAATAAACAAATTGATTGTCCTTATTGGTTAAACTCAACGCATATTAAAATTAACAAAAATGAAAATCTCTTGTTTCTCATTCATTATTTTTTTAGTTGTTAACAGCCAAGTGCAGGCTCAGAAATACACTGAGCTTGCCGCCACACCCCCGATGGGCTGGAGCAGTTGGAATTATTTTCTGTGCGATGGGCTCAATGAAAAAGTAATTAAAGAAATGGCGGATGCCATGGTGAGCAGTGGCATGAAGGACGCCGGATATCAATACATCAATATTGACGACTGCTGGCAAATAAGCAGGGATGCAAATGGAAATATTGTTGCAGACTCCGTAAAATTTCCGTCGGGCATAAAAGCAGTAGCTGACTATGTACACAGTAAGGGTTTAAAATTTGGCATATACACTTGTGCAGGTTTGCAAACCTGTGCCAAGCGACCGGGGAGCCGTGGCTACGAGTACCAGGATATGCGAACTTATGCAGCATGGGATGTTGATTATGTGAAAATAGACTGGTGCAATACAGATAATTTAGATGCACCATCGTCTTATAAAATGTTTAGCGATGCCATCAGGAAAGCGGGTCGCCCCATGATATTGAGCATTTGCGAATGGGGCGTAACCAAGCCATGGAAATGGGCAAAAGATATCGGGCATAGCTGGCGCACTACCGGAGACATAGCAGATAATTTTGACCATGGCTTATATGC
>Ga0209181_10013831_pt1 | contig 10047 bp, 7 predicted proteins | sample MAT05_FD_187208 | JGI IMG/M metagenome (GOLD analysis project Ga0209181, IMG submission 187208) | Freshwater microbial communities from Lake Fryxell liftoff mats and glacier meltwater in Antarctica - MAT-05 (SPAdes) (version 2) | ecosystem: Environmental > Aquatic > Freshwater > Ice > Liftoff...
GGGGTAACTTCGTCATGTTCCAGTCCACATTCCGCTCCACTGCCAAATCCACGGCCACCGGCCTGCTTCTGGCTGCGGTTTTAGCCGGGCTCCCGGCCGCCCAAGGCCAGGAAGCTCTGGAAGAGATTGTCGTAACCGCCCGCAAGGTGAGCGAGAGCCTGCAGGAGGCGCCCCTGTCGGTCGCGGTGTTCAGCGGCGAAACACTGGAAAAAGCGGGCGTCAGCCGGATCGAGGAGCTGGTTGCCTTCGTGCCGAACTTCGCCCTGTCCGAGACCGGCATCGGGACCAACCTGTACGTCCGGGGCATCGGCTCCGGCATCAATCAGGGTTTCGAGCAGTCCGTCGGACTCTATGTAGATGGTATCTACTACGGGCGCGGCCAGCTGGCCCGGGCGCCGTTCATGGACATGGCCCAGGTGGAGGCCCTGCGGGGGCCCCAGGCCATCCTGCTCGGCAACAACAGTATCGCGGGTGCGCTCAGCTTCACCACGGCCAAGCCCACAGACACGTTTGAGGGCAGCATCAGCGGCATGTACGTCCCCGAGCAGAACGAGCAGGAGTTCAATGCCGTCATTTCCGGACCCCTGTCGGACAAATGGTCTGCCCGTTTCGCCGGCCGCTACCGGGGCACGGATGGCTACCAGAACAACAACATTCTCAACCGGGACGAGCCCAACCGGGACGAAAAAAGTGGCCGCCTCACCTTTGCCTATGCGGGCGATTCCTTCGACGGCACCATCAAGTTCGAAAAGAACCAGTTTGACGTGAAGGGTCGGCAGATTGAGATTTCCCGGGCCGACCCCGTTTCTCTGCCGCCCAATACCGGTTGTTTCACCCCCAACGCCGGCTGCCCCAGCCAGACCGGCTTCAGCAACAATACCGGCAGCAGCCAGTTGTGGCAGGACTTCCAGGACCAGCAGATTGCCGCCACCGGCGTCGCCCCGAACTACCTCCAGTACCTCAACGAATTCTTTGACCCGAATCCGGCGATCCTGGACGGGACTGTGAACTACACCCGCGGCTCCAATGGCGACAGGAGCGACAACGACATCAATGTGGTGGCCGGGACGCTGAACTTCCCCATCGGGGATAACACCCTCACCATTACCGCCGCCCACCTGGACTACAACTACCTGGAAGACTGCGATTGCGACTTCACGGGGGCGAACCTGTTCATCCTGCAATCGACGGAGGAGTTCCAGCAGAACAGCCTGGAAGTCCGCTGGACTTCACCCCAGGAAGAGCGTTTCAGGTACCTCGCTGGCGCCTACTACCAGCATGACGAACTCAATTTCGGCGACCAGATCTTCCTGCCCATCGGCAGCGGCGTGGTCCAGCTCGTGGGCTACGCCACCACGGGCAACCCGCAGGGCGCCAACGACTCTCTCGGCAACACCTCCGCCTTCCGGGACTTTGATCAGAACACCACGACCAGTTCCGTCTTCGGGCAAGTCGGCCTGGACGTCACGGACCGCTGGAAATCCAGCCTGGGCGTGCGCTATAGCCATATCGAGAAGGAAGCGATCCGGATCCTCCGCGAGGGCGATCTCGAGCGGGTGCCGTACAACCTGAATGACGCCAACGGCTTCGACCGGCTCTCGGCTGGCGGCTTTCTGTTCGCGTCGATCTTCAAAGTGGCCTTCCACGACCTGAGCGGTTTCCGGACGGAGGACAACACCGCCTTCGAGTTCACCAATGACTTTCAGGTGACGGACGATCTGATGGTCTACGGCTCGGTGAAGACCGGGTTCAAGGGCGGCGGGTTCGACGCGCGCTCCAACAGCGACCCTGCCGTGCCGATTCCGGGCACCAGCCGGCCGGACAAGCCCGTGGCGGATCTGCTGGAGACCCAGACTGAGGCGTGTACGTCGGCCATCGCCTTCGCGGGTTCCAGCCCGCTGCTCACCGGCAGCGGCTCTTTGTTTCCGACAGATATTCAGCAGCAGGTGTGCCAGAACGTCAGCTCCGGGTCCTTCGAATTCGAGGACGAAAAGGCCCTGGCGTTTGAGGTCGGCACCAAGATGTCCCTCCTCAACAACACCGCAGAACTGAACATCGCCCTGTTCCGCACCAACTTCGACAACCTGCAGGTGAGCATCTTCGACGGCACCCTGGGCTTCAATGTGGGTAATGCGGCGCAGGCGATCACCCAGGGCGTGGAAATCGACGGCCGGTGGTCGATCACGGACAACTGGTCCATGTCCGGGTCTGCGGGCTACCTGGACTTCAACTTCGAGGATTTCCCGAACGGCCAGTGCAATCAGGGCCAGGCGCCGAACTCTCCCGGCGGCTTCTGCAGCTACACGGGCAAGACCAATCAGTACGTGGCGCAGTGGTCAGGCACGGCGGCAGTGAGCTACGAGCATCCGGTGGGCGCTTTCCTCTTCAAGTCCACGCTGGACACCCAGATGACGACCCCCTACAACCCCTCCCAGAACCTGGATTCCCGGGTGGAGCAGGCTGGTTACGCCTTGTGGAACCTGCGCGTGGCGCTGGCCGCGGACGACGAGACCTGGGAGGTGGCGGTGCTGGGCCGGAACCTTAGCGACCGGGCGATTGTCAGCTTCGCCAACGACACGCCCCTGGCCTACAGCCAGTTCGGCACCCCGACGTTTTACGCCTTCGTCGACCAGCCCCGCACGATTGCGTTGCAGGCCAGTTACCGCTTTGGGGATTGAGCCGCGCACTCTTGCGGTGCAAGAAAAGATACTTATGTAAGGTCAGCTGTTGCTAAAGCCAAAGCAGGGCTATAGTCGGGCCAAGAGAATAGTTAACGATCCGTAATTTCCGTGACCACAGCAGCCGCAAGCCTAAAAAACGCGGCAATCATCAAACAGAAAAGTGGGGAGTAATTCCATGTTGAAGTCTCTAACCGGCCGCTTGGCCGTCACCGCGTCGCTGGCCCTGGCGGCCTCCGGCGCAATGGCCGCCAACGTTGCTATCGATACCGCCAATCCAGTTAATGGCCTTATCGACATTTACAGTGCCACGTTTGACGGCGCACTGGTCGCCTGCGCACCGGGGTCGACGTACTGCTCATTCTTCGGTGGTGACCCTGGCGCTACCCGTGCCATCACCACCACGCCCAACCCCAGCGGCGTAATTAATGCCGTTCCCGGGGGCATCGGGCCTCTCGGTGGATTTGGCGTACCGGGCACCGGTAATCCCGGAGCGCCCATCCCTGTGTCTGGCTCCTTCCTCGATCTGACGCTCAGCGGTGGCAATACCCTGGTGACACTCGGTGCCAGTTCGGTCACGTTCGGCACCATCAACCTGGTCACGGCAGCGGGCGGTGGTCTGAACGCCAATGCCGGTGGCGGCGCCGGCGGTAATGCCGGTATCGCCATCCGCACCCCGGGAGCGGCTATTGCTGGTGCGTTGACGCCAGCAGGCGGCGGCAGCACGGGTGATACGGTCGCTGTGAATGGCCTCGGGCAAGCGGTGTTCCAGATCCAAGGCGGTGTGCCCCCTGCGATCGACTTCAGCAAGTTCTCGACGGTCGTCACGAGTTGCGTGGGCGGTGCCTGCGGCTTGGTGACGTTCGATGTCCTCAGTCTGGACATCGTCCGTTATGTGCTCTTTCTGGACTACGACCCGACGTTCACCTCGTTCACCGGCAACCTGATCGGACAAACCGCCAACAGCTCGCTGGTCTATGCCACGCTGAACTCGGCACCTCCGATCCCGGTGCCCGCTGCGGTCTGGCTCATGGCTTCTGGCCTGGGCTTGCTCGGCGCGCTTCGTCGCAAGAGCCGGGCGGCCTGAATCGGTCCGCTGATTCTCTAGCTACGTGGCAAAACTTAAACCTCCCGGCACCTTGCGGTCCGGGAGGTTTTTTTTGGCACCGCTATTTTTTGGCACCGCTAAATGAGTCCGGCAAACCTGCGTAATTATGTCGAGTCTGCCAGACGAGCATCAGGTGAAGTGCTAGGGTTAGCCCATAAGAAGCCGCTCGATATTGTGGTCTGATCAGAATAGTCAAGAATTAACAAGGGGTTCTTCAGTATGAATACACTCTCTCTTCGCCTTACAAGCGCCGTGGCTTTTGCCCTTGCGGGCTCCAACGCGATGTCAGCCAACGTCGCCCTCGACACCACCAATCCGGCCAATGGCCTGACCGACATTTTCAGCGCCACGTTTGATGGCGCGTTGTCGCCTTGTGCCCCCGGGGGAACTTACTGCTCATTCTTCGGCGGCGAGCCTGGCGCTACCCGTGCCATCACCACCACGCCCAACCCCAGCGGCGTAATCAATGCCATCCCCGGGGGCATCGGGCCTCTCGGTGGCTTCGGAGCTCCGGGCACCGGTAATCCCGCAGCGCCCATCCCCGTGTCAGGCTCCTTCCTCGATCTGACGCTCAGCGGTGGCAACACGCAGGTGACGCTCGGTGCCAGCTCGGTCACGTTCGGCGCCATCAACCTGGTCACGGCAGCGGGCGGTGGTCTGAACGCCAATGCCGGTGGCGGCGCCGGCGGTAATGCCGGTATCGCCATCCGCACCCCGGGAGCGGCGATTGCGGGCGCCTTAACGCCCGGCGGCGGCGGCAGTACCGGTGGTACGGTCGCAGTCGATGGCCAAGGAAAGGCGGTGTTCCAGATCCAAGGCGGTACGGGCCTGCCGATCGACTTCAGCAAGTTCTCGACGGTCGTCACGAGTTGCGTGGGCGGTGCCTGCGGCCTCGTGCAGTTCGATGTCCTCAGTCTGGACATCGTCCGCTATGTGCTCGAGCTGGACTACGACCCGACGTTCGCCTTCTTCACCGGCAACCTGATCGGACAAACCGCCAACAGCTCGCTGGTCTATGCCACGCTGAACACTGTGGTGCCGGCCCCTGCAGCTGGCTGGCTGCTTCTGACCGCCGTGGGCGGCCTGGTGGCCCGTCGCCTGAAAGCGGGCCGCCTGATTCCAGCGACTGCTCCTCCGGCACCGACAGCCTGAGTCACGCCCAGAGGAATAACCCCCGGCACCGTCAGGTTCCGGGGGTTTTTTTATGGTTGATTGAACTCCCCGCCTGCCTCAGACTCAGGTGACAACGTGGCCACGCATGCAGGGGTAGTGGGGTGAATACCAGAACATTGTTGCGGGGCGCGGCAGCCCTGATCTTCCTGATCTCGTCGCCCCAGGTCCAAGCGCTTCCTTCAGCCGTCGATCCACTGAACCCAAGCAACGGCATCACGGATCTTTTCAGTGCGACTTTTGATGGGGCGCTCAGTCCCTGCGTTGGGTCAGCCCAACCCTACTGTCCCTTCTTCGGCGGTGAGCCGGGCCCCACCCGACAGATCATCGTCACGCCGAATCCCACCCGGGTGATCAACGGCGTTCCCCTGGGAATATCCCCGACACCCACGGCGGGATCCTTCCTGGACCTCACGCTGGCGCCGGACAGGTCGACCGTGACCCTGGCAGGCGGCGTTATCGCCCTGCCGGTCATCAACCTCAGTATTCAGACCACCACCATCGTCCAGGCCACCGGTGCAGGGATTGTCTTTGGCCCACCGGGGCCAGCCCAGCCCGGGGCCCTCACGCCCGCCGGCGGCGGCAGCACCGGTGGCACGGTGTCTCTGAACGCCAATGGGCAGGGGGAATTCCTCGTCACCCTGGCGCCCCTGGTGACCGCAGACTTCAGCACCTTCAGCATCGTGGTGGGCAGCAATTGCGCAGGGCCACTCTGCTCGGTGATTCCGATTCTGACTCTCGACATGGTCCGGTACCGGCTATTGATCGACTACAGCCCGGACTTCTCCACCTTCACGATTTCCTACATCGGCCAGACGTCCAATAACTCGATCCTCACCCTGACACTCAACTCCGGTAACCCGGAGATCGACGTGACCGACTCGGTCCCGTCGACCACAGACCTGGCGGTAGCCTTCGGCGCCGTCACGGAACTGACGACCAAGACCGAGACGGTGACGGTGACCAATCAGGGTCTGGCGCCACTGATCATCGGTGCGATCGGTGCAGTAAATCCCCTGGCCACGCCCTTCGGCTTTGCCAACGACACCTGCTCCAGCGTTACTCTGGCGCCCTCTTCGAGTTGTACCATCGACGTGAGCTTTTCCCCAGCGTCTGCCGGGGCCGTCCCCGATGAGACGTTTGACATCCCCTCCAACGACGCGAGTGAACCGTCCGTCGTACTGACGCTCTCCGGCGCCGGCGTCTCGACGCCAGTGTCCGCCCTCGCCGTTACGGATTCGGTGGCGCCGTCGACGGACCTGCAGGTGCCCTTCGGTAGTGTCACCACCGGCGCCCAGGCCAATCAAAGCCTGACCCTCACCAGCACCGGCAATACGCCGGTTCAGCTTGGCCAGATTGGCGTGCCCGCCGGCCTGACAGCCCCCTTCAGCATCACGAGCGACACTTGTTCGAATCAGGCGCTGGCGCCCGCAGCCACCTGCACTGTCGGGCTGCGCTTCCAGCCGACAGCAACGGGCGGCTTCAGCGGCAGCCTGGATATCCCCTCCAACAATGCCAATGCCGCGATTGTCTCTGTGACCGTTAGCGGGACGGGGACCGCCGTGGCGGTCCCCGAAATCGTCGTTACCGACGACGTGTCGCCCACCACTGATCTGCTGATTCCCTTTGGCAACGTCACCGAGAATACGGTCCGCGACCTGACCATCACCGTCACGAACAATGGCAACGCCAATTTGATCGTCGGCACCGTCGGCCAGCCCAATGGACTCGCGATTCCCTTCAGCAAGGGGGCTGACACCTGCTCGGGCCAGACGCTGGCCCCGGCAGCGACCTGCACCGTGGACGTGCGCTACGCCCCGACAGATATCGTGAGCTCCAGCGACAGTCTGGACATTCCGTCCAACGACCCGGATCAGCCCCTGGTCACGGTGGCCGTGAACGGCACCGGCATCCTGCTGGGCCAGGGCGGCATTGGCACGCCCAGCCCGAGCGGCGCCAGCACTGGCTTCATGGCGATTGATCCGGTATCGATCCTGTTGCTCGGAGCGGCTGGAGTCTGGGGCTGGAGACGTCGTCGGGCCCAATGATCGGCACCCTGGCGGGAGGGGGCACCTTTGACCCGCCCCGGGTGTTCACCTCCGGCATCGAGGACTGGCTGATCCTGGCGGTTCTGCTGGGCGCATCCATCCTCGCCCAGATCTTCCTGATCCAGCGCAACAAGCACCCGGACAACGTCCACAGCCCCCCGCTCGCCTGGCTCCGGGCGGCCCTCTACTTCAGCGTTATCCTCGTTTTGAGCTGGGCGACGGGCGTCCTGCAAGTGCTGGTGCATGTGCCCTGCGTACTGCCCGGACAAGCCTCCACGCCGCTGTGGCTGGGCCTGACGGCCCTGTGGGCCGCCACCACGGTCTGGGGCTACGTCTACTGGTGGCCCCGGGGCACGCTGACCTACGACCGGAAGCTCTACCTGGTGCCCCAGGTGTTGTTTGGCCTGGCCTGGGGTTTCACGTCGGGGCAGCTCACCCTGGTGCTCTGGGCCCTGGTGGAAGAATTTGGCTTCGCCCGCTGGGGGACAGCGCTGCTGGTGTTCTTCCTGCTCTCCGGCTACGGGCAGATCTACCAGTCCGGCTGGTGGGACATCCACGTGTCCCCGCCCCACAACCGCCGGGCCACGAATGTCAGGAAGGTGCTCTTTGCCCACCTGCCCTTCCTGGCGATTGCCCTCACCCACTTCACCCTCTACGGCAACGCGCTGGTGTTCGTGGGCTTCCATGCCATCGCCCTGGCCTGCTCGGCCGTCGCCATGCGCTTCCCGCCCTTCTGGGAGAAGGATGGGCCGGTCGTCAATCGCGACACGGCCCTCGGCGTGTAGGAGCGCCTTCAGGCGCGACCTGCCGCGACCTGCCGCGACCTGCCGCGAGCTAACAGTCCCTTGGCCGAACGCACAGCTTGGGCCAGGCCCTGATGAGCCTAGCATCGAAGGTCACCAGCGGAACCCCCTCCCGATCAGCAAGTTCCACGAACAGGGTGTCGTACACCGCCGTGCCGGACTGGATCGCCCGCAACAGCGCCCCGTGCCAGAGGCGTCGGCTTGGAATCGAATGAATGCCCAGGCGGCCCGCCAGAGTTAACCGGGCCGGGGCCTCGGCGGCCGGGAGAGCACCAGCCCGGACTGCCATCCAGACCACGTTCGCGAGCTCAGCCTCCCACAGCGTGGGTGCCAGGAGTTCGTTCACGGACGACCAGAAGGGACGCACTTCGTCTGCAAAGGCGGTGGTGCCAAGCAGGAAATACGCGATGACGTTGGTATCGACGACCGCCTTCATTCCGACGCTGGGAAATCCCGCCCCGCCGAGATCCAGGCATCGATTTCCTCACCGGTTGGCCTGCGCGCCTGGTGTTCCCAGGACGCCTCGATCTGCTTCAGGACCGAGCCCCGTTCAGCCACATACTCCTCAAGAATATCGCGCACTTCCTGCTCCATGGACTGGTTTCGACGCCGGGCCAGTGCCTTGAGACCGCGAACGACCCGGGCCGGGAGGTTACGGATGGTCAGCGTTGCCGAGTCCCGCTTCATGCCAGCATTATGCCAGCACTCAGTCCGGCCCGGTGCCAAGCCTGTCTCATTGGGCTGCTTTTTGCACCGCGGGTCCAGCCCCAAATCTCTCGAAATCGGGCAGATAATCCAGCATCCGCGCAACCTGGCGCGCCGAAGTCTCTATTAGCCCAAGGAGCCCCGTATGTCCCGCCCGATAGCTGCTTTTGCCCTCACGCTCCTCGCCAGTCTGTCTTTGGCCGTGGGCCCCACCGCCGCGGCTGACGAGGCCGAGTACACCGTCGTCGAACAGGACGGGGACTTCGAACTGCGGCAGTACGCGCCCATGCTGGCGGCCGAGACTCTGATCACCAACGCGGACTTCGATGACGCCAGCAACATCGCCTTCGACCCGCTGTTCCGCTATATCTCCGGCAACAATCGGGGGCAGAAGAAGATCGCCATGACGACGCCGGTGGTCCAGACTGCCGATACGGGCGAGAAGATCGCCATGACGACGCCGGTGATCCAGCAGGCCGGTCCCGCGGGCAGCCCGGCTGGCGGGTACCGGGTAGCCTTCATCATGCCGTCGACCTACACCCGGGAGACGGTGCCTGAACCCCGGGACCCGAACGTACGCATCGTCGCCACGCCGGCCCGGCTCGTGGCAGCGCTGCGCTTTTCCGGCCGGTTGACCGAGGATCTGAACCGCAAGAAGGAACAGGCGCTGCGCGCCGAACTGGTGCAGCGCGGACTCACGGTCAGCGGCGAGGCCATCGCGGCTCAGTACAACGCGCCCTTCGTCCCTGGGCCGTTCCGGCGCAACGAAGTGCTCCTACCGGTCACGCGGCCAGTCGACGGGAAGCCGACCACGGGCGATTGACGGCTGTGCGGTACCGTACCGATCTGCCCGGCGCCGGGGCTAGAATCGGTTCATGCGCAACATTAGCCTTAACGGTCGACGCCATATCCAGCCCTGGAAGGTCACTGGGCTGGCTGCAGGGTTCGTGCTCATCCTCACGGCCTGCGGCACCAATCCCGTCACTGGCAAGAAGGAAGTGCAGTTCGTCTCCGAGACCTCGGAGCTGCAGATCGGGGCCAAAGAGTACGCGCCCACCCGCCAGAGCCAGGGTGGGGACCTCAAGCTGCTGCCGGACCTCACCGCGTATGTGAACAGCGTGGGCCAGAAACTGGCCGCCGTATCCGACCGGCAGCTGCCCTACGAGTTCTCGGTGCTCAACAGCTCCGTGCCCAATGCTTGGGCGCTGCCCGGGGGCAAGATCGCGCTCAACCGCGGGCTCCTCACCGAGCTCGACAATGAGGCAGAACTTGCCGCCGTGCTGAGCCACGAGATCGTCCACGCCGCCGCCCGCCACGGGGCCAAGGCCCAGGAGCGCGGCACCCTTCTGCAGGTGGGGATGGTAGCCGCCCAGATCGGCGTCGCCATGAGCGACGTGGGCTCCACGGCCGGCAATCTGATGGTCCAGGGCGCCGGCGTGGGTGCCGCGCTCGTCAGCACGAAGTACGGCCGCGAGGCGGAGCTGGAGAGTGACCTCTACGGCATGCGGTACATGCAGCGTGCGGGGTACGACCCA
>Ga0209181_10013834_pt1 | contig 10044 bp, 7 predicted proteins | sample MAT05_FD_187208 | JGI IMG/M metagenome (GOLD analysis project Ga0209181, IMG submission 187208) | Freshwater microbial communities from Lake Fryxell liftoff mats and glacier meltwater in Antarctica - MAT-05 (SPAdes) (version 2) | ecosystem: Environmental > Aquatic > Freshwater > Ice > Liftoff...
GGCGACCGATATCCGTGTCCCTGGGCGTGAGCTTATCCAAGTGCGCCGTGCGGCATCTATGCTGCACGGCGGCGGCGTGGGCTATTATCCTGGCTCTGATTTTGTCCATGTAGATGTGGGTAGAGTCCGGCAATGGCAGGGTTGACCATTTCAGGAGAAACATACAGCACTCAGAATAAGAAGGTAATAAAAGTTAGAACATGTAGTCACCCATTACCCAAAGACCTCCAGAGGTACTCTTGACTCGGCACAATTAATTCTTAGATTCGATTTTCCAACGTTAGAAGCTTGCTGATAATAAGCAGGCGGAAGCATGCACCGCTCCACCTAGGCTACGCTTGCTTATTTACCCTGCGCCAGCGCCATTGCTTTCTGAAAATATTTAAATGCATCGTCTGGTTGCTGCAACTTCTCAGACAAGTGGCCGAGTGCGGTATACGCAGCACTACTGGGTGCAATGCTGTTGCTGGCATCCAGATAGTTCTGCGCTTTACTCCACAACCCTTGGTGCAAACACAGCTTCCCCAGCACCAGCAACAATCCGGCATCATCAGGATGCTGCTTGAGCCAACGCTCTGCCTGTTCAATATGGCTCCCTGCTTCACCAGTCAGGCATTCCCCATATAGCATTACTAAATCACTATCCCATGCCGCGTTTAATGTGTCAGTGATAATCTGCTTAGCGCTACGACAATCCCCCTGATGGATGAAAGCACGCGCAGCCGCCGCTACAACTTTAGGACGCCTTTTGAACTCGCCAGGGGTACTTTTCCAAATGGCCAGCAACGCTGGAGCATCCAGCGTGTGTGCGCGGATTTTTTCCAGCCAAGCTTGCTGGCGTATCTGCGCAACAACGGCGCCGTCCATTGCACTGCGCTTTTCCAATTGATCTACAACATCCAGTATCGCATCCCAATTTCGCGCCTGTTGCTGTGCTCTAAGCTCAAGATGAAGCGCGCCGATATGTCCTTTTACTCCGCTCTCGCGCAACTCTTTCAGCGATTGAAGCGCGGCTTGAGGCTGATGTTGATCGAGATTAAATTTGGCTTGCGCCATCAAGCGCATGGTGGATACACCTGCCGACTTATTATCGGCTGTAGCCAGGTAAGCATCTCGCCTCTCGAATTCACGCAACTCATGTGCTGCACGTGCTGCAATGACAGAGTTGAGGCCGGAATTTTCGCCTAATTCCATCGCGCGTACCGCAGCCTTTTCCGCCACCGCAAAGCGCCCTTCGAAGAACGCATCAAGCGCTTCCATCATGGCTGACCGACCTTTTCTGTGGGCACGTTCAATGCGGAACTGGCGCACGTAAGCAGGAAGGCGGATGGCGGACAGCGCCAAGCGCACGGTGAAATATCCCAGCACCAACAGGGCTAACATCATTAGCAAAAATAAGGTGAGCGACACCTCAATACGATAGGGCGGATACACTAACAACACGTATCCGGGATTGTGTGCTGCCAACTTCAGCGCCACGGCCAGCGAGAATAATCCCAGTAGCCACACCAGGAATTTCATCGCAACCCCTTGCCAAGCGAAGTACGATAGTTACGCGCGGCTTCCAGGCTCGCACTGACATCCGGCATTTCAATGTTTATGCTGGATTCCCGCAGCTTTTGTAAGGTAGTTACAGCCTGCAGACCTCGGGGGGATTTGGCATCAAAATAACGCACTATCCATTCCTGCGCTGACTGCAGATCATGTCTAAAGCTCTTTTCATCGCGCGACAACAAGCTAAGACGTGCTGACAATAGACGTAACTTCAAGTTTTCGCGCAAAAAGAACGTTTGTGTAGGCGGCAATAGCGGCAACTCACGCTTCTGCATATTTTCGATGCGTACCAAACGCTTCATGTCTTCCCAAATTTCGCGCATTAACCTTTGCCATGCGCCCTCCTCACGTACCGGCGTGGTCGTAATGACACTTTTTTCCTGTGGCACATGAGCAATGTCCTGTACCAGCGGCAAGGTGTCTACTTCGGCGATAAGATTATCGAGGCGGAAATTGATACCCGGCACATCCACATCTGGCAATGTACGCAACTTGTCGATGTCGCGACTGATAACCTTACGTAATTCATTTAAGGCGGCACGATCCATGCGCTTAAGGCGATCATCGGCCTGCTGCATGGCAATTAACGCCGCTTTCACATTGGCAGAAAGTTGCAATTGCTGTCCAGCAATCATCAGCATCTGCTCCACTTCAGCCAGCACTGTCTCGTCGCGACTGCCGGACAAATCCTGATACAGCAACTCCAGCGCGGCACGCTGATTTTGTGCTTCGGCAGAATGGGCTTCCAGCACGCCCACTTTGACAGACAACTCGCGCATGGACTCTTTCACTTGCGTCATTAACACTTGGTTGGCCTTGTTGTTACCATCCATTTCAGCCAAGCGGCGCGCCAACTCCTGCTGCATATTATTGATCTGGAGGTGAGTGTCAAACCACTGCCATAAGAACACTACCAGTACCACAGCCAGTACCATTTTCATAACACTCATGCGCAAAATGATATTTCCTACTGAATTATGAGACGAAGCGGCAGGCGCTACCACAATCTCCGGCATGGCAGCATTTTGTTCGACGGGCGGCACTTGCTTGGTCATAGCTTATTTCCAATTCTGTTTGAAGCATTTTTATTTGCCCATGCTATCAAACCCGATATCAGTCCGTCATCCCCTACTTCAGTCGGCACCACCTCGCTCCAACCGAGCTGATGCGCAGTTTCGGCAATGCGTGTGTGCGTCACAAATAATGGCACAGTGGCAAGCCGTTTTTTCGCCATACTATCCAGCATGGCCCACAAATAACCTAAAGCCTCACTACTGGTTACTGTAATAACATCTGGATTAGCAGCAAGTAACATGGTGGCATTCTGACGCGGCCTGGCACGTTGGTAACATGTGGCGTACTCAACCTTGGCGCCACGCGCTTTAAGGGTGTCGCCCAATAACTCACGTCCGCCATTGCCGCGAAAAATCACCACACGCCAGCCTGCGATCTGTTTTAATTCCGGCAACGCTAGCAATGCTTCGCTATCGAAACGATCCTGCGGCGCGATGACATTTTTTACACCGTAATCACGTAGCGTACGAACACTGCCTTGTCCTACTGTCGCAATTTTTAAGGTCGTTGGCAACGCATTATATTGTTCGGTTGAAACACCAACGTTACCCTCGTCCGCGTTCTTGCCCACATCTGTTCCATTTGCTAGGGCAGAGGAGCGAGAAGAACCAAGCTGATTAGGGGAGAGAAATTCGCCTGCAGCGTTAATAGCTTCCATGCCATAACGCACTGCATTGGGGCTAATAAAAATAGCAAGATTGAATTCATGCAGACGGGTGATAAGCGCGCGCAAGGGCTGCGAGTCAAGCACCGGGCTAACTTCCAACAGGGGAAACAGGGTGACTTGCCCGCCAGCCTGTGCTATGCGTTGTGCCAATTGCTTTGCCTGCTCGCACGGGCGGGTCACCACGATGTTCAATCCGGCTAGTGGCTGCTGTTGCATCATGCCAAAAACAAATTTTGTTTTATTACAGGGATCCAGCGATACAAAGTTAAAAAGTCCGGGCAAAAAACAAAGTCACACCCTCTCTGTATCTTGTTGCCTCTGTAGTGAATTGTTGTGTCAAATTTCATAGAGCAGCAAGAATTTCATCCGCGCCCTGCGCGCGTAAAGCTTGCGCTACGGCATTACCTAATGCTTCAGGATTGGCGGTTGTACCACATAGTTCAGCATGCGCCATGTGCCTGCCATCCGGGCTGCCGACAAAACCTCGCAAGCGCAGTTCATTGCCAACTATTTCTGCAAAACCACCTAGCGGCACTTGGCAACTACCCGCCAGCGCACGGCTCAAGGCACGTTCCGCCTGCACACAAGCAGCAGTGTCCGCATGGTGCAGTGGTCGCAACAGTACTTCCAGATCCGGGCGGGAAAGGAGACATTCAATGCCTAGCGCACCCTGACCGACTGCCGGCAGACTATTCTCAGGAGAAATTAAATCGCGGATACGATCGCCCAAGCCCAAACGCTTCAAACCCGCAGCAGCGAGGATAATGGCGGCGTATTTGCCTTCATCCAGTTTGCGCAAACGGGTCTGCACATTGCCTCGCAATGACTCAATTTTCAGGTGAGGAAAACGCGCACGTAACTGACTTTCGCGGCGTAAGCTGGAAGTGCCTACAACACTTCCCAGCGGTAGCGCTTCGAGATTGGCATGGAGGTTAGAAACAAAGGCATCGCGCGCATCTTCACGCTTGCCAATGCAGGCTAACATAAATCCCTGTGGCAAATGCATGGGCACATCCTTCAGCGAGTGCACCGCAATATCAGCGCGTCCATCTTCCAGCGCAGTCTCAAGCTCTTTCACGAATAAACCCTTGCCACCGATTTTAGACAGTGTTACATCAAGGATTTGATCGCCTTGCGTGGTCATGCCCAATATGCTGATTTCGGTTTGTTGGTATAATGCGCGCAGCCGATCACGGATAAATTCTGCCTGCCACATTGCCAACGCGCTTTCACGCGATACGATGACCAGTTTTGCGGGGACGGTTTGCGCCTGAGGTACCTGACTCATTGCTTTTCCTGAATCTTTAGTTGTAAATTCGATTGCGCCGCATTCTAACATGAGCCTATTGCGCGCGCGTTATACCGTATGCTGTAGAAGACACCTGTTTTTTGAAGATAAACGCCATGAACTTGCTTGCCACGCCTGCCGACATATCATTTAAAGACATACCATTACGTGAAGACATTCGCCTGCTCGGACGTATTCTTGGTGACACCCTGCGCGAGCAGGAGGGCGATAAAACCTTCGATTTAGTCGAGAACGTGCGGCGCTGTGCAGTGCATTTCCGCAAGACTCAGGACGAGCGCGATCGCAACCAACTGGAACAAATTCTGGATGCGTTGTCACCGCGCGACACGTTGTCTGTAGTTCGTGCTTTCAGTTATTTCTCGCAACTGTCCAACATTGCCGAAGACCTGCACCACAACCGTCGTCGCCGTGCGCATCTTAATGCTGGCTCACCGCCACAAGAAGGAAGTGTGCAACTGGCTCTCGATCGTATACAGGAAAAAAATATTTCTGCCGAGGCCATGCAGGCTTTTCTCAACAAGGCGCTGATCTCACCGGTGTTGACCGCACACCCTACCGAGGTGCAGCGCAAAAGCATTCTCGACTGCCAGCTCATCATCGCCAGCCTGCTATCAGACCGCGATCGGATCGACATGACGCCGGACGAGTTTGCCGACAATGAAGAAGCACTACGCCGCTTCGTGCTGATTCTGTGGCACACGCGCATGTTGCGTACTTCCAAATTAACAGTGCCGGATGAAGTAAAGAATGGGCTAGCCTATTATCGCTATACTTTTCTCAGTGAAATTCCAAAGATTTATGCCAGCCTGGAAAAGCAGTTAGAAGCGCGCTTCGACAAGCGCTTGCGCGTTCCGCCATTTCTACGCATCGGCAGCTGGATCGGCGGCGACCGCGACGGCAACCCGTTCGTTACGCACCAGGTCATGCTGGATGCAGCAATGCGGCATTCCGCTACAGCACTGGAATACTATCTGGCGGAAACCCATCTGCTCGGTACACGACTGAGTCTGTCTACCCGGCTGGTAAAAGTCAGTCAGGAGTTGGAGACGTTTGCCGCGCAATCGCCGGACAAAGCGGTAAGCCGAGAAGATGAACCTTATCGCCGCGTGCTGATCGCCATCTACTCGCGTCTGGTGGCTACAACAGAACAACTCGGACACCACGTCAAACACTTGCGTGCTGTTGGCCAAGATGCCAAACCTTACGCTAATGCGCAAGAATATATAGCCGATCTTGACATTATTATTCACTCACTGGAACAACACGGCGCGTTGTACCTGGCACGCGGACGAGTGGCTTATCTGCGCCGCGCTGTCGAGGTATTCGGCTTCCATCTCGCACCGCTGGATATGCGTCAGCACAGCGGCGTGCATGAACAAGTAGTGAGTGAGTTGCTCGCCAACGCAGATAACCCTAATTACCTCCAGTTGGATGAGGTAGGCCGTTGCAGTGCATTAATTATCGCGTTGCAGGCAGGCAAGGCATTGGCCAACGATTTGGAGCTGTTCTCCGATACCGTGCAAGGCGAACTGCAATTGATGCAAGTGACTGCAGAAATTCACCACCGCTTAGGTCACGTAGCACTGCCCAATTACATCATTTCCAAGACTGATGCAGTAAGTGACCTGCTCGAAGTTGCACTAATGCTGCAACAGGTCGGCTTGCTGGACAACTATCATGAGCTGCACCTCAACATTATTCCGCTATTTGAGACCATCACTGACTTGCGCAGTTGCGGCGTAATCATGAACGAATTATTCTCTATTCCGTTCTATCGCGAACTGCTAAAGAGCCGCGATAACACACAGGAAGTCATGCTGGGTTATTCCGATAGCAACAAAGATGGCGGATACCTTACCGCCAATTGGGAACTCTACAAGGCTGAACTCGAACTGGTTAAAGTGTTCGAAAAACATGGCATTGAATTGCGCCTCTTCCACGGCCGTGGCGGTACGGTGGGGCGCGGTGGCGGCCCAAGCTACGAGGCCATTCTGGCACAGCCGCCCGGCAGCGTAAACGCTCAAATTCGCATCACCGAACAGGGCGAAGTCATCGCCAGCAAATACTCCGACCCGGAGATCGGACGGCGCAATCTGGAAATTCTTATCGCCGCCACCATGGAAGCCACGCTACTGCATCACCACGGCGATCATAACGGCAGCACTATGCCGGAATACCTCCGCATTGGGGAAGCGCTCAGTCTGGATGCCTTCGCCGCCTACCGCAAACTGGTCTATGAGACTCCCGGTTTTACCGAGTATTTTTTTGCTGCCACACCGATCCGAGAAATTGCTGAACTCAACATTGGCAGTCGCCCCTCTTCGCGCAAGGCATCCAACAGCATCGAAGATTTGCGCGCTATTCCTTGGGTATTCAGTTGGAGTTTGAACCGCGTACTGTTGCCGGGCTGGTACGGCTTTGGCAGCGCGATACAACAATTTATCGAACGTGAAGGCGAAACCGGACTGCAACAATTACAAGCCATGTATCAAAATTGGGCGTTTTTTCGCGGTCTACTCTCCAACATGGACATGGTTCTGTCCAAAACTGATATGGGCATCGCCTCACGCTATGCCGAACTGGTGCCTGACGAAATCTTGCGTCACACCATCTTCAACATGATAGAAGCCGAATGGCAACGCACTGTGGACATGCTGTTCGCAATCACCGGCGCAACCACTTTGCTGGAAGGCAACCCAACCTTGGCGCGCAGCCTCACCACGCGTACTCCCTATATTGACCCGCTTAACCACCTGCAAGTAGGGTTATTACACCGTCACCGCTCGGGCGATACCCACCATCTGGTGAAACGTGCGATACATCTGACAATTAACGGAATTGCGGCGGGATTGCGGAATAGCGGATAGTTGAAGGCAAGGTTATTGCCCCTTATTTTTTATGTAAGTCTTATTTTATGTAAATCTTGGGAGAATTTTTGATACATGAAAGCATGTTTACTAATTTTTACATGCATTCTGGTTGCAACAAACTTTAATTTGGTTGGTTCGGCAAGGTGAATGAAGCGTGACCAAACCAACTAACCAAACTCTTTCACAATAAACTGCTGTCTGCGACTAATCGGCAACATCTCATCCAATTGCTTGAGATTGACTGTCCAATGTGAGTCACCGGTTTTTTCATGGACAACTTTTTCAAAGCCGACAATCTCGTCTTTCGCCACCAAACAATTGCGATGGATACGGATGAAACGTGCGGCAAATTCCTTTTCCAGCGCGCCAAGCGATTCTTCAATCAGATACTCACGTTCCACTGTGCGCACAGTAACGTATTTCAACTCGGCACGCAGATACAACACTTGCTCGATGAGAAGAAGATGGATCTTGCCACGTTCGTGAATAGCAAGATTTTTACGCGGCTCAGGGGCAAGTTCTTGCAATTTTGCAATCGCTAAAGGCACGGCAGAACGTGCACGTGTGAGGGCCTCGCATAAACGCCCGAGTCGGATAGGTTTAAGCAAATAATCAATGGCATGCAACTCGAACGCCTGAATGGCGTAAACATCATAAGCTGTGGTAAAAATGATTGCTGGCGGCTTAGGCAGCTTATTGAGATGCTGCGCCAGTTCGACTCCATCCATTTTCGGCATCCGAATATCTACCAGCACCACATCCACTTGCACTTCTGATAACTTATCCAGCGCCTCGTGCCCATTGCCTGCTTCGCCTACCAGTTTCAGCGGCAGCTGTTCAGCGCAATCGGTAAGCAGATCCTTAAGGCGATTGCGTGCAGGCGGCTCGTCATCCACTATAAAAACAGTGAGGGGGATTTCAACATCGTTCATTGAACTCTCCTAAATGTTTAACCAAGCAATGTAGCCCTCTTTTCCCACGCGAGAGCTTTTTCTTTTACCTTGACTCTCTCAAGTGACAAAAAGCGACCGCAAAAGTTCCTTAACATAGGGCAGCTTGATATGCACGCGGTAAAAATCCTTGCCAATTTCAACCTTATAACTTGCTTCGACATCGAATTGCAGCGCTAAACGTTCACGTATATTGCTCAATGCTATTTTGTTGCCTACATGGTGGCTGCCTTGTTCCTGACGCGGATTATATATATCAAGGTGCATTTCATTACCGTTGCAGTATATCTTGATCTCGACAATTCCACCCTCGGCCAGCGGCTCTATACCGTGATATACGGCATTTTCAAGTAATGGCTGCAATATCAGCGGTGGCAGTAACGCATCATCCGGCATATTGTCGGTGTACCAGTTTACCTTGAGACGTTCGCCCAAGCGTAACTGTTCCAGCGCGAGATACTGACGCGCAAGCGCCACTTCTTGTCGCACAGTCACTAAATCGCCATCGTGTGCCATCGCCATACGGAACAGATCGGCCATATCTTCCAATGCGGTTTCAGCACGCTTGGGGTTGGCGCGAACAATACCCAGCACTGCATTGATACTGTTAAAAAGGAAGTGTGGGCGGATACGAGCCTGCAAGGCTTGCAAACGCGCCCTATCCAGGGCAGGAGAAAGAGCGTGGGCACGAAATTGAAAATAGACTAACAAAAGACCCACGATAACACTACTAAGCAAGGCGTTACGCCAAGAATGAAAATGTCCATAATCTATGGTGGAAATGTACAGCCTCCCCCCCAGATGGTAAATCATCAGTGTGACAGACATTGCCAATAGTAGTACTACAGTGGCGCCCCGCTTGTAGGTCAGCCGTACTAGCCAGGAATTAAGCATGAACAACAGTGCCAAATTCAAGAACAACACCGGCTGTAGCAGTATAGAGATGTCTATTAGGCGCTCTAGAATGTCCTGCCAGGATGATGCTTGTGCAATAGCAACCAACAGTACCATACCATTGACTAACAACAAGCTACGCAATATGACACCCCAGTTACGAAAATCGGGTAACGCATCGGACAGTGTGTTTTGATTTATACTTTGCATATTTGGCATGATAGATATATATCTGTATATACCGCACATTCTGGACAAGAGACGATGACGATGCAAGACAAAAAAACCTGGTCCGGACGATTTACCGAACCGGTAGCGGAACTGGTGAAACGTTATACAGCTTCGGTAGAGTTTGATAAACGACTGGCACCGTTCGATATTCATGCATCGCTGGCTCATGCACAGATGCTGGAGGCATGCGGCATCATCACAACGCAGGATTTAACTGATATCCGTCGTGGCATGACACAGATCGAACATGAAATTCTCAACGACAAATTCGCTTGGTCACTCGATTTGGAGGATGTACATCTCAATATCGAAAAGCGCCTGATCACGCTTGTGGGCGATGCTGGTAAACGTTTGCACACAGGGCGTTCGCGCAACGACCAAGTGGCAACCGATGTGCGCCTGTATTTGCGCCACGCCATCAACGAACTTCATGAACTCATTCGCAGTTTGCAATCTGCAATAATTGATCTTGCCATACAACATACAAACACCATA
>Ga0209181_10013836_pt1 | contig 10044 bp, 8 predicted proteins | sample MAT05_FD_187208 | JGI IMG/M metagenome (GOLD analysis project Ga0209181, IMG submission 187208) | Freshwater microbial communities from Lake Fryxell liftoff mats and glacier meltwater in Antarctica - MAT-05 (SPAdes) (version 2) | ecosystem: Environmental > Aquatic > Freshwater > Ice > Liftoff...
GCCATGAACCTGCCCGGCCTGAACTTCATGCTCGGTGAAGACATCGACGCACTGCGCGACGCGGTGCGCGACTTTGCGCAAGCCGAGATCGCGCCACGCGCGGCCGACATCGACCGCAGTGACCAGTTCCCCATCGACCTGTGGCGCAAGATGGGCGATCTGGGGGTGCTGGGCATCACCGTGCCCGAAGAAGACGGCGGCGCCGGCATGGGCTACCTGGCGCACATGGTGGCCCTGGAAGAAATCAGCCGCGCCAGCGCCAGTGTGGGGCTGAGCTACGGCGCGCACAGCAACCTCTGCGTGAACCAGCTCAAGCGCAACGGCAGCGCGGCGCAGAAAGCGAAGTACCTGCCCCGGCTGATCAGCGGCGAACACGTCGGCGCCCTGGCCATGAGCGAGCCGGGCGCGGGCAGCGACGTCATCAGCATGAAGCTGCGCGCGGTGGACAAGGGCGGCTACTACGTGCTCAACGGCACCAAGATGTGGATCACCAACGGCCCCGACGCCCACACCATGGTGGTCTACGCCAAGACCGAACCCGAGCTCGGTGCGCGGGGCGTGACGGCCTTCATTGTCGAGAAGGGCATGAAGGGCTTTTCCACCGCGCAAAAGCTCGACAAGCTGGGCATGCGCGGCAGCCACACCGGCGAGATGGTGTTCCAGGACGTCGAGGTGCCCGCAGAGAACGTGCTGGGCAGCCTGAACGGCGGCGCCCGGGTGCTGATGAGCGGCCTGGATTACGAACGCGCCGTGCTGGCCGCCGGGCCGATCGGCATCATGCAGGCCGTGATGGACAACGTGGTGCCCTACATCCACGACCGCAAGCAGTTCGGCCAGAGCATCGGCGAGTTCCAGCTCATCCAGGGCAAGGTGGCCGACATGTACACCGTGCTGCAGGCGGCGCGGGCGTTTTGCTACACGGTGGGCAAGAACCTGGACATGCTGGGCGCCGAGCACGTGCGCCAGGTGCGCAAGGACTGCGCCAGCGTCATCCTGTGGTGCGCCGAGAAAGCCACCTGGATGGCCGGCGAGGGCATCCAGATCTTCGGCGGCAACGGCTACATCAACGACTACCCGCTCGGCCGGCTGTGGCGCGACGCCAAGCTGTATGAAATCGGCGCCGGCACCAGCGAGATACGTCGCATGTTGATCGGGCGCGAGCTGTTTGCGGAGACGATGTGAGTTTGCCAATTCCACCTGCGCTGCCCACGCTGCAGTTGGGCCTGCCAGGATGGGCTCTGCGCGCATGGCGCGAAGCGGACGCCCATGCGCTTGCCGAACACGCCAACAACCCGGCGGTCTGGCGCACCATGAGCGACCGTTTCCCGCACCCGTACACGCTCGAGATCGCCAGCCATTGGGTGCAACACGGCCATGTCGATTTCGGCGGCGACAACTGGGCCATCGCGCTTGACGACCTCGCGGTGGGTGGTTGCGGCGTTCATCTCGGCCAAAACATGTTCGCCTGCAACGCCGAGATCGGATACTGGCTGGCACAGGTGCACTGGGGGCGGGGAGTGACGACCCAAGTCGCCCGCGTGCTGACGGAGCAGGCCTTTGCCCACCCGCAAGTCACCCGCGTCTTTGCGCCGGTGCATGCGGGCAATGCAGCGTCGATGCGGGTGCTCCTGAAGAACGGTTTCGTCTGCGAAGGCACTCAACGCTTGAGCGCCATCAAGGCAGGCCAGGTGATTGACCGTGTGATCCACGCGAAGCACCGGGGATTGGCCTGACATGCCCTACCGTCTTCGCGACCTGCTGGAACAGAACCGGCAATGGGCCGAAGGCGTCGAGGCCAGCAAGCCTGGCTTCTTCACCAACCTGCTGGCGCTGCAGACGCCGCAATACCTGTGGATAGGCTGCGCCGACAGTCGCGTGCCTGCCAACGAGATCCTGGGGCTGCTGCCGGGCGACGTGTTCGTGCACCGCAATGTGGCCAACGTGGTGGTGCACAGCGACCTGAATGCGCTGAGCGTGATGCAGTACGCCATCGACCAGCTGCATGTGCGGCACATCATGGTGGTGGGGCACTACGGCTGCGGCGGCGTGACGGCGGCCCTGCACAACCGGCGCATCGGCCTGGCCGACAACTGGCTGCGCCATGTGCAGGACGTGCGCAACAAGCACCGCGCCTTTCTCGACGCACGCCCGGATGACGAGACCCGGCTGCAGGCCCTGTGTGAGCTGAACGTGCTCGAGCAGGCCCGCAACGTCTGCGAGACCACGGTCGTGCAAGACGCCTGGGAGCGCGGTGACGATGTGGTGGTGCACGGCTGGGTCTACGGCCTGCACAACGGCCTGCTCGAAGACCTTGCGATGACGGTGCGCGGCGCCGCCGACGTCGAGCCCGCCTACATGCAGGCGCTGGCCGCACTGCAGGCGCGCTTTGAGGCGCGCGTGCCGGCGCCCGGCGCGCCGCTGCCTGCCAACCCGCCTGCCTGACCGCCATCCATCCCCCCTCCCATGCCTAACTCGTTCCCCCACCGCCTCAACGACAGCCGCGCCTACGACATCGCGACGGCGTTGCTCGACGGTTTCAAGCGCCACTACCGGCTGTTCCGTGAGACCAGCGCTGCGGCCAAGCAGCGTTTCGAGCAAGCCGACTGGCATGACCAGCAGAACTCGCAGGCGCTGCGCATCGCGTTCTACGACCTGCGCGTCGATGAGGCCGTGGCGCGGCTGCGCGACGAATTCCACGTCGAAGCACTGTCGATGGACACCTGGCAGCAGGCCAAGCTGCATTACATCGGCCTGCTCACCAACCACCCGCAGCCCGAGCTGGCCGAGACCTTCTTCAACTCCGTCACCGCCAAGCTGCTGCACCGCAGCTACTTCAAGAACGACTTCATCTTCGTTCGGCCCGCCGTCAGCACCGAGTACATCGAGAACGACGAGCCCGGCTCGGCGCCCACCTACCGCGCCTACTACCCCAGCCGCGACACGCTGCACGAGACCTGGCGCCGCATCGTCAACAACTTCCAGCTCGTGCCGCCTTTCGAAGACCTGGACCGCGACTGTGGCCACGTGGTCGAGGCCATGGTGGCCGAGCTGGGCGGCCTGCGCCCGCGCGCCAACTTCCAGATCCAGGTGCTGTCGAGCCTGTTCTATCGCAACAAGGGCGCCTACATGGTGGGCAAGATCATCAACGGCTTCACCGAGACACCCTTCGCGCTGCCCATCCTGCACCGCGAAGACGGCGGGCCCGCCGCCCCGGGCGCAGCGCCGGGGCCGCTGCTCATCGACGCCGCGCTCTTCGGCGAAGACCCGCTGCTGATGATCTTCAGCTACGCCCGCGCCTACTTCATGGTCGATATGGAAGTGCCTTCGGCCTACGTGCACTTCCTGCGCTCGCTGATGCCCAACAAGCCGCGCGCCGAGATCTACAGCGCGCTGGGTCTGCAAAAGCACGGCAAGAACCTCTTCTACCGCGACCTGCTGGCCCACCTGCGCCACAGCAGCGACCGCATCCGCATCGCGCCCGGCATCAAGGGCATGGTGATGCTGGTCTTCGACCTGCCGTCGTTCCCTTACGTGTTCAAGGTCATCAAGGACTTCTACCCGCCGCAGAAGGAAACCACGCGCGAGCAGATCAAGGGCAAGTACCTGCTCGTCAAGCAGCACGACCGCGTCGGCCGCATGGCCGACACGCTGGAGTACAGCAACGTGGCCTTTCCGCGCCACCGCTTCGAAGACGAGCTCGTCAAGGAACTGCAGCACTTCTGCCCCAGCCTGCTCGAGGACGACGGTGACATGCTGGTCATCAAGCACCTCTACATCGAGCGGCGCATGATCCCGCTCAACATCGTGCTGCAGGAAGCCGGGCCCGAACAGCTGGCCCATGCGGTGGTGGAGTACGGCAACGCCATCAAGGACCTGGTGTCGGCGAACATCTTCCCCGGCGACATGCTGTGGAAGAACTTCGGCGTCACGCGCCATGGCAAGGTGGTGTTCTACGACTACGACGAGATCGAGTACATCACCGACTGCAACTTCCGCCGCGTGCCCGAGCCGCGCAACGAAGAAGAAGAGATGAGCGGCGAGGTCTGGTACACCGTCGGCCCGCACGATGTTTTCCCCGAGACTTTCGGCCCTTTCCTGCTGGGCAATCCGCAAGTGCGCGAGGTCTTCATGGCGCACCATGGCGACCTGCTGGACGCCGCGTTCTGGCAGGTCCACAAAGAGCGCATCCAGGCCGGCCACGTGCACGACGTCTTTCCGTACGAGCCCGCCAAGCGTTTTTCATCCACGCCGCGCGCTGCCGCGGCACCTGCAAGGCCCAAGGAGGTTTCCCATGGTTGATCCCATCGTCATCGTGTCCGCTGCCCGCACGCCCATCGGCGGTCTCCTGGGCGATTTTTCTTCATTGGCTGCCTGGGAGCTGGGGGCCGTGGCCATCCGCGCCGCTGTCGAGCGCGCCGGTGTGCCTGGCGACGAGGTCGACGAGGTGCTCTTCGGCAACTGTCTGATGGCCGGCCAGGGCCAGGCGCCGGCGCGCCAGGCGGCGCTGAAGGCGGGCCTGCCGCAGTCGGCCGGCGCCGTCACGCTGAGCAAGATGTGCGGCAGCGGCATGCGCGCCATGATGTTCGCGCACGACATGCTGGCTGCGGGCAGTGCCACCGTGGTGGTGGCCGGCGGCATGGAAAGCATGAGCAACGCGCCGCACCTGATGTTCGCGCGCAAGGGTGTGAAGTACGGCGCCGCGCAGATGTTCGACCACATGGCCATGGACGGCCTGGAAGACGCCTACGAACGCGGCAAGGCCATGGGCGTGTTCGCTGAACAGTGCGTGGCGAAGTACGGCTTCACGCGCGAAGCGCAGGACGCCTTTGCCGTGGCCAGCACCACGCGGGCGATGGCGGCCAACAAGGACGGCAGCTTCGATTGGGAGATGGCCCCCGTGACCCTGGCAGGCAAGGCTGGCGACACGGTCGTGCGATTCGACGAGCAACCCTTCAAGGCCAGGCTCGACAAGATTCCGCAGCTCAAACCGGCGTTCAAGAAGGACGGCACCATCACCGCGGCCAATGCCAGCAGCATCAGCGACGGTGCCGCCGCCCTGGTCTTGATGCGCCAGAGCACGGCCACACTGCGCGGCCTGCAGCCGGTGGCGCGCATCGCCAGCCATGCCGTGTTTGCCCAGGCGCCCGAATGGTTCAGCACCGCGCCGGCCGGCGCCATCCGCAAGGCCTTGGTCCAGGCCGGCTGGGTGGCCACCGATGTCGACCTGTGGGAAGTCAACGAAGCCTTCGCCGCTGTCACCATGGCGGCCATGGCCGAGTTCGAGCTGCCGCACGAAATCGTCAACGTGCATGGCGGCGCCTGCGCACTGGGCCACCCGATAGGCGCCAGCGGCGCGCGCATCGTCGTCACCTTGCTCGGCGCGATGCGCAAGCGCGGCCTGAAGCGCGGCATGGCGGCGTTGTGCATAGGCGGTGGCGAGGCCACGGCGATGGCGGTGGAGCTGCTGTGAAACGTGTCTTCATCGTCGGCGCCTCGCGCGGCATCGGCCTGGAGTTCGTGCGCCAGTACCGTGAGGCCGGTGCCGAGGCGTGGGCCACGGCGCGTGACGACGACGGTCTGGCGCGCATCGCGGCGCTGGGCGCGCAGGCACAGCGGCTGGACGTGACCCACCCCAGTGCGGCCAGCGCACCGGACTGGCTGGCTGGGGCCCCGCGCTTCGATGCAGCCGTCTTCAACGCCGGCATCTACGGCCCGCGCACGACGGCCCTGGCCGCACCCTCGCAGGCCGACTTCGACGCCGTGATGCACACCAACGTGCTGGGTGCCCTGCAGGTGCTGCCCTGGCTGGTGGGGCATCTCGCCGAAGGTGGCGTGCTGGGTGTGATCTCGTCGCGCATGGGCTCGATGGGGCTGCGTACCTCGCCAGCGGGCGGGCTGTACCGGGCCTCCAAGGCAGCGCTGAACTCGGTGCTGAAGGACGCGTCGCTGGCCGTGGCCGGTCGCGCCATCTGCGTGGCCCTGCACCCGGGCTGGGTGCGCACCGACATGGGCGGCGCCGGGGCCGACCTGGACGTGCGCGACAGCGTCACGAACCTGCGCCGCACGCTGGCCGGCGTCACGCCCGCCGACAATGGCGGCTTCTTCGACCACGACGGCACGCCGCTGGCCTGGTAGCACGCGCTGCCGCCCAGGGCCCGACCGATCAGCAGCACGCATGAACAAGACCGCTTCCGACACCCCTCTCATCCGCGTGGGCGACGAGTTCCGTTCGCTGGTGCGCTACACCCGCGAGCAGATCATCGAGTTTGCGCGCCTCACCGGCGACGCCAACCCCTTGCACCACGACCGCCAGGCCGCCGAGCGCGCCAGCTTCGGCGAGATCATCGCCAGCGGCCAGCAGACGGCGTCGCAGATGATGGGCGTGGTGGCTTCGCACTTTTCGCAGCGCGACGACGGCGTGCCGCGCGAGATGCTGTGCCTGAACTTCAACTTCGCCTTCAAGGCGCCGATCTTCGCCGAGCAGGACATCCACATCGCCTGGCGCGTCACAAACCTGGAAACCAACCAGCGGCTCGGCGGTTTCGTGGGCCATCTCGACGGCCAGGCCAGCGTGGCCGGGCGGCCCTGCGTGGTGGGGCGCGGCACCATCCTCGTCAAGCGGGCGGCCACGCGGCTGATATGACATTGCCTTGGCTGAGCCGCTCGGTGGTGGTGGCGGTGGGCCTGGTGGGTGCCCTGCCGGTGGTGTTGCTGGCCGTGGCCACGGCGTGGATGGGGTCCAATCTGAAGGACATCGCGCCGCGCCCGCGGCCAGCGGTGTTGCAGTTGCCCCAGGCCACGCTGCCCGACGACAGGAACGCATTCTTTGCGCTCCTCGGCTTGCCCGCAGAGGCAGGGCGCGATGCCGCAACCGTCGGCCATGCCGTGTGGCAGATTGAATTGGCGCGGGGGGCGCTGTCGCCGCAGGATCGACGGGCCGCGACCCGGTATGTCGAGCTGAACGCGCAAGACGCCGCGGCCACCGGTCCGCGCCTGCCTGGCGTGAACGGGGCGCCGCTGCACTGCAAGCCAGCGGCCGATGGCTGCGTCGCCGAGTGGCTGGCACAGCCATCGGCGCTGGCCGCACAGCGGCAGCAGATGGCGGTGGTGGGTGAGCGGTGCGACGCCCTGTGGGCGCCTGGCATGGGGTTCGAAGAGCGACTTCCAGCCCGCCCGGGTCCCACCAATGCGTCGTGGCTCCATGTTTCGGGCGCCGTGCGTTGTTCCATCTGGTGGCGCAGCGGCGCCGTGCTGGCCTGGCAACAGGGCCGGCCGCAAGAGGCGACGGCCTTGCTTGGGCAGGCCATGCGCATGAACACGGCGCTGCTGGCCGGCGGCCAGTCGCAGGTGTCGAATCTGGTCACGGTTTCAATCATCCGCGACACCCAGGCGACTATCGCGGCGCTCGGCCTGCGCGACCCGGCCCTGGCCACCACACTGGCGCCGCTGCTGGCAGCCGTTCCCGATGAGGTGCAGGTGGCCGCAACCCGGCGCTGGATGGCCGTGGAGGCCGCGGTCGGGCGCAACGCGCTGGCCGACGTGTTCGAGTGTCCGGACCCGGGTGAAACCGGGCTCGACCAGATGTTGGGGTGGCTGGCCGCAAGGTTCAACCACTGGCAGTGCCGCCATCGCATCGGGATTCAGCCAGAACGCACGCTGGCACTTTTCGACGATTTCTGGGCCGCCAACGCCGAAGCGCTGGGCGCCGGTCTGCCTGCGGCCGTGCAGCAGCTTCAGGCACGCCAACAGCAGGCCGAGGCGGTCGGGTGGCGGTGGCAGAACACGTTCGGTCAGGTGCTGTTGGATGTGGCGGTACCGAGCTACCAGCACGACCTCCGCCAGGCCGCCGACCTGCCGCTGTACACCGAGGCTGCCGCGCTGGCGCTGGCTGCATCGGCCCAGCGCGTGCCGGCGGCCGAGCGCGCGGCCTGGGCGCAGCGCCAGCCCCTGTCAGCCCCACTGCGCGAACGCCTGCTTTGGGACGCATCAGGCCAAAGCTTCACGGTGCGCACCTGGTACGAAGAAGGCCGCGCCGCGCCCATTGAACCCAGAAGGGCCATCCGCTTCGAATGGCCTGCCAACGCCCAAGGTTGAACCGCACATGCTGCTCTCAGAAGACCACCTGGCCGTGCAAGACGCGGTGCGCAGTTTTGTGCAGGCCGAGATCGCACCGCACGCCGCGGCCTGGGACAAGAGCCACCAGTTCCCGGCCGCGCAGCTGAAGGGCCTGGCCGGGCTGGGCTGCTACGGCGTGGCCGTGCCGCCTGAATGGGGCGGGGCGGGGCTGGACTACCTGGCGCTGGCGATCATTCTTGAAGAGATCGGCGCGGGCGACGGCGCCACCAGCACGGTGGTCAGCGTCAACAACTGCCCCGTCTGCAGCATCCTCATGGCTTACGGCAATGACGCGCAGAAACAGCGCTTCCTGGTGCCGCTGGCGCGTGGCGACATGCTGGGCGCCTTCTGCCTGACCGAGCCGCATGTCGGCAGCGAGGCCGGTGGCCTGAAGACCACCGCCGTGCGGGCCGGCGACGACTACGTGCTCAACGGCGTGAAGCAGTTCATCACCAGCGGCAAGAACGGCGATGTCGCCATCGTCATGGCCGTGACCGACAAGGCCGCCGGCAAGAAAGGCATCAGCGCCTTCATCGTGCCCACGGCCACGCCGGGCTACCGGGTGGCGCGCATCGAAGACAAGCTGGGCCAGCACGCCAGCGACACGGCGCAGATCAACTTCGAAGACTGCCGCATTTCGAAAGCCCAATTGCTGGGCGAAGAAGGCATGGGGCTGAAGATTGCGCTCAGCGGCCTGGAGGGCGGGCGCATCGGCATTGCCAGCCAGGCCGTGGGCATGGCGCGTGCGGCCTTCGACGCCGCGCTGCGCTACAGCAAAGACCGCACCAGCTTCGGCCAGCCCATCTTCCAGCACCAGGCGGTGCAGTTCAAGCTGGCCGACATGGCCACGCAGATCGAAGTGGCGCGGCAGATGACTCACCACGCCGCGGCGCTCAAGGACGCCGGCCGCCCCTGCCTGAAGGAAGCCGCCATGGCCAAGCTCTTCGCCAGCGAGATGGCCGAGCGCGTCTGCAGCGACGCCATCCAGGTGCACGGCGGCTACGGCTATGTCAGCGACTTCCCGGTCGAACGCATCTACCGCGACGTGCGCGTGTGCCAGATCTACGAGGGCACGAGCGAGGTGCAGAAGATCCTGATCGGGCGGGCGTTGGCCTGAGTTTCATGATGCGGGGCAGTGCCCCCGAGCATGGAGCACTTCCACATTGAACGAGCCGGCTGCCTGCTGATGTGGGCCGGGCGAAGGCGTTGGCGAGCTTGCGCGCAGTCACCAGTCAGGCCAGGCGTGCGTCCGCATCAGAAAATTGCCGTGCACGAGAATGAAGGCACTCCCTCTGCCGCTCATGACCAGCACCGCACTCACCCACCTCACCAAGATCGAAGCCAGCCTGTGGGAGGCCGCAGACCAGTTGCGCGCCAATTCCAAGCTGACCAGCAGCGAGTACTGCATGCCGGTGCTGGGCGTGATCTTCCTGCGCCAGGCCAGCAACCGCTTTGATGCCGCGCTGGCCGCCATCCAGGCCGACCAGGCAGCCGGCCGCATGCCGAAGCGGCCGCTGAAGCAGGCCGACTTCAAGCGCCGTCGCGCGCTGATGCTGCCGCCGCAAGCGCACTACACGCACCTGATGACGGTGGCCAGCAGCCCCAGCATCGGCGCGGCCCTGGTGGGCGCCATGCACGCCATCGAGGCCGAATTCGAGCCGCTGCTGAACCAGTTGCCCAAGGAGTACGACCAGTTCGACGCGCGGCTGCTGGAAGACCTGCTGCGCGCCTTCGACACCGAAGAATTGCGCCGCGCCTCGGGCGACATGTTCGGCCGCATCTACGAATATTTCCTGATGAAATTCGCGATGCAGGGCGCGCAGGACAACGGCGAGTTCTTCACCCCGCCCTCGCTGGTGCAGATGATCGTCAACTTCATCGAGCCCGACCACGGCGTGGTGGCCGACCTGGCCTGCGGCTCGGCCGGCA
>Ga0209181_10013838_pt1 | contig 10042 bp, 10 predicted proteins | sample MAT05_FD_187208 | JGI IMG/M metagenome (GOLD analysis project Ga0209181, IMG submission 187208) | Freshwater microbial communities from Lake Fryxell liftoff mats and glacier meltwater in Antarctica - MAT-05 (SPAdes) (version 2) | ecosystem: Environmental > Aquatic > Freshwater > Ice > Liftoff...
GTCAAATTCACCACTTTCTTCAAGTATTTTTCATACCAATCTTTCAAACAAGCACTGTATATATCTTTGATATCGATGTCACGGCTGTACTTGGTATGTCCCATCTCCAGACAAAATCGGATCTTGGATGCATCCCCGATTTTTCCGCCATTTAGATGTTTCATTTTTTGGGAGATATCATCGATGAGAACTTCTACACCGATGGGATAGGCGGTGTGAACTTCTCGTTTCCCCTGGTTGTAACGAGAATACAGAGTCGTACCATTGCCAAAGTCTAAAATGGTTAATTTTTTCGGTAGTTGATGCCCAAACAATGCACCCATCCCCTCTAGAACAACTTTTAGCACTTCTACTTTCACATCTGATTGTTTGCCAGCTAGTATTGGCTGATATTCTCCACTTAGCACTTTTTGCAATTCATCAGCCAGAGCAACATCATGTAAGCTGACGACTAATTTTAAATGCCAAGCCTTACGGTGTGGCAGATGTGCCAATGCACCAAATAAAGTCAATAATGCCTTGTTGACTTTGTTTTCATTGTTATCTGTATTTCGGTCAAAATAATTTCCTGTACGGTAAGCTGACTCTCCAACTGTGTAAGCACTACCGTTAAAAACTACACGTCCTGGCACATCTTCCATTTCGGCATTGGTATATAGCTGGGGACACGAACTACTTCAAATCCTTCGACTAAAAGTTTTAGGCTTCCGTAGCCGTTATCGAAACCCGCAGGAAAAATTTTTTGTAACGTGTGAATGTTCGACATGAGGGATAAGTCTATACACTTTGATTTTTAGAAGTTATCTGTTCTGGTGCAAAAGGGGAGCAGGGGAGTAAGGGAGATAAAAATAAATTGCTATAAGTTTTTCCCCTCCGCTCCTCCGCCCCCTGCTTTTTTATCCAGTCTCAAGAGCTTATCATAACCCCTTGGGGGCTAAGTGGGGTACAAAATCCAATTGAGTCAAATGCACCCCAAGAAGCCCCCATATACACCCTATGTAGGGGTCATATTCTGACAAAAGTACTGACCTATGCTTGGGGTATGTATAGCCCCCATATAGCCCCCAATACAGTTTTTAAAGTTTTTTCATGAGCAAAATGAAAGTGCTGCTTTCAATAATTTGGGTAAATTTGACAAGTTGCAGGCAGTGTGAAGATCGTTGTTATTTGTAATTTTAATCATTTTTTGTGCATCTTAGGTTAACTCTATTCAGTGAATCGTTGCATTTATTAACTCTGTTTATAGGTGATTAATTGCAGGTTTTTCTATGGTGTTAAGGTTTAGTTATTACATTTTTGGTAGTCGGTTAGTAGAGTCCATATACACTTGTATTGAATAAAGTCTTACAGAATAGCATTTCTGGAGCTAAGTTCGCTTGTTTTAGTTCATTACTGCAAACTTGAATTTTTGCAAAAGTGTAATTTGAATTAAAGTAAGTTTTTCATAAATGCAACTTTTCATAAATGCACTTTTGAAACTATTCAATACTACATTTGTATATTTTTGTTAATCTATAGCTTTTCAACTATGATTTTATGTAAAACTAATATTTATCATATATAATGTGTTGCAACTTTATATATAGGCAAGGTTTAACCCTTTCAAAATGCACACTGTCAGTTCTATATCTTTGGCTGGGGGTCAGGGAAAGACAACTGTAGTCTTGTTCGTGGCAAGATTGCTAGCAAATCAAGGGCACACTGTTTTGCTCATTGATGCCGACCCTCAAAGCAGCTTGACCACTTTTCTGGGACATTCAGTAGGAACTGATAATCCAACACTTCTAGAAGTTCTTAAAAAACAGGTTAATACGGAGGATGGAATTTACAAAACACGATACGATAATTTGTTCTTAATTCCTTCTGATGACGCACTTGATAATGTACAAGACTACTTGGCTAGTAGTGGAACTGGTGCTTTTACGCTTAAAAAACGTCTAGCTACAGTTGCTAAACTATTTGACTATTGCATTATTGATGCTCCACCCCAGCGCTCGCAGATTTGTTTGACAGTCATTGGCGCAAGCAATGCTTTGATAATTCCAATTGAAACTTCGGTTAAAGGCTTACAATCTCTGATTCGCACGCTAGAGCTAATTTCTGAACTCCGGGACGATCAGGAAGCATTTGATGGTGATATTTTGGGTATAATTCCTTTTCGTGACCGATGGGTAGGCTTACGCCGCACTACAGAGAGCGAGAGCAATATTGAATCAATGAAGCAGATAAGTAACCAATGGTTAGAGTCTGATTTGGTGCTGCCATCAATTAGAGAGTCTGAAAAGTTTAAACAAGCCATTAATAAAGGACTGACACTTCACCAGATGAACCAGGATGAACTAGCATATCCAATTGAAGTAATAGTCGAAAAAATTAAAAGGTTAAAATAAAACTTTATGAGTGAAACTAATGATATTCGCTCTATACTTACATCCAAGTCACGAGCTAAGGTAGCTCCTCGCGATCCCTCTTTAGCTAATAAGCGCTCAACTTCAGAAAATGAACCACTAATTGAAGTTGATGATGCAACACCTGAAATAGATACATCTGTTACATCTAAAGATTTATCAGGACTACAGACAGAACTAAATAACCTTCCTACTGTTGGTAAACGCTTGGCTATTCACTTAGAGCAGGGGATTAGGGAGGTTTTAGTCAAGTTATGTGATAGCAACGACATTACACCAGAGATTTTAATTGAAGCTGCGATCGCTTTATTAGAAGAAAAACCTAATTTGAAATCAAAAGTTCTAGCTGATGCCAAAGCACGATTAGCTAAACGCAAACGTGCTGGATTAGTACGGCGTACTTTGGCAATGATGCAAAAATATGGCGGTAGTTCAAATTGATACTATGACTTCCCGTACTCCCGACTTAGTTAGCTCCTACCTCAAAGAAATCGGTCGCTATCCTCTGCTGACTTCTGAACAAGAAATTACATTGGCTAGACTTGTGCAACAGATGATGGCAATTGAACAGCAGCGCTCAAGTCTCGCTCAACCACTAAATCGACAACCAACTGATTTGGAATTAGCCGCTTCACTTGGGCAAACCGAAGCTGAAGTACAATCAATTGTTCAACAAGGTCAACGAGCTAAACAGAAAATGATCACTGCTAACCTGCGTTTGGTAGTTTCTGTTGCCAAAAAATACCAAAACCGTAATTTGGAATTTCTCGATTTAATTCAAGAAGGCGCACTGGGACTGCAACGAGGTATAGAAAAGTTTGACCCGAACCGGGGTTATAAGTTATCGACCTATGCATACTGGTGGATTCGTCAGGAAATCACCCGCGCTATAGCAGAACAATCCCGCACTATTCGATTGCCTGTTCATCTAACTGAAATACTTAACAAAATTAAAAAAGTCCAGCGAGAAAGCTTTCTAAAACTCGGTCGCCATGCCACTGCTGAAGAAATCGCAAAATCATTAAACCTCAACCCAGATAAGCTTCGAGAATATCTCGCCGCATCTCGTACAGCCGTCTCTTTAAATAAACTTGTGGGAGATGAGCAAGAAACAGAATTGGGCGAAATTTTGGCAGACGATGCCGTTTCACCAGAAAAACTGCTCACCCAAGAACTTCTATCCCAAGACGTGGCTAAATTCTTAGAACCACTAACACCTATTCAACGTCAAGTAATGATTTTAAGCTTTGGACTGGAAAATGATTTACAAATCAATCTTGCTCAGATTGGCAAAGAGCTAAACCTCAGCCGAGAGCGAATTCGTCAAATTCAAGTCAAGGCTATTAGTATTCTCCGCCATCAGCAAAATGACATCCAAGAGTATTTATTGGATTAAACATAAAAGTGATTTATTGTATTAGACATATCCTTAAAACAAAATTTGTGAGAAAATGATATAGGAATAAAGAAATTAGTGCATCAACGATGACGAGTCCTTTAATAAGAATCGAATCACATCCCCAGTCAGCAAAACAATTAATTGGTATTAATTATGAACAGTTTATGACATTAGTTGCCTTGGCAGAACAACGACATAAACAGAAACAAACAGAAATTGAAAAAAACAAAGTTCGTATTATTGCTCCTGGTGGTGGACGTAAACCAGAAATGTCTCCCAAAGAAGGGGTCTGTTTATGTCTAGTTTACCTGCGACAAAAACCAACTTTTGATATTTTAGGCTTATTATTTGATATATCAAAAACTAAAGCTAATGATGCGTTTAACTATTGGGTGAAAATTTTGAGAAATATCTTACCAGCTTCTCAAATGGAAAAGGTAGAAAAAGATAGTCATAAATATCAAGAGTTACGTAAGATTCTTTGTGAGCATGAATTGATAGTAGATAGCGCAGAACAAGCTATAGAAAGACCTGTAGACTATCAAGAGCAAAAACAGTACTACTCTGGAAAGAAAAAGATGCACACCCTAAAAAACCAGTTTATTGTATTGCCTAATGGACAAGATATTGTGGACATTCATATTGGTCAATTAGGAAAAACAAGTGATATTATTTTATTCCGAGAAACACGAGTTAAATTTGATTCTGAACAAAAGTTTATTGGAGATAAAGCTTATATAGGAGAGTCCACAATTACCACACCTTACAAGAAACCTAGGAATAAAGAAATTTCGGAATTACAAAAAAAAGAAAACCAGCAGTTATCGTCTAGAAGAATAGGTGTTGAACATTTGATAGGTAAAGTAAAAATATTTCGAGTCGCCAGTGAGAAATTTCGTTTAGCCCGTCACAAGTATAGCCAGGTGATTATGGTAGTTTGTGGGTTAGTCAGACTACGGCTTAATTGTTTGTTTTCACTAAACATTAATATTTAAATTGTTTGGTAAAAAATAAATTTTATTTCCACCGATGTTTTTGCCCCTAAAGTGATAGTTTAGCCATAAATTATGCTAAAACCCCTATTCTTGCGTATATCTAGTTTAGCGATCGCGCATTCGCCTATAATCACTGAAATCCTTGTACCGTATACATTTACTATTGACGGATAAGTCTATTTAATTGCGAATTGCGTTAGCGGAGCGGTAGCGAGTCTACGTACCCTTACAGGGAAGCAAGCTACGCGCAGCGTCTCGTAGAGAGCGTCATTGCGAATTGCGAATTGTTATGTCAGCGTCAATTTTTCCCGCTTCTTCCCGGAGCTAACCATTTTCACCAAGTGCTGATTCAAATAACTCTGTGCTGAAATGTACAAGCTTTCCCAAATTTCGTGGTTGCGGCTAATTTTCGTGCCTACTGTATTTCCGGCTGTTTTCTCCGATATTAAATATTTGCGAAAATAGTTTGTCCACACGTGTTGCAAAAAGTCTTCAGCAAATTCGTTAAACGGCAGAATCCATTTATAATCTTGATCCAAAAACACCCGATAGGATGCAATTATCGGTAGTGCCAAATCTGTTGGCGCACCAAAACCAAATGAGTACTTGCTATCAGGTAATAATGTATTTTTACGTGTATCTATTGATGCCAGGTCGTTTACACCCTTTCTTCTAGGGTTACTGATATGTTCTTGGGGTAAATAAACAGCACCATATTCGCTCTGAGTTCCACCGTAAATGCTGCTTGCATCTAATTTACCTTCTAGATATACCCCATCAAGGATGGCGAAGCGGTCTTTCATGTCGGAACAGTGTTTCAGTACTGCATCATTAATTTGTTTGCGGATACCGTCATCAACCGTTGCAGTTCCATCAGTAGGTGGAACTACTGGTGGAGCTACTGGTGGAACTGGCAAAGGAACCGCTACTAGGGAAATTTCATCAATTGCTTTAAAAGTGTTTAAACCTTTTTGAAAATCTTTATTTAAATCGGGTACATGTGCCACCCAGCAACGAGTACCACCGTTATAAAAGAAGCCAAATACTGCATTAGCTAAGACATTTTTATTGTTGTCACCTTTATCATCTATATTGTTACCAAAATATGTCTTAAACTCCCCCCAGTTATTGACTGCTTTGAGTCCCTCTTTGAGGTCTTTAGAAGGAGTGGGAGCAACACCGACGAAGCCAGCAATGGTAGTCCCAACACCCGTAATTGGTCGGCTGACAGATGGAGCTTCTTCAACATAAACACCTGGAGTTTTATAATCAGGCATGGTTCTTTCCTTTCAAAGCATTGGTAGATTTGGTTGTTAGTTTGATGGAAATTAATTCAGATTTATTTTTTCAACTACTTACTCAAAAATGATAGTCAGGTTTTGCTCCCACATCACGTCAACCTCAGTATCGGGAATCCGATCTCGTTATCTGAATATCCTTCATTTGCCATTAAAAGGATGTTTGCACGGGTAATAGTCCGAGCCTTATGCTTTCCTATTTTAGTTACCGATTCTAATCGCGATCGCTCTGCTTCCATCAAATCCACAATATATTTTTTCCCCATGATGCTACTCTGATTCCTTTTATATCAGTTAGCTTATCAGCATTGGCTATTGTCAGGCAAAGTTTCCTTGGTGGACTACTAGATTCTACAGAAGAATTTGACATATAGAATTCGAGATTTTAAGATTCAGTTTCCTATTGTGTGGAAGCCATTTTCGCCAAGTATAGGTATATACTCCAGAAGGTTAACAATCACAGAATTGGTGTTATCCATAACACATATGAATTTTAAACTTCGCCATTCTACGATATTGAGTTGTGTCAAATGTCAAGAGATATATGAAACTTCATTAAAATCCTATACCTTTGCAGAAATTGACCCAGAAATTAAACTCCTGGGCGTAAACGTTCACAGGGCTACTTGGTTACTCAAATCCCGTAAAATCCAATGTGTGAAGTAGTTACAGCAATTAAACCCACAATCTGTTCTATGTGGGGTACAAGTAAATACCCTTATAAGACAGATAATTTCTCAACAATATTGATTACTTACTCAGCAGCAGGAACTTGGGGGAGTAAGGATGGAGAAGGTTGAACCGACAAACTACTTTTCTTGGAGCGATCGCATACAAACACAGCACATTAAACCAGGACTGGTACTGATGGCTGGTCTAATTAATAACTAAACTCTAATTTCCAACTCCAAAACACTCAACACTTTCCCCTCCAAGTCCGTCAAATAAGCCCGGTTCAGTTTCCCCAACGACTCCAGAAACTTCTGCACCGACTCCTCCAGCCCACTGGAATAAACCCTGGCAATGCGATCGCACACCTCCCGCATCTGCTCACATTCAGCAGGCAAGTATTCATAAGATTTCAGGTGTTTCACCCCAACAGTCAGTTCGCCATCCCAAGTCTTCACAGTACAACTAAACTCCCCCACCTCAGTAACAATTGCCCAACAACCACCTTTACCTCTGAGTTCTGGATTGTCTTTGACTAGAATCTGACAAACTTCGCCAATCTGGTAGGTGTTGGGGATTTTTGTACGTTCCATAATGCGCTGTACTACGTCTTTGACGATGCGATGAGATGGTACTTTACCTTTAGCAGACTCTACAGCTTGTTGCCATGCTTCGGGCTGAATGTCTGGCTCTAGCTTGGTTAGTGGTCTGATTTGCCACTCATTAGTTGGCAGAATGTGATCAATTTGTTATATCCACCAAATTATCAAAAATAACGGCAGCTTCCATTAAATGATAGGGCTGTCTGCGGCTAAAACCAAAGCGATCGCGGCAATAATCTTCAAACGTGCGGTGACTTGGTTTGAGTCGATGGGAGCTATTACGCTCCGCACCTCTCAGTTAGATCCGAACGTGAGACTTTCACCTCATTCGGCTCCCGATATCCTTGAGGATTAATTCTATAGACTTTCTCTGTCCTTCCCAGAAAGTGAAAGTCACTTTCTTAACTGGTTAACGGGTTTTCGCGCAGGATAGAATAAATCTACTTTATTTCCCTTTTGCCCATGTGGATATAATCGTGACAACTTTCATGTAGAACCGTTAGATTTTTATCCTTCCAGTTTTCGTGATTACCGTCTATGTGGTGTAAATGTACCCTCTCTTCAGAGGTTAGCTTATAACCACATTTTTCACACGTATGGTTTTGCTTTCTTAATAGCTTTGAGGTTATGCCATCGTATAATTTACTGTTCCTTTCAGTCCAGTAGATTAAGTCTCCATCAAAAGGTGATTTATTCCCTTTGACTTTGATGTGGGCAAATTCGGAGTAAGGAACTTTGGGGAATGCTTTTTCTATTAGTTTCCTACTGGATTGGACTTTGGACAAAAAAAATGTTCGCGTAAAAATTACGCGAACAAGGAAAATGATTAATCTTGTTTATACTTTCTCGCATCTTCTATCAAATCTGCTGACCATATTAGTCAACAACACTAGGAGATGGAGTCACATAAAGAACTATAACATCTAGTGATATTACTTAATCAACTCTTAACAAAAATTGTAAGAAAAGCGGATTAATTTCCCTTGCTTTAGCACGGACAGAAAAAAGTATAGCCACCAGATCCCCAACGCATAGTAATATCAACAACAAAGTTTCTTTAAGGAAATACTAATAGCTATGCCTCAATTTAATCACAATCAATTAATAGCGCAATTCCAGGATTTTAGACAAAAACTTTACAACTGTTTTGAATCATGTAGCGATGCCTGTATGGATTTATTGGATGCGCTCGCGGGTAATACGGGAGCTAATTCAATTGCGGAGTTATCTTTAAGTCCTCTGTTTCCTAGAAGCTATAGCTCTATTTATAAAGCCATCAAAGAATCATTTAATACAACTAATCAGGAGACGAACAATGAAGTTGACGTTGACGTTGAAGTTGAAGAAGAAAAACCAAATAACTTAATTAGGGTGGTGTCTGAGCTAATTGATCAACCAAAACAACGCCCTTTTTACTTATTCGCAACTGATACAACACCCCATCCGCGTCCTTACGCCAAGACTTTAGTTGAACGTGGGTATATTTATCAACCGAATACTATTATTGGTAACAAACCTATTAATATTGGCCATTCTTACTCGCTACTCTCAATCCTACCAGAGAAAGAGACTGATGGTAATGCTACTTGGGCAATTCCCTTGTCTGGAGAAAGGGTATCGCTTAATCAAAGTGGTGTTGATGTGGCTAGTGAGCAAATTCAATCTATTATGTGGGATTCATCACTGCCTTGGCATGAGAAATTGTGCGTATTAGTAGCAGATAGCGTCTATAGCCAACGTTCATTTGTGTTTGAGCAGTCCAAACACAAAAATTTGGTGGTGATAGCCAGAGTCCGTAGTAATCGTGTTTTCTACCAGTCTCCACCTGTAACTGAGTCAAATAAAAAACGTGGTTGTCCCAAAAAATACGGTGAGCGGTTTGATTTTGCTGATACTGAAACTTGGCATCAGCCAGACGAAACAACACAAATTCAACAGACAACTCGTAAAGGTCGTCTTTTAAACGTCACCATCCAAGCTTGGCATGAAATGTTGATGAGGGGAACCAAGGAGCAAAAAATGTACCGTCATCCCTTCACGCTTATCAGGATTCATGTAACTGATGATACTGGAAATTCTGTCTGGAAACCCATGTGGTTAATTGTTATCGGTCAGCGACGTGAAGAAATCTCACCTAGTGTTGCGTATCAAAGCTTCAGACAAAGGTTTGATATTGAACACATGTTCCGATTCGGTAAGCAGCGTTTGTTGATGACCGAGTTTCAAACTCCAGATGTCGAACATGAGGAAAATTGGATCCGATTAGTAATGCTCTCTTACGTACAGTTATGGGCTGCAAAGGAGTTAGCAGAACACTTACCCAGACCGTGGGAGCGTTACTTAGAACCTCACAATGATAAAATTGTGACTCCAAGTGTAGTACAACGCGATTTTCAGAGAATTATTTCGGAGATTGGTACACCCGCTCGTTCCCCCAAAACCCGAGGAAATTCCATCGGTCGAGTTCAAGGTCAGACTCAAACCCAACGAACTAAGCATCCTGTAGTCAAGAAGCAGTCAAAATCAACACCTGATAAACAAAAAGCCGCGTAAATTTTATTAGGCTTTAGCGGTTTAACTCAGTTTGAAAAATAGCTGGGGTAATTTATGATGCCTAGTTTTCCTATTGCGTGATATATACGCGAACACTCCTTTTTGTCCAAAGTCCAAT
>Ga0209181_10013847_pt1 | contig 10039 bp, 8 predicted proteins | sample MAT05_FD_187208 | JGI IMG/M metagenome (GOLD analysis project Ga0209181, IMG submission 187208) | Freshwater microbial communities from Lake Fryxell liftoff mats and glacier meltwater in Antarctica - MAT-05 (SPAdes) (version 2) | ecosystem: Environmental > Aquatic > Freshwater > Ice > Liftoff...
GATCCGGGCGACCCGCTCGACAAGGACATCTACTCGCTTTCGCCGGAAGAGCTGAAGGGCGTGCCGACGGTGCCGAGCTCGCTCGACGAGGCGCTGCGCGCGCTCGAAGAGGACCATGAGTTCCTGCTCAAGGGCGACGTGTTCACCAAGGACCTGCTCGAGGAGTGGGTGTCGTACAAGCGCGCCAAGGAGGTCGACCCGGTTCGCCTGCGCCCGACGCCGTACGAATTCGCGCTGTATTACGACTGCTGAGGCGCTCTTTCACGGGGCGCGCGACGGCGCTCGCGACGGGGCTCGTAGCGCGAGTCTCGTTGACGCCGCAGCGACAGCTCAGGTAGCATCCGGGGGCTCGATCGTGCGTCTCCCCGACGCATGACCGGGCCCGCGCTCGTCGGGCGCGGGCCGCGCAAACCGCGCCGCACGTCGCGCTGCTCGAGTCGCGCCGCGAACAGCTCACAGTCACACCGGTTCTTCGTGAACCGCCGCGATCAGAGACACCCGCGACCATGCTCCCGAGCAAAGCCCGTGTCGCAGCAGCCGTCCTCCGCGTCCTGCCGAGAAACCGCCTGAGCCGTCAGCTCGGTCGCTTGGCGGATTTCGCCGTGCCTGGGCCAGTGCTCGATCGCTTCATCGAGGGGTACCGGAAGGCGTACGACATCGACCTCATCGACTACGAGCCCGCGCCGAACGGTTATCCGAGCTTCGATGCGTTCTTCACGCGTCGGCTGCTGCCCGGCAAGCGTCCGCTCGACTCCGACGAAGACGCGCTGCTTTCGCCCGCGGATGGACGGCTCGAAGACCTCGGCACGATCGAGCGCGGCGCCAAGCTGCTGGTGAAGGGCAAGGAGTACGACGTCGGCGAGCTCCTCGGCGACCGGCACAGCGCCGCGCGCTTCGAGGGCGGGCTGTTCGCGGTCGTCTATCTCTCGCCGCGCGACTATCACCGCGTGCACGCGCCAGCGACGGGACCGGTGACGTTCGCGCGCTACGTGTCGGGGACGCTCTATCCGGTGAACTCGATCGGGCTCGAGCACGTGCCGAACTTGTTCGCGGTGAACGAGCGCGTCGCGATCCACCAGCAGACGGAGCGCTTTGGCGAGGTGGTCTCGGTGATGGTCGGCGCGATCGTCGTCGGGCGCATCGGCATCAGCTTCGATCCGGAGCTGGTGACCAACATCGGTAGGCCGGCGATCGCGCGCGACTACGGCGAGAAGGGCGTGCCGATCGAGCGTGGCGGCGAGCTCGGCATCTTTCACATCGGCTCGACTGTCGTGCTCTTCACGACGCCAGCGGCCGGCCTCCACTTCATCCGCGGTGCTGGCGATGTCGTGCGCGTGGGCGAGGCCATCGCGCGACGCCACGGAGGCGAGGCATGAGCGACGGCGATCCCGAGCGCAGGGAGCGCAAAAAGACGACGCGCGGACGTCGGCTGCGCGTGCCCGTCGACGAGGTGCCGCGGCAGAGCGCGGTGCCGAACGTGCCAGTCGAGGCGATGCTCGATGACGGCGACCTCGACGAGATCAGCAGCACGCCGCCCGCAGCGCCGCCCGCACCGAGGCACGTCGAGCAGCCGACCGCGCCTGCCCTGCGCGCCGAGCACGCGCCGCGCGCGGAGGTCGTGACACCGCCGCCGATCGAGCGGGCTGCGGTCGTGCAGATGAACTCGGTCGTCGTGCAGCGCTCGATGGTGATCACCAGCCTGCCGATCGCGCCGAGCACGCCCCTCGCGCCCGTGTCCGTGCCGCCGATGCGGATCCCGACGTTCACGAGCGCGCCGGTCGAAGCGCTGCCTCCGCTCGACTTCGACACGACGACGCCGGGCGTGACCGAAGCGGCGCTAGAGCGCACGACGGATCCAGGCGAGGCTATGCTCGAGGCAGGCTTCGCCGAGGAATCGTCGACGGAGATCACCATCGAGGAGTCCGTTGATTCGGACGACTTCGCTGGGCTCGACGCGTTCGACGAGGTCAGCGACTTCGACGAGCTGCAGGGCGAGGTGACGACCGTACGCGCGCCGCTCGAGGACGAGCTCGAGGCCGTGCAGCACCCGCCATCACCGCTGTCTACGGCGCGTCCGCTGTCGGAGCCGCCGACGGCGCGTCCGCTGTCGGAGCCGCCGACGGCGCGTCCGCTGTCGGAGCCGCCGATGGCGCGTCCGCTGTCGGAGCCGCCTACGGCGCGTCCGCTGTCGGCGCCGCCGATGGCGCGTCCGCTGTCGGAGCCGCCTACGGCGCGTCCTCTGTCGCAGCCGCCTGCAGCGCTCGCGCCGCCGGATGACGCGCTCGGCACGTTCGACGAGATCACCGCCGTCGCGCCGCTCGCCGCGGAAGACGCGCCAGTTGAGGCGGTAGCGTCGAGCCGCGATTCGGCGCCGCCGGAGGAGCTCGCGGCCGAAGAGCTCGCGGCTGACGACCTCGCGGTCGAGCGGCTTGCGGCGCTCTCCCGGCCTGCGCCGCCACCCGCGCCACCGGGCCTAGCGGTGCGTCCGCCGCCGGCACCGCCGGCACCGCCGAGCGCAGTGCGCATCACGCCGCCAGCGACCCCGATCGCGATCGCTGCGGCGCATCCGGCGGCGGAGGTCGCAGAACAGCCGAAGCGCAAGAAGCGCGCGAAGGTCTGGTGGGAAGAATTCTTCGACGACGACTACCTCCGCACGGTGCGACCGCCGAAGCAGGAGCAGGTCGTTCGTCAGTGCAATTTCCTCGAGTACAGCCTCGGCCTGCAGAAGGGCGCGACGATCCTCGACGTCGGCTGTGGGCTCGGCTTGCAGGCGGTGGAGCTCGCGGCGCGCGGCTACGTCGTCGTCGGGCTCGATCTCTCGCTACCGATGCTCTCTCGCGCGGCGGACGAGGCGCAGGATCGCGAGATCAAGATGAACTTCCTGCATGGCGACATGCGGGAGATGACGTTCGACGGCGCGTTCGACGCCGTGCTCTGCGTCGGCACGACGTTCGGCTATTTCGACGACGACACCAACCGCCTGGTGCTCGAGCGCATGAAGCGCGCGCTCAAGCCGCGCGGCCTGCTGATGCTCGACGTCGTGAACCGCGACTTCGTCGTGCAGGGCCAGCCGAACCTCGTCTGGTTCGAGGGTGACGGCTGCATCTGCATGGAAGAGACGCAGTTCAACTACATCACCTCGCGACTGCACGTGAAGCGAACGGTGATCCTCGAGGACGGTCGGCAGCGCGAGAACGAATATTCGATTCGACTCTATCCGCTGCACGAGGTCGGGCAGGTGATGCACCAGATGGGCTTCCGCGTCGCCGAGGTGAGCGGCATGGAAGCCACGCCCGGCGTCTATTTCGGCGCGACCTCGCCGCGACTCATCATCTTGGCGGAGAAGCGCGTCGAGCGCGCTAGCGGTGTGATGCAAGCGGTCACGCCGGGCGCGACGCCACCGCCCTCACCGCCAAGCGAGCCTGCGCCGCCGCCCAACGACGGCGCGACCGGCGGCTCGAGCGGCAGCGCGCCGACCGGCGGCGACGGCGCGAGCAGCTGACGGCGGCGATCAGAACGTCGAGTCGCTCGCGACGCCGCTAAGCGTGTAGCGCACGCGGCACGGCATCGCGTCGAACGAGCCGCCTTGCACGGCGAGCAGCGCGCCGCAGTCGGACCCGCGCGCCACCACGACGTCGACCAGGTGCTCGCCGACGAGCAGCACGCGCAGCGCGCTCGTACCGGCGTCGCCAGCGTGCCCAGCGTCCGCTGCGTTGCCTGCGTCGAGCGGATCGCTGCCGGCGTCGAGCGCGCTGCCCGCGTCCGCGAGGCCCGCATCGAGCGACGTCTCGTCTGCCGCGCCGTCGCCGATCGCGCCGTCGCCGATCGCGCCGTCTCCCGCCGCGCCATCGCCCGCCGCGCCGTCCGCGGTCGTCAGGATCGGCGTCACCGTGCCGCGGATCGTCTCGCGCTGCTCGAGCGTGCAGCCGGCGATCCCATTCGGCAGATCGGTCGCCCACGCGACGAGCGCGGTGGTGCCGCGAAACTCGAACGCGCCATCGGCCTCGCGGTAGCTGCCGGTCACTGGACCGCTCGCCCGCATCCGCCAGTAGCCGACCGCCCCGCTCGCGCGCAACTCTACGTCGAAGCTCACCGTCGGGAGCACTGGCAAGCCTGCGCCGCACGTATTCGTTTCGAGCGTCTCGACCACGCTGTACGTGCCGAGCGGCACGCCCGGATAGCTCGGCTCACACCCGGATACGAAGGTGAGCGCTGCGATCACGAGCACGACGAGAGGCAAGCGCATGGCTCGCTATCGCCGTGCGCGTGCCGCTGGTCAAGAAAACCGCAGGCGCTACTCGTTGCCCTGACGACGACGACGGCGCTCGGCGCGCGTCTCGGGTGCGCCCTCGGCTGCCGGGACGACCTCGACCGCTGCCGGTGCTGCCGCAGCGCCAGGAACTGCAGCTGCCGCGGCCGGAGCTGGCGTCGTCGCGGGTGCTGCCGCGCCCGGAGCCGGCGGCGTCGCCGGGACGACCGGAACGGAGACGGTGGTCGCGGCCGTCTCGACGATGAACTCGACGCGACGGTTCGCTGCCTGCGCGCGACGGCTGGTGCCAGTCGAGAGCGGACGATCGGGGCCAAAGCCCTGCGCCGCGAGGCGCGAGACGACGATGCCCTTGGTGAGCAGATAATCGAGGCACGCCTGTGCGCGCGACTGCGACAGCACGACGTTCGCGTCGCGATCACCGCGATTGTCGGTGTGACCCTCGATGCGCACGTGGCCGTACGACGGCTGGTGTTGCAGCACCACCGCGATGACGTCGAGGATCAAGAACGACTGGCGTCCATCGATCACCGCGCTGCCGGTGCGGAAGTTCACCTGCTGCAGCAGCGTGATGGTGTTGCCCTCGACGCGCACGAGCGCGCGGCCATCCGGGCAGCCGTCGTCGTCGGTGACGCCGTTGAGCGTCTCCGCCTCGCGCGGGCAGCGGTCGACCGGATCGGCGATGCCGTCACCGTCGGTGTCGGGCGCCTCGTCCGGGCAGCCGTCCTCGTCCTCGAAGCGGTTGAAGTTCTCCGCCTGGTCCGGGCATGCGTCCGCGTCGTCGAGCAGGCCGTCGTTGTCGAAGTCGGTCTCTGGGCAGCCGTCATCGTCACCGTAGCCGTCGGTGTCCTCGGCGACCTCGGGGCACTGATCGGTCTCATCGGGGATGTTGTCCCGATCCTTGTCGTTCTCGGGGCAGCCGTCTTCGTCGCGATCGCCGTCCATGTCCTCGGCGACCATCGGGCAGGAGTCGTAGCCGTCCGCGATCGTGTCGTTGTCGTTGTCGCGATCCGGGCAGCCGTCGGTGTCCTCGAACTGATCGCGATCCTCGGCCTCGTCGCGGCAGCGGTCGTGTTCGTCGTCGAGTCCGTCGCCGTCGTTGTCGGCCTCGGGGCAGCCGTCCGTGTCGTCGTATTGATCGAGGTCTTCCGGCTCGTTGACGCACGCGTCGTCGCGATCGATGACGCCGTCGCCGTCGCTGTCCGCGCGCGAGGGCGCCCACATCGCGCCGCCCATGACGCGGAACACCGGCACGCCGACGCCCTGGATGAGGCCGGGACCTGCGCCGAGCGTGAACTGGAAATCGCCCGCCGAAATACGACCCGCGATGCGCGCCTCGAGCGCGTTCTCGTCGACCTCTGCCGTGAACGACGACGAGCCGGTGACCTCACCGAGCACGCTGACGAGCGGCGTCAGATCGTACGCGAGCGCCAAGCCGTAGGTCAGCCGCGGGCCGCTCTGGGTCGAGAGGAATGTCGTCGACTCGCGCCAGTAGCCGCCGACGTTCGCGCCGAGATGAAAGCCGTTCTTCGCGAACTCCGCGATGACGCTGCCGCCAAAGAGCGGGCCCTGGTTACCGATGAACGAATCGGACGCGGTGAAGTTCGCGAGAGGCACCGTGCCGTACGCGCTGACCGCGACCGCGAGGCCGTCTGCGTGGCCGAAGATGCGCAGCTTCGCGTGGACGCGCAGATCGCCGAGCCCAACCGAAGAGCCGCCGCGCGAGATGATCTCGGGCGAGGTGCGATTGATCGTGAACGCCTCGCCGTCGGAGAAGCTGAACGGCAGCACGAAGCCGATCTGCAGCCGCTCGAACAGCGTCATCGCGGCGGTGAGGTTCGCCGTCGCGATGTACTCCGCGAGCACGGCGCGCGTCTCTTGGACCTCGCAGTTCGTGTCGTCGGTCGGGGCACACGTCGCGGTGTGCAGGACGAACGGCTGATGCGCGTAGTCGAGCCACAGACCGATGGCGGGCGTGATGTGCCCCGCGGTCTGCGCGCCCTCGACCATCAGGTAGTTGCCGCGGCCTGGCGCCGGCACGAAATTCTGCGCTGAGACCGGGTCGCGCGGCGCCGTCTGCGCGTCTGCGCTTGGGGCGACGAGGAGCAGCAGCAGAGCGACGGGGAGCGTTCTGACGAGGAGCTGAGAGAAACGCCGCATGAGTTCTCCGGGCATGGGGCGCGCGCCTCGCGCAGCCACATGAGCAGGGCACCAGGGCCCCGTGAGCAATCGAGCGCGAGTATCTACCGAGCGAGCCCTGCGCCGCAACGGGGAATCGCCCCGGAGAGGAATATTGCAGAGCTGTTCCGCTCCGGACGGACGTCCGTCACCGCCAAAACGCGATGTCAGAAGTTCATGTCGAACGCGCAGTTGAAGTCGATCTCCGTGGAGACCGGGTTCCCCTGCGTGTCGAGCGGCGGCGTGAAGCGCATCTGCGGGTCGCGAAACATCCGCCGGCACGCGCTTCCGAACGACGCGCGCGACGACGACACGACGCGCACGGTGGTGGCGCGTCCATCGGGACCGAGCACCACGCGCACGACTGCCTCGCCCTCGATGCCTTGATCGCGCTCTTCGCTCGGGAAATAGCGCTCGAGGATTGTGTCGGCGTTTCCCGGCGGGCGCGGCCCGCGTGAGAGATTTTCGGCCGACACGATGCGCGGACCCGCTGGCGCCTGGCCGGTCCCCGTCCCGCCGACTGCGCCGCCCGGCGTGCCTACGACGCGGCGACCCGTCGGCGTCCCTGGTGGCCCGATCGGACCCTCGCGCGAGATGCCGCTCGACTGCTGCATCGTGAACGACGAGGGCGCGTCGTTCGTCAGCGTCACGTTGTCGAAGGCGACGGGCGTCTCCTCGGCCGGCGCGGGCGGCGGCTCGTTGGGCTCCGGCGGGCGATCGCGCGGGATGGCGGCAGCGCGCGGCGGCGGAGGCTCCGGAGGCTCGGGCGGCGGCGGTGGCACTTCCTCCGGCTCGGGCGGCAACGGCGTCGGCTCTGGCGTCTCGACGACGAAGGCGATCTCCGCGGCGCTGTCCCGCTCCGTGCGCACCAGATCGAGCAGGCCGAGCGTCAGAAAGACGCCGCCATGCAGCCCCACGCTCATCAAGAGCAGGACCGCGAGGATCAGGGGGCTTCGGTCTTCACGCATCGGACGATTCTCGAACCTGGGGTCAGACGCTCGAGCGCGCCGAACGTTTCGCTCTCAATTGTTGCGAAATAATTTGCGAGCTCGATTGCGCAGCGCGGTCCGCGGCCTCTTCGGCGCAGCAGGCCACGCCGCGCTCACTGCATGTCTTCGGGGCGCACGTTGATCGCGAACTTGGTCACGCCCTCTTCGCGCAGCACCGTGATGATGCGGACGACGCGCATGTATTGGATGCGGCCGTCGCCGGCGATCACCGCGCGCAGATCGTTGTCGCGCTGGTAGGCGCTGCGAATGCCGCGGCGCATCTCCTGCTCGCTGACCGGACGCGCATCGAGGAACAGGCTGCCGCGCTGGTCGATGGTGATGGCGATCGGCGGCGAGTCGCCCGCGGTGCCGACCGACGACTGCGGCAGCTCGACCGGGATGGTCTTCGCCGCGAGATAATTCGCGGTGACCATCAGGATGATCAGCAGCACCAAGACGATGTCGACGAGCGGCGTGACGTTGATCGCCGTGATCATCTCCTCGTCGCCGCTACCTCCGCCGCCGGCCATGGCTCAGGCCTCCCCGGCCGCGCCCGCGCGCTTCGACTTCAGGAACGCCAGCACGTCGTGGCCGAGCGACTCGCCACGCGCGAGCCGGCTCTTGATGATGCGCTGCAGCAAGTTGAACGCCGCGACCGAGGGCAGCGCGACGACGATGCCGATGGCGGTCGCGACGAGCGCCTCGCCGATCTCGGCCATCAGGTTCGGTGACACCTGGCCGCCTGCCGCATCGAGCGCCGCGAACGCGCGAATGATGCCGATGACGGTGCCGAGCAGCCCGAGGAACGGCGCGTTGTTGCCGACGGTGCCGAGGAACACGAGGTTGCGCTCCATCGCCAGCCGCGCGAGCTCCTTTTCGCCCTCGATGCGCTCTTCCGCCGAATCGACGCCGGCGTCCGGCGAGTCGAGCCCGGCGCCCGCGATGCGCGCCTCGAACGACTTCGACGCCATCAGCAGCTTGCGCGCGCCATCGACGTCCTTCTTGCCGAGCAGGCCGAGCAGCTCGCGCTTGACGCGGACGACGTCGTCACCGGTCGCGAAGAAGAAATACGCACGCTCGAGCACGATGGCGAGGCTCACGATCGAGAGCAGCACCAAGAGCCACATCACCCACGTCGCTCCGAGCATCGCGAAAGCGGTCAGCCGTTCCTGAATGTCCATTCAAAAATCTCCACGCACCGGGTCGGTCGAGCGCCTGAGCAGCGCGGGGTAAAGGACGATGCGAGTGCGCGGACGTTACGTCCACCGCTGGTGCGCGGCAAGGTTGAGTGACGCAGCGTTCACACTTCTTCGTCGCCGTGTGCGCCTGTGGCGCTTTGGCCATCCGCCGCCGATTCGCCCACTGCGCGCGGCTCGTCGCTGGCCGAATCGGGCGATCCCCCTTCGACGAGCGCATCTTTGGTGACTTCGCGCAGCACGACCGTCGCGTAGGCGCCCTTCGGCAGCGTGAAGCGCAGCAACACGACGCCGGGCGCCTCCGTCTCTACGGCGACGTCGAGCGGCCGCACCCGCAGTGGCCGGCGTGTGCCTTCACCGTCGCGCGCGAAGCCGTCGAGGTGCGCCGCCGTGAGCCCGGCGGCCGCGAGCACGCGCTCCTCGCGCTCGCGTGAGGCGCGCTCTGGCCAGCGCATCTTCGCGCCGAACATCGGACCCGTTGGGCTGACCTCGAACGCAGAGACGCGCGCGCTCGCGTCGGCGAGATCGTCGGTGGTGAAGAGGCCGCCGGAGTCTTCTTTGCGCAGCAGATCGCCATCGACGGCCTGCGCGAACAGCCCGTCGCGCAGGCGCGCCGCGAGCACGTCGTTGAACAGCTCCGACTGCAGCGAGCTCACCAGCAGCTTGCGGCGAAACGCGTCGCGCGGCGGGCGCTGACCGTCGACGATCCAGCGCCGCGCCTCGGCGACGTTCTGCGCGTCGCGGCCGAAGCGCTGCTCGCCGTAGAAGTTGGGAATGCCCTCGATCGCGAGGCGCGCGAGCACTGCCGCGACCTCCGCCTCGCGGCCGAGCGGCACCTCGCGCAGCCGCAGCGTGAAGCGATTGCCGCGCAGATGACCGGTGCGCAGCTTGTTGCCGTGGCGCGTCACCTCGAGCACGCGGATGCCCTCGATCGTGTCGCCGAGCGCGCGCGCGACGCTGTCGTCCTTCAGCGCGAAGCTCGCCCACTGTCGCGTCACCGCGCGTCGATCCTTGAGGCCCGCGTAGCCTGCGGCGCGCGGCCCGGCGCCGAGGGCGCGGATCAGGCGGCGCATCGCCTCCGGAGTCGTCAGGTCGCGCTTCTCGAAGTGGATATAGACGTGCTCGCCGCTGCCTGAGAGCTCGTAGGCAGACATCTCATCGACGACGAAATCTTCGAGCGCGACCCGCAGTACGCCGGGGATGCCGGGGACGTCGGCGGTCAAGTATGGGAGAGACATCGAGGCGAGACACGCTTTCTAGGTAGACTCTCGGGCGAGGGTCCGGTAGGAGGGTAGCTGGGCTTAAGCGCGTGGGGAACGCAAGGAAGGACCGTGTCTACTCGGAGGCGACTCGCCTCCTCGAGGCGGGCGTTGCCGGGCGCGTGTTCCCTGGGGCCGCCGCGTGCCTCG
>Ga0209181_10013849_pt1 | contig 10038 bp, 9 predicted proteins | sample MAT05_FD_187208 | JGI IMG/M metagenome (GOLD analysis project Ga0209181, IMG submission 187208) | Freshwater microbial communities from Lake Fryxell liftoff mats and glacier meltwater in Antarctica - MAT-05 (SPAdes) (version 2) | ecosystem: Environmental > Aquatic > Freshwater > Ice > Liftoff...
CGACTTTGCCGCGCAGCACTTCGGCGTGCCTGCGGCCGAGGTGCGCTTCGGCGCGGGCCAGGTGCAGGCTGGCGGGCACCGTCTGAGCTTTGTCGAACTGGTCTCTGCGGCTTACCTGGCGCGGGTGCAGCTGTGGAGCGACGGCTTTTACGCCACGCCCGGCCTCAGCTGGGACCGGCAGACGATGCAGGGCCGGCCGTTCTACTACTTCGCCTACGGCGCCGCCGTGTGCGAAGTGCTGGTCGACACGCTCAGCGGCGAGTGGAAACTGCTGCGCGCCGACCTGCTGCACGACGCCGGCCGCTCGCTCAACCCTGCAGTGGACATCGGGCAGATCGAAGGCGCGTTCATCCAGGGCATGGGCTGGCTGACGATGGAAGAGCTGGTCTGGCATCCGCAGACCGGCAAGCTGACGACCCACGCGCCCAGCACCTACAAGATCCCCACCGCCAACGACTGCCCGGCGCAGTTGCACACGCATCTGTTCGAGCGCGACTGCATGAGCGACACCATCCACCGCAGCAAGGCGGTAGGCGAGCCGCCGCTGCTGCTGCCCTTTGCCGTGTTCTTTGCGCTGCGTGATGCGGTGTCTGCCGCAGGCGGCCACCGGGTCGACCCGCCGCTGCAGGCGCCGGCCACGCCCGAGGCCATCCTGCGCGCGCTGGACGCGGTGCGGGCCGCGGCGTGAACGGCGACGACGCAGCGCGCGCCGCCGCGCTGCACTGGCTGGCGGGCGGCCGCGCGGCGATGGTGGTGGAGGTGCTGGCCGCGCGCGGTTCGGTGCCGCGCGAGGCCGGTACGCGCATGCTGGTGGCGGCGGATGCGGTGGCCGGCACGATCGGCGGCGGGCATCTGGAGCTGAAGGCGATCGAGCACGCGCGCGCGCTGCTGGCCGGCCGCGCGCTGCCGCGCCAGCAGCACTTTCCGCTCGGCCCGGCCCTCGGGCAGTGTTGTGGCGGTGCGGTGACGCTGGCCCATGCGCCGCTGGACGCCGCCGCGCTGGCGCGCTGGCCGGCCGCAGCGCCGCGCTTTGCGCTGCAGCTGTACGGCGCCGGCCATGTCGGCCGCGCCATCGTCACGCTGCTGGCCAACCTGCCTTGCCACGTGTGGTGGATCGACGAGCGCGAGGCCGAGTTTCCCGATGCGCCGCTGCCGCCGCACATCGAGCGCGTCTGCGTCGAGCCGGTGCAGGCCGAGGTGGCGCTGGCGCCGCCCGGCGCTTTCTATCTGGTGCTGACGCACAGCCACGATCTGGACCTGGCCATCAGCCTGGCCATCCTTCAGCGCGGCGACTTCGGCTTCTTCGGCCTCATCGGCTCGGCCACCAAGCGCGCGCGCTTCGAGCACCGATTCGAGGCGCGTGGCATTGATGCCGCGCTCGTCGCCCGCATGAGCTGCCCGATCGGGCTGCCGGGCATCACCGGCAAGGAGCCCGAGGTGGTGGCGCTGGCAGTGGTGGCGCAGTTGCTGGCGCAGTTGCTGGCGTATTCGCAAGCAGACCCGGCCGCAACGGACGTACCGGGCACGAGGCCCGCAGCCCTCACTGAATCAGCAGCGCCCTGAAGTCGTTGACGTTGGTGAAGGTGGGCCCGGTATGCACCAGGTCGCCCAGCGCGGAGAAGAAGCCGTAGCTGTCGTTGTGATGCAGGTGGTCAACGGGCTTCAGGCCCAGCGCCGCAGCGCGGGCCAGGGTGTCCGGCGTCAGCAGCGCACCGGCGTTGTCCTCGACGCCATCGATACCGTCGGTGTCGGCCGCGAGTGCATGCACGCCGGGCTGGCCCTGCAGCGCGATGGCGCAGCCGAGCACGAACTCGCCCGCCCGCCCGCCGCGCCCTCGCGCTCTGCCTTGCTCACGCGGGCGAACCGTCACCGTGGTCTCGCCGCCGGACAGGATCACGCAGGGCCGTGAAAACGGCTGGCCGTGCCGCGCCACCGCGCGCGCCAGTGCGCCGTGCACCTTGCCCACCTCGCGGCTTTCGCCTTCGATCTCGTCGCTCAGGATGTGCGCCGCCACGCCGGCCGACCACGCCAGCCTGGCGGCGGCCTGCAGGCTTTGCAGCGGGGTGGCGATGAGACGCACGGCATGGCCGCCGAACAGCGCATCACCGGGCTTCGGCGTCTCGAACGCGCCGCTGGCCAGGCCCGCGCGCGCGGCCTCGGGCAGGGCGATGCCGTAGCGGCGGCAGATCGCCAGCGCGTCGGCGCAGGTGCTGGCGTCGGGCACCGTCGGGCCGCTGGCGATGACCGCCGGGTCGTCACCCGGCACATCGCTGATCAGCAGCGTGATCACGGGCGCCGGCGCGCACAGCGCGGCCAGCCGCCCGCCCTTGATGGCCGACAGGTGCTTGCGCACGCAGTTCATCTCGTCGATGGCTGCGCCGCTGTCGAGCAGCGCGCGGTTGATCGCCTGCTTGTCGGCCAGCGTCAGGCCCGCGGCGGGCATCGTCAGCAGCGCCGAGCCGCCGCCGGAGATCAGCGCCAGCACCAGGTCGTCGGCGTTCAGGCCGCGCGCGAGTTCGGCGATGCGCTGCGCGGCGCGCTGGCCGGCATCGTCGGGCACCGGATGGCTGGCCTGCACCACCTCGATGCGCCCGGGCCGCGCCAGATAGGCAGGCGGCACATGGCCATAGCGCGTCACCACCAGGCCCGACAACGGGGCCGCGGCCGGCCACAGCGCATCCACCGCCGCGGCCATCGCGCCGCCGGCCTTGCCGGCCCCCAGCACCAGCGTGCGGCCCCCGGGCGGCGGCGGCAGGTGCGCGGCCATCACCTGCGCGGGCAGCGCGCGCTGCACGGCGGCGTCGTACAGCGCACGCAGGAAACCGCGGGGATCGTCGATGGGGCCGTTGATGGGATCGGGCAGGTTCACGATCGGCTGAGCATGGCGAGAATGCGAAGCTTCGATCATCGCGCAGGAAGCTCATGGCCACGTCCACCGTCCCCGTCCAGGCGCTCGTCTTCGACATCTTCGGCACCGTGGTCGACTGGCGCGGCAGCATCGCGCGTGACCTCGGCGCCTGGGGCCCGACGCAGGGCCTGCAGGCCGACTGGCTGCGGCTGGCCGACCTGTGGCGCGCGCGCTACCAGCCGCAGATGCAGCGTGTGCGCAGCGGCGAGATCGCCTTTCGCACGCTGGATGCGCTGCACGACGAATGCCTGGACGAGCTGCTGCCGATGTTCGGCCTGCAGGCCGTCACGCCAGCGCAGCGTGCGCACATCAACCGCGTCTGGCACCGGCTGGACCCCTGGCCCGACAGCGTGCCCGGGCTGCTGCGTTTGAAGGCGCGCCATGCGATCGCGCCGCTGTCCAACGGCAACATCAGCCTGCTGCTGAACATGGCGCGCCGCGCGGGCTTGCCCTGGGACCACATCTTCTCGGCCGAGACCTTCGGCCACTACAAGCCGCAGCCCGAGGCCTACCTGGGCGTGGCGCGGCAACTCGATCTGTTGCCGGACCAGGTGATGATGGTCGCCGCGCACAACGACGACCTGCGTGGCGCGCGGGCGTGTGGGCTGCGTACCGCGTTCATCCCGCGGCCCACCGAGTACGGGCCGCAGCAGCGAACCGATCTGAAAGCCGAAGCTGATTGGGACGTGGTCGCGGCCGACCTCGAAGACCTGGCTGCGCGACTGGGCGCGTAGCCTAGGTCGGCTGCCGATACCGATCGGCCAGCCCCTGGCTGCCTGAGCGCAGCAGACCCAGATCACTGCCGACGGCGACGAAGCTGATGCCCATCGCCAGATAGCGGCGGGCGTCGGCCTCCACCGGCGCCAGGATGCCCACCGGCTTGCCCGCCGCGCGGGCGGCCGCCAGCACCTGGGCCATCGCCTGCTGCACCTCGGGGTGCTGCGGCTGGCCCAGGTGGCCGTAGCCGGCCGCCAGATCGGACGGGCCGATGAAGAGGCCGTCCACGCCGTCGACCGCGGCGATGTCGGCAGCCGCGGCCACGCCGGCGCGGCTCTCGATCTGCACCATCAGCGCGATGTTGTCGTTCACCTGCGCGAAGTAGTCGGGCACGCTGCCGTAGCGGTTGCTGCGCTGCGACACCGACACGCCGCGCACGCCCTGCGGCGGATAGCGCGTGGCGGCCACCGCGTCGGCCGCTGCCTGCGCCGTCTCGACGAAGGGGATCAGGAAGTTGTGGAAGCCCGCGTCGAGCAGCCGCTTGATCGTCACCGTGTCGTTCCACGGCGGACGCACCACCGGCGCGCTCGGGCTGTCCTTGAGCGCCATCAGTTGCGGGATCAGCGACAGCACGTCGTTCGGCGCGTGCTCAGCGTCGAGCAGCAGCCAGTCGAAGCCGGCCAGGCCCACCACCTCGGTAGTCACCGGGCTGGCCAGCGAGAGCCAGCAGCCGAACAGCGTGCGGCCGGCCAGCAGGTCCTGGCGGAAGCGGTTGGGGAATGCCGTGTAGGGCGTGTTCATCGGTGTATTCATCGGTGTATTCATCGGCAAGTTCATCGGCACGTTCATCCGGGTGTGGACCTCAGCGTTGCAGGCAGGGCCGCTTGGGGTCGAAGCGCCAGCCGGGGATCAGGAACTGCATCGCCAGCGCATCGTCGCGCGCGCCCAGGCCATGCTGCAGATAGAGCTGGTGCGCCTGCTCCACCGCGTCCGCGTCGAGCTCGATGCCCAGCCCCGGCCGCGATGGCAGTGCGATGTGGCCGTGCTCGATCTGCAAGGGGGCCCGGGTCAGCCGCTGGCCGTCCTGCCAGATCCAGTGCGTGTCGATCGCCGTCACGCGCCCGGGCGCAGCGGCGGCCACCTGCGTGAACATCGCCAGCGAGACATCGAAGTGGTTGTTGCTGTGCGAGCCCCAGGTCAGCCCCCAGTCACGGCAGGTCTGGGCCACGCGCACGCTGCCGGCCAGCGTCCAGAAATGCGGGTCGGCCAGCGGGATGTCCACCGCCTGCAGCGCCAGCGCGTGGCTCAGCTGACGCCAGTCGGTGGCCACCATGTTGGTGGCAGTCGGCAACCCGGTGGCGCGGCGGAACTCGGCCATAATCTCGCGCCCGCTGAAGCCGTCCTCGGCGCCGCAGGGGTCCTCGGCATAGGCGAGCACGCCGCGCAGGTCACGCAGCAGCCGCACCGCGTCACGCAGGCGCCAGCCGCCATTCGGGTCGATCGTGATGCGCGCCAGCGGAAAGCGCTCATGCAGCGCAACGATCGTCTCGACCTCGGCCTCTGCCGCCAGCACGCCGCCCTTGAGCTTGAAGTCGCTGAAGCCATAACGGGCCTGCGCCGCCTCGGCCAGCTGCACCACGGCCTCGGGCGTCAGCGCGGGCTCGTGGCGCAGCCGCTGCCAGGCATCGGGCGCGTCGGGCTCGCTGAAGTACGGCAGCGGCGTCTGGCGGCGGTCGCCGACGTAGAACAGATAGCCCAGTACCTGCACGCTGTCGCGCTGGCGGCCCTCGCCCAGCAGGTCGGCCAGCGGTACGCCCAGGTGCTGGCCCAGCAGGTCGAGCAGCGCGCACTCGACGGCGGTGACGGCGTGGATGGTGGTGCGCAGATCGAAGGTCTGCGCGCCGCGGCCACCGGCGTCTCGCCCGGCGAAGCGCTCTCGCATCGTGCGCAGGACGGCCTGCACCCGGGCCACCGGCTGCCCGACGACCAGCGCCGCGGACTCCTGCAGCGTCTGGTGGATGGCCTCGCCGCCGGGCACCTCGCCCACGCCGGTGCGGCCGGCGCTGTCGGTGAGGATCAGCAGGTTGCGCGTGAAGAAGGGCGCGTGCGCGCCCGACAGGTTCAGCAGCATGCCGTCGCGCCCGGCCACGGGCACGGCGCGCAGGCTGACGACGCGCGGGGTGTCGGACAACGCCGCCTCAATCCGCCGTGATCTTGCCGGTCTCGATCACCTGCTTCCAGCGCGCGAACTCGCTCGCCTGAAAGCGCGCGAACTGCTCTGGCGTGTTGGCGACGATCTCGAAGCCGACCGCCACCAGCGCCGGACGCACGGCCGGATCGTTCAGCGCGGCCACCAGCGCCGCGTGCAGCCGCGCCTTGACATCCGCCGGCAGACCGCGCGGCGCGGCGACTGCCTGCCACGAGTACACATCGGCACCGCGCACGCCCGACTCGACGAGCGTCGGCACGTTGGGCAGCAAGGGCGAGCGCTTGTCGCCGGTGACGGCCAGCGCGCGCAGCTTGCCCGCCTGCACATGCTGCACCACCGAGTTGATGTTCTGGAACGAGGCGTCCACCTGCCCGCCCAGCAAGTCGGTGATGGCCGGCGCACCGCCGCGGTAGGGCACGTGCACGCCGCTGGTGCCGGTCTGCTGCCAGAACAGCGCCGCGGTCAGGTGGTCGGACGAGCCGTTGCCCGACGAGGCGAAGCTCATCTTGCCGCCGTCCTTGCGCAGCGCGGCAATCACCTCGGCCACGCTGTTCAGCGGCGAGCCGGGCGGCACTACCAGCACATTGGGTGCCTGCACGGCCACCGTCAGCAGGTCGAAATCCTTGCCGGCGTCATAAGGCACGTTCTTGATCAGGTGCGGCGCGATCACGAAAGGCCCGAGCGACGACACGAAAAGCGTGTAGCCGTCGGGCGGCGCACGCTTGACCAACCCGGCGCCGATGGTGCCGGTCGCGCCGGGCTTGTTGTCGATGACGAACGTGCCGCCCAGGCGCTCTTGCAGCTTGGGCGCCAGAGCGCGCGCGATCTGGTCGCTGCTGCCGCCGGGCGGGAAGGGCACCACCAGGGTGACCGGTTTCTCGGTTGGCCAGACGGGCTGGGCGGCGGCCGGCGCGGCGGCGGCAAAGGCCAGCGCAGCGCAGGCGAGGGTGAGCAGCAGACGGGTCATGGGGGTCTCCTTGGTTCTGGGCTTGTGGTGATCAGTCATCGTACAACCCGGCTGCCGGCCGCTCTGCCGTGAGTCAACCGGCTGCCGCACGGCGTCGGCGTTCGCGGCTGTTCGCCAGGTGGGTGCGCATGGCGGCCCGCGCGGCATCGGCATCGGCGGCGGCAATCGCGTCGAAGATGCTCTCGTGCTCGCCGTTGACGCGGCGCAGGTAGTCCAGCCGCTCGACGCCCTGCGGGGCGCCGGCGGCCAGCCGCGCGCGCGGGATGACGCCAGCGCCCAGCGTGGCCATCAGCCGCGCGAAGTGCTCGTTGTGCGTCGCCCGCGCCACTTCGCAGTGGAACTGGAAGTCGGCCGCCACTGCATCGCCGCCGGCATCGACGGCCTGTGCGAATGCATCCAGCGCGGCGCGCATCACCGCCAGGTTGTGCGCACTGCGCCGCTGGGCAGCCAGTCCCGCGGCTTCGGTCTCGATGCCGATGCGCAACTCGAGCAGCGCGATCACATCGCGCAGCGTCTCCAGTTGCGCCGACGCGACGCGGAAGGGCGCTGCGTCGGCGGCCGCGCTGACGAAGCTGCCCACGCCGTGGCGCGTGGCGACCAGGCCGGCGGCCGCCAGCCGGCCGATGGCTTCGCGCACGACGGTGCGGCTGACGCCGAACTCGCCCATGATCTGGGCCTCGGTCGGCAGCTTGGCGCCGCGCGCCAGGCGGCCTTCGTGGATGCCGTCGGCCAGCGCCTGCACCAGGCCCAGTGCCAGCGTGCGGGGTGCCCGCGGCGCGCGCGGCCAAACAGCGAGTCGCTGACCGTCGGACTTGACAAGGGCTGGTTCGTCCATGACGATAGTTGTACGACAACCGATGACCGCTGACAAGACCAATGCGGTGCACCCGGCCGCTGCCCCATGTCTCAGATTCTGATCGTGACCCCGCACCCCGGCAGGCGGCCCTGAGATGGCGCAGCCCGTGGTCATCCTGCAGGTGCATGCCGATGACAACGTGGCCATCGTCGCCAACGACGGCGGCCTGCCGGCGGGCACCGAGCTGCCCGGCGGCCTGCGCCTGCGTGACCGGGTGCCGCAAGCGCACAAGCTGGCGCTGGTGGACATCGCCGAGGGCGACGCCGTGCGCCGCTACGGCGTGGTCATCGGCCACGCGCTGCGCGCGCTGCCGGCAGGCAGCTGGGTGCACGAGCGGCTGCTGCGCATGCCTGAGCCGCCCTCACTCGATTCCCTGCCGCTGGCCGCCCGCGTGGCCGCGCCGCTTGCTTCGCTGGCGCCGCTGGAAGGCCTGAGCTTCGAGGGCTATCGCAACGCCGATGGCTCGGTGGGCACACGCAACCTGCTGGCCATCACCACCACCGTGCAATGTGTGGCGGGCGTGGTCGCGCACGCGGTCGAACGCATCCGCCGCGAACTGCTGCCGCGGTTCCCCCACGTCGACGATGTGGTGGGGCTCGAGCACAGCTACGGCTGCGGCGTGGCCATCGACGCGCCCGATGCCGACATCCCGATCCGCACCTTGCGCCACATCAGCCTGAACCCGAACTTCGGCGGCGAGGTGATGGTGGTCAGCCTGGGTTGCGAGAAGCTGCAGCCGGCGCGGCTGCTGCCCACGGGCACCGTGCCCATCGTCGCTGGGCAATCGCTGGACGTGGTCTGCCTTCAGGACGATGCGCATGTGGGTTTCGGCTCGATGATCGATGCGATCGTGGCGCGCGCGGCGGTGCACCTCGAGCGGCTGAACGCACGGCGGCGCCAGACCGTGCCCGCCAGCGAACTGGTGGTGGGTGTGCAGTGCGGCGGCAGCGATGCCTTCAGCGGCGTCACCGCCAACCCGGCCGTCGGCTTCGCCAGCGATCTGCTGGTGCGCGCCGGCGCCACCGTGATGTTCAGCGAGACCACCGAGGTGCGCGACGCCGTGGATCAACTCACCGCGCGCGCCGCCAGCCCCGACGTGGCGGCCGCCATACGGCGCGAGATGGCCTGGTACGACGCCTACCTGCAGCGCGGCGGCGTCGATCGAAGCGCCAACACCACGCCGGGCAACCGGGCTGGCGGGCTGTCGAACATCGTCGAGAAGGCGATGGGCTCGATCGTCAAGAGCGGCAGCGCGCCGATCAGCGGCGTGCTCGCCCCGGGCGCGCGGTTGAACGGCCTGCGCGGGCTGGTCTACGCCGCCACGCCGGCCAGCGACTTCATCTGCGGCACGCTGCAACTGGCCGCCGGCATGAACCTGCACGTCTTCACCACCGGCCGCGGCACGCCTTACGGGCTGGCCGCCTGCCCGGTGATCAAGGTCGCCACGCGCAGCGAACTCGCTCGCCGCTGGCACGACCTGATGGACCTCGACGCCGGCGTCATCGCCAGCGGCGATGCCACGGTGGAAGAGGTCGGCTGGGCCTTGCTGCGGCAGATGCTGGCCGTCGCCAGCGGCCAGCGCACCTGGGCCGAGCGGCACCGGCTGCACAACGCCCTGGTGCTGTTCAACCCGGCACCGGTGACCTGATCCCGGCGGTGTCCTGGGTGCGCCCCGGTGTGCTTTGACAACCGTGTGATGACTCGGAGTCGCCGACCCTTGACCGCCGAGTCGCGGGAAGGTCGCCGCGTCCACCGGCGGCTTCATGGCATGGTCGTGTGCTGGCACTGGCGGCCAAGAGCAGACCTCTGGTTGATTGCCAGAATGCTGACATTGGGCTTAGGGCGAACAGGGAGTGCATCGCCCATGCAAGACAATTTGTCGAATCGTTATCTGCGCCGGAAAGGGAGAGCACCCATGAGTACACGCCGATGGTTCCTCGCATTAGGGCTGGGCTTGTTGCCCGCGTTTCGCGCAGGCCATGCCAGCCGACGTTGCGGGCGGCAAGGACCATCCTCTGATCAGCCGCTTCGCCGGCTCCCAGATGGTGGGTTACGAGCAGCTCGCGTTCGAAATCGGTTGCTTCTTCACGCCAACTGCCGACAAGACCAAGGACTCCAAGAAGGAACTCGACCGCGACAAACTGGTATCGGTGGAAGGTCAGGTGACACGCTTGCTCTACATCACGCCCCCGGGCAAGACAGCGCTGGAGGTGCACCGCAATTTCGAACAGGCAATCAAACAAGCGGGCGTGAAGCTGACACCTCGGTCGATGGCCGCGGCGCCTGGTGGACAACCGGTGAGCACTGGAGTGCCAATTTCACGCGCCTGAAGTTCACCAACCCATGGGCTTCGGATATCAAACCCTTTGAGGGCGAGGGCC
>Ga0209181_10013852_pt1 | contig 10036 bp, 5 predicted proteins | sample MAT05_FD_187208 | JGI IMG/M metagenome (GOLD analysis project Ga0209181, IMG submission 187208) | Freshwater microbial communities from Lake Fryxell liftoff mats and glacier meltwater in Antarctica - MAT-05 (SPAdes) (version 2) | ecosystem: Environmental > Aquatic > Freshwater > Ice > Liftoff...
ACATCGGGGGCGGTCAGAGTAAACGTCGGCGGACCCAACAGATTGAGTACGACATCGTTACCATCGCCACCAACGTAAGTGGTCAGCTTCTGGACTCCATTGACGACGACGACGGTGCCTTCGGGCAGTCCATTGAACGCGCCTACGACAGCGTCTGTGTCGTCGTTGTGGACGATTACGAAGTTATCGGCAGCGGTTGGTACATAAGTGCCCGAATAGACCAGGCTCGCGCCCGTGAGATCGACTTCGCCCGCGACGTTGAGCTGCGTGAATTCAGTATCGACGGTCGGGCCATTGATCAAGATGGCCAGATGACCTTCGATTGACACTCGGCTGGCAACAACATCGACACCGAAATGGATCGGCCTGACGGCGGACGTCGGTGCCGGGCCCGATCTGAGCAACAACGAACCTCCCCCCGTATTGAACTGTCCACCGCTGATGACGATGTCGCCTCCGCTGACGATCTGCACGTCGGCGCCGGGCGGGTGTTCGATATCGGCGCTGACGGTGATTGTGCCGCTGTTCGCATCGCCGATCTGGATTGTTCCGGCCGTGACGCGGTCGAGTTCGGCATCGCTCAGGCCAAGGGGCCCGCCCTTGATGTCAGGGGCCATGCCCAGGTCGATCGACAGAACGTCGGTGAATTGCCGGAGCGTAACGCTGCTACTGCCCGATGCGCTGATCGTGGCTGTGTCGTCGAAGCGCATGCTGTTGCCGATCAACGCGAGCTTGCCACTGCTGGCGGCTGTGTCGATCGACCCGAAGTTCTCGACGACAATGGCAATGCCGGTCGATCCTCCCCCATCGATCCCTGTGACCGACACATCGCCTCCGCTTGAGGTGATGAGAGAATTCGAGTCAGCCACAGACACGCCATAGTTGATGCTTGCGGGATCGGTCGTGTCGCCGCCGGTCCCAATAACGGAAACAGTTCCATTGCCCGCTGCCGCAATCCGACCGGCAGCCTGCACGGCTACGCCATAGTTGAAGCTGCTGCCCGCGCCGCCGGCTGCTCCATCGACCGACACGTCACCACCGCTCGAATTGATGATCGAGTTCGAGTCGTAGACAAGCACGCCGTAATTTGTGCTTTCGGAATCGGTCGTTTCGCCGCCCGTGCCCATGACGGAAACATCGCCGGTCTCCCCCGCCGTGATCTGACCTGCGGCGTACACCAGGACGCCGACGTTGAAACTGCTATCCCCGGTAGCGCCTCCGATTCCGGTGACCGACACGTCGCCGCCACTCGACGAAATGTCCGAATCCAGAACAAATACGCCGTAGTTGCTGGCCGAGGCATCCGTCGTGCTTCCGCCGATCCCCCAAACAGAAACGGCACCACCCCCGTCGTCGGCGATCTGAGCGCCGTCCTGCACGGCAACGCCATAGTTGGAAGTGAATTCGCCGATGCCTCCTCCGATGCCCGTGACTGACGCATCCCCCCCGTTGGAGACAATTCTCGAATCCGCGTCGGTGACATAGACGCCGAAATTTGTGCTCCCTTCGTGGGCTTGGTCTCCGCCGATCCCCGCGATGGTTACGGCGCCGTCCTGCCCCGCAGCAATTTGAGCGGCACCCTGCACGGCAACGCCATAGTTCGAACTGTATTCGCCTGTGCCGCCGCCGAAACCCCTGACTGACACATCGCCCCCGTTGGAAGCAATTCTCGAATCCGCGTCGGTGACATAAACGCCGAAATTTGTGCTCAAGTCCCAGGCTGCATGGCCTCCGTTCCCTTCGACGCTGACGGCTCCGAGATCCCCAGCCATGATTTGACCTGCCGCCTGCACTGCGATGCCATAGTTCGAACTGCCCATTCCAGAGCCGCCGCCATCGCCGAAGATCGATAGATCACCTCCGCTGGACGCGATGATCGAGTTCGAATCGGTGACATAGACACCGAAGTTGCTGCTCCAATCGCCCGTTGTGCGGCTACCGATTGCCGCGACGAAGACGCTGCCGCTTCCCCCTGCCGCGATCTGAGCACCAGCCTGCACCGAGACGCCGAAGTTGGAACTGTATTCCCCCGTGCCGAAGTCGCTACCACCACCAATGCCGTTGACCGAAAGATCACCACCATTGGATCTGATGCTCGAACCCGTATCGGTGAGATAGACCCCGTAGTTGCTGCTGAAAGGGCTCGTTGTGTTGCTGCCGGTTCCGTCGATGGCGACAGCACCGCTACCTCCCGCCGTAATCTGCGCGGCAGCCTGCACTGCAACGCCGTAGTTGATGCCAAATTCGCTCGTACCTTCACCGGTGCCCGAGACTGACACGTCGGCCCCGACTGAGGTGATAGTCGAACCGGTATCAGTAAGCAAAACGCCGTAGTTGAAATAACCAGTACCTGCTTCGGCGGTTCCCTGCACCGTCAGCAGTCCCGTCGTACCGCCGGCAATAATTCCGCCGTTTGCAATTTGCACGCCGTACTGAAATCCACCGCTCTCATCGCCTCCCCTGCCACGCACTGTCACCTGCCCCGTCCCGCTTGATTGAATCAAGGCGCCGTTGACATCGACTCCGATCGCACTAACCGCCACAGATAAGGCTTGCTGATTGGCTTCGATCGTGAGATTTCCATCGACTGTGAACACGCCTGATCCGCTAGCCAGAGCAATGCTGCCGCTCGCCGCGAGTGTCGCCGTGCCGGTGCCCGACAGCCGATACTGCGCGTTTTGCCCGACATGGATCGCATCGGTGCCCGGCTGGCCGCCTTCGTTTTGCAAATCGACGTCGAGATTGCGATCCGATGCGAACGTGATACCGGTGTCGAGATTGACCAGATCGTCGCCATCGTCGCCGTTGATCGTCAGGGCCGCGTTGTAAGCCGCATTGACGCTCGTGATGTTGACGATGTCGTTGCCGGATCCTGCATTGATCGTCAGAGAATTGCCAGGATTCGCGAATGTGACCGACTCTCCGAGCGTGCTGTCGATCGTCAGATTGTTGCCGCCCGCATCGGTCAGCACGATCGTCTCGTCGCCGCCGCCGTATGTGAAGACCAGGTCGTCGATCGTCGTGCCGGTGGTGATAATGGGTTCGAGCCCGGCATAGCTGATCCGCGCATTCCCCGAGATATCGATGGTTCCGGAGTTTTCGTCAGCGAAACTGAGCGTCCCGGCGGCGAACGTGCCGCCGACGAGCATCAAGCTGTCGCCGACGGCCGAGGCCTGCGTGCCGCCGTTAAAACTGATCGCCCGGTTGAAATTGCCGAGCGAGTAATCGATCGTCAGGTTGTCGTCGCCCTCCAGCGTATCGACCCGGATGATACCGAAGATGCTGCTGAATGGAACCCGGACGGTGTGCAGGTCGTTGCTCACAACCGCCCCCGCGATGCCCTGGGCTGTCAGATTCTGATACGGATCAAAGACGACGAATTGACTGTTCACGTTGTCGGATTGGAGCGTGAGCGTGGCAGCCTGTCCGCCGCTTGAGTTGTCGGTGACGACCAGGTCGCCGCCACTCATCGTCACGTCGATCCCGAGCGATGAGAGTAATGCTCGGATTTCCAGACCTCCGATCGCGGTCGTGATCGAGTGGGGCCTCTGCCGCCGCCGCAATGTTTTGCCCGAGAACGATCGTTTCTTGTAACGAATCTGCGAAACCAGCTCACGAACCATTGTTGCCCATATGGTCATTTGATTTTCCCAAGCGTCGAGTCCAACATGCCCGGTCGTCCGGCACGAGATGGCTCCGACAAGAGTACCCAGTGTGTGTGGAGATGATCGATTCCGACTCAAGACACTGAAGGCACATCGTGTGCCAACTGGTCGGCAAAAACCGGAATGAAGAACTTCTGAAAAAGACGACCAATCATCGATTTGATGACCTGCATTTTCCACAGCTCTCAGTCAGACGGGCATGACATAATGCCAATTGGTTTACGCTGGTTTACCCGTAGATGTCAACCAGGGGTTGACACTTTGTTCCGTCGAAGTGCTTTTCAAAACGTTGGCGAGGTCGGCGAATGGTCGTTCATTCGCCGTGACGGATTCTTTCTTCCTGACGACCTGCAACCGCTGAACGAAGGTTTGTCGAAGTAAGGATCGCTCGATCAATATGTGAGCTGCTGGCCGCCGGCGATATGGACTGCCGAATACCGGCGGCTAGCGCCTTGCCGCTCACTTCATATCGGACAGTTGTTTATCGAGCGATCCTAACCGGGTTCGCTTTCAGCCACCTGAAATCGGCGGATACAGCAGCAACACATCGCCAGACTTCAGCAAATGTCCCTCCGCCATCGCGTGCGAGATCGGCTGATCGTTCACAAACAACAGAACGCTTCGCTGAGCCATCCCGTCTGCCGTGAACAGCCGTTCTGTGAGTATCGGCCCGAACTGAGCCGCGATGGCTCGGAGCGCATTCGCGACGCTGCACGCATCGGGCACGGAAACGACTGCATGGCCGACGCCCGCAACGTGCCGCAGCTGCGCTTCAAACAGGACAGTAATCTGCATGAGTGGTCTTTCACTTTGAGTAGCTTGACTCTCTGAGTCGAGTGCATGGACCGCGACGATGCTGCCAGTCTCGACTCAGAGAGTCAGGCTACCGCGACTCAAGAACCTTGCCTGCCTCCAGGACGAACCGCTGATCTGCCAGTGCCTCAGCATCCTCTTTGCTGTGGGTCACGTGCAGCATAGTCACTCCGGTCGTCTCTTTCACGCGCCGCAGCACAGCATGCATCTCCAATCGGGTGGTTTCATCCAGCGCGCTGAGTGGTTCATCAAGCAGCAGGACCGACGGATGAAACGACAAGGCACGTCCCAGAGCCACACGCTGTGCTTCACCGCCGCTGAGTCCCTGCACGCGGCGTTGCAGGAGCTTCGAAATGCCAAGGACGTCGGATAGCTCGGCGACGCGTTCGGCCATGCTGCGGGGTGTCGCGTGCCGCAGGCGAAGAGCGAACTCCAGATGCTGCTGCACGGTCATTGTCGGAAACAGTGCCAGATCCTGCGGGACGTAACCGATTCCGCGTTCGCCCGGTGACCACAAAGAAACATCCAGATCGTGAACAAGGATTTTTCCGGAGACGATGGATTTCAATCCGCAAATGGCCTCCAGAATCGTGGTCTTGCCCTGACCAGTGCGGCCCATCAGGATCGCATATTTGCCTGAATCGATCCGGAACGAAACGTGTTCCAGAGCAAACTTCCCCGCCATGATGGTCACATCCCGCAGCTCGATCATGCCGTCAGCCTCATGCCAATTGCGCGGAGAATCAGCAACACGGTCACCGCCATCAGAACCATCAGGAGCGACACGGCAACGGCAGCGTCCAGGTTTCCGATGCTCAGTTCCAGAAACACAGACGTCGATAGAACTTCCGTCTTCATTCGGGTCGCACCGGCAAAGATCAGGATCGGCCCGAATTCTCCGAGTGCTCGCGCCCAGGAAATTGTGCCCGCCGCGATCATGCCCCGCCAGGCTTGCGGCAATGCGATCTGAATAAATGCCTGACCTCGCGTGCAACCCAACGTCCGAGCAACGTCTTCCGCGCGCGGATTTATCTGATCAAAGGTCACCCGCATCGTGCGGACAGCAAACGCACACGCGACGGAAAACTGAGCAAGGATCACTGCTGGCCACCGATACGTGACAGGAAATCCAACATCGTCCCGGAACCATGTTTCCAGTCGCCAGCCGTCCGCGCCACCAATCGGGAGGTGGAACAAAATGAGCAGACTCAGACCCAGCACGAGCGGTGGCAATACGACCGGAATGTCCACGAGCGTATCGACCAGCCATCGACCGGGAAACCTGTACCGCGACAGCAGATAGCCGAGCGGAGTCCCCACCCACAGCGACATGATGGCCGCGAAGGAACACGACAGCAGCGTCAACCGAAACGCAGCTCGAATCTCCGGCTTCAGTAACGCATCGCGAAAGTCGGCGAATGACGTGAACATCACATCGGCCGCCAGCATCAACACAATCAGCACCACAAAACTCGCCGACAACCCGCCCATTACCAGAAAGAAGGGCACATCCGACTTTCGTGCCATCTGCCCGCGCACACCGGTCTCAGCGATTTCTGGCGACGTGTACGGTTGAGACATGGCGAAATGCTTTCACGAAGTGAGTTGGTGGATGCTACTGCCCCAACTCCATTTGTCCAGCCGCAGGCACTACGTCTCTGGCGGACGCAATTTGGTTGGCCGCGATAGAGGTGAAAACGAATCCGAGCTAAAAAGTCGCGATTGGATTCAGCGGCGATCCTGTTCCTCCAGTCACGGCGAGTGGCGAGGCCGTCAACAGAAACTCCCACTGGTCCAGTTTTTCCGCAGTTGCACTCAGGTCTTCCAGATCACAGTTGTCGAAAATATGGACGCCCATGGCGTGCAGCGTCAGCAGATGGACAGGAAAGTCGATGCCGTCGATTCCTGAAGGGATCACATCGCTGGCTCCGTCGCTGCCGAGCATGGCGATGTCGCGGTCCCGGAGCCACTTGGCGCAGGATGCGTGCAAACCGGCGGCTCCTTCCCTATCGACACTCCATGGGCCAGTCAGTTCGCGCCTTGCCCAGCGACCGGTGCGAATGAAAATCACGTCGCCACTCGAGACATGCACTTTGGCCTGCTTTTCCCATGCGTCCAGGTCTTCCGGGTAAATCGGAGTCCCCGGTTCCAGAAATCGCACGCCGCGCAGCACGGGAATGTCGAACAGGATGCCGCGCGTCAGGATGCCCTGCTTGACATTTCGGATGGCCAGTACTTCAGCACCTGTCGGGCCCACGGTTTCCCGGCTGAAGCCGTTGTAGAGCTTTCCTTTGTAGAACAGATGACACAACGAATCCATATGTGTGTGGGCGAAGCCATGATAGTCAACGCTGAAATTGTCGGTGGCCCAGGGACCTTCCGTGCCACGTCCGATCTTCAGCATTTCATGTTTGAATGGCGATGGATTGTCGAGTGCTTCGGCCTTTTCCACATCGCGTGCGAGCGAAACAGAAATCCCCTTTTTTACGAGTTGAGCCGCCTGAATGCGTTTCTCGGGAGTGATCAGATTGAGGGCTCCCAACTCGTCATCTTTACCCCAACGCCCCCAGTTGGAGAGCTCTTCAATCTGCCGCTCGACGTCAGCCTTTGTCATTTTGTGCTTCTCTTGCGCTCCCAGGTCTCCATGGGCGACGGCGAACATGAACATCAGGGCAAGCGAATGGATTCTTAACATGGCAGGTTCCTTCGGGAGAAAATTTGCGTGATCGCATTTCAAACAGCCCTGCGAGTATAAGCACCCATGCACAAGTTTTCACACAACTAGTTTAACCGCGTGCCCATCGTGCCGCGCCTTCTTCGCGAAAGCGCGGGGCGATGCCCACGCGGTTAAACGATGAAACTTGTGCATGGGTGCTTACGGTCCCGCCGGCCCCTGAGCATCACCGGCCCGGCAAACGCGGATGGAGCGCGCCGGGGGTGTCGAGAAGAGTTTTGTCAGTGAGACTGGCGATCCATTGGCGAATCAGATTCACGGCCTCCTGGTCCACGACTTTGGAGGCGATGTGGGGCATACGACCGAGATCCTTGAGCTGCATTCGCTCCAGAATCAAGGAGCGGTTTGGTTCGCCGGGGACAAGGATGCGCGGATCAGTCAGTCCGAAATTCCCTTGACCCGGTCGTGTGTCGAGGGCCAATGTCTGCGTGAGCGGGATTGACGCCTGCAATTCGAATTCGGCGTTGCCGCCTCCCCATTTGCGGTGGCAATGGGCGCAGTTGGCGTGAAGATAGGATCGTGCCCGGTGATGCAGCTCTTCGTTCGGGCTGCGATAATCGACCAGGCGAGGCAACTCCTCAGGAGGCTTCGGCAGTTTGTCCTTTAAAACACCCAACTTCTCCAACACAGACAACTGATTTGCGAGCGTTCCATCGTAGTTGTGAATCCTGTTCATTTGCAGAGTCGTCACGCCCAAAACGTACTTCGACGCCATCGTGTGACACAGCGCACACTCGGCGCGACTCGGAAATCGCCAGACCTGCTCACGCTGTCCTCCGGTCGAGGCAGCATCTTTGATCGTCAGCGTGCGATTCAGTCCCTCGGCCGCGAGCAACTCGGCATCCGTTTGATCCTCATTCCAGACATAGGTGTACCCTTGCCAAAACTGGGCTCCATACTCGTTGTCATTTCCTGGCATCCTGCGATGCTGCAGGATGCGAGTTTCCAGCCGCCTGAGGCTGGCCGCGTTGCCCGCCTCCATCTCCAACGAAAACGTCTTGACGAGCACCGTTCCGTCAGGAAACCGCCAACCGATGTCAGAGTACTCCGGTCCGTGCGGATAAAAGACCGTATCAAATTCAATCTTTGTATCATCTGGCAGGGCGATGAAACGGTCCTTTTCTGCTCCGTCCGACCAGAGCGGTGCATTCACCGAATACGGAATCAATCCCCGAGCGGGAGTATGGTCTTTGGTCGAGGCGAACAGACCCGTCTCGCTCAGTTTGCGAGGGAAGGGTTTCGCCGCCACCTGCTGTTCGGCCTTTACAATTCGATGCAGACCACCGCCGACGAAATCGACCACATATACTTCGCCAGCTCGGTCCTGAGCAAATTCAACAATGCGGATCTGCGTGTCTGCCAGTTGCCGATGTTCAGTCGCCTTCTCGCCACCCGCGCCGCTGCCTTCCAGTTTCAGCGACCACAGTTTCCCCGTGTCGTAGTCACCATAGACGTAAGCTCCTTTGAGTTCGGGCAGCCTCTCTGATTCAAAAACGTAACCGCCGGTGATTGAGCGAAAGTCGCTGTGAGGATGCTCAACAAGCGGCGGCAAAATCTCACCTGGCCCTTTTGGACGGTCCGGGCGAAACGGATGGCTGCCTTCGTGTACGCTCCAGCCATAGTTGCCGCCTTTCCGGACGAGGTACAGCATCTCCCATAAGTCCTGCCCAACTTCACCCGCCCACAGCCGCTGCTGATTGTCGAAGCTGAATTTCCAGACCTGCCGATGCCCGAATGACCAGATTTCCCCGCGTGCATTGGCTGTCTCTGCGAACGGGTTGTCCTTTGGAATCGAATACGGATGCGTGCCGTCCGGATGATCAACATTGATCCGCAGGATCGAGCCCAGGAGATCGCTGATGTCCTGTCCTGTCTCCAACCCATCAGCGATTCCGCTGCCATCCCCGGTCGCCAGGTAGAGACAGCCGTCCCCACCGAATCGAATGCAACAACCATTGTGTCCGCCCGACGGCCATTCAAGGATGATCTGCTCGCTGCTCAGATCGGCCACGGGCGGCGATCCCGGCTTGGCCTTGAAGCGCGACAATCGGCTTCCGTTCGGTTTGTCTGGACCAGTCAGGTATGTCACAAAAACGAACCCGTTCGTCTCAAACTGGGGATGAAACGCGACGCCATATGTGGTCTGCCCGATGTCGAGCAGCAGGTCGCCGTGATCGACGTCGGGGCTGATTTCGAACGTGAAGATCCTGCCGGGTCGCGTGGCCACCCCGAAACGCTGACTGCCGGGAACGAGTCCCACAGACAGCGGCTCAAAAAACTTCAGCCTTGGGAAGGCATTCTGAGTCGTAAACGGATCGGGCGGATCAGGGCTCCCATGAATGTTACCCGTCGTCCACAGTTCGCGATTCTCAAGGCTGAACGGTTTGCGGTTCGTCAACTGCGTTTTCGATACTGGTTCCGCGCCTGAACCGTACGGGGAAAAGAGCACCAGCGAAACCAAGATTGCCGATACTCGGTGAAGTCCAGACACGCCGCACCTCGCTTAAACCTGAAAGGGATCGGTGAAATCACAAAAGAGCTGATCGCAGAGAGTCCGTAGTGTAAACAGGCCTCAGCACTCAGTAAACTCCCGCTGGCCACCGCGTGCGGTCGCGATTGATTGTTAAAGTAGGTCCTTTCTGCCGGAAAGGACTGTGTTTGATACGTCCTTTCTGCCGGAAAGGACTGTGTTTGGTACGTCCTTTCTGCCGGAAAGGACTTTCGCCGCAAGGCGAACCTGTGCGACGTAGTGTGGAAAATGCTAGGCTGATTCAGGCTGATTCAGGTTGATTTCGTGCGCTCAGGTCGCGGCGGGGCCGCGAAG
>Ga0209181_10013854_pt1 | contig 10035 bp, 4 predicted proteins | sample MAT05_FD_187208 | JGI IMG/M metagenome (GOLD analysis project Ga0209181, IMG submission 187208) | Freshwater microbial communities from Lake Fryxell liftoff mats and glacier meltwater in Antarctica - MAT-05 (SPAdes) (version 2) | ecosystem: Environmental > Aquatic > Freshwater > Ice > Liftoff...
ACGACACTGCCGCCAGCAATGATGCCGCCTTCGTTCACGATGTTGCGATTGGCGATGAGTTGGGTGGCGCCGTCTCTATTGGTGGTTTCTATTACGCCACGATTAAAAATGTCGTTGGTGGTGAGTGACAGGCTGCGTTGGCCGCTGATGCGACCGAAGTTGGTGAGGTTGGGGGTCACCAGGTCTATGTCATTGGCCGCAATCAACGCACCGGAGGCTTTAAGGTCTTCAGCATGGATGCGGGTGAGGTACACCTGCGGTACGAGTACCTTTTGTCCGGCGACTTCTTGTTCTACAAACCAGACGATGTCGCTGGTGAGGCTGGCGATTTGTTCTTCGCTGAGGGTTACGCCTAGCTGGAAGTGGAAGGTCTGCGCTTGTGCGTAGGCGGAATCCATCAGGGCTTGATATTGGGCGTAGTCGCTGGTGTTGTTACCGAGGAAGCGGCGGCCTGTGAGCGCGAAGAGTTGGTCGCGTATGAGCGATTCTTCGTAGAAGCCGTCACCTAGACGCTTGGGCATGGATTCGGGATTTAAACCAAGACGTGCGAGGAAGTAGTCAGAGCTGATGAAGCGGCTACGATCCGCAAACAGCGGATTGGCTTCTATTAGGTAGCGAGCGTTAGGGGCGGACCTTACAAAGAGGCTGTAGCTGCCTTGTGGCAGGGTGATGTTGCGGGCGTTGATTTGTCCGCCTTGCAGGATGACGCCGCCGGTGAGTGTGGTGGCGCCGCCGCCCGCAGGCCGGTTGCGGTTGATGTTGGCCAGCGGTGAAACCGGCAGTGTGCCCGCAGCGGCGACAGTGTTTTGTGCACTTCGGGTGTTGAGTGCGGGTTGGGCCTGATTGTCATTAACGAGGCCGACGGTGAGGTTGCCACTGAGTGTGCCCCCAGCGGTGATGCTGGAGGGGACACTACCGACAGTTTCGATAAACGTGAGGTCGAGATAGGCTGAGCCCTCACTACCATCACCGCGCTCGTTGTTTCGCGTGACGGTGGTCACACGCTGGAGGTCTCGCCCTTGGTTAATGAGGGCGCCGCCAGTGAGGGTGACGTTGCCTGCTGCGGCGATCTGGCTGGCTTCGTTTCTAATGGTTCCGCCATCTAACCAGATGTTGCCACCGGCCAGCATTTTAGCGGCTTTGGCGGAGCTGCCCGCAACGACATATTCTGCCGTGCCGTAGACGGCCATGCGGTAGCCTCTTTCTTCAGTTTCGTGACCGTTATCGCCATTGGTGAGCCAAGGCTGGACACCAAAAATGGTGTGCCAACCAAGCGCTTCAACCCCCGGGTTACGAGCGAAGAAGTTTTGTAATTCAAACTGTGTGGTGGCCCTTGCTAGCCAACGGGTGGCGTAGTAATTTTGTCCGTTGTAGTAGGAAGGCGCAGTGGCTTCGTAGGTGCCGTAGTTTTGCCAGCCATTAATGCCGATTGAACTCCCCGGCCCTGCACCACCGCGTAGTACGCTCCATGTCCAGTACATGGTTTGTTGTGTGGTGATGCCGGTATCGGGATCGGTGACATTCTGTACTACAGTGGGGGGAATGGCGATGCAATATTGGTTGCTAAAGCCGGGGCAGGTGGTGATATGGCCGGGCACTTCTTCAGCGAAGTTATAACTGGCGATGGTGGGTGTGCGGCCGTAGTTGGTGAGTGTCTCTGCTTTGATGGTGAGGTTGCCGTCGTTGGCTTCAATGCTGCCAATGTTGTTGAGCACGCTGCTGGCACGACCACCACCGACATTTCTTTGGATGGTGATATTGCGACCGGCCCAAATGGCGGCGTCTTCTTCATTAACGAGTTCATTCACGTAGAGGGTGTGATCTCGACCGGCGTAGAGCAGCCGGTTGCTGCGGTTGGTAAGGCGGCCGGTAACATTGGCGTTAAAGTCGGTCATGGCTGCCGCCGCGCCGTTGTTGTCTAAATTGGCGGCAGTGAGGTTGATGTTGTCAGCCGTGATCGTGCCTTGGTTTACGAGATCACCTGTCACATTGATCGCAAGGTCATGTGCAGCATTGATTCGTGCTCCGGCGAGGTTATCTATGTGGCCAGATAAGAGGCTCATATCAAAACCGCTACTGATCCTGCCGCTGTTGTTGAGCGTTCCCCACAACGAAGTCAAAACATTTACATACCCATCAGCCACAATCACGCCACTGTTGGAGATTGAATGGCCAGTCAGCCATAAATTAGTATCGCTTCCTATGCGACCCAAATTGTTGAGATTGCCCAGCGCGGTTAACATTACAGGGTCAGCACTTTCGAGTCGTGTTCCCGCTCCCACAGTGATATCAAGATCGCTATTGATACGAATACCCCCATCACCTCGCAGCGTGTCTCCGGCTACGTGAAGATAAGAAGCACCTGTACTGATACCCAACAGCTTATGAGCGAGGATGCTGCCACCCGTGTTGTTAATAGCACCTGTGACGTCGATGGTGACATCGTCCGCGGTGGTAATCGTACCGCTGTGGTTATCCAAACTACCAGCAGTAATATCGATGCTGCCGTTAGTACCAATCAACCCGCCGAAGTTGGCGATGTTGCCAGCGAAAGCCAGTGCGCTGGCCTGATTGCCCACATTGATAATGCGGCCACTGGTGTTGTTCAACGAACTGGCGGTGAGTGCTAATGCAGTGCCTGCTTCAATAGAGCCACTATGGTTATTGAGTGCGCCGGTCAAGGACAGAGTCGTGGCTGCGGTGCTGCTGGTGAGTCCACTTGTGTTGTTGAAGGATTGTGCGTCGATGTTGAGCGCACTGCCAGTGGCTATGAGGCCGCTGATATTGCTAAGTGTGGTGGCTGCGTTCAGTGTCATCGCACCGTTGGCATTCAGCGCACCGCCGTTATTGTTGAGTGCGCCGGTGGTGGTCATGCCGAATGTGCCAATGGCGGTGATGCTGCCGGTGTTGAGCAAGCTGCCCAGATTGGCGTTGAGATTGGCGTTGCTGTTAATCAGCCCTCCGTCCAAGCCATAGGTAGTGGTGCCACTGGCATTACGAAGTTGCCCGGCTACGTTGAGTGTGAGTGGGCCACCCGCTGCTAGCAGACGGCCAGCGCTGTTGTCGATGGAGGCGGCGTTCACGGTGAGTGTGGTGCCAGCTTCAATTCTTCCGCGAGTGTTATTGGTTACGCCGGTTACATCAAGGCCAAGTGCGAGACCCGAGAAGAGTTCGCCATCGGTGTTGTTCAAGCTGGTGCCAGTGAGACTAATGTTCTTGGCGACGCCAATTCCCTGGGTGTTGTTGATGGCACCGGCTGCATTAAGCGTGAGGGTTTCTGCGACTTGTGTATCTGCACTGCTGTGGTCAATGTTGCCAGAGAGCGCATGGATATTGGCGCTGCCCATTACGGTGGTGATGCTGTTGGATAAGTTGATGGTCGCACCGGTGAAACTGAGTTGACCTGCTGCGAAGTTTTGACCGGTGGCTTTGAGTTGCCCAATGGTGGTGATGCTGAGGCTGCCCACAGTACCTAGGCTGCCGTTAGAAAGTATGCCGCTACCCAAGGTGCCGGTGGAATCCAGCGTGGTGCCCACAATGGAAAGATGCCGCCCCGCGTTGATGGAGCCGCTATTCAGGATGCTGTTGCCGCTCCCATTACCACTGATGGTGATGTCGTTTTGGCCATAGAGCGCGCCACTGTTGGTGAGGGTGGAGGCACTATTGAGATCGATATTGCGGGAGGCCGTACTGCTTCCCGTTAAGGTGATGCGGCCTTGGCTGCTTATGCTGAGATCACCGCCGCTGGCGGTGAGTGTTCCTGCACTGACGACCCCTACCCCGGCTTCGGTACCGACGAGACGAATTTTATTGGCGTACATGCCGCCGAGTTGCGATACGTCGATGGCGACGGTCGGTTGTCCGCCCTGCCCTGCGATAGTTTGTACACCAAGATCAGCATAGTTAACTTGGTTTGCACCCGCGATGACGTTGAGTTGGTTAGCCCACAAGCTGGCGTTGACGGTAATGGAGCGGCTAATTAGGTCGAGCTGGTCGAGGTTTGCAGCGCCACTGACGCCAATAAGGCCGGCACCTTGAATATTGATGTTGCCGCCGGTCACGCGGAAGGCGGCCAGACTGCCTTCACCACCAAATACCGGCGTGCCCGTGGTCAGCATGGCACGCGAGGTGTTGATAAAGCCACAGCCATTACAGGTAATGCCGTTGGGGTTGGCGATGATGACTTCTGCCCGACTACCGGCGACTTCGGTATACCCTTTGAGTAAGCTCGGGTTAGTTGAGGTGATTTCGTTGAGGATGATGCGCGCCGCGTTGTGCAGGTTGGGGTTGCCTTCGATCCATCCGGCTTGCTGGGTTTGGTTCAGCTGCGGGCTGTTGTTGAGAATGAGGCCCTGCGTGCCGACGTTGAACTGTTGGTATTTGTTGTGCGATACGCCCGCGCCGTTCGGGGCGGTGATTTGGACTATCGGCACGCCATTGCCTGCCGCGTCGATGGTCGGACGACGAATGCCCGCGCCAATGTCGGCAACCACTTGTGCCGAAGCGGACATTGGTCCCCAGGTTAGCGTGACGATCAAAGTCCACGCAATGGCGCGTTGCCAGAGTGGGCGCGCAGTCTCCTGAAACATAAGAGATTCTGCGGAATCGTCCGATGTCGTGGCGGCTAGTGAAACGTCTTTGGCAGCTTGGGGTCTCATAGTTTTTATCCTGTACTTATTTTCTGTGTTTATTTCTGTTTGTTTTGTTGATCGACTCACGCAATTACTGATAGCTAAAAATACTAAATAAGCGTCGTTCCATCTTTGCGAGGTACCCTAAGAGGCAATATCCACGCGCTTTTCCAAGGGCTTCCACATACCCCCCAAGAAGGCGGGGATCCAACACACTCCACCGTCATTCCCGCGCCCTGCAGGAAGTACCCTTGGGGTGCGGGAATGACGGGCGGCGGCGGGATTGTTTTGCTTTCCCCCCAGGTTCTCTTCAGTGATTGCTTTAAATACGCGCTTCATTTTTTCAGTACTGATACGCCAACTGAAACCCTAGCGTCGGTTTCCGTGTGGTAAATCCTTCGGGCTTGTTCAGGGCTTGTCCTGCAAATACATCAAAGCTGAAACCATGCGCCCCACCACGCAAGCCTAGCGCCGCACCAGTTAGACGGTGTCCCGCTAAAAATGTGGCACTCGGCCCACTTACGTATCCATGATCTAAGGCGGCGTAGGTGGCGATGCCCGAGTTTCCTAAAGCGAGCTCTAGCTCATTACGCCAATACCAGCCTTGCTCGGCTGCCAAGGTTTGTTCGCCATCAAAACCGCGCACGGTGTAACGGCCACCAATTGCAAAATAATCGGCTGCATAAAGAGGCATACGCGTGGTTTGTCCGCGCCACGCCGAGAGCCAGCGTAGACGCTGATCGCCAAGGGTAAAGGGCGCTGTGAGCGATAGGTCGAGCGTCTGTATGTTGTAGCGGAACGTAGGGGATGAGGAGAGGCGATTTTCTGCGTCCTTCATGCCGCCCAGCCAAGGCACGCCTTCTTTGTGGGCCAAGGTGACATCAAACTGGGCGCTACCCATGTAGTGGTTATGAATCAGCGCCACTTCCACCGCGGTGGTGGTGCGTTTTTGCACGTCGATCTCGGTCTCGTCGATAAAGCTGTGGCTGCTGCGACGGATCAGCCGCATTTGCATGGCGGTTTTGGAGGATTGGTCGCGGTCTATAACGCGATGAAGTTTTATTTCCGACTGAGCACTTTCACCACTGGAAATAAAGGTTTGATTCACACCCTGAATCACTTGGCGATATTTGTTTTGGCTGCTGGATAAATGGAGTGTCCAATAACCCCAAGGAACGGAATAAGACAGGCTGTCGCCATGCGTACCACGCCGATCTACGTTGCCGCCTTCGGCGTCATTCGTGGTGGTGAGTGAAAGTAAATCATTGAGACCGAGCAAGTTGTCTAAGGAGACGGACAGCGAGGCTTGCAGCTTGCCCGTTGGGCGCGAACCAGAATCGTCGAGCGTTGCGCTAATTCGCCAGGCTTTGCTCTGCTTCAGCGTGATAATGATGTCGCTTTCGCCGGGGCGCTCACCGGGGGCAATCTGCATATCGGCGTCTTGCGAAGGTACACGTTTAAGTTGTTCTAAGCCTTGCTCCAAATCGCGCAGATTCAGCAAATCGCCCGGTCTTGTGGGGAAGGCGCTGCGCCAACGGAGCGACGCTGGATTAGAGGTTGGGTTGGGAGTTGAGGAATCGTTGAAACGAATGTCACGAATGACGCCGGGAATAAGGATTAGCGTGAGTTTGCCTGTCGATAAATCTTGTTCTGGAATGTTAATGCGCGCAGTGACAAAGCCACGTTCAATAAGCAGCGCATTGAGTCGTTTAACAATAATGCTTAGCCCCTGGTGCCCCATGCACTGACCTTGGTAGGCATCGAGAGCCGTTTGCAACCAGCCAAACTCCGTCACCCGGTTGCCGTCTAGCTTGAGTTGCGTCAGGGTAAAACAAGGGGTTTCTAAGGGGAGCGTAAGTTCGCTCGATTCGGCGGGTGTTTCGGGTACCGGTAAGGGCACAGGTAAAACTGCACGAGGGGCTTCGCGGTTACGCAGGCGTTCTTCCGTTTCTTGCTGGGCGCGCCGACGCTGCTCTTCCGTGGCTGTCGACACTTGCGCGAACGCATTGGATGCAAGGCACGCCATGCTAAGCACTGATAGAACAATGACGCACGTGTTACGTGCTTCGCTACTCCGCTTGTCCGGAGCAACTTCTTCTTTTACAACCCTCACACTGCTCTCCTATCACCATTTTTATGGTGTTTTGTTATGGTGGTAACTTCTATGCGAAACCGCTAATTATGACATAACCAAGGACATATTCCATCGGCTTGAAACGTAGGTGCCTATAGAAATAAGGCGAGCGCGGATCATCAAGCTCGCTAATATTCGCCAAACCAAGCTCTCCCATGGCCACTTCAACCACGCAAAATTGCAGGTAATCAGAAGCTGTTTTACCTCATCCACTTTGGTGGGATACGCAGCGGAAAAAGAATGTAAAACCTCACGGGCTGTGCTGCAGCCGAGAGGTGCTTCGTAAGTGTTGAGCCTCTTTCTATACCAGACATTTCTTTATCACATAGACATCGAAACATTCTTTTCCGTCGGCCCGCCAATAAATATAAATTTCCGATCCGTGCTGCCCACGTATTTCACCACCCAAAACAAAAAGTTCTAAAAAATGTCGATGTAGGAGTCGCGCGGATCTTCTATGGCCAAAGTCAGCGCACAGACTAGTAAGGCGCGTGGATCGTGTTTAGGGGGGAAGTTTCCCCATTTCATTTCATTGCGTTACGCCTAAGAGGCTACGATCGACCAATAAGCGCCGACGCAATGCTTCTTGACGGAGAGGGCTGGAGTAGTTTTTTTACTCTCAGCTCGTTTTGGTCTCCCTCGTTGCGAGTTCGCTTGGCTTATAAAGTCATTGAGCGTCAGCGCTGTACAACTTAACGCATTTTGTTCAAGGGCACTTGGTGCCTATTGAGGGTAAAAAAATGGGGGGGGGTTAGAACAAGACTGGGCTTGCCAAGCCTGATTTAAAGGGCTGAGTTGGGCAACAGAGCACCCTGAAGAGTGCTGTGGATAGGGCGTCTTCAGGCACCTGTTTGAGTACTTATTTGAGTACTTAATTTCAGTGGTTTCTTCCAGCGGCTTACACACCCGCCAAAAAATGAAAAAACTTAAGCAGAAACGGTGATGGCCGGTAAAGCGATTTGGTTCTCGACGCTGAACTGGTAGTCTTTAAACACATGTTCGGCGCTGAGTAGCTCGTAGCTTCCATCTGGCAGGCGACGTGTGGTGTCTTTCAGGCGGTAGGTGTAGTGGCCGCACGTCCAGCAATCAAAATTCCGCATGTGGGTGCACAAACAGGTTTTGTCCATCACGACAATTTTTTTCGCATCAGGATGCAAGGCAACTTCTTTGTTAAACGCCGTGATGTAGGCGCAGTTTCCATTACCGTCGAGCAGGTAACCGTAGGCTTCACAGTTGGGGCGTATGCCTGCGCCAATGGAGGGGCTGCTCTTCAGCATACGCATCGGATAGCCAGTGGGTGAGATGGTATTCACTTCAATATCCGTCTCGCTCGCCTTGAAGTATTCCTGCTGAACATCGGCGGGCAGGCCACACTCTTTGGTGACGGTGAAACGCGTTGCAACCTGCACGGCTGCTGCGCCGTTTTCCAGATAGGAGACGGCATCACTGCCGGTAAAAATACCGCCAGCGGGTATAACAGGGATGTCGAGTTGTTCGGTTTTTAGATAGTTCTGAATTTCATTAACAATGGTGCGCAAGTCGTATTGCGCCCAATCTTCTAATCCAAATCCTAAGTGTCCACCGGCCAGTGGGCCTTCGACGACGACATAATCCGGCAGCCGATTGAGTTTGGCATTTTTACGCAAGAAAATTTGGAAGGCGCGCAAAGAGGAAACAATAATGCCCAACTTGGCATCGCGAAAACGGGGGTGATCTTCCATCAACCCAAACGAACCTAGATGCAAGCCGGCGGAGAGGGTAATACCATCGATACCCGCATCCAGCGCCGATGCTAGGCGAACACGCAATGTTTCGCGTGGGCCATTCATGGTGAGTTTTTCCATGCAGTTGATGAAAATCATGCCCTCGCCCCGCTTGGCTTCCATGGTTCTGCCAACGTGGTTTTGAGTGGCTTCAGCAAGCTGGCCCAGATCGAAGATAACCGAGGACTTATCAGTGTTGGCGACGTTGTATTTGTAGAGCTTGGTTTTGTCCTTAACAAACTTGGTTTGGAAGCGCCTGTCTGAGACCGTCTGCACCATCGCATCGGAAATATGCCCAACACCGCCTAGGCGCGCGGCTTCTAGCGCGAGTTCGGCTGTGGAAATATCAACGCCCATTCCACCCACCATAATCGGCACTAGCTCATGCTTACCGAAACGCAGGCGAAAATCATCAACACATTTCATTTTTTTCCTTAACAACCAAGGGCTTGAATAGCTTAATAACGATGAAGGTGCGTTGTTAAGCGCAGCCTTAATTGAAACAATAGAAGAGGTATTTTACTGTATCGAAGAGGGTCACGTCAGACTTTGTCCAGCCAGACGCTCTAAAACCCGCAAAGGTGACTTTGTTTCATCCGACATGGCGGTAACAGGCAGGTAAAAAGTTTGCTCAAACAAGTGCTGGCCGGCCATTGCCGCATGGGAAACCTGGCCGCTAAATACAATCCACGTATTGCCTAGGGGGAAATCAAAGGCCAACTGTTCAACCTCTGCCTGATACGACAAATCCGCTTTCATCCTGTCATGAATTTGTAGCATGTAGTGATCGTAAGCGGTGCGGCGACTCTTGGTGATTCGCAGTAGTTTTAGTAGCTGACTTCTGCCCCGAGCAGGGCGCAGCAAATGGGGGAATTAGCGTTGTGCGACATTCTCAAATGGCTCGCCAAGCCGCCAAGCACGCGGCTTTCCATCGACATTAACAATGCTAAAAACGCGCAAAATCCGTTTGTCTTGCACGGGGGATGCGGGAAAACTATCCACATGCAAGGGGTGTCGTCTTTGCGCCAAAAGGTTGTTCGGCCTGCAACTTCAACGGGACGAAAGCTAGTTCGCGCTTGGGAAAGTGACGCGCTGTAGTGCGGCAAAACTTGGTTGAGCAGCGCCCGGCTCTGTATGGAAAAGCGCGCCATCATTGATTTTAGGTCTGTGAGTCGGCCATCCGATTTTGGCAAGCGGTGCCCTCGCACTCTCCCTTTTTTCCAATCAAAGCTGACGCTTTTTCGTTTCCCAACAATCTCGGGCGCGAGCAAGCGTTGTTCAGCGTTGGATAGGTTAAAACTCAGCGTTGGAAAATACAAAACATCGCCATTTTCCAGCGCATTCACGGCCTGCGCTTGTTCTGCGGGCGAATAGGCTTTATCCCATTCCGTCGCATCAAGATTGAATAGGGTGCTCATAAATGGTTTGGGAAATTTTTGGGAGAACTTAATAACAATAGATGAATAAGGGTACTGAAACAGTACATATAGATCAAATCAAGTCACAG